>JAABUO010001778.1_pt1 | contig 27315 bp, 29 predicted proteins | sample 5559291 | NCBI WGS metagenome assembly JAABUO01 (sample SAMN10711878, study PRJNA513372) | rock metagenome | isolation source: Antarctica rocks | place: Antarctica: Victoria Land, Finger Mt sud | reverse complement strand
ATGTGATCCTCTGACGGTGCAGCTTTGCCCTCTGGAACCTAGACATCAATGCCTCCAATTACCGCATTCTGACATTGCTGCCAGTTGCCAAACAAGCCTATGTTGGTCATTCCTCATGCACACTGAGTGTTGGACCATCATGGTATTGAGACTGTACTGCTGTCATAGGACAATTCTGAGGGTATGTATGGCTGCAGCCTGAATTGTACAGCACAGCTGCAAAGCCAGGTCACAGCTGAGACAGGCATCGATTATCGCATGACCTGAGTCGTGATTGCTATGTGAAATGCTTGCTGCAGACTTTCAGGATCACGCAAAGCTCCGCCGAGCAGCGGCAAGGGCGAGCAGGGCGGACTGCACCCGGCGTCTGCTACCGCCTGTACTCGGGGCAAGACATGATGGCAATGCAGCCCTCTCAGACGGCTGAGATTCTGAGAAGCCCCCTGGAGCTTACAGTGCTCAATCTGAGGCAGCTAGGTGAGTCTGGAGTCATAACCTGCTCATTGGATGGTGTCCAGGAACACCCTGGCAGACCAAGTGCGTGCTGTTGCATGTAGCAATAATAACAATTTAACCGCTGTCCGGCTCATGATGAGCAAGGTACATGCAGGACAAGTCTTGTCTCTCCAGAGCAGCCTGTCTTGTGCATCCCTGTAAGGCCTAGTAAAATACCACAGTGTTGACAGTGTTGCATGTGACATTAAGTATCTGTGGATAGCTGAATGAAGCATGTAGGGGTGACATGTCTTGGAATGCAGCAGGACAAGTCCAGTTGCTCACTGCTGAATGTTGACTGCAGTTAATTGCTTAACAGCTTATTTTGCCAAGCTATGCAACACAGGCTGCTCTGGAGAGACAAGACTTGTCCTGCATGTACCTTGCTCATGAGCCGGAAAGCGTTGAAATCATTATCTATTAACTACTATTGTTATCATTATTATTGTCATTATCATTATCGTCATCATTATTGTTATCATTATTACTACTATTATTACTATTGTTACTATTATTATTGTTGTTGTTATTATTATTGTTATTATCATCATTATTATTATTATTGTTATTATTGTTGTTGTTATGCAAGATGGCTTTGTCGTGTCCATCATCTGAAGTGCCATCAGCAATCATTGTTAGTGGTCACAGAAGTCTCCCTGGCATTGTCACTTCAGCTGTTCATACCATGGCATACAGCACGTTGGATTGCTTTTATGATTCAGCTTGCACATCTGCTGCTGGGGCTGCAGTTGCATGCAGGCATGCTTGCTTCTAATCAGCGACGGCTACAAAGTTTGTGAGTGGAGAATGCTCTGATTGTGCTCGACTTGAATGCCCGCATGCAGGTATTGATGCTCAGAACTTCTGCTGGCTGGAAGCGCCAGATAAGGAGCTGCTGGACAGAGCCGTGCAACAATTGAAGTACTTGCAAGCTCTTGAGCCTATTGGGGATGAACTCAAGCTCACCTCCTTTGGCCAGCTTGTCATTGCGTTACAGGCAAGTCCCTGTGTACACTTCTCAAGCTTGCATATACTCTGCACTTGCGTGATTATGCAGTTGCTCACTGCCTTGCCTAGAGATGCCCTCCCTCAGTCACATGATTGCCTTCTCACTTGCTCAAACCCTTGCTCACTGATGCACTCACTCACTCACTCACTCACTGATGCACTCACTCACTCACTCACTCACTCACTCACTCACTCACTCACTCACTCACTCACTCAATCACGCAGGCACTCACTCACTCACTCACTCACTCACTCACTCACTCACTCACTCACTCACTCACTCACTCACTCACTCACTCACTCACTTGCTCTGTCCTTCCCTTGCTCACTCACTCCCCGCCCTCAATCATTTCTGCACTTAGTATGGCACTCACTCAAAGCTTTGCTTCGCCTCTGCTTGCTGCTGGTCGCTGCTGCCCTCATTCAGATGAGCCAGCTGGATTCCAAACTGGCTTAATCACTACGTGTAGTGATGACTGCTGACCCAAGCTGCATCCTGGTGGAATTGATTCTGACCATCTGATCTAATCATATTAGTATGACATAGCTTGGCCAACTTGACCTAAACTAGATGCAAGGCCCCCCTTAGGTGCTCCCAAACAGCTTGTCTGTACCCCAATACAATTAATCACATCCTGTCACACAGCAGTTTGTTGCCCAACTCTGTAGCACTGCAACTCGATTGGCACATCATGTGGCTACGTGTTGAAACAGGTGGATCCTCAGATATGCCGGATTGTGCACTATGGCTTAGAAAGGAAGATGGGGTTAACAGCCGTGGCACTGGCTGCTTTGCTGACAACAGGCATGCAGATCTTCTTCCATAGGAAGAATGCTGATCAGCAGTCTAAGGACTTGGCCAACAAGAAGAAAGCTGAGATCATGGATCCAGAGGTAGTGTCAGCATATCAGTAAATGTGTGTCATTGGAGTCACATCAGCAGTGCATGTCACACGCATCTCTACTGCTCCTGCAAACAGATTGACACTCTTTCACACTGTGATAAATGGAGAGTGACGCAGGCACAGTCTCTCCTTGTATACCCAATTACTCATACTGATCCAAGGTTTGCAAATGGACACTGCCTGCTTGTCTAGGTGTCTTTCCAACTGTCTGTCTGTCTGCCTGTCTGTGCATGGACAGTTACCCATGTCTGTCAGGGTTTCTTGTTATGTGTGAGTCTCATGTACACAGTTTAGCAGATCTATCATTCTGCGCACATGTTAGCTGGCGGTATCTGTCTTGGTGATGTCAATAGGTATATTTCTATGTTTGTCTGCCCATGCGTTCATGCGCAATTTGCATGCGTCAATGCGCAGTTTCCTTCAAATGCTCATGTGATGTCACACACGGTGCCATGTGTTGGCATCTCAGGTCTGCAGGACCTGGTTTAGGGTTTAGGGTTTAGGACTATCCAGAACTGCTTGTGTGTTGGTGGACATCTTTGGAAAGTCAACAGTGATGCTTTGTAGGGTGGTGATGTGGTCACAGCTCTGAAGGTGTTCAATAAATGGATGGCAATTGGCAGTGGATCCCAGCACAATGGCTCACAGACCAACACACCAAGCAATAGCAGGCCTGGATCAGCAGGGAGTGCTGCTCATGCCAATGATTCTGCTTCAGAGAACGGCAGCGAGTGCAGCACTGCCAGCACCGCATATGGCGGCAACTTTACACAGCAAGGCACCTTTGCTGCAAAAAGGTGGTGTGAGGAGTACTGCGTCAACAGCAAGACCCTGGGAATTGCCAAAGCCGCTAGAATGGACATACTGCGCCAGCTGGCTGCTGCAAGCATTGCTGTGGATGGCAGCAATGATGGTAAATGCACAGCTGAGGACATCAACAAGATGTTTGTGGCTGGATTTTTCCAGAACCTGGCCAGCCGCCGCGGCAGTGACAGAAGCTTCATGGCTGCTGAGTCTCAGCAAGTGGGAAAAATCCACATGGGCTCAGCATTGCAGGAGGTCAACAATGATAGGCTACCTCACTGGATGGCCTTTGTGGAGCTGTTCCGCTCTAATCAAGTCTTCTTGACGAATGTTGTGCCTTGCAACCCAGAGTGGTTGGCAGAGCTGGCCCCTTTATACCACCAAGAGAGATGGCAGATCCTAAAGGTATGTAGCATCAAAACCAAGCTGCCAAAACTTTAGCTCATGGATGTGCATTCGTGCTGATCAGTGCTAAACAGTGTATAGAATGTTGCACACAGTGCTTCTTGGCGGCCGATCACAATCATGTTGGGCCATGCATTGGTCAAACCTGGTCTCTAGTGCCCACAGCGCACATCCGCGATTGTAGACTGCCCTCATCAAACCATCTAAATTGCACCTTGTTTGGTATGCCTCATGTCATGCCTCATGTCAAGAACACCCATGTAGCATCACATTTTATGGCAGTTGCATTTTGTATCAAACAGCAGAAGCGGTGAACCCTGAAACTTCTGTGAAGGCGTAAGTCGAGCTGACAGCGAGCTGCATCTCAGCAGCAGTCCAGCTCACATAAGCCACGTCAATGCTTTCCTGATAGTGCCAATCACAGCATGAAAGTAAAGAGGCTGGTGAAGAAACACTGGCCATAGGAGCAGCTAAGCTGCGTGCTTACCAAATTCGCAAATGGACAGTTGCTCTTGGAAAAAACAGAATTGAGTCGTTTGGTTCTGCTGCATTTGCAGGAGACTGCAATGGAACAGAGGGTGATAGCCAACCTCAGTCGCGCCATGATTTGCTCCTTGGTAGGCAAACAGCAGTCCAAGCTGATTGCTCTTGAGAGCCAGCTCAAAGCATCAGTGGGCATTGATTATAGAGACGAGGTCCTGTCTGTCTGGGCCTTGCCACAAGACATAGATGCAGCAGTGCAGCAAATTGAAGATCTGTGTGAGGCATACAGGTACCATGCATTTCCTCAGTTTGTCTTCATGCGTGTGCAACCCTGAGAGTCGGAGCTAATTTGCAGTCTGCATCCACTAATCAGAGTTGTAGCTTTACACAGTCATGTCTGTTGCTGTGCTTCATCAGCATCAGGTCTGCCCAGGTCTGTCAGCATAGACCTCAGTGCTTGTGGCCTGGTTGAAATGTAAGTGCACAAATGCAGCTGTGCAAATCTTTTTGGTCATGCCGATGTATGAGGGTCAATGACAATCGACCACACCAAATGGTTTTTGGCAACTGAGCAGCTGACTACAACACTACTACCGACTCTCGCTTCAGGTCCATAACCTGGCAGCTCAGGTGTCACAACTTGATTTGCAGGTCCACTTTGCTGAAAGAGTGTCATGAGATCCACAAGCAAGGTAGCACAAGAGTGGCGTATGGTGCTGGCTGTGCTGTCAAGCATCTTCTACTGGGCAAAGAGTTTGTGCGAATGAATGTGGAACACCTGCCCCAAGACTTCACTGACCAAAAGCTTGTGGACCTGATTGTGGAACAGCACCCGGCAGCCCAGGTGGGATAGCTGCTTTGTTCCTGTGTTGGCTCCTCATGCCGCTCATTGAGCGCTACCAAGCTTATGCTGCATTGCAGTCTGACCACTCAGACCTTGTTGATTGCTGAGCATCATGGCATTGCAGTCACACCTCGTTGATAGCTGAGCATCATGGCATTTCTCCAGAAAATCACTGTGTGACACACGTTGTGCCCAACGGCTGTCTTTATCTCAATCTGTTGCAACACTGTTCTGCATCCACTGACGTTGCATTGCTTGCATGGCAATTCGTCATGCGTCCTGCTTTGTGTTTTGTATGTAGTGTAGACCTCTTGGCATTGCCAAAGGTTGCACTGCTGCAGAAGGCCATTTGTTTGGGCAGATCCATCTGGTAGCTTGTCATGAATTGCATCTGATGCCTGGTGTGCACCACATTGAGGCGTGTCTTGGGCTGTAGGGTCAAATTGCGAGTGCTGCTGTAGAGGGTCATCCACACTCCAGCAATAAATGGGCTCATGTACAGTTTGAGCAGCCAGAGCATGCTGTAGCTGTCCAAGAGAAGCTGGACAGCTACATGATTGCTGGCAGGATGCTGAAAGCAAAGCCTGCTGGGACGCACAACCCCAACCAGTCCAACATGATGGATGCTAAGCTGGTGTTGTTTTGGAACACCGGGGTGTCCACAGGGGTTGGCTATGTGCAGTTTGCAACAGCACAGTCAGCCAATGATGCCATCAGTCACACTGCTGAGAGGTCGCTGAATGGTCAGGTGCTGAAAGTGAAGGCCAAGCCCAAGTTCAAGATGAACAAGCAACAAGAACTTGAGATGGAGCTGGATGCGGAAGGACGGTACACAGGCAAGATCGTGGGTGAGGCAGAGGGCAAGGCAGCGAGGTTCCAAGTGATCGTCATTGATCTGCCGTTGAGCGTAGATGAGGTGGTGCTGCGGGAGCACTTCCAGGGTTTTGGCAATGTGGCTAACATCAACATCAGTCGCAAAGAGTCTGCATCCAAGCCAGACGATGAGGAGGCAGAGCAACAGGCGAAGCTGAGGTCTCTGATGCCCGACAACCTTGAGTTTCCGGTGCAGATTGCGCTCAGCATGCCCAACAAAAACTTTAGATCTGGGTTTGTTGTGCACTACGAGAATGTGGCACAAACCAAGCTTGCTGCAGCTCATTTCAGGACACAGGCAGCCGTGCACCCTGATGGCTACACCTACATGGGCCAGCCAGTGCGTGCGCAGCCAGACTACACCTACACTGTTTCCTTCCACAGAGCCATCTATGACAGCAGGCAGGCAGAATATGCAGCTGTACAGATATGGTGTACAGCCCATGGTGTTCATTGCAATGTCAAGGACTTACCTGGTGTTCAGCCAAGGAAGCTGTTCAGGCTCACATGCAGCGATGAAGACTACCTGCAGGATGCTCGCCGTCAGCTGGACGGACTACTGCGCTGCAGCATTCTGAAGCGTGATGAGCTGTTCAGTCAATATGGCCGTGTCAAGATCGGAGACGCTGAGAAGACAGCACACAGTGCAGGGCACACCTCGCTGTATGTGCACTGGGATAACAGCACAAGACAGATCAGGGTGTATGGTACTCAGGCCGATAAGGATCACCTTGTGGAGGAGCTGACTAAAGCTGCAGATGAGCTGGCTAAGCTGCAGAGGGTGGAGATCCATGTTCCTCCCACGAGGAAGAGGGCGTGTTACCAGCAAATGCCAAAGCTGAACAGCATAGCTGGTGTCATGTCTGTTCAGATCTTAGGGTAAGCTCTGAAAGTATTTTTGTTATGCGCATTGCTTTTATCACGCCTGCAAACTACCAATGCAGTGTCTATTGCGGTTGCACATTGCGGGCAAGTCATGAAGTATAAGATGCAGCAGCAATCTAGTTTGCACAATTTTTGCAAAACAACATGTAACATTGTGCTTGAAAGCCTTCCACATGCTGCAAGTCTGCTCCAGGCAAGCAATGGATGTGGAAGACCTGACATGTTTGTTGCATTGATCTCCTAATTGTGAGCATTGGCTATCATGCATAACAAACTGTTCTGCTTGTCACCTTTTTGAAAGCTGGATGCATCATTTTTATGAAAACAGTGCGCACCATAGCATGACCTAGGCATATTGTGTGTGTGGTGTTGACAGGGATGTCCTTGTGGCTAGATGCACCGATGAGGCTCAAGAGCAGTTATGCAAAAAGATTGACCACCTTGTGGGCAGGACTGTCAAGCCCTATAGGCAGAGCCATGGGACCTGTTGTGTCTGCTGTGACACCCTGGAGGAGCAATTCACGCTGCAAGCTTGTGGATGCAAAGCCTGCACAGACTGCTTGAAGCCTATGTTCATCTCAGCTGCTGCGTCAACCGTCTCCTTCCCACTGACGTGCCCTGCAATGGGCTGTGGCAAGCCCATCATCATGCGAGACATCATCAGCCTTGCGGATCCAGATGATCTGGAGAAGATCATGATGCAGTCGTTGGTTCAGTACAAGACTCATCATGCAGAGGTATTTGAGTGTCAAGCAATTGAGTGCCAGCAGGTTGGCAAGGTGAGGGATGAGGAAGATGGTAAACAGTGGCACTGTGATGTTTGCCTGGCCACATACTGTGTACCTTGCCAGGAGGTGTTGAAGGAGTCGGTGCCACGTCACAGCGGTATGAGCTGTCAGCAGTATCAAGAGGCCATAAAGGCGGCCAGAGACAGCTCCCAGTATGATTTGGCTTCAAAGGGCAATCTCATCTGTCCTTGTCCAGGCTGCAATGCCTACACTATGAAGTCATCTGGCTGCTTGCACATGCATTGCACCCAGTGTGACATGCACTTCTGCTGGGGTTGTGGTCATGCTTTTGGGAAAGGCGCTCAACACACCACATACACCCATATATGGGAATGCACAGGACCACGTGCACATGAAGGCAATTGATTTACATGGCTGCCTTAAGGTTGTTGAAATATATGGCGTCGGAGCACTTGCTAGCAGATCAAGCTTGTTTCCTGCGTTTTTGATGTGCAATGTCTGTTGTTGGCTGGATTGTTGAAATGCTTTGTTTCAGAATTCTTTGAAGGTAGAGAGCATCTGGCAACAATTGAATTGACATCAGGCTTGCCCCGTGTACGCAACGCTGTATAGGTAGAGCAACAAAACGATTTGCAGCTTGCAGCTTGATTTTCGGATGATTTGCACCCTACCTAGTGCTTCACAAGAAGTCGTGAGTTCACTTTCAAGCTGAAAGGCAGATTATCTGATGCTCTTGTTGAATTATGCAGTGGCACTTAGACATTGTCGGTCAAGCCATTCATGAACATACTAGAACATGCTAGTAACACTTAGTCAGCTTCTGAGATAGTTACATTTACTAACCCGCTTTCTGCGTCCTAGCGGCCGGTTGAGTACTATATAAGCTTCAGACTTTGGTCCACCGAACACACAGTTAGCAATCAAGTCCTCTTGTACATATTGTGTCAAGTCAAGCTTGTAAGTCTGCACAGCTTATTTCAACAGCTCTGCTCATGATGAGCTCTATCGTCAAACATGCAGCTGCTCAGCTATCATTGGCACACCTGCCCAAAAAGACGATCGCGATTGTATACAACTTGCAAGTATATTGCAAGTAGGACACGCACAATTTGCAAGTAGGACATGCATGCATGTGAAGAGCACAGTTGATCAGATATGGGGGTGCCATCCTATAGTTTAGGGTTCAGCCCTGTTACAGGGCCCCCTTAGACAACGCGCTTTGCCGATGGAAGAACAAGACAGCCCTGTTATAGGGCCCCCTTAGTCAACGCGCTTTGCCGATGGAAGAACAAGACAGCATGCTTCAATTTACTAAACGCCATATATCAGTTATATATATATTTGCCTATAAGTTTTAGGCTATAACTACAAACCCCTTTCAGATTACCGTAGCTGCCTTGCTGTTTGCCCACCTTCAGCCCAACGAAAGTGGTTTGTTTTACAATCAGGAACGCTCAGGCGTTTGCGAATAGTGCAAAACTGCTGTCGCAACGCAGAAGCAACTCGCAAATGGCTGCTCACCACGGTGCAAAAGAGAAGGAAGTCCAGTGGACCCTTATACTGTGGGACATAGGTAAGATCAAAACTTCGTGCACGTGTTAATTTCGCGTCACAACGCGTAGCCGCTTATAGACCGCACAGGGCTAGTCCTCGTGTTGATCAGATGGGGAGTGCTATGAAAGTTCCCTCATGATCGCCACTGCAACCGAGACAGGTGAAGGAATGGGTCGGCGCTTGCTTGCAGAAAATGTAGCTGTCCCTGAGCAGCTCAGAGATGCCACGGGAGTCAAGCAGCTGACACAGCTGCTGAAAGAAGAGTTCGCCAACAAGCTGGGCAAGGAGCTGTATTCCATCAAGCTGGCATGCCACTGGTCGCACCACCGCTCACCATATGCTGACTTGCTGGGCAGCTTGACGACCTTAGGAGATGTGGAGGCACTGTCGTATCAGTGGCAGGGCCATGCTGACAAAGTCCACAATGCAGACAGGATGCTTAAGCGGGTACAGCTTCACACCAGCTTGTGCCTGCAGTATGGTGGCTTGGCCACCTTGGATTCAAACACAGCAGGTGTCCTTGTGCTTTGGTTCCAGGATGCATTGCTCAACATTAGGCATGTGGCAGTTCACAAATGACTGGCAGCAGTTGTTGAGTGCCGTCTTCTGTGCTACATTGGCAATGTCAAGTAATCTGGATCGCAGATGGTTTCATACTCAGATTGCATCTTGGTGTCTATGCAAAAGCAGCGTTTTCTCAAACAAAGTGTTTGGCAGGCTGCAGACCGCTTCATGCGGCTGATGGAGAAGAAGGGCCCCACTGCACCCCAGCATCTAGTTGTCTTCATTACCTCAGATGAGGATTTCAGTGAGCAGATTGCACAGCTGCAATCGAGGAATTTCCAAGTCGCAGTCCTCTATCACTATCCCAGTGCTAGCAAGAAAGCGGTTGGCATCGGACATGCAGCCAACATTTCTCACGACTGGCTGACATTCTTGACAACTGGCTTGAACCATCCACACCTGAGTCTCACTTATGATCCAAACCTTTACTTCCCAGCAGGCCCTACACACCCCAACCAAGGCAGGCGACAACTTGTTGCTGGATCACCACAGCAGGTGGCAGCTCTTGCTCAAGGCCCAAAGCTTGGACAGCTGCCAGCAGCCCAAGCGCAACCCAGCAGATGGGCAGCAGATCCTGTTTCAAGCAGCTCTTGTGTGGCAGTTTATGGCCTACAAGAAGGCAAACCGCCCATTGCCAAAAGAGTTGCCCTTCTCTTGGCACAACACGTCAGTCAACAAGTTGCAGACAACACAAATATTACAGTCTTGCTTGGCTCGAGAGGCTCCTTTGCAGTGTTGGACTTCAGCAAAGCTGCTGAGCCTACCAAGCAAGCAGGAAATGCGGTTTCAGCTCTGGATGGGCAGTCTTGGGGCGACAGCCAGCTGAAGGTGCAGCTGTATGCAGATGAAGGTGCAACATCAAGAACTTGCAGCTCCAATCAGCCAATCATGCATCGGGCAGCTGTTCAGTCTGTGCCCAGTAATGCTAGAGCTGCCAATGGCACATTCCCATGTAGCATTGGGGTCATTGAGCCTGGCAGCAATGCCTACAAAGGCAATGGCTACAAGAGCGGTGTCAATGGCTTCAGATGCAACAGTGCTGACCACCAAAGGAATGGCAATGGTTACAAGGCAACCCCTGGGCGTCCTCAAGGGGATAACGGCAATGTCACCGTGCCCAACAGAGGCCAGGCTAAATCCACCTTTCCTGACAGTTATGGGTACCAAGGCAGGTCTCATGTGCCCCCTATGGACCTCAAGGCACCCAAGGCGGCCACTAGTACTGATGACAATAACAACAGCAGCAAGAAATTGGCAAATTGCAGTAGTGTGCCAAAGGCCAAAGGCAAGGCAGACAGCAAAGCCAGTCAGCCGCAGAGTGGAGTTTCATGGGGCTTCATCAGCGCTTTGGATGGTACTTGTGAGGCATTCAGCCCAGTTGATACCGCAATGTTGGAGCAGCAGTGGAACAAGATGCAGACTGCGGAGGCTGATACACAAGCTGCTTCAGAGCACAGGTGTGTACTACTCGCTGTTCCACAAGCTGTTATGCAATATGTAGCAAGACATGACGGACATGTGTAACCGTAGAGACAATTTGAAGCGGTCATACTGCAAATCTTTTATTCTCTTTAGTCCTGCAGTTGATGCTGCAAGGAAAATCCAGACAATGCATAGACAATGCAAGCTGATAGCCACACAGTCAGTTGTTGAAAATGGTTACTTGGCAGCAGCATGGACAATACCACCACACGGCATGCCCTCACCTTTCGTTTCTATACAGGTATTACATTCTCACATTGAGCAATGAGGTGTGCACCATTGATTTGGTTGCAATGCTCCTCAGCAGTGAGAACGGCGGCAAGGCTCCTTGCCCAGCTGTCTATCGAAACGCTGTTGTGTAAAGTCCTTGTAAGCGGCTGATTGCTGACAGCCTAATCATCCTTCCCCACGGGTGATGGACGCCGTTTGATGGACCGGGAAAGGAGGGTCTTTTGCACAGAGTATTATTTGCTAGTTGCGACTGTAACACTCACATCAGTTTGATAAATGCGCTTGGATGCTCCTTTGTTGGAAGTTTCAACTTGTAACAGAATGTCTAGTACAAATTTGTCCAGATAAACGACTGATTCGGTGCTCACATATTGCCTCTAAAATACTCAAACTACTATCTTCAGTGGCTTTGCCAATCGATGTTTTCCAATTACAAATTTAACCCGCGCACTTCTTCTTCCAGCCTTTCACCTACCAGTTCGTGCTTGTAACAAGTGAAGCTTACAAGCTAAATACAGCACAGCGTGCAACGGACACCTCTGAGCACGTTTCAGGCGCCAATTCGTTGTGCAGTCAAGCTCTTCTGCAGTCATGCCGCCCTCCAAGGACGCAGATGAGGACGAGCTGAGCGAAGATGACCAAGACTTTGAGGAGGAGGAGGAGGAAGACGACCTAGACGACGGCCAAGCCGCTCAAAAGCAGTCCAAGAAGCGCAAAGGCGCGAATTTTATTGACGACGCAGCTGAGGAAGATGATGCGGAAGACGAAGACGAGGTCGACCAGACTACTTGTGCAAATGCTGTACAGTTCTACAGTCACGCTCTGTTTAGTGTCATGATGAGGAATGATAGCAGCATAGCTTTCTGTGTTTGTCGGGGTTGTGCATACTTGACGCATTGGCATAGCATTATGTTTTCACCAGCCTCCTGCTTGGCATAGGAGGAGGGCCGCGGTAGGCAACGCAAGAAACGGAACAGGTTCATAGATGACATTGCTGCTGTAGACGAGGAAGAAGAAGAGGAAGAAGATGAGGTACATGCAGTGTGCTTGCTCAACATGACTTGCATTATCACTTTTTCTTGCATTGCTGACAGGCTGATCAAGACAAGCTGCTCCAGCTAAACCAACCAGCTGTGCATGCATATGTGCTTGATGAACGTCATCAGATTTGCTCAATGCATATGCGCAAGCAGTCAGGCTGTGTGGTCAAGCAGCACTGTTGTGTTTCACGTATGCATGAAATGCAGGACGAAGAGGAAGGGTTTTTGGAAAAGGATGAGCTGCCTTCAGCTCAGGAGCAGATGGGCTTGTACCGCCCACTGCAGAACAGGAATGACGGCCAAGACATGGACGCCGCTGCCTTAGACGAATATGTCAGAGAGCGGTTTGTAGCACCATCACAAAGCTATGCTGAAGTTGACGACACCCAAGCATCTGAAGTAGGGCAGCAGGGGTTGCAGCCCACCCCTCAGGACCCCAAACTCTGGCTTGTTGAGTGCAAGACAGGCTCAGAACGAGAGGCTGTTGTCAGTCTGATGCAGAAGTGTGTGGATCTGGCTATGAAGGGCACACCTCTAGCCATCAAGGCTGTGTTCACTCAGGATCATCTGAAGGTTGGGCCCTGAAACTGACTGCAAGCAGCATGCATCATCACGCTACTCAGGAACATGCAAAGGCCTGGCCATCACTCACATGCTATATGCACAGTATGTGTGATACGCACCATGGCCTCGTACATCAATTTATATTCAAGTCTATGGCCATATGACAAGGTTACACCTGTGCACATGGCTTCCATCATGTTAGGCTGCATGACAAAGTCTACGATGGCTTGATAGTGCTGAACAGCTCATCGAATTTGCAGCTGGCCTCATGCTCAGATGGCATCAGACATGTCAGCAGATGCACATGTAAACCTCTTCCATCATTCATTGCAGCACATCTTCTTTGCTGTGCATCTGGCTGATGAGACTTGCATACTTTGTTTTGTCACCCTGCTCTTACGCAAACCCTGTCATCCTCTCTGACTCAAAAGTGTGTTCCGTAAAGGCTGGCTTGAAATACAGGGGTACCTTTATATTGAAGCTCACAAGGAGTCACATGTGACAGATGCCACCAAAGGCCTCAGAATCATCTACCACTCCAAGGGCGCCAGACTGGTTCCTCTCAAGGAAATGGTCTCCGCCATCTATGTCAACAGACAAGCCAAGTCGCAGCTAGGTGTGTCTGCCACACCCTTTGACGTTCACTCAGGCAGCCCTGATAGCGTAAACAGCGTAAAGTCTGAGGCTAAATTATACAGTACATGTCCTGTGCATTGCACACATCATGCTCTCTTGTGCTTTTGCAGCAGCTCGTCCAGTCATGCGTAAACTCTCAATGATAATGAAAACTAAACGTGGGCTTAGCCAACATGCGTCAGGTGTGTGCGACGCAAGTCGGCTCCCTCTGGACAGGCTTGTTCAGAGGATCACAAATGTAGTGGTTCAAGTTCAACTTGTGAACTCCTCACCATATCAATGCACAACAGTGTATCTCATGCACCACTTGCTTGCATGCATGCAACCAGCACACAACACACTTCATGCAGTCACGAGTGATCTGACACTTGGTGTTCTGCTCTGTGCTCAGCTTGTCTGCCTGCCTGCATGCATCCAGCACTTTTGGAGTCCCTTATTCTGCCTCTGCAAACAACAATGTGTCATGAATGCTTTCCCATTGCTGACCCCCCCCCCCGCCATACAGGCACCGCACCCAGGCAGCTACTCAGGACTGCACACCATAAGACACCGACCATACGGGAAGACCCACATTTTCATTGAGAACTACTGATATTTTCTGTTTTTTTCCTATCAGTTGGTATATTTACCGATTTCATTATTTCGAATTTACTGAATAATAATGAGACTACATGAATTGCTGATTCACACTATGCTACAGAGCCTGATGCTTGGGCCAGGGTGAAGGCTGGCGTCTACAAGAGCGACCTGGCCAAGGTCATGTCAGTGGATTACTCCAAAGGGGTGGCAGAGGTGAAGCTGGTGCCCCGCATCGACTACGCAGAGCTGGCCAAAAGGCAAACAGAGGGGGGCCGGGGGCTGCCCTTTGGGGGACATAGGGCTGGCAAAGCCAGACCAAAGGCCAAGTGAGTGGGGTGTAGACTTTTGATGATGCATTGGGACCTATGCTGGACATTGCATTGCATTGCCATACTGATTGTAGGACTGCTTTCAACAGACACTTTGCAGTTGCTGTGATCTGCCTCACAAAGCCTGAAAGGAAAGAAGTCTATGCCTTTCAGCAATCATAACTGGGCCTCCTGAGGCGGCAGCCTGGAGCCACAAAGCCTAGTGTATAACAGACAGTGTGTGATGCTAGAACATCTGAGGCCCAGCTTGCGTTTTGGTCTTCAGTGTTTGGATGCAATGCATTGTGTTCAGCTGTGGCAAGCCAGCGAGGTGCGCCAGCGAGGTGCGCCAGCGAGATTTGGTATGGCTGCATTTCCTGGCAGAAGCAGAACTGATCACCTTGCTAACATGTCTACTCATCTGGCATTGCCACGCAGAGGACAGCAAGCAGCTTTCAGGCCCCAATGCCATGTTGACTATACAGATCAATAAGATTAGACAGCTTTTGTTGGCTGGACACAATCTCAGATGCCATAACCACCTCGAGATTTCAAACTCCAAATCAATTTTAGAGCATAAACGTATAAACATCATGCAGTCTCAAAAGCTTACAGCTGGACACCTATCAGCAGCTGCTGCAGGCAGTGAAGCTCACGCTCAACTTCAATGTCTCACCACGCTTGACCATCGCTTCAAAAAGGTGTTCCTGAGCCTGTTGGCTTGCACAGGGTGTTGTCAAGAGCTGAGGCGCCTGGTCCCTACCTGCTTTTCAATGTCACATCATACTCCGTCCATGGTAGTGAAAGCATTCCTGAGACTGTCGTCTTGCACAGGGCCTTCTCAAGAGCTGAAGCACAGAGGCACCGCCTGATGGTAGAAGAGCGCAGGAGCCAGCAAGCTGCCACCGGCTTTGCCTACTACCTGGGCAGCAACACTGCCAACCGGTACGAGGATGGCTACCTTGTGAGGGACTTCCCCATCAAGAGCCTGTACGTTGAAGAGGCCACTCCTCCTGTGGACGAGCTGCAGACCTTCAATGCGGTAGGTCTTTCGACGCTGACTGTATCAGTACATGGACTGTGCACACCTGACTCCAGGGGAGGACACATAGTGTGTGGGTGCATGCATGCATGAATGCGTGAATGAATGAATGGACAAACATACTGTCAGGCAGTGTGGTGAGCCACCATCTCACCACACTGCCTGACCCTGCTCCATTGTTGGCTGTCCGCAGGCTGCCCAAATTCCACAAGAGACTGCAAGCCCTGGTGTAACACTGTTTGCAAGCAAAGCGACTTTCTGATTGCCAGACAGCGCCCGACACTACCGCCGGTCGTTTGTCTGCAGGTTGCCCAGGCCTCACAAGAGAAGAGGTGGCAGACCCCAGTGTGTCACCATTTGCCAGCAAAGTGACTGTGTGATTGCTCGTCTGCAGTTTACAGAGGCCCCACAAGAAGTGGCAGACCCCGGTGTGTCACCAGCTGCCAGCAAAGTGACTGTCTGATTGCCTGCAGGTTGCTCAGGCCTCACAAGAGGCAGCAGACCCTGGCGACGAGATTGCAGCCCTGGTCCAAACCATGGGCACCGACAGCAGCTCCTCCACCACCTTCAAGGAGGGTGACAGAGTGCTGGTGACAGAAGGGGACCTCAAGAATCTGGACGGAGTGGTGGTGTCGGTCAATGAGGAGGGCAAGCTCATGGTGAAGGCGTCACTGGCAGAGCTGGCGGGGAACGCTCCTCTGACAATAGACGCTCAGCATGTGGTCAAGTTCTTCCAGGTAGGCTTGAGGAAACACCCAGTGATACTCGCTACCACTTTTGTTGCGCCTAGGCTTGGGGGGCACACGGTTGCACTCTCTGCAATTTGTTGTGCAAGTTGAGTTCATTTTGAGCTGAATCTCAGTGCTTTGCATCATGGCATCGACCATATTTCCATTGCAATTGTCCTAAAAAAACTCTGCTAATTCTGTCATGAATTTCTCCATCGCTGCGTTGGGTGGCTGAGGGGTCCTTGTTCAGTCTCTGCCTCACCAGAAGGCCTTTTTTATGTCGCAAATCTTCCCAGAAAGAGCTTACATAAATGCATTTTATTGTAAACCGCAACTATCGGCAGAGGGGCACAAGCCTGCTTGTGGTGATTACAGACCAGGCTTACATCAGTCATCAGGCCTGACCGCATGTGCAGCTGTGCAGAATGAGTCTTCACTGTGAGAAACAACCGACATAATGCCAAAAGGCATAGAATTTCTTTCTGTTCTTTTCTTTTTCTTTCTTCACTATCGGTCTGGCTGGTGGTTGGGGTGCATCTGGCACGGCCTGCATAGCAGCTCTTTCATCAGCATGTCGTGAAAATGTGAATAGATTTTTATACTGCTGGAATGGTTGCTTGATTGATTGATTGATTGGTTGATTGATGTCGCAGTTGTCTGCCACAACAGGCCATCTTTGCAGTGCTGCAGCAAGCTTCTGCCAAACTGCTCATTCAAGCCATTCACAACTGGAGCAACACACCTACAGCACCTGCAGATTGAAGGCTACAACACAGTCAACAGCATGCTGCATGTGACTTTGCTGCCAAGGGCATTTTGTTGACCACACTAGCTGCTCTTTTCCCTTCCTTTGTTCTCTCTTTGGGACTCAACAGGGGAGTGAACAAACATTAACTGGGAATACTGAAAAGTTGAAATGAGACAACTCATTCAATGCTGTGCACAGGCTGGAGACCATGTGACAGTGACAGGTGGCGCGTATGTGGGCCGTAGGGGGACTGTGGTCAAGGTCAAGAACAGGGTGTGCTACGTGTTTGATGAGGTTGCCCAGCAGGAATTCCAGGTCTTTGCCCGAGACTTGTCATCGACCGCTGCCAAGGTGTCTGCGAATGCTGACAGGTCAGGCTCAACCTTGCAAAGCTGTCTGTTGTGTGTCAAGTCTGTACTGCCTGCCTGTCCGTCTGTCTGTCTGTCTGTCTGTCTGTCTGTCTGTCTGATGTGTGTCAGGTCTGTCTCATCTGTACTGACTGACTGTCTGCTTGTATGTCTGTCTGTCTGTACACTAATCACTGGGTGATTGAGCACCTGTGATTTGTCATGAGACACAGTGATGCCACTTCTCGTGGGTTTCTGCCTCTTGATTTAGCCTTTCATTGCAGCATGTCAAAACGTAAAAAGAGCCACTTTGCACCGCATTAAGCGGCCTCTACATCTCTCAAACACAGGCTTGGTCTCAAATCAAAGCCCAGACCACGCCACTGCCAGACTTGAAGGCAGAGATACGACGCCATACATGGGCACTCTAATCAGCCATGCCTCAACACAATGGGTACAAACATATTTCAAAAAACGCCAAATGGTCCAGAGCCCAGATCATGCCAAAAAGTGTGCATGAGGTCTACATAGCTCATTAACAACTACAGCCTGGTCATGCACAGACACAAAGCTGACATGTGCAGGTTTGGCGACTATGATCTGCATGATCTGATTGAGCTGGATCAGCAGACTGTGGGCGTCATGATACAGGCAGATGCCGAGACCTGCCAAGTCTTGACCAACCGCAATGCAGTGAGTCACCACCCTGTCCCTGCCAAGTTGGATGCAAGAACTTCGTTTCAGTTTTCGACGTCTGCTTCTTGTCTCTATTTTGTCAGGATCTGTTTGCGTATTGCTGGACCCTTATGACTCGACGTGAACAACTCAGTACGATGGCTTCTGCCTGCATGCTGCACAGCATTCTCTTCTCTGCAAGCACACATGTGATCACAGCTGCACCGTGTTACTAGGGGGCTTCGCACCTATATTCAGCAGCTATGCACTCATCATGCTCCTCCTGTTGCCCTACAGCTTCCACCTGGTATCTACTGCAGGGTTGCACACCAAGGGCTTTACACATACAATCTTTCATGCATCCATTGTGCTCCCCAATAGGGAGAATTGACAATTGGAATTGTGTTATCGTGCGCCACCTGCGCATCAAAATCGAGCTTACATATTGGAAAACGAGGTTTCAACATATGAGGAACGAGCCCCTCCTGCCCTGCAGGCTTCACTGCTGCCTTGTGCATTGCAGCTGACTTTGCAATACAGATGCCACTAGGGGCTTAACACCTGTCCTGTACGCATTCAGCCTGCTCCATGTCATGCTCTGCACCCCCCACCTGGCATCTACTGCTGGCATGTGCATTTTGCAGATGACGCCGGAGGTGCCGGACATACGCACCGCCACCCTGCAAGACATCAAGCGCAAGTTGTACTGCGCACGCAACATCTCTGCGCCTGACAGCAGCGGCAACCCCGTCAACAACGGCGACATGGTGGACCTTGTCAGTCAAGGCAATGCCCGCCTGGAAGGCATCAGTGGCACTGTCAAGTACATCCAGAAAGGCGCCCTGTGGTTGCTGGTCAAGTGAGTTGCCTCTGCCATCATGTAGCACTGTCAAGTACATCCAGAAAAGCGCTCTGTGGTTGCTGGTCAAGTGAGCTGCCTCTGCCATCATGTGACATTACATGCAAGCAGTGAACACAGACGTGTGTAAATCCTTTGTATGCTAAAAACACCCATGGCAAACTATATGCCTGAGAGTGTCTGTAGTGCAGCTCGTCATATTTAGAGCCATGGAGTCATTCAGTGCACACAGAACAGCAACACCCAATTATAGTTGCTGCACCAGTTTGCAGGTTTGCTTGCATGCTTTGCACAGACAAAGCGAATGCCCTCGCCAGCAGGCATGCAATCTGAAGCATAGTGGTGTATCTGTAAGCACTACCTGAACCCATGCATGATGAGGCTGCCTACCCTTGCCTGATGTGTTTGTGTACCCATGCCTGATGGGGCTGTCTACCCTTGCCTGATGGGGCTGTTTACCCATGCCTGATGGGGCTGTCTACCCATGCCTGATGGGGCTGTCTATCCTTGCAGGGACAAGTTGACAACAGACACAAATGGCTTCTTGTGTGTGGACTCACGCAAAACCCAACTGAGGGGTGGGCGTGCTGCAGGGGCCCCCAGGGCTGCTGCTGGCATTGCTGCAGGTATCGCTGCTCAGGCCTGCCTTGCCTGTGTTGCTGGGGCCAGAAATTACACACATGTCCCGTTGTCTAAACCAATGTGGGACTAGTCACATGATGCAAGTGCTATGAAGAGCTCTATGGATTCACGCGCAGGATGAACTGTTTCAGCACCTTTGCACCCTTCTGCGTGCACCCTGGCACAATCTGCTTGTATGCCTGTTCCCTCAGCTGTCTGAACATCCTCCTTTCACGCCTGCTGCTCCATCAGCAAAGCATCTGTCATGTCATGCCTCAATACAATCTGCAGCAGCTTCTGCACCAATAGCTTCTGCAGAATAACCGAATTTGTACAATCCTTAGACGCATATAGCAGCATTCTCTCTACACCTTGATCTCACCTTGAGAGCAAAACTCATTGAGCAGGGTTCAAATCACCGGCCCCCTGGGCCACCCCAGCACGTAATGCCTTCAACCCAATGGTCATGGCCTCACCTCGCCCACTGGACAATGGGACCCCCTTAGGAGGAATGGGCATGGGCATGGGGTCCTTCAGGGGCGGGGCTGCTGGCAGAGGGCAGCCTACCTATTCTGGCGTACAGCGTACTCGCAGGGAAGACAACCTCATTGGCAAGAGCCTGTTTGTTGCCAAAGGGCCTTACAGGCAAGACCACGTCGGACTCCATGTTCATCTCATTCACTTGCGTTTGCTAAGAGCCTTTTTGTTACTTACAGGCAAGATGACTTTGTATTCTGATACCCTCCCATTTACTTGCGTTCAGCAACTGAATTTTTGTTGCCAAGGGACCCTTTAGCCAAGACTATGTTGTACTCTGTTTCCCTCTTGTTCCCTTGCACATGGCAAGAGCCTGATCACTGCCAAGAGAGCTTACAGGCTGCATTACATTGCACTCTGTTTTCTCTCATGTGTACTTATGTTTGGCCAGCATTGCTCAACTGTTCATGTACGGTGTGCTGTAGTTGTGTTGCTGGGCACCGCCACGATTAGCATGCAGTGTCAAGTATCATGAAACTGATTGTATGCACAATCTGTGATCTTGTCTTTTGTGTCTTTGTTTTTATTTGTATTTGTTCAATGAAGCAATGCTAAGGCTTGTGTCTGGATCAGGTATTATGCAACATACAGCAAGGGAGGTGATAAGATCATAGGAGTGACTAAGCGGGTGCAATGCCCCCCCCCCCTGTGGGGAGCGGGGGGGGCGGGGGTCCAGTTCAATCTGAGAGTGCGCACTGCAGTCACAGAGCACTTGAGTCTCACATTCAGAAGAGGAAACTCATGTCGTCACATGTGTCACTGATTGCAGGGGCTACCGAGGAAGAGTAGTGTCAGCCACAGAAACAGATGTTAGGATAGAGTTGGAAGCGCAGTATAAGACAGTCACAGTGAAGAAAGAGCAATTGAAGGGGCATGAAGGCACAGCAGTAGCTTCCAGCAGTGCTGCACCTCTCAGGGCTGCTGCACCTCTCAGGGCTGCTGCACCCTGGGCCACACGCACCCCAATGCACCCCAGCCAAACCCCCATGCACCCCAGTCAGACCCCCATGCACCCCAGCCAAACACCCATGCACCCTGGTGACTCTCTGCTGCCATGTTTGTGCAGCATCAGTTTGTGGTCAAAGCTGCAATGGTTTCAAGTGTTTGGCATCAACAGCAGCATTCACTATGTTGCGTGTTTTGTGTACACAACACAATGTAAGGTTGTGCTTATTCACCAGCCAAAGCAGTCTGTAGTGAAGTCCTTAGGTTGCCGCAGACATGGTTTGTCCTAAAGCTACTGTCATGTACTTTGACACAATGAAAAGAAAAGAAAAGTTTACGCTTTTCAGGGATCATGACATAGGCCTCCTAAGGCGGCAGCCCAGAGCCTTTTTGCACAATGCCACTGAAGGGCGCTCATGTACTTCACCTCAGAGGTCACTCATCACAGCCCTGTTGCTCCACCAACACAAGACAAGCACAAGATTGCGCTGCTTGTCACTGCACCCAGACCGCCTGTGTGCCATGGTCCACAGTAGTGTATCAGCATGTCGCTGTGTTCACAGGTGCTGCCACACCCCTACGAGACAATGCCTGGTCAGGTGGGCGCACCCCCATGCACCCCTCCATGGAAGACGGGGATGAGGACAATCACGGCTCCTCATCTCAAAGGGGAGGACCTTCAGGAGCTGGTGCTGGCTATGCTGGCGCGCCTTATAGGGGAGACAGCAACTACAATAGACAGGTAATCTGACATTTGTCACCTTGTTGGCACTCCCTTACTACTTGCTACTTGCCAGGCTGCAGATTAGCATGTCTGCATGATCATACTGATCACCCTACCTTTGTCCCTTGACACATCTGTCGCTGATCGCCCGTGAAAATCATGTAGTGGCAACTCAGGATGCACAAATGCAGTTTGGAACCCATATGTTCTGTGCAGAGTCCATCTATGCTGCTTTGCAGGGTTATAGGGATGGTGGAAGGGTGTCGTAGTTGAGGACGTAAGGCAACCTTGTGCATTCAGAAGTTCATGCACTCCTCCTGGAAAAAGTGTACTATCATGTTTTGTTCTTGTGTCTTGAATATACTGTGACAGCTTTCAGCATCCAAAGCATGTGGAGTATAACCACTGACACAACCTCGAATCTTGGCTCTGCATGCGTTGTGCTTGCCCTCATGGCCGGCCATCAGGACTGTCAGCCTTGACGTAACGGTCAGCAACAGATGCTATGAAGCTTTCAGCTCTCAAGTCAGCTTTTAGCCTCCAAGAAGCATTTCAATGCATCATGCAGCCCAACACAACCTTGCTTGACAGCATACTGTAGCACATTACATCTGTGATCCAGGCATTTACCAAGCTCTGCAAATCAGTCCATCCTTGGGAAAGTATATCTGCAATCCCATCTACCAAGGAAAACATGTGGAGCTTCATGTAGCTGCTCTTTCACAGTATATTGCATGTTTGGATTCAGCATGGCGTGAACATCAGTACGTGCTCACATACCGGCTATGGCTTTTGCAGCTGGAGTCAAATCAGTGTTTGGCTGTAAGTGGCAGGCCTCAGTGAGATCATGGCACGCATAGCTTGCCAGTCCTAGCATGCGCGCAACTTGCTGCAAGCATGTCGACACCCTGACGAGGGGCTCTGAAGAATGCATTTGTGATGGAGACGTATCATGTCATGCCACTGAGTGCCTACTCTGTGCATTAGACAGTGCTAGCAAGTTAATGCACCCTGACAGCAATCCTGAGAAGGATGAAACAAGAGATGCAGTACTGGTGCATTGACTCCAACCCTTTCCACCGCCTTCAGCGGGTGCCAGATTGCACTGGCAGGGCTATGGCATGTGGCATGCAGGCATGGTTGTGACGTGAAACCGCGGGAGAAGCTGATGATCTAACTGACCCAATAAGATGCCCTTTGCAACCAGCTTTCAACCAATCTGACGGCTGTAAATAGGCTTGTAATCCCCGAATACGCCAGATCATCCATGCACTCGAGAACACATGCCTGAGTGCAAAATTGTGAGCTGCAAGCGCTTTGAGTGACATCTGTGCATACCATTTTCGCGCCAAGTGGCCCAACGGGTGCTTCAGACTATTGCGCGCTTTTCCAAAGCACAGCTCGCGCTTCAGCTCAACAAGGTACCCCGTGCAATCATCGCACAGGGACGTCAGGCGGACCTGTTTGAACATTCTTTGTAGCGTGTGCACACACGTAAGCTAGTGGTAGCTGACCAGTGTGAACTCAAGCGACAGGGCAACAGGCTGCGCAGCGAGACAGCGAAGGCTATGGCAGCTCAGGAGTTACTGCTTTTCGATGCTGGAGAGTGCTTGCTAGAAGAGTCAAGCAGGACTAGTCTGTTTGATTGCCTTGATTGCGAGACGGGTGTCGAAGACCTTCTGTCAGACGGCCGACACCCGAATCAAGTCTCCTCGCCAGTGTCATCGCACCTGATGAGTACGCTCACGGTAAGCCTGGCCGCCTGCTCGCTGTAGAATTCAAGGATGTCAAGTCCATCGGTGTTTGGCGCCCGATGGAAGGTACACGAAGTGGTAGCAGCCCATGGTGTGCATACAATGCATCACATCTGCTGCATGCTTGCCACTCTGCTGCAAGCACTATCGGGTGTCTGGTGGACGTTCAGTCCCACTTCAGTCGACAAGCGCACAGCTTCCCGCCTGTTTGACCTAGTCAGCACGCTTCTGCGCTTGCTCTGCTGTCTGGCCTGGATGTTCTGTTGTTCATTCTTCTGGCCTGCCTGATGTCTTAGCTATGGGTCGGACTGCCTGCTACAGCGCAGACAAGCTTTGCTGTGAGCCTACGGTAGTGACAAGTCTGCCTGTGCTGACAACTCTGCATTTGTGGAGTGCAAAGGTGCTGCCAGGCGCTGCAGCATACGCTGTTGGATGTCGAAGTCACCTGTTGCATAGCTGGTCTCCTGCCTGCTGTGTAATCTTCTGAAGTTCAAAATCACTGCAGGAGGACAATGAACCATGGACAGCTGAGCAGCTCCCCACTCCTGGCTTTTCAGTGCGGCTGTCAATGCCTCTTGAGCAGCCAGAACGCATACCTTGCATGGCTCAAGAGCTTGAGCTGCAGGCTCGCAGACTTGAAGAGCAGCATTCCATGCATGCCTATGACAGGTGAGCTGCAGCACGTTGCATGTAGCAGCAGGCTCACTGTTGGTGCATTTGCTCTGCATCACACCTGCATCTGCTTGTCAGGCCACATATAGAATGTGCAATTCTCAAGCTTGCGTGCGCAGCGCATCCACAACTTCATTCACGGTATGCAACCTGCAACAGAGTGTTGCTGCAGTACCTGTTTTGCAAATTTTGGATTTATTCAAGTCTTCTGCTCATGGTAACTGCAACTACATCATATGCATCAACAGCTCATGATGAGACTCAGCTGCTCTGACCTTGTTAATGCCCTGCAGCCATGATGAGGCAGTTGTGCCGCGCGCAGCAGGCTTCACGCCCATCACTGTTCATCACTCCACCAGGCCGGCAGTCATCTCCTTCACGCATTCCTCAGGCATAGCCTCCAAGGACACCTCCAGCAAAGGTGACCACTCTTTGCCCGTCCAGCTTTGTTGCCTTCTGGTCTGCATCACAGACTGTCTGTCAAGGAGAACCTTCTTGCTGCTTTCATGCTGTTGTCTACCATGCAGCCATGTGCCAAGTTGAACTGAAGACGCACATAGCTCTTGGCTAGCTAGGAATTTAGTTGTTGTCCCTGACCACAGCTGTAGTCATTCTTGAGCAGCACGTCCCTTTTGGTGGCTACTGCCAACATCCCTGTACAAGGATGCATCATGCCAAGCATGAGCAGAAAGTAGAACACCTTAGCACTGCCACTGCACTCAAGCATGTGAAGTGGCAGCAAGGCACAGCCAGCAGTGCACCTAGTGCTGCTGTGGTACATGCCTCAGCCCCTGACAACAGTGTTGTTGTGCAGGTGACAGCAAGTCCAAGCCCAGGAGCTATGTCTCCTCGCCAGCAAACATCTCGCTAGTTGTAAAGAACAATCAGGGTGTGCAGGCTGGGCAGGGCTGCATGCAGCCTGGAGCCTGGAGAGGCTGCAAGAAGAGTGCTTGGTAAGCCAGTCACATGTTTGAGTCCTTTGAGCATACACATATCACCTTCTGTGAGCAGATCTGCAGCCACTTTCTGCTTTTATGCATTGCTAAGCGTCACACACTGTTCCAAATGTCATCATCTGTCTGATGTCATGACCCACAGCCAATTCTTCATGACATCACTCAGGGCATCTGTCTCATGGCATGGCTCAGAGCAGGCGCATCAGTCATATGCTTGGTAAATTATTGAGAATGTCAGCTTGAAAAATGCATGCGTCATGAGCACAGCCGGCTGATTAGACTCTATTCTTTGCCAAGCCACATGTTGATGCGCTGGTAGTCTGCAGCACTGCATGCTTGTTTCCTGCTGAATGAGGTGATGGAAGTGCCTGGCTGCTGATGGGACTGATGGTGTTGCAGGTGCAACCGTGAAAACAGGCACCGAGGCCTTTGCAACAGCCGGGCCACCATCCCAGGAGCTGAGGCCTGTGGCAATGGCAATGAGGCTGTCACCCAGAATCACACCCAGCAGAGCGCTGCAGGTATGGCCCAGCTCCTTGTCTTGTTTGTGCAGATCACAGGAGTCACAGCACAGCAGTTGCAGACCTGTTGTAGGAGCTGTCATTGTTCTGACAAGGCTCTGAGACATGGCATTGTGGCTGGCCCCTGCTGGCATCGCTGCAGTCAGTGCTTGCTCTTCACGCTCTTGCATTGTGCATTTGCAGAGTCCCCAGCAGCAAGTGGAACCCCATCAGCATCTGCCACAACTGTGACACCCACGGAGGCGCAGCTTGAGCTTGAGGACAGTGAGCCAGGTGAGCTGACTGTCTTGCTGTGATGAATCCCATGCAGATTGAAGCTGACTTTATCTAGTTGTGCATGTATTTCATGCTGGGCGAAAAGGCACAAAGAATACAAAACAATGTTATATTTCTTGATTGTATGAGCTGGCTAGGCCTTGGACCCCACCCCCTGACCCAAGTTGGCTGCAAGGCCATAGGCAAGCTTGGGCCCACCTCAAGCTTCTCTTGACAGTATTGCCTAATGGCATCATCTTTTCTTCTTCTTTTCTTTTCCTCTGTGCATGCATTTGGTCGCACCACCAGCCGCTGCTTGCGTGGGCTGGAAGACTGTTCAGGATCTTACCCTGCAACGCCATAGTTCAGTGCAATGTCATCACAGAGCTGTTTTGTCCCAGCAACAACGAGCGCCATCAGCGTCAGTCACTCCACAGACTTTGCTGCTTTTCAATGTCTTGGCACCTTGTCAGATGCATGCAAGCTGCAACACAGCAAACCAGCGTTCTCCCTCTGGTCATGTTGGTCTTTACATGAGCTCACAACAGCCTGACCTCAAACAGCTGACCTCAAACAGCTGACCTTGAACAGCTGTCCTCAGAGGAGCTGACCTCACACAGCCTGACTTCACACACTGCTGCCCGCTGCAGGTAGCTGCTCAGATCTAGACACCTACTCAGTGTACGCTGGCACAGAGCTGCCTCCCATGGTGCAGCAGCAACATCTGCAGCCCCTGGTTCACTGCAACAGCATGTCCAGCCAGGAGGGGCCCCTGTTATCTCAGGACCTGGACACCAAAGCTGACCAGTACCTGTGTGACGATGTCAACCAGCTGATCAATATCAAGTAGGTGGCAAGCATCTTGCGCCGTACACGGCACCCGACACTAAGTTTTGTCAATGCGCTCTTGATCTTAATGCGCTGACGTGATCTCCAACACAGTTACGCTGCTGTTTTGCACAAGCAGTGTCATGATGGTCCCTGTTGAGCCTCTGTGCCAGCTTACAGTCTGATCAGAGGCGCTGACAGCAATGCATGACAGTATGATGCCCAAACTGTGGACCAGGTCTGACCCCTATCTGGCCTGACTCAGTGAAAGAGTCAGAGAAAACATCAGAGAACCCTTAATACAGTTGATACCAAGTGCATTGCAGCCAGAACAGTTTGCAGCATTTGCACCACTGCAAACATTGAACAGGGTTGCTTTTGGTCTTTGCAGTCATGACAATCACGCATCTCAGTGCTGCATCTTGCTGTGCAGGCCAGAATTTGCAGGTGACGTGATCCAGCAGTATAGCTCTGACACAGACTATAGTGATGACTCTGGTAGTGAAGAGGAGGAAGAGGATGAGATCAGTATGTGCAGTGGGTCCACCGTTTCAGCTGGCGGGCAGAGTTGTTCTGTGTCCGACCTGTTCAGCAGTGCCCTTGATGATGCCTACTCTGATGGTACGCACACACTGACATTCCCAGTTGTCATGCTGCACGTGCTTAGGTGTTGCTGAAGCTGCTCAAGGTTCAA
>JAABUO010001777.1_pt1 | contig 27360 bp, 39 predicted proteins | sample 5559291 | NCBI WGS metagenome assembly JAABUO01 (sample SAMN10711878, study PRJNA513372) | rock metagenome | isolation source: Antarctica rocks | place: Antarctica: Victoria Land, Finger Mt sud | reverse complement strand
CAGGAGAGGCGCCTTGCGCGCCGCACTGTAGGAGGGACGCTGCGCCGTGTGCGCGTGCAAAGGGCGCGATAGGCGTACCAGTGAGCCCGCGCTGCCCTGCTTGGAGCAGCAAGGGCAAGCGCCGATGGCTGCATCGGGCAGCTGCTGCGTGTACCCCCATTTCTTTTGGGCGCGCCGCGGCCGGCCCCTGGGCTCCGCTCTGGGTCCGCCCCTGGGGCGCGTTGCCGGCTTTTTTGCCTTGCACACGCGGGCCCGCCATTGCGGCCGCGCACAGGCTGCCACGAGCACAACATCAGGCGCTTCGGCATGCGTTTCCGAGAGGGCTGCGCCGTGGCGCACACGCGGGAGAGGGTCATCACCGCCCCACCGTGTTGGCTGGGCTGCGCTCTGATAGACTTTTTGAGGGCCGAAGTAGGGGCGGCCGCCCGGGGGGCGGCGTGCCCCGCCGCGGTGCAGCGCCGCTGGGGCGGCGCTGCACTCCTGGCATAGTCTTGGTTCCTGCTTTTTACTCCCCCACCCCCCGGGGCGCCGTGCGCACCCAGGCGGGGCAGGCGCCGCACTCGAGAAGACAACTTGCGCCCTGAGACTCTGCGCGTGTTTTGGGCACGCGCGCTGCGCGGCCGTCGCCGCGCGCAGCGTGCCCCGTGTGCCGAGCATTTGGGGGGCGCGCGCTGCGGGCACGCGCATCCCGCATTTTATTGGCACCGCGTATGCGGGCTGGCGCGCGCCTCCTCCGATGTCTTGTACAACATTTTTGAAGCGGGCGCGAGCCCTGTTGTGTCCCTGGGCAGGGCTTGCTCACGACCTGTTTGTGCCGCACTGTGTTCAGGCCAGAGCGAGCCTGTGTGAAACGCTGGCAAGGTTCCTGCTGGGGCTTTTCAAATTCATTTAACAAACGGGCGCTGCCGCACCGTGCGCCGCCGCGCGGCGTGCCCTGTGCCACAATTGCACCACCTATCAACACTTCTGTGACTGCTGTGTCTGCTGTGCCGCAAGAAGCGAGTGTCCCTTGTGTGCTTGTGTCTCTGCTGTAGGAGCTATGCCGCGCGCGCCGCGCTAGGGAGTGTGTCTAGGTGGGTAGGATGTCCGCGACCGACTGTCCGTGATGGGGTTTTGACTCTGCTGCTGTACGCTGAAGCGAGCATTGTAAATATGTGCGCACTCGCTGCCTGCTGCGCCTGCGCTCTCGTCCCCCTCGCATGGTTTCTTACATCCGCTCCAGATACAGAAAGTCTGTCAGTGACGCCGCCTGCGGCCCCATGCACTGCGCGCCAGCTGCAGCCGCGGCAGCTGCACATGGGCCATGTGGCATGGCTCACGCGCGGGACAGGGCCTGCAGGAAGATGGACACAGCAAAGAAGCTCAGCAGGCTGGCCGATGCCGGCCACGCCTTGGGGCCCGGCCAGTTGCGCGGGTCGTCCGCTGCGCACGGCAGCCCCAGGCGCGCGTCAGGGTTAGGGTTCACCGCCAGGCGCCCAGGCTGAGCGCGTGAGGCAGGGAAGGCGGGCTCGCTGCGCAGAGCGCATGCGCCGGCGGGGCGGCGTGAGGCTACAGGGCACGCATGCACATCATGATAGGGTTTAGGGTTAGGGCACGCACGCACGGCGATCGTCCGCTGCACCGCCTGCGCCAGCAGCAGCGCCGAGGCGCCCGCGCCCAGCGCCAGGCCGGGGCCGTCCTGGCCCAGGTTGACCAGCGCGACGCCCTGGGGCGCGCACACGCCGGCTGGTTAGGGTTTGAGCCCTCCTGGCGCGGGCTCCGGCGCGCGCCCCTGGGTGCACGCCCTGGCACCGCACCGGCCAGGGGCGCTGCTGCGTGCGCCAGCGGCGCCGGCAGGCGCCCGCGGCTCGTCCAAGCCCACTGCCAGCTCCCGCACAGCCTGCCTGGGCCCGGCTGCGACAGGCGGCAGACAGGACTTCGATGCAGACACCTGTGCAGCGCTCCCGGCTGTCGACGGGCATTGGCTCCGGCGCTCGCACCGGCCTCGGCACGCGCACTGCCTACCTGAGCTGCGCCAGCCCTCGAGTGACAGGTGCGCTCTGCCTGGAGCTCCAGTGGCCGAACAAGGCTGCCCGCACCGCAGACAGCGCTGCAGCAGACGCGCCGACGAGCAGAGCGCTGGGCCGCCCGGAGGTGCTCGCCGGCAGCTGGCTCCGTGTAAAGGCGGCCTCGGCCACCGCGACCACCACTGCCGGCAGCGGGCAGACTCTCAGGGGCGCACGGCGCACGCCTGGCAAGGTGCCGCGCAGTACAGCCAGCACCGAGCGCCCGCCACGAGAGGCAGTGAGCTTCTGGCGTGATCAAGACAAATCCATCACGTCTGGGTAGGCGTCAAGTGCGCCTGTAAACTGCGCCTCTCAAGTGCAAAGGTACGGTCGTGCCACCCACCGAAGGCAATGCCCTGCTGCGTGACTGCTAGCGTGGTGGGACCGTCCAGCGCTGCTCTGCACAGCAGGCGCTGCGCCCTGTGCTGGCGGCGAGCCTTGCCGCTGGCTGGGGGCGCGGCTGCAAAAGCGGGCGGGCCACGGCAGGTTCGGCCGCACGCCTGCAGCAGGCTGCTCGAAGCCAGCATCGTACCGACAGTATTGGACAGCCTTGTCTACAGTTCTGCCTCAAAATAGGACCGGCCACCGGCAGGAGCACAGAGCACTGCCACCCCACAGCTCCACCCAAGCTTCACTAGCTGTAAGCCATCTCGAACAGCGCAGTGCAAGCGAGTCTTGCGCGCTCTCAGCCAAGGCTCTCTTTCGGAACGCGAGAGTGAGTTGCTGCTGCTGCTGCAGTGCGCAATGCGCGCTCTCGGCGGGCGCTGCGGGCTTGCGCAGCATGGGCGCTGCTGTGCCCTGTTCGCACGTATCTGGGCACCGCTGCCCGCCCCGTGCAGAGCCCGCCAGGCGCGCTTGGCCCGCCCGACTCCGCTTCGAGGAACGCGCGGCACCCGCAAGCGCTGACGCTCTGCTCAGCGCGTCCAGGCGGCGAGCGGGTGCAGCGCCGCGCCCGCGGCAGCGGCGCCGGCGCCCCCCAACTGCCAGCAGGAGCGCCGCGCGAGCTCGGATGGCGCCAGCACGAGCGCTGCGGAGGACGGCCAGGCCGCCGCGCCGCCGCCGCCGCCGGCGTTCTTGTCGCGCCGCGGCCTGCTCGACTCGCGCGGCGCGCTCATGCTCAAGAACCTGACGTATGCGGAGATGGAGGACTGGTGCGAGCACATCGGCGAGCGGCGGCAGCGCGCGCGGCAGCTCTGGCGCTGGCTGTACGCCGACGGCGGCCTGATACGCGCCATCGACGAGGCCGCGCCCGGCGTCGCCAACGGCTTCAGCAGCGCGTTCCTGTGCGCGCGGAGACCTGGCTCCGTGTATGTGGGCTGTGTAAGGGAATGTGTGTGGCTTGCACTTGCCTGGGCGGCCTTTGGCAGCGCTGCAGGGCCTGCAGGCTGTCGTGGAGGCGCTCTTGTCTGGGCTGGTCTGGGCTGGTCGAGAGCCGGCCGACAGGCGCTTCTTAAACTTCCCGTGCAGCACGCTGCGGTGACTGGTTGTTTTCAGACTGTGCGGCAGCTCGTGCAGGTGGTGGTGGGGCCTTGAAGCGCGCAGACCCGGGCAACTAAGGAGAGACCGGACCGCTTAGGTAGCACTTGCACGTCAGCAAGGCGCTGCGTGCTGGATGCAGCTGCATGGTTGCCCCGCTGCACGCTGTGACCACCCTGCTGCTCACACTCGGCAGGGAGCACTTCAGGCGAACGCATGCGAGTGTGGACGGCGGCCTGCGCTTGGAGCGTGTGCACCGCGCCGCGGACGGCACGCGCAAGATGGTCTTCCGTCTCATGGCGCGCGCCCCGCGCGGCCCCGCCCGGCCGGCCCGCGGCTCGCTCCGCAGCGCCAGGCTCACGGCCGCCCGGGGCCGCGCCGAGCGGCCCGACAGGGCCCTGGCGCGGGGTCTCCGCAACGCGAGCCTAACCCCATCCTACCCTAAGGAGGCAAGCGCGGCGCCTGACGGGGCCGGTGCGCGCTGGCGGGCCAGGAGGGCGCGATGTTGGGGGCTAGCGCGGCGCCTGACGGGGCCAGCGCGTACTGGCGGGCCGGGAGGGCGCGGGCGCGGGCGCGGCGGTGGATTCGTTGCGGGGTCCCCACCCTACCCTAGCCACCAAGCGGGAAGGACGCGGCGCCTGACGGGGCCAGCGCGCGCTGCCGGGCTAGGAGGGCGAGGGCGCGGGCGCGGCGGTGGAGGCGGTGCTCATCCCGATCGTGCGGCGCGCCGGCGGCCGGCCGCGCACGACGCTGTGCGTGAGCAGCCAGGTCGGCTGCGGCATGAACTGCCAGTTCTGCCTCACCGGCCGCCTGGGCCTGCGCGCGCAGCTGTCGGCCGCGCAGATCGTGGAGCAGGCGCGCCCCTGCCCGCCCGAGCGGCCCGAAGCCCTGCCCGCCCTGGGCGGCCTGAGCCCTGCCCGCTCTGGGCGGCCCGATGCCCTGCCTGCCCTGGGCGGCCCATGTCCTGCACGCCAGGGGGCGCAAGCCCAGCACGCCTGGGTTCAATTCAGACGACAATGAGCTCAAAGTCGCTTGAGCGACAGCTTCAGATACGGCTGCGGCGCGCGCGCAGATGGTGGAAGCGCGGCGGCTGGTGGCGGCCGAGGCGGCGGCGGGCGCGCCCGACGCGCTGGCGCCCGTCACCAACGTTGTCTACATGGGCATGGGTGCGCCCTCCTCCATTTGTTGCGGCCCTGCTTGGCAGGGGCACCGCGCGACGCCAACGCGGGGCCGCAGCATGCTGGGCCAGCCAGGGATGCTGGCACGGAAGTTCCCTTGGTGTGCTTGCGATGCCGTGACACGCCATGCTCAGGGGAGAGCAGGGTCGTTCTCAGAGAGTCAGCGCCTCACAGACTGTGATTGCATGCAATAAACATCAGGCTAGGCAAAAGCGACAAGGGTGCGACCGTGACGCACAACCCTGGTCATGGAGCTGCTCTGCGCCTTATGCCCCTTGAAAGGACAAGGGGCGCATGCGGGGCACTGCCTTGGGAGCGACGCGGTGCCGCGCCTGCCTGGTCTCGCTGGCACGCGAGCGCGAGTCCGCGCGCCCAGGTGAGCCACTGCACAACTACGAGGCGGTGCTGGCTTCAGTGGCCATTGCGACGCACGAGCTGGGCCTGCACTTTTCGGCCAATAAGGTGCGTAGCAGCGCTCTCCCGACGGCCGCTGCACAGGGCGCAGGTCTGCGCTGCCGTGCGCCAGCTTTTGCCTGCGCCGCTCTGTCCCAGCGCACTAGGCCTAGGATCGCAGGCCGCTGCTGGTCAGCAGACATGCACGGGCGGCGTATTCTGCCCAGAGCATGCAATATCCGCCAGCGACCACCTCCAGAGAGCCTGTGATGGAAACTCTACATGTTCACAGCAGGCGACGCTGGCGCGGGCGCGGCAGGTGTCTGTCTCGACGGTGGGCCTGGTGCCGCAGCTGCGCGCGCTCGCGGCGGCCGCGTCGCGGTGCCAGCTGGCGGTGTCGCTGCACGCGACCACCGACGAGCTGCGCGACTGGCTCGTGCCCGTCAACCGCCGGCGCGTTCCCTGGGGCGAGCATGGAGGGCCAATGTCCCTCTTCAGGCCAGTGCGATGGTTATAACCATTGCAAAGAAAGGAAAAAACAAAAAACACAGGGAAAGGTTTTTGGACGGTTCTCCCTGCAGGGGCTGGTGCTTCTGCTGGTAGTGCCGCCAGGCTGAAGCCATGTTGAGGGTGCTGGGAGGGGCCCTGTGGTCCTGCGACACAGGGCTGCTCACACGGGGTCCGGGCATGCATAGCGCGCAAGGCGTGAGCCCGGCTGCCTGGAACGGCCCCGCACCTGCGCATCAGTGATGCGGTTGCAGGCAGGTGCTCACGCCTCGCGCACATGCAGGCCCTGTTGTGGGTCCTATGAGGCAAGCCTGCCCCTGACCCTAACCCTACCCTTGCAGGTATCCGCTGGCGGCGCTGCTGGGCGCGCTGCGCGAGCTCTTCCCGCGCGGGGCCGGCCGCTTTGTGCTGTTCGAGTACGTCATGCTGGCCGGCGTGAACGACACCGACGCCGACGCGGCGCGCCTGGCCGCGCTCGCGGCCGACATCGAGGCCAAGTTCAACCTGATCACGTTCAACCCGCACGCCGGGACGCGCTTTGCGCCCACGCCGCCCGAGCAGGCGAGCGCCCGCACCATGCGCCGGGGCCTGCGGGTTGGAGCCTGGCTGCGGGCCGGGGCCTGTCTGCGGGCGCCCTGCACAGCCCCGCTGTTCGCGGCCAGGCAGCACGCACGCGGTTCGTTCGCAGCCTGTCAGGATGTGCCTGGATGTGGGGTGTGCCGGCACAGCACTGCGCACTTCAGTCCAGGCGCTATGCGGCGCCGCAGCTGCGGGAGCACCCCGGCATGCAGCAACCACGTGCGTTTACCAGAAAAGCTAGTGCTTCTTCATACCGAGCGTGCGGGAAGCTGGGTACTCCCGAAGGGTCAGGTGCAGCGAATCGACGAGTGCCGTGGGGGGCGGGCACCCAGGTCCAGCGCTTCCGCAGCGCGCTCATCCAGGCGGGCCGCGTGTGCACCGTGCGCGGCAGCCGCGGCGACGACGAGATGGCCGCCTGCGGCCAGCTGGGCGACGTGGGCGCGCTCGGCGCGCGCGCGCCCGTGCTGCGCGCGCCGCCGCGCTTCCAGGAGGCGCTGCTGGCGTCCGCCTAGGGTTGCCGGGCTTGGGACAGACGGGTGCTGATGTGCGGGGTGTGCTCCAGATGTGCCTGCATGGGCGGTCTGCATCCTTCGCGGCACTCGTAAAGAGATTGTCTGCAAGCTGCCAGCATTTGGCAAGTTCAAGTTCAATGATGGTGACAAGTTCAATTGTTGTCTGAACTTTGCATCATGCACCGTCTGAGAGTTGCGCTGCCTTCACCACAGGCTGCTGCTGTGCAGCGCTCTTCTAATACGTGAGCATCCGTCGGCTTCCAGCGCGGTCGGCAACATTGTTCAGTGGCCTCACAGCAACCTGATGCCTTCTGTGCGCAAGGCAGCCGACCAAGCAAGTCCCCCCAAAGATAGCTAGGTCCTGCATGAGCCGCCGCGGCCGCTCATTTCCGGTTCCAGCTGAGCACGCTGACGTCGCCAAACCTGCGGCCCAGGCGCACAACCTTCTCACAGAAGGGGCCAACATTTGACCGCTCTGTGACCGCTTCATCCTGGCCCTGGAGCGGCATGCTGAGCATGAACGCGCACGCAGCGTGCTGCAAGCACGCGACAGCACCAGCACCGCGCACCACAACGCCGCCTGTGTCACTCGCACGCCGAGCCCGGCTCGCAGCGCGCCAGGCTCAGCCGCGGGGCGCGGCGCGCGCACTTGCGCCGCCGGATGAGGCCGAAGCAGCCGGTGAAGCTGGCGAGCAGGAAGGCGAGCGCGGTCAGAAACGCCAGGCCGCCCACGACCAGGTACGCGATGCCCAGGAACAGGTTCTTGCCGCCCATCCAGGAGTTGGTGCTCAGCACCACCTCCTGCGCGCGCGCGCCCGCCGGCGCTCAGACGTCTGGGCAACCCTGCGGGGCCGGCGGCGCGGCGGGCCGCCCGTCCGCGAGTCGGTGCTCAGCACCAGCTCCTGCGCGCGCGCGCCCCCGCCGGCGCTCACTCACTGCCCCGGCGCCCTAGGAACAGGTTCTTGCCGCCCATCCAGGAATTGGTGCTCAGCACCACCTCCTGCGCGCATTCCCCCACCGGCGCTCAGACGTCTGGGCAACCCTGCGGGGCCGGCGGCGCAGCGGGCCGCCCGTCCACGAGGCGGTGCTGAGCACCAGCTCCTGCGCGTCGCCGCACCAGCGCTCAGACGTCTGGGCAACTCTGCGGGGCCGGCGGCGCGGCCCGCGCGCTCGGCCCGCCCGCGGCCGCCCTGCCGACGCCCCTGCTGCTGAGGCAGGCACCGCCGTCTGGTGCGCTCGCGTGCACACCTGCTCCTGCGCCCTTTCATGCAGTAGCAGAAGCGACCACTGAGTGTGAGGCATGCTGACAGGTTCCCCATGCGCCAGACCCGCTCACAAGCGAGCTAGGGTAGGGCAGGCGGGGAAGGGCCTCCCCAGCGGCGTGGGCAGGCAGGGCCCCTGGAGGCAGCGGCACAGCAGGGGCAGGGGCGCGCCTTGGCGCCGCCAAAGTCGTACGTATTGAAGCGGTTCGTTACATTGACCGTCACCACGCTCCCTGCGCGCGCCCACACGCGCAGCCCTCTGCACCATGCCGCGCCGTGCTTGACAATGATGCGGGCGTGGTGCCGACTTTTGATGTGCCCAGCTCACTCGGACAGGACAGCGTATGCCCTCGGGGACAGGTGGGCGAGGGGCACGGTGTGGCCGCACGAAACGTGCACGTACACGGCGAGCGATCCGCCTGCACGCTCGCGTCAGCCGCATCAAGGGGGCGGGCCGGGCAGGCGCGCGGGCGGCCGCACCCGCGGGGATGGGCTCGTGGATGATGGCCCAGAGCTTGCGGAAGGAGGGCTTGGCCGCCGGCTTCAGCCAGACCATGAGGTGCTCGTTCTGGTTGACGGGCAGCGTGGAGGCGTTGCCGCCGCGGTACCGGGGGTCGGTGTTGAAGTTGGTGGGCAGGTAGTTGCCGTACAGGTGCTCCTTGTCGTAGGCCCAGGCGATGCCGGTCTCCTGCGCGGCGCGCGAGGTTTAGGGCAGGGCTGGGTTGGGAAGCTGGTGGGCAGGTAGTTGCCGTACAGGTGCTCCTTGTCGTAGGCCCAGGCGATGCCGGTCTCCTGCGCGGCGCGCGGGGGGTAGGGCAGGGTTGGGGTAGGTGCTCCTTGTCGTGGTTCCGAGCGCTGCTGATCTCGTGCGCAAGCGCTTGCCGCCTCTCCGATCGCTGCAGCGACCCAGACTGCACGGACAGCAGCACAGGGTGCACTGCATTCAATCCTATCATTGCCCCGCAACTCTGGGTACTGTGTCGGGTCCGACGCATGGTGACGTGCGTGAAAGGCGCACTGCGAGCATAGCCCAACCCCGCGCAAGGCAGCCGATCAGATGGGGCCCGGGAACCCCCTCAACAGCTTTCCGTCCACAACGTCTGGCTGTCCTTGTGCTCCTCTGGTGTACATTGCAACTTGCATCAACGTCAGGCTCCGCGCAGAATGTGGCCGGGCGCGCACATCCAGCGGGAGCGTCCTGCTAGGCCCAGACGCGCCGGCGACGGTGGCGGCGAAGGAGTCGTTGAATAGCGACCAGGCGATGAGCCCGCACGGGTTGATCGGCCGGCTCTGCCCTTCGCCCACATACTGCTCCGGCTGGCACTTGATGCTGGGGTCGCGCGTCTTGCCCGCCAGCTGCGCATCGCTGCGGCTGCGCACGTAGCGCTTGTGGTTCTGGTAGAAGCGGTGCAGGTGGTAGTACACGTACACCTGCGGCTTAGGGGTAGGGGTCAGGGCTCCTCACGCTGGGGGCAGCGCCGGCAGGGTCTGGGCCTGTGCAGACGCCCGGGCCCCTGCGGCCGCAGGCTGCGTTCAGCCTGGAGCAGGGCTTCTCATGCCCGGGCCAGCGCTGGCCAGGCCTGAGCCTGTGCAGACGCCCCGGCCCCTGTGGCCGCAGGCTGCATTCGACCGGGAGCTGGGCGGTCAGCGCCGGCGCAGGAGACCGAGCAGACAGCACAGCAGCTGCAAGCTCGAGCGGGCGACCGGGGCTGCGGGCACCACAGTACTGGCTATTGGTGCACTAGCTGTGGTCGGAGCGGGCACGACAAAGGAGCAAGGCGCGGCGGTGTGAAGCGAGATATGCCGCTGCGCCCCCAGCCAGCCAGGGCCGCCGGCCAGCACGCACGCTCACGCAGGGCTCCCGCGCTGGAACCGGGCGAGCGCACCGGCGGGCGCATGAGCTTGTCGACGTGTATGGTCACGGGGACGAAGATGTCCTCGCCGTCCTGCTTACGCAGCAGCGTAGCACGCGCCTGCACGCAGCACTCCTGTGTGCTCATGCAGCGCCGGGTCCCTAGCCTGGGTCACAACCTGACACGCGGGCGCTGCTACTCCAGAGACTCTTGCAGGGCTGCGTTCAAGCATCTGCAGGCTGCACGCTTGCACAGCAAGTGCGGTCGTGGGGGGGCGCGCCTGGTCATCGGGCTCTCTGGCCATCGGGCCCTGGTCGTCGTACCGCACGCTGTACTGCACAATGCCGAGCGACGCGATCAGCACGGGCACGCCGAGCGCGACGCACACGGCCGCGACCACGAAGAAGTAAATCACGACCGCCTTGGCCGTGACCACGGGGCTCCACCCCGCGAGCTCCTGCTGCGCAAAGCGGTGGTAGAAGTGCGACTTGCCCTCCCCATCCTCAACCTGCTTCTTCTTGCGCTGGAGGATCGCCATGTTGTAGCCCTGCCTTCCTCTGACAGCGCTGAAGGAAGGAAAGGAGTAGTTAACTCCCTCGCCTCGAGAGGCGCTCTAACGCTCTAAGCTCACTTATAGACCTGAGCACCAAGGAGGTTTGGACGGCGACCCTGGAGCCAAATTTGGTGCAGGTATTCGAACCACAAAGCGCAGCCGAGCGAGCTCCCAAGCAGCTCGGGGCATAAAGCGCAGGCGCAGTGAGGAGCAGGCCTTGGACCAGCGCACCACCATGGCGACGGCAAAGAAAGTGCATGATGCGGGCAGCGGAGGCGGCGCGGTGAATGTGCAGGTCATCCTGCGCTGCAGGCGCGCCGCACAGCGCCTGACATTCCACGGCTTTCGGCTGCTGCCGCTAGTGCTCTTGCAGTCCGGGGGGGTCGCTCGCTGGTGCAGAGCAGAGTGCGGAGCAGATGTCAGCCAGGGCGGCGGATGCGCGCAGGCCCTGCAACAAGGAGGAGGTGGCAGGCCGCGTGCCACAGGTGATCGTATGCAACGAGGCCGCGCGCGAAGTCACGCTGTCCCAGTCCGTGGGCAGCAAGCAGCTGGGCCGCTCGTTCCACTTTGACAAGGCGTGCCGCGCTGCGCAAGGCCTCGCGCAGCTCTCCGTGCCCGCATCTTGGCGTAACAGCAAGCGCCGCTTTTGCGCAATAGCATGCTGCGAGTGCGTCAGGATCTTACACAGCGTGCAAAGGATGCTGGCCGCAACGCTTTCACCAAGCTGACGCAAGCCTGGCAGCCAGCATGGCCGCTGACCATGCTGCGCGACGGCGCCCCCGGCAGGTGTTTGCGCCCGAGTCGGGGCAGGAGAAGCTCTACACGCAGGCGATCGCGCCCATCGTCGAGGAAGTGCTGGAGGGCTTCAACTGCACCATATTCGCGTGCGCGGCCCTGCCGCTGAGCCTGCAGCAGACCTGCTTGGTCGCACAGCAGAAAGTGCAGGGGCCGCTCGCCCCTACCTGGTGGCTGAAAGCACTCGGTACACAACCATAGTGCAAGCGCCTTGCGCCAGCTCTGCAGGGACCTGTCGCTTGCTAAACAGCGCTTTTGTTGTATCGCGGGACTCACACCTGTGGCGCCCTCCATAATCTCTGTGCTTCTTCCGGCAGGTACGGGCAGACCGGGACAGGCAAGACGTACACAATGGAGGTGCGCGCCCGGGGAAGCCAGCAGGCGCTCCTAAGCAGCCGGACCTGCGCATGGTCATGGTTGAGCAGCGGGCGGAGCGGGTGCAGCTGGCGCTCGAGACGCACCACACCATGCTAAGCCGGCAGCCCTGCCCACTTGCGCTTGGTTGCACGATTGACGAGAGGGGAGATGGTCAGGGCCGCGTCACTGGGGAGCAGAGCCACAGCAGCCAGCTGCACCAGCGTGGGGCCATGGCGCAAGTCCTGCGGCATGCCCATAGATTCGCTGTCTGCGGATGTGCCCAGAGGCGGGTGTATGCCGCTCCTGCGCTGACCGGTCCGGCAGCCTGTCTTGACGAAGCCCTATGCCAGAGTCGCGCTGCCCGGCGTGGGGCCAGGGCGGCGCGCGCAACAGCGCGGACGGCTTCGACCTGTCCGAGGCGGCGGGCGTGATCCCGCGCGCCATCCACCAAATCTTCACGACGCTGGACGCGCACGGCGCGGAGTACACCGTCAAGTGCTCCTTCCTGGAGCTGTACCAGGCGCGCGCCCCGGGGAACAGAGCGCATTGGTGGAAGGAGCAGCAGGGTTAGGGTATGCGATAGGCTATGCCCTTGGCTATTACGAAGTGCTCCTTCCTGGACCTGTACCAGCGCGCGCGCCCGGGGACCAGCGCCGGCAGGGTGGAAGGAGCAGCAGGGTTAGGGTATGGGGTGGCTGTATTCTGTCGTGTCAGAATAGGGTTAGGTAGGGAAGGGGGAAGGGGGGGGGGGGGGGGGGCAGCAGGACAAACGGCGTGCTTGCTTGGTGTCTGAGCGCCCGACGCGGCACTGCCACGGCAGCAGACAGCAAACCTGCTGAACCCGCCCAAGGTGAGCACGCGCAGGCCAGCGTCTGGGGTCCAGCGCTTCGCACCTTGTCGGGGTGCCCCCTGGGCGTGGCCGCCCCTCCCGTGCGACGAACGCAGCGCCTAAGCCACATCCCTGTGTATTGCCAGCCCCCGGCCTGCTCGTTTGCCTTCGTCGCCCGCAGGCAGTGCTCCGGTGCCCCACCGCCCGCCTAGCGCCCTGGCCGGCGCCCTGACATGCATGCTGGGGCGCACGCGGCGCGCAGGAGGAGAGCAGCGACCTGCTGGCGGTCGGCGACGCGGCCAATGCCAAGCTGCGCATGCTTGAGGACCGCAACGGCGTCGTCGTGCAGGTACGCGGCGTGCGGGACGTGGAGGCAGCTGGTTCCTGCGTGACCGCCGTATCCGCCTGCACATTGAGGCTGCCGATACCAGCAACACATCTCTCTTGGCACCCAGGCATGAGCGATCCGGCGACTGCAGCACTGAGTGCCCCGAGCCATGGTCATGTGCTGCCTTGTGTGCTGCCTTGTGGCCTGGCGCGCTTGCTCGCAAGCGCGCGCGCAGTCACGGGGGTCAGCAGCGAACAGGATGAAAGGCCCCCGCATGGGGACATGGTCGACATTAAATGCTTATGGGTGGGGGTCGCCGGGCGCAGGGCCTGGAGGAGCTGATCGTGCGCAGCGCGGCCGATATCTACGCGCTGCTGGACCGCGGCAGCGCCAAGCGCCGCACCGCCGAGACGCTGCTGAACAAGCAGTCCAGCCGCTCGCACTCGGTGTTCTGCGTCACGGCGCGCGCCCCCGCCCTTGGGGCCGCCCTCTGCCCCGGCGGCACCCCATCATGCTGCATGCGCACAGGCGGCATGAGGGCCTGTCCCCGCCGTACGGACAGGGCGCACCCCCAGCTGTGCTTCACCGCACGCGTGGGCAGATGCGCCACCCCACCACCCTCCAGCACGCGGGCCTGCCGACCGCCAGCAGATGACGTCATGTCAGCCACAGGTGGTGCAAAGCACTCCCCTGCCCCCGCGTGACGCCGGGCGCCGGGCGCGGGCAGGTGCACATGCGCGAGATGGCGCCGGACGGCGAGGAGGTGATCAAGATCGGCAAGCTGTACCTGGTCGACCTCGCCGGCTCCGAGAACGTGTCGCGGTGCGGGCCCCACGGCCAGGCTGCGGTCCCCCATGTGAAGCCTCAGGCTCTTACAGCTGTGAGCAGACTCTTGCAGCTGTGCGCGGAGGATTAGCGAGCTCTGCTGGCGTGCTTGCAGACGCAAGCAGGTGCGCACACTCGCGGCGGTGCGCCGCTACATGGTCCGTCGCAGCCGGCCGCCGGCTGTCGCGCCCGCCCACAGCCGCGCTGCCGGCGGCCGAGCGCACGGCGGCCGAAGATGCAGCGCCCGTGCTCCCACGCGCCGCGGACCTACCTCGCTTGTCCGCGGCAGGTCGGGCGCGGTAGACCAGCGCGCCAAGGAGGCGGGCCTGATCAACAAGTCGCTGCTGACGCTGGGCCGCGTCATCACCGCGCTCGTCGAGGGCTCCGGCCACGTGCGCTGCCACACAGGGCTTGCAAAAGCTTTCACCGCTTCGGCCAGCAGGCCTCATCAGCACGCCCACATGCATGAGCGGCGCAGGGAATTCCACATGGCCACAAGGGCGCACTTTGCAGCCATGCAGACAATTTCGGCCGCCCAGCTGGCAAGTGGTGCTCCGCGCTGCGGTCGTGCTCAAACCTGCTCGCACAGCAGAGCCTGCTGGCACGCGCTGCTGCTGCATGTAACGGCCAGGGCAACTCTAGGGTGCAGAGCCTATGTTGTGCAGCACACCAGCAAGCTCCACACAAGTATGGGCGTGAGGGAGCAGGAGCAGCTACCCTGCCCGTCTTGTGTTTGACACCACCGCTCGGGCGGGTGTGGGCGGCTGCGCACGCCGAGCCCGGCCGCGCGCGTGCGCGCGTAGGTGGCCTACCCTGTTTTCACACCGGCCGCGCGCGCGCGCAGGTGCCCTACCGCGACTCCAAGCTCACGCGGCTGCTGCGTGACTCCCTGGGCGGGCGCACCAAGACGTGCGTAATCGCCACCATCGCGCCCACCGTGCAGTGCCAGGAGGAGACGCTGAGCACGCTGGACTATGCGCACCGCGCCAAGAACATCCGCAACCGCCCCGAGGCGCGCGCGCCCCTGGCCCCCTATGTTCGCTTCCCTGACGCTGGCTCTCGCCTGTTTGGAGGGAGGCCGACATGATCACACTCACTGGCCGCCGCGTGCGGATGCGACCACGAGATTGGCTCAATCAGTCTCACCCAAGCCTGGAGTGTGAGCCTGGGGTGCGCGTCACGCCAGCGACAGTAGGCGAGGCACAAGTAGGCGACACAGTGTGGCTGCAGGGGTGGCACGTGGCCGGTGCCAAAGGCTGGGGCGCCCTTGACGCGCTGCGCGGCGCTGCAGGTGAACCAGCGCATCAGCAAGACGGCGCACATCAAGGAGCTCAACACGGAGATCGGGCGGCTCAAGGCGGAGCTGCATGCGACGCGCGAGAAGAACGGCGTCTACATCCCGCTCGAGCACTTCCACCAGCAAGAGCAGGCACGCTTACACTAACCCTAACTCGAATTGATCTGCCTTTTACCCCTTGGTTGCCAGATATGCATGCCCAAGTGCGGACAATGGCCGATGCGCGCCCAGCGGGCGCGCGCGCGGCGTAGGGCCAGTGCTGTGCGTGACATGCACATGTGACACGACGCCGTGCTGGCGAAGCGGCCGCGCTGCAAAACCAGGAAGGCGCCTGCGTTCAGTCTGAGTGGCAGCGCATGCGCGAGGCCTGAAGTGGCAGCGCATGCGCCGTCAGCCTGCGCTTGTTACAGCGCACGCGGAGAATATCCCAGTCGCCAACGCGCTCGTCTGCTGCAGAGCACGGCGGCGACGGCGGCGCGCGTGGAGCAGCTGGAGGCCGAGGCTGAGGCCGCGCGCGCGGCGCACCGCGCGGAGGCCGCCGCGCTCGCCGCGGAGCTGGGCCGCACGCAGGAGGTGCCCGCCCGCCATGCGCCGCTCAATCCTCCATGTCAACCTCGTGTGGCTGTCTGCCGTCTGATGTGACATCTCAAGCTGCTGTCTGGTGCCTGATGTGATGTGATGCTAAATGCAATGCGGGTTTTTGCATGGGCAAAACCCTCGCGGGTCAGAGGCCTTGCGGTGCTCTGTAGAGGCTGCCAGGCATGCCCTGGGTGCGCACGCAAAGAGCCCCGCGGCGCGCGCGGCTGCGCGCGCGGCCGAACCGCGCGCCGGCCCGCAGGAGCTGGCGAGCACGTTCGACGCGCTGGCGGCCGCGCGCACCGCGCTGGAGGAGCGCGACTTCCTGATCGCGGCGCACGGCCGCAGCGAGGCCGCGCTGGCCGGACACGCCGCCGAGCTGGCCGCCGGCCTGGCGGCGGCCGCCGACGACACGCGCCTCCTGCTGGACTGGTGCGCGCGCCGCCGGCCGTCGCGGCGGCCGGCCCGCCGCCGCTGTTTGCGCCGAGCCGTGCGCGCCTCATGCGCGCCGAAGCAGACAGGCGACACTTGAGGCTCCCGCCATACCTTACCCTTACCCTAATTCTCTGCGTGCAGGCTAGCCGCCGCGGCGGCGCGCGAGGGCGCGAACGAGGGCGCGGTCGCGGAGCTCGCGGCGGCCGCCGACCGGCGCCTGCGCGCGCTGGGCGCGGGCGTCGCGGCGGCGGTGGACGCGGCGGCCGCGCGCCACGGCGCCGTCGCGGCGGACCTGGCCGCGCACGCCGGGCGCGCTGAGGCGGACCTGGCCGGCCTGCAGGCGCGCTCCCAGCGTCACGGGCGCCCCGAATCTGCCTGGTGTGTGGGTGGGGCTCTGGCAGCGGCGCTGGCCGCGCACATAGGCCGCACCGTAGGCCGAGCTCGTGCACGCAGCCCGCTAGCATGCTTGCGAGGCACCAAGCCAAGCGCTGACCAAATGCTTGCGCCGCAGCGTTTGCAGCCTCAAACTAGCGGCCCGTAGGTTTACGCTTGCATGTGAAAATCGCCAATAGGTAGAGCATAGCACGTGCCGGGACACCCGTCTGGCACTGCTGAACACAGCACCCTGCAGTCTCGCCATGCCCGCTGCAGCCACACGCCTGCGTCGCCCGGCGCCTCAGCCCTGGCGCCTGTTCCGCAGGGCCGGCTGGGCGAGCTGCAGCGCCAGGTGGCTGCCGTGGCGGCGGCCGGCGACGCGGCCGCCGGCGCCGCGGCCGGCGTCGGCGCCGACGCGGTGGCGGCGGCCGCCGCCGTACAGGCGCGATTTGCGGCCGCGGCGCAGACCGCGGCGACAAGCGCGGCCGAGGCGCTCGCGGAGGCGCACGCCGCGCTGGCAGCCACGCTTGAGCGGCACCAGGCCGGCCTGGGCGAGGCGGCGGCCGCGGCGGCGCGCGCGGAGGCAGCCGCATTGGAGGGCGGGCGGCGAACCCTAAGGGTCGCCGGCGAGCGCCTGGCGGCAACGGGCGAGGCGGTCGTCGCCGCGCGCGCGGCCGCAGACAGCGCCGCCGCCGCGCAGGACGGCGGGCTGGCGAGCTTTGGCGCGGCGTTCGAGGCGGGCATGCAGCAGGAGCAGGCACGGCCGCCGGCACGCTGAGATATGTCATAAGACACCAACTGGGAGCCTCTGCTCAGCATTGCAGCACCTCACGCATGCAGGCCGGTCACGCTTTGGTCCAGTAGCTGGCAACACACCAGCCAGTTGGCCCCGCTGCCTGGGGAGCTGGCGTCAGCACGCTGGGGTTAAGCAAGCCCTCCTCAGCATGCGGCCGCGGCGCGCAGGCGCGCGTGGCAGACGCGGTGGGCGCGCTGCTGGCGGGCTTCGCGCAGCGCGCGCGCGACGAGGTCACGCAGGCCGTCAGCGGTCTGTCGGCGCGGCTGGCTGCGGGCGCCGGCGCGGTCGGGCAGCGGCTGGACGCCGTTGCAGAGGCGGCGCGCGCGGCGGACGGCGCGGTGCGGGCAGAGGCGGCGGCGGCCGAGGCGGCGGCGGCGGGCGCCGCATCCGCGGCGCGCGGCCGCGAGGCCGCGCTGGCGGGCGCCGCCGCGCAGGCCTGCGAGCAGGGTGCGGCCGAGGGTTCCCGCGACCAGAGCTCGGCATGTCAATAGTTTTGCAAGAGCAGTGCGTTGATGCTGGCACCATGATGCGCTTGTCGGCCACAATGCCTGGGGGCCCTACCCTATCCTGCACCTCCCTACCGGAGTTGCGGGCCTGCACGTGACCCTCTCCCGTGACCCTAAGCCTGTGAGGCATGCGTGGCGCGCGCAGGCGAGGCGCTGCGCGAGCGCGCCTGGGCAGCGCAGGCGGACACGGTTGAGCGCCTGCGCACGCACAGCTCGGCCGCGGCGGCCGCGGCGGCGACCGACGCGGCCGCCATCGCGGCGGCCGCCGAGCACGGCGCGCAGGCGCTGCGGACAGGCACGGCGGCGCCGCATGATCTCAGCCCCGCCACGCGGGGTCTGATCTTATGTCAGGATGCCTGCACGTCCCATTGCATATGTGCGTGATCAGTGCATGCAGCACAGACTCATGCCTTCACAGCCTACCTAATGAGCTTTCAGACCTCGTATTGCACACAGAGTCTAGCACCAGGCTTCCGAGCGGGCTCCGTAAGTCCCCGCGCGGTCGCCGCGCAGCGGCGGCGGCGGCCGAGGAGACGCGGTCATCAGCGGCGGCCGAGGCCGCGAGCGCGCACGCGCGCGAGGCGGCCGCGCTCGCGGCGGCCGCCGAGGCCGCGGCCGCCGGCGCGGCGGAGGCGCGCGCGTTCGGGCGCGGCACGGGCGCCGCGCTCGCGGAGCTGGACGGCGACGTGGCCGACTTTGCCGCCGCGCGCTTCCAGCGCGACCCGCGCAGCGGCGAGCAGCCCACCGGTCCCGCTCACGCCGTGCCGTTCTCATACGGCCGTCTGCAGTTTGGACTGTTGTGCAATGGCCCGTGCGTGGCGAGCGAAGTCCTCACAACGTGCTCAGCAGTGAGGCCAGCAGAGGCAGCTAGCGCCTGCCATGTCCTGGGACACCTAGGTCTCCCGGTCAAGCAAAGAGCGCAGCTGTGCACGGCGTGCTGCTCTGCGTGCACCGGCGCGCCAAACGCAGCAGCGCGCTGCCGCGCAGCCTCGCCCGAGCGCCGCGGCGCGCGCGCGCAGGCGCGCGCCCGCAGCTGCGCCCGCCGGCGCTGCCGGCGCCCGGCTACGCGGCCAGCCTGCGCACGCCGGCGCCCGACGCGGTCCTGGCCGACTTCCGGCGGCAGCGCGGCGGCGCGCCGGACGCGGCGCTGGCGCAGGCGCCCGAGGAGCCTGAAGGTGACCTCCGTCCTGTGCGGCATGTGTGGCACGTGCGAGACGGGTTGCTTGATTGCTTATTGCCCTGACTGTGCAGTGACTCTACTCAGCGAGCAGCGCGGCTTAGGTGCGGGTGATGCTTTCTGCGGGGCGGAACGCTGGAGCGTGGGGTGCTGTGTCGCCATAGCCGCGCCGGGCCCCTGCCGCGGTGGGCTAGGCGGCCGGGGAAGCGCCGCTCAGGGGCCAGGTGTATGCCAAACCAGGCGACGCTCGCTCGTGCGCGCAGGCGCAGACGCACAGATGGAGCTGGACGGGGAGCAGGGCGACTGCGGCGCGCGCGCCGGCGGCGGCGACGGCGCCGAGAACGCCAACCCCAACCGCCCGCCAGCGCAGGCGCCTGCGCCAGAGGCCAAGCCCTCGCGCATCCCGCTGCAGCCCGCCGGCAGGGCCGGCGCCGGCGGGCGCGGGGGCTCGCGGGGCTGCTCGCCGGTGCGGCAGCGATAACCCTGCGCACGCAGCCCTGAGAGCACGTTTCCTGGCAGGAGTTTGAAGGTTGGCGCCAGCGGGCGCGCCTGGTAAAGGGGGCCCCACTTGGTGCGCAGTGCGCTTTCATGGGGACGGCTTGGAACAGGCTTCACTTGCATGCGAGCCTGTCACAGGGCTTTTCTCATATGCCGTTGACTGCTGTTGCCATGGCACCTCTTGTTGGTGTCATGGCGGGCGGCTCGCCGGCACGGACCGTTATGCAGGGTGCGTCCCAGGTGCACGCTGGCACTGGGCCATGGCCCTAACCCGCCGGGCGCCACCAGTGCCGACTGATTGTAGAGGCACGCCTGCCTGGCATGCATGCGCCGGGGTGGCCGCCGCATGTGGTGGTATGCGCAGAGCGCCTGCGGAACCGCACAGGCTGACGCGGAGAGCTGTCATGTGCGTTACATGGTGCTTGCACCTGTGTGCAGGTGCACTGGCTCACTAGAAAGACATACCAGCCCCGCTATGGCATGAAGCGTACAGGCTGTGCGCAGCAACTCGCATGATACACACCCTGTGCTAAAACAGCTCAAGCTATGCATCGCCCGCGGGCTTCAGCGCAAGGTCTCGAGGCGGAGCAGGACCCAGCCTGTGTGAGACACCGGACTCCAGCTGCAGCACTCCATGCGCCCCGGTGGGCCTGGGCATGGCCGCGAGCTCCCGGCAGCGCACTCGGCTCGCGACCCCTGCCTATCTGTGCAGGACGCCCCTGCTGGTAGCTACTCAGCACCGCCGCGGTAAGGAAGCCGCCCGCTTGATTCTTCTGCCAAGCGTGCTAGAGGGCAGGCCGTGGTGCAGCCAGACGAACTTCGGCGGCTCAGGCGTCGGCGGTGAGGAAGTCAGCCGGCAGCTCGATCTTCTGGCCCGGCGCAAAGGAGGGCAGGCCGCGGTACGGGCAGCCCGCGCACCGGAATGCGTCGCCCAGCCCGCACTGCGCAGCAGCCTCTGCTTCAGCAAAGCTCTGCCTGCACTATGGTTGGCGGCGGCGGGCGGCCTGGCAGGCAGGCAGGCCGCTTGCCGCCCCTACAGCGGCTCACCCACGTCAGCCTGCCACAAGTTGGAAGTGCAAGGTATGTAGCCCTGACTCTCTGCATATCCGCTCCCAGAACAGCCTTTTCAAGCAAACCGCGCGTTCCGCCGCACTGCCTGCGCTGCCTGTTGTTGGCCCGGCCACGCTAGAGCTCCCATGGCCCCCACAGCCGCCCGAGCATGCAAAGCGTGCAGCACCGCTGTCCTCGCAGCGAGCGCGGGGCTGCAGCCGGGCGCGCACGCTGCCGCACGCGCTCTGCGGATTCTCCAGCATGTCGGGCGTCAGCGCGGCCTTGACGCCAGCCGCCTCGGCCTCCGCGCGGCCGCAGGAGCAGTTGGCGCACGCCTTCTTGCTGGCGCCCGGCGCGCAGTCGGCCGCCGCTGCGCCCAGCGGCCCGCTGGCATCAGCGTCGCGAGCGTGCGTGCATTTCAAAAAAACCAAGCACGCGCAACTAAGAGTCACGAAGCGGGAAAATGACATTTTATGACATCGTACTGTCTCTTAGATAACGCTGCAGTGCACATGGTGCAGGAGGCGCGGCAGCCACTCATGATGGCCACGCACGCCAAGGAGGTCGCGCGTGGTGCCCTCTAATGCTGCACGCGCAGTCTGTAGCACCGCCCACGGTGACAGGAGGCCCTGCAAACGCACGACCCGGCAGAGCCGTCCCAACAAAAAAAGTGGCCGTCCAGCGGCCGGCCCCCGGGCGCCGCCAACGGCAGCGAGCGCACGCCCGAAGGGCCAGGCCGTTGAAGGAGGGCTGCCGTCACGGTCAGCTGTTCCTGGAGCATGACATCTCGCTGTCCCTGGTCCAGGCAGTCCATAGCACGTTGCCGCTGGGCAGCATCCCACACAACGTCGAGCACCTTTGGCAGCGTGGCTTGCGCCGACAACCGCACAGCTGGCAGGCCGGCCTGCAGCAGTTGTCGCGTGCGCTGACGCACAGTCAGGCCATGCTGAGTTTGTGATGCAGGTATGCCATGGGCCTGCAGCAGCATATTGCTTGCCCGTGCTGGCTGCCCTTGCAGCTTTGCTGCGGCAGGCCCATGGCATACCTGCATCACGCACCAACATGCCCTGACTGTGTATCAAACGCATGTAACAGCTGCTCTGCAGCCCGGGCTGCCAGCTGCGCGGTAGTTGCCGCAAGCCACGCGGCCGGATGAGCTCGCAACTGTGCGGGCGGCTGCTGCCGCCCAGCGGCAACATGCTGGAGATGACGTGGACCAGAGCCCGCAGCATGCCATGCTCCACAAGCAGCTAGCCGTGACGGCAGCCTTCCTCACAGCGGCCTGCCTCTTCAGGCCTGCGCCCGCTGCCCGGCGAGCGGGAGGGAAGAACCGGTGCATCAAGCGCGCATGCGCACCGCACCTCAACCCTAGCCTGACTGGGATCCGCACCAGGCGCGTCCGGCCGCGCGCGGTCCTCCTCAGTGAGCAGCTCCTCATCGTCCAGCAGCTCGTCGGCGCCGTCCTCGTCTGGCGCCAGCGTCCACGCTGCGGCGGCCGGCGCCGGCGTCGGCGCCGGCGCGCGCGCTGCCGCCGGCGCGCCGCGCGGCTTCAACGCAATCGCCGCGCGTGCGCCGGGCTCCCAGCGCGGCTTGCTTGCAGCCACCTGTCGAGCAGCGATTCATATTTCGCACGCGGCCAGCTGAACAGAGATGAAGCGGCTTCGCTTGTGAGCAGCTGCGGTTTGAAGTCTGCAGCGTGTCTGGTGCAAGAAGCCCGGGTCTAATACACCCCTGCCGCTTCGCAAGCAGCCCTGCCACCCAGTCAAAGGACTGCCAGGTCTGCAGGGCTCAAGACGTCCGCACCGGCGCTCGCTACAGGCGGCCCTTGCGGCACAAGAGCTGAGCGGTACCACAGTGTACCAGTGCACACTGCAAAGCCGCCGGGGAACCTTGCTGTGGACCACCGCGCACAGCGCACCGTGCAGGCAGAAGCTTCCGGCGCTGTGTGCAGGGGCGCCTGCTCGCCGCTGATGTCCACAAACCCCGCGAGCAGCAGCTCCTTCCGCAGCGCCTCTACGCCCGCAGCGCCCTGCGCAGCGAGCCCGGTCTGCGTCAGGCTCGTTCATCTGCGCCGTGTCAGCAAAACAACGCCCTTGGAAGCCTGCATCTTTCCTGCACCAGGTGCCGGACGCGCAGGTGCACAGTCGTTCCACTACGCGAGCAAAAGACGGCACCGGTACCCAAGGCGATGAGCGCAGGCAGCGTGTGCCTCGCACAAGCAAGTCATGGTCCACACCTGCGGCTCCTGCAGGACCAGCGCGCCGCCTGGGCGCAGCACGCCCAGGATGGTTCGCAGCAGGCCTGCCGTATGCTGCCCGGCGGCGTGCGCGACGGACACGGCGGTCGCGAACGCGCTTTGCGGCAGCGCATCCTTTCCGAGGCTGCTCGAGGCGCACACGACTGTGGCGTCCTCCAGGCGCGCCGCCGCGCGCTGCAGGCAGGCCGCAAGCAGGCTGCCGTCCACCACGGGCCCGCTGGAGAGCAGCAGTACCTGGTCGTTGGCCATGGTGCGTCTTTTGCGCTCTGTCGGTGCAGAACAAGACTCTGTGACAAATTGGAGACCTGCGCTTTCTGTGCAGGCCTGTGCAAGGAGGAAGGAGAAGAAGAAGTGGAGCTGGTTTGCAGGATGCACAAGGCCACTCATGCAGACCCAGTTCCGTGCTATAATTAGCACTGCGCAGCTCGTGTATTGCCCTGTGCAACCAGCCGGCAAGCCCCTGTGCGTGATGGCGGCGGCCAATGAGGAGGAGTGGCAGCTCAGCACGGCGCAGCGCGCAGACACCGTAGCCCGGGTTGCGCAGAGCCTGACGGCGATGGCGTTTCACTCCGGGGGCCGCGTGTCTGATGATGAGGCGCAGCGGCTGGCCACGGAGTTTGAAAAGAAGGCATACACAGTCGCGCGCGTCGAGGCTCGCACCACCACTGGCGTGCGGCCGCATGCAGAGACGCTGGCGGCTTACACACGGTGCGTGCTCCACTGCCTGTATCACTTGGAGTGTTGCAGGCATAAGAAAAGTAGTGGACTGGCAATATACTCAGCACTAAAGTGTGTAGCCATACTCTGCTGGTATCGGAATGTGTTCTGTGAGCGCAGCTGCTGTATATGCGCGTGCTTATGGGTGCTCTAATCAACGCATCCCTGCAACGGGCAAGCCGCTTCCCAACCCACAGCGCGTTGCTCACAGTACAGGCACGCACGCAGGAAGCTTGCGTCTTTGGTGCTGGATGCGTCCCAAGCCAGGAGCGGCGCCAGCGGCGCTGCAGAAGCAAACGGCGGCACGCCGCACGCAGCGCCGGGCGACGCCGCAGAGCTGGACCTGACCGGCGAGCGCGAGTTCCTGGTGGCAGAGACGGCGCAGGATGCGCTGGCCAGCATGCTCGCGCCGGGCGCATCCGTGAGCAGAGTGAGCCTTTCCGTTTGGACTGTGGTCCGTGCCGGCTGTGTGCTCAATGCAACTGTGTGTCCTTGGGTGCACAAATTCACTGGACGGAGAGCGCAGTGTGGTCCTACAAGATCCGCTACGAATGGCCTTGACTGCCTGCGTTTGGCCTTTCATGCAGAAGTGCACAGGGGGCCCGCAGCGGTCAACATAAGAGCACAAGACACCTGACGACAAAGCAGTCAGCTGGCGGGCAAGTCAGGTTGAGGATCAGAGTGTGCGCGCGGTGGCTGTGCGGGTGGTCGTGGGTGTGGCGCGAGCTGCTTTGCGAGCGTCCTGAAAACGTGTGCGCCGCCGCGCAGATCAAGCTCAGCACCAAGAGCTTTGACGCGGCGGCCGCGGGGGTGGCCGCGGAGGCGATCGTCAACTGCGCGTCCAGTCTGACGCACGCCGACCTCAGCGACGTCATTGCCGGCCGCCCGGAGGCGGAGGCGCTCAACTCGCTGCGCATCCTCAGCGGCGCACTCGCACAGGTGCCTGCCATGTCCACCAGCCTGTGATACGAGATATACAGGTGGCTGCAGTTCCCAAGCCGACCTCAGCAGAGCCGTGAAAGCTACATCATGTGTCGGCACGACCACCATTGGCATGCATATGCATGCGGCTCGCCGGTGGCGAATATAAGGCCACTGCGCATCCTGTTCATGAATGCCTTGTTATAATAAAGTGAAGCTCAAGCCTCATGCATGCAGCTCTGCGCGTCATATTATCCGGCTACAGCAAGGAGTGGTTGACCACCAGGTTTGTGCGAGCCCAGTCAGCGCGGCCGGGACCATGTGTGCCCTGCTGCGAGCGCGCAGGCGCGGCTGAAGGTGCTGGACCTGAGCGAGAATGCGCTGGGCGAGAAGGGCGTCCGCGCCTGCGCCGCCGCGCTCACGGGCCAGGCGCGCTCGGCAGCCGGCGCCTGTCGCCCCTGTGCACAGGCACTGGGGTGGCCGAGGCGCCTCGTGCTCGAGGGCCGGCACATGTCATGCACACCATGGATTTCAAACAGCGACACTGGTGCTCCTGATCTAGTAGATGAGCTGCCTGTAGCAATCAAGGGGGTTCACCCTAATCTTACCCTGTACGTCGCATGCCGGCATGCCCCGCCGAGGGCATGGCGGCAGGCGCCTGCGGCAGGCGGGCCTGGAGAAGCGGGCCGTCCAGATCAGCACAAGCTGCCTGTGAATGAGGTTAGGATACCCTAACCCTAAGTCTTCCCCCACCGCATGCCCGGCCGAGGGCGCGGCGGTCGCGTGCGGCAGGCGGGCCTGGAGAAGCTGGCCTTCCAGAACGTGGGCTGCTCCATCGCGGCCTGCCGCGCCATCGCGGAGCTGGTGCCGCGCGCGGGCGCGCTCGCCACGCTGCACCTGCACAACAACATGTCCGATGACGCGGGCGCCGCGGCGATTGCGCAGGCGCGCCCGCGCCGCCCCGCCCCGGGAGCCGACCCCCTCGGGTCTTCCGCCTCCCAGCACAAGCGCGCGCGAGCACTGGGCGCATTTGTCAGATGTTGCGTGTGCGCGCTCAGCCGCAAATAGGGCGCCGCAGCGGCAGCCTGCTCATGCCTGGCAGGCGCCCGCGGCACGCCCATGCGCTGCTCGCAGCGGCTCGGCCTGGGCATGCTGCAGCTTGCGAAGCAGCATGTGCCTGCCTGGTGCCAGGTGCTGGGGCGCGCGCCCGCGATGGCCGACTTCCGCATGGCGTCCTCGCGCGTGGGCGCCGAGGGCGGCATCGCGCTGGCGCGGGGCCTGTCTGCGGGTGCGCCAGGCGGCCCCGCTGCGCTGCTGCCCGGCCGGGCGCGTTGGCGCGCGCCAGCGCTGAGCCTGGGATGTCTGAGCGCGAGCGGAGCCTGGGCGTCGGCATGGCTGCTGAATGCCCCCATTTTCACGCATGGCGTGCTTGGGGACGACATGCAGCTCTGTTGCCAGCAGAGACCGTACCACGTGCTGATGACAAAGAAGCCTGCCTGCCTGCCAGCAGGCAACTGTCCTGTGATGGGCTGTGCTGTGTGTTAAGAGCTCAGCAACGGCTTTATTTAGGGTAAGGTGGGGGGCCCCGCGCAGGGCGCAGCCTGGTGCGCCTGGACCTCAGCGACAACCCGATGACGGCCGAGGCGGCGCCCGCGCTGGCGCAGGCGCTGCGCGGCCAGCCCGGCCTGCGCAGCCTCAACCTCAACGACACGGCGCTCGGCGACGAGGGCGTGTCGGCCGTCTCCGAGGCGCGCCCCGCTGCACGCACCCGCCGCGCTGCTATCGGGAATCGAACGGGTGGCTGAGGTCACAGGTAACGGCGAGGCCACCCGTGATCAACGTGGCAGCAGCCACCCACATGCATTTACTTGTACATGCGCTGGATCGCTCGGCAGTTGCGCACCTCGCTTGCAGGCCACCTGCTGGACGCATACACGAGCTGGGTTGCCTCACTGCACGAGCTTGCAGTGCATGACGCTGCTCCAGTGTGAGGCGCAACAAGGAAAATAGAAAAAAGATAAAGAGTGCGCCGGCCGCAGGCGCTGGCGGACGGCGGCGCGCAGCTGGAGGAGCTGGAGCTCGCGCTGAACGAGGTGACGGCAGCCGGCGCGGGCGCGCTGGCGGCCGCGCTGGCACGGCAGCCGCGCCTGCGCCGGCTCGCGCTGCGCGAGAACGAGCTGGGCGACGGCGGCGCGCTCGCGCTCGCGCCGGGCCTGGCCGCGCTGCCCGCGCTCGTTGAGCTGGACCTCTGCCAGAACGAGGCGCGGCGCCCGCAGCCGGACCCGGGGCTGGGGGGGGCTAGGGGTAGGGGTGGACCTCTGCCTTGTCCTGCCCGCGCTGCGCGCGCTCGCCGAGCTGGACCTCTGCCAGAACGAGGCGCGGCGCTCGCAGCCGGACCCGGGGCGGGGGGGGGCTAGGGGTAGGGGTGGACCTCTGCCTTGTCCTGCCCGCGCTGCCCGCGCTTGCCGAGCTGGACCTCTGCCAGAACGAGGCGCGGCGCGCGCGGCCGGGCCGCTTGTCCGCTCTCGTCCACCAGGGAACTGTGGAGAGCATGTGCCGCACCACAGGCAGGCAGGGAAGCCCGAGATGGTGAACAGAGCCAAGTCGACGCATGTGCCGTAGGCGTGTGTCATGCTGACTGCAATGAGTCCGCTCTCTGTTAAGCAGAGGGGTGCGTCCTAGTCCTTGGGCTTCCCAGGGTACCCTGGGAGCCTCGTGAGCGGCTCACCCTTACCGGCGGGCTGCCGCCGCGTGATTGACGCGTGCACGGGCGCAGATCCGGCGCGCGGGCGCGCTGGCGGTGGCCAAGGCGGTGGCCGCGGCGGCGGAGCTGCGGCTGCTCGCGCTGGACGCCAACGAGATCTCGGAGGCCGGCCTGGACGCACTCAAGGTCGCGCGCCCCGGCTTCGCCCTCGCAAAGCACACGCTGCCCAGTGGCTGCCGTGTGTGCCTGCGTGAGGCGTGCACGTGGCAGGCCGCATGCCTGAACCTCCTTGGCAGAGCTCTCGCGACCACTCAAGGCCGGCGGTGGAATAGTGACAGTGACAATGTCGATGAGCTGTACGTAAAGTATACCGCTCAATCTTCCCCATAAGTTATGCTGGTCAGGACAACCAAAAGAATTCAAACCCCTGCTCGCAGGCGGCGCTGAAGGCGGCGGGCCGGCTGGGCGCGCTCGGCTCGCTGGAGGAGAACGACCCAGACGCCGCGGACGAGGCGGAGGGCGAGGAGGACGAGGACGACGCGGCGCACGGCGGCGCGCC
>JAABUO010001776.1_pt1 | contig 27362 bp, 27 predicted proteins | sample 5559291 | NCBI WGS metagenome assembly JAABUO01 (sample SAMN10711878, study PRJNA513372) | rock metagenome | isolation source: Antarctica rocks | place: Antarctica: Victoria Land, Finger Mt sud | reverse complement strand
CTGGGTAGTGCTGTACCTGTCAGATTGGCTAGCTCTGACTCATTGGGAGAGATGATTGTGAGATGCTTCAACAGCTCAGGGTCTACATCTGCATCTGCCCCTCCACAGTCTAACACAACTGTCACTCCAGCAGAAGATCCCAACTGCACCACACGTGGCATTTGGTTTTGACACTGACATCAGCTTCTGATGAGTTGATGTCTCCGGGACAAAGCCTGAGCCTTGCTGCTGGTAATGCCCAGTCTGACCTGACTTCAGCCTTGAATCACGTGTTGTGTTTACTGTGTTGCAGTCACGCTCTGATGGGGTCCATCACTCTGCTCACAACCTCAGCGAAGGGTGTACAGGGTGCTATGGTGCAAGGACAGGCTGCAGGATTGATGTCTTGCTGAGTGTGGACAGCATGAGTCACTCATGTGCAGTGTTAATACCCCTTGTGCAGCTCCAGCTGGCACATACCTTTGCAACCTCAATGTTGACGGCTTCAGGGATCTCCCTTTGCAGCAAGATAGCTCCTGCACTGCTGAGTAGCTGCAGTGCACATGTGGCCACACTGTCATGGCCAAATCACATGTACAACACTGAGGCGTTAGAGCTGGCAAGGTTTTGTTTTGTGAAAGTAAATTTGGTACCTTGTGGTCATTCTCTGAGAACTTCCACTCTGACTGGTTTGCTCCGCCCACAATCATGATGATATTCTCCCCTGTCAATTGAGATCACAGCTTCTGTCAATGATTGACAGTACATGATTAATGTGGCGGCTTCGGCATGTTTGCAGAGGATCTCCTGTCCTTCTCACAACATTGTTGTTGACTTGAAAGGCTGGCACATGCTTCTAACATTGCTCTGGTGCCAATGGGGCATGCCTATCAAAGGCTATTGCTGCCATGCACGCAGGATGCAGTTAATATGTTGCATCAAAAGGCAGAAGTGTACCTGATGGGTCCACCATAATCATGGCTGTACCACTGGGTCCCTCTATTTCTCTTAGGTAGCTTAGGTCCACGCCACACTTTGTCAAGCTGTCTTTCAATAGCTGGGAGTTTGCATCAGTGCCTACCTGCACAGTGGCTTTTGTCCTCCGCTACACTTTTTAAGCTTTGTGTGGATTGCTGTGATAACAGCACAATGCTTGGCATCATCTGAATGCATGCAGTAATAAGATGAGCAGCACCTGACCCAAAAAGTAAGTGGGATATCCCAGACTGGCAGCAGCTGCAGCTTGATTTGCTCCCTGCATGATCACAGCATGTCTGCCTTGAAAGGCATTTAAGAATCAAAGTTCATCTGATGGTGCGGTAGTATAGCAAGCGCATTTGGAGTATACTTTTAGGTCTTCGCTGAATAGACTGTAAGCTCTTCACCTTTCCTCCTGCAGATGTGGTCATAGCTTTTGCGCTCAGTGTCTCTCCTGGCTTTGGGAATCTGTCGACTTGCAGCATCATGTCAGCATTCACCGATCCGACCACGACTAGTGGCTTTTGGTTAGCATCTGCTGCTGTTGTGCTTGCGGGCTTTCGGGTACGGGAACCTTGGCGACGAGATGGCACTCGCAATGCAGAGCAATGATCGTGTCGGTGCAGAGAGGCGTAAGAGCTGCATGCATGATGAACGACAGGCCGCTGGGTTTTATGCATTGAATAGGTGTCTAAGGTCGCGAGGTTGTTAACGATCGTCCCGGCTCAGCTTGCGCACGCCACACAAGCCGATCCTGTGCTTTTGAGCCTTCAGACTGTAATTGCGGCCTTGCGAGCAATTCCGGGAGTTGACATGGGCCTGTGTCCGCGTTCTGTCTATGATGATCTCGCTCGAGGCATTGCGCTGCGGCGGTGTTTGTTCGGCTGCAGTGCTGAATACTCCAATCTGCAGTTTGACCGGTTTGACCTAGCGTTGACCGTTTGAACTTGCAGGTGCCTGCAGCTCAGACATCTTTTTTGTGGGCGTCAGAGGTGAAGCTCTGACGACTGTGTTCTACGATTGTTTGATCCGTCTTGACTACCGATGTCACCGATGCCGGCATCGGCACGGTTGAACCGGTTGCAGCAGCCTCAACACCTCTTAGTCAGGCCGCCTGTCGTTGTAAGGACAGTATCTCGGCGGCCAAGCTTGCGTGTGAGCCCGCCGGCCGCTGCCCCAGCCTTCGATGTCGAGCTTGGCGATGGGGTGCGTCCGTCTCTCTGTGCTACCGCAACGGTGGTACAGACTCAACTGTAGTGACTTGATTTTACGCAGGCAATCCAGCCTGCAAGCTCAGAACTGCTGGTGTCAGCCCCAATTCAGAAGCCCGTGTCGACCGGCAGACAGAAGGTCAGGGACCAGAAGAAGCGGGAACTACAAGCTGCAGCAAATGGTACTGCCTGTGCTTACTGTGCTGTTAGTCTCTGGTGCCTGGTTAGCAAGAAAAAGTGATGCTGATGATTCATGCAATGCATGCCATGCATGCAATACGGCATATAGATGCATATAATTCTAATTTTGGCTGTCGCAGGCTCAGCTTATTACACAAAGCTGCCTAGCTCTATCTAGCTTAGTGTTACTTCTTGTGCTGCAGCACATCACTGTGCTGCTATGCAGGCCCCATAATCATGGTACCCAAGCCCTTGCCAAGCGTGTTGATAATACATACTGGTGGCACTCTTGGGATGGACCCCATTGCATCCTACGAGCCTGATGTGGATGGTAAAGAGCGCTTGAAGGGTGGAGGCACTTTCAAAGGAACTCTGGGGCCAGGTTCTACCCTCGTGCACTTGCTCATTGATTTTGTGCTGCTAACTGCTGTTGTGTGTAGATGCCGCTCCTGTCTTGCAGTAGTCACAAACTAGTCCTGCACTGTCAAAGCTTTGCTTCTATGTGCTCTCTGAACCCCGAGCTGCTTCATGCTGGCTTGCCACACTCAAACACAGGCTTGAGTGCTTGATCATATGACATGCATGCCAACTCTCAGGCACAGGGCTGCAAATTGGTAGCACTTTAACTTTGCCCTGCTGGGCTTCTATAACAATGATGTGGCTATGGGTCATATCCTGTACGTCAACTGCCTGTGGTTATAGCTCATCCCATTTGCCAACATGGCATGCAGATGTGAATGCTGTTGCACGCTCCTGCAGGTGACATGCTGAACAACCTCCTCAATGTAGTCCCAGAACTGAATGAGTTTGCCAACCTGCATCTCAAGGTTGCCTACAACAAGGACAGCTCCAGGGTGGGCCCAAAGGAGTGGGTTGAGCTGGCCAAGCTGCTGCACAACAACAGGAAGCATTATGATGCTTTCCTGGTGGTGCATGGCACAGACACCATGGCTTACACTGCCAGTGCTCTGTCACTCATGCTGCTGGGTTTCAGGAAGCCCATTGTCATGACAGGTATGGCTCCAATCAGGCTGATGCTTGCGTCAAAACTCAGACTGGCCTCTTTGTGATTACTTCCTTCTCGACAGGCGCATGCCAAGCATGCTGAAAACTCTAGCAAGGGGCTCAGGACTACATTAAATGTCTACCTTGCTGCCTGCCATGCATCTGTGGGCTGGCTGCTTGCAGCTTGCATGTCATGTTATGAGAGGGCTTTCTTGCCAGCTGTAAGGGGCATTATTGATGGTAGTATGCGTGTCCACAGGGTCTCAACTGCCTCTGGCAAAGCCCCGGTCGGATGCGCGCCAGAACCTGATTGATGCCATCACTTGTGCTACAGCTTACTTCAACCCTCCGCATGTAAGTTCCTCTACCATCCATCCACCCATCCATTCTTGCACTCATTTATTAGACTTCAAAGGTCATTGGGGCCAATGATGACTATTTGACCAATAGAGCGAAATAACAAACAAAGCCATTTACTATGTAGGCTCTGCACACTGGTCCTGCAGATCAAACCAGCAATGAGATTGTTACCTTCTGAACAAAGGTCAGCTGTTGGACATCATGCTGACACCCCAGCATAGTCATTGCCACTGAAACCCCACTCTTGCATGCGCAAGTCCGCAAAGTCTGCCTGATCTGTCCTGCAACCCAAGAAAGGTTCACACTCTTCCACAACATGAGGATGTTTCACAGCCCTCTGCAAGTCCAGCACCATAAATGCTGCATAAAGCAGTATGACCTTCACGTGTGCACATTTGGGCCGCAGTGCCACATTCACATTCACAAGTCATGGCTTTTACATATGCGCTCTGCATGTAACTGGAGCAATCCATCACCGCAGCAACTCAGTCTGAGTACACCAACTTAATCTGGGTACACCAAGTCAGTCTGGGTACACCAAGTCAGTCTGGGTACAGTAGGCTGCTCTGTGGGCTACGCCCTCCATCAGCAAACCCAGTCTTTCTTGCATCAGAACTGCATAGACTCCTGAGGCGATCTGAAAGTTGTGAGTCAGCTACAGAGGCAGCGGATGCAGACAGCTGTGGATGTGGGTTTTTGCATGGCCACAACTAAGCTAATGCCACCTGATGTCATCCGTGCTCAGATCCCTCTATTAGCTCACTTATGTTGAACAGGTTGCAAGTCAGGCAGCACACTCACATGCAAGCACCTCTGTACAGCAGGTGCCGCTGGACAGCCCAGTATGATACTCGGCTTCTCATGAAATTGATGCCAACAGGTGTAGTTTTTTGTTTTCTTTTCTTTTCTACAGCAGGTGCGCTCACAGAAGATCAAAGGCTGGACACCATGAAAGCACAGTTGCGCGTACAAGGGGTGCGTGTGTGCAGAACCAGGTTTGCTGATAGGAGGTGTGTGTGCAGAGCAGGTGCAGCTGCAAGAGGTGGCGGTGTGCTTTGGTGGCCAGCTCATGCGAGGCAACCGCGCTCAGAAGGTGAACGCCAGCAACTACCAGGCCTTCGACTCCCCCACCTACCACAAGCTGGCCCTTCTGGGAGTGGAGGTCGACTGGCAGGCGCGCTACCTTCTGCAGGTGATCTTGCCCTTTCAGCACTTACAGTGTTTGCACAGGCCTGCTTGTTGTTCATTTGTTGTTGATTTGTTGACTGTCTTGAATGAAAGTAGAGAATGGAACATGTGCAGAAGCTGTATGTATCTGAAGGTTGCTAAATGCTGGTATGCTTGGGTTTCATGACAAACATGCGTCCTCAGTGCTGACCACTTCAGCAGCGTGCCATGTATGGTGTCCACATGACCCCTTTAATGTTTTTTCTTGTAACCAAATCATGCTGAAATGTTGACGTCGACAGAGACATCATGCTGTTAGGTTGCCATGATAGGCAAACATGCAGCACGCACACGCCAGCATAACATACAGGCAAGTTCCTATGCATGCTGGCACTTGAGCTGGTGACATGCATGTGCCAGGTGGAGGGGGGTTACAGGCCACGCTTTGGGCTGGACCCTGCAGTGATTAGGCTACCCATAGTGCCAGGCTCTGACCCCCGAACCGCCTATGGGGACTTGGTAGAGCGAGGGGTGAAAGGTGTTATCTTGGAAGCTTTTGGTAAGCACAGCCTGCCTGGCATGCTCTCATCACACACATGACCTAAACTGTAACGGCTAATTGTATGGAAATCTTGTGGCCCACATTTTTGGTTGCGCTGACATGACAAGCAGAGGTGTTCACCACATGCTCATTCAAAGCAGCGTGCACAGCAGCAGCTTGCTGTACTGGGTGTAATGGGCTTTTTGTAAGGGACAACCTTATGCCTTCTTGCCGGGGCCATCAGACCTTTGTACAGCTGTGCGTGCGTGCGTGCGTGTGTGTGCGTGCGTGTGTATGGGTGGGTGCGTGCGTGTGTGTGGGTGCGTGCGTGTGTCTGTGTGCGTGTGTGTGTGTGTGTGTGTGTGTGTGTGTCTGTCCTGTGGTGATGCATGAGGGTGCATGTCATGCAGGTGTGGGCAACATGCCTGACCTGCCTCAGCAGGGCTGGCTGCCATGGCTCAAGTCGCAACGCAAGAAGGGCCTCCAGGTACACCAGCACCTCCGGATTGCATCACCTCACACTGAGCATGCTGTGCTGGTTTATGCAGCATACAGCAGCTAAAGCTTTGGTCATACTGCCATGATCGGTTACTGGGCAACAGCTGCAGTATAGGCAGGCTTCTGCAGTGATATGTTAGCTTTTGGTCATGAGCTTCAGCAGGCATAGCAGACAAACTTGACAGGCACAATAAGCACTCCTGATAGGCAGAATTCAGCCAGCACAACAGGCAACATGCAGTGTGTGCAGGGCAATAGCAGCCCAGCCAGGTTACCTTCCTGCCTATCAATTTACACTTCTGTCCTGCAATGGCACACGTCACAATAAAGATGACCAGGGCATGTTGCAGCCAAGGCTCACATGCACCATTGCGTGCTGTTGAACTGCAGGTGTATCTTTCATCTCAGTGCACAGAAGGCACTCTGAATCCTGAGCTGTACAGGAGTGGCCAAGTGGCCCTCAGCATGGGGGTCGAAGCGGGCCCAAGAATGACCCCAGAGTGTGCTGTGGTCAAAATGATGCAGTGCTTGCGGTACCCTGCAATACCCCTGGGAGTTCCACTGGCAGGGGAAATGTGATTCAGTGTACAGTGCTCTTCGTTTCTCTCAGGGCAATGATGCAAGCAAGGAGGGAGGATGCATATGTCTTCCCTCCTTTGCTTGAAATCCCCACACCCTGACACTAGGGTTGCGGGTTCTCAGCCTCAGAGACAGCGGTATGCTACATAACATGTTGCTTGACAGCAGTTGCATGCACAGTGATTTGATATACCAAATGATCTGATGTCATATGTAGATGCAAATGTGTTGTAGTTGTAGACCCGATATATGTCTTCGTTTTATTACTTAGCTAGCTTAGTTTCATAAGTGCAAATGTCCAGTTCTTCAGAGCTGAAGCTTGTCGTGATTGGTCACGCTTCTATTCAAGATCAGTGATTTCTTCCCTTGATATATGGTATCTTAGATACATGTTCCTAAGAAGATACTGACTTGCAGACCTTGGTAAAGCGCCTGGATCAGAGATGTTTCTAGCCAGCAGCAATACATACCAGTACGTCAACACACGTGTCAATGAAATTTCACGCTGCCTCACACACTCCATACTTTGTCAAAGGGTCACTGACAATGCAGCTGGATGCAATTGACAGACTCAAGTATTGCAATGTTATTCTGCAACTGCAGTATGTACAGTATACTGCATTCAGCCCAATTGATTTGCTGTCACTGGAACTTCTTCTGTAAGCTTGCATGTGCAACGCGTCTGTTGATATGGGAGGCTGAGTACCACATGACCAGCCCTGGCACTATGATCCACACAGAGTTCACAATGTTGAAGTAGAACCAAAAGTACAAAGGCTCAGGTCTTGAATAGACAGCTCCTGCAGCAAATCACACACTTCTGCAACTCTAGGGTATCAGGAGCAGTCTCGACATCTAGCACAGCCTGAAGGCCAACAGGCAGCGCAGTTCATAGGTGTGCATTGTGTCGCCGTGAATGGACCCACCAAGTGCGATCAAGACCTGCAAGCATTGTGCGGCAAGCAAGAGTTGACAACATGTTACATTGGCAAATTTGTCATGAAGCTGAATGATCAGCAACTGCTTGATGCGATGCCGGACCAATGCTGCTGGTCTCACCTACTGGGCCAGATCGAACCGCAAGGGTTGCAAATGCTTACCATCATAATAGCTTGTAGCAAAATAGAGGACATCACCATATAGCTGACCAAGGGACACCGCAAATTGCAGTGTGAACCGCCATGACCGCTGTTTGAGCATGCCATACAGGATGACAAAGCACAGGGGGCCCTCAACAAAGGCAGTAATGGCCTCCATGCAAATTGTGAATGGGTCCCTTGTTGCATAGCGCGAGTCTGCCTGGCAGTACTCTTTCCCTGGACCAAGACACAAGTCAGTGCAGTCATCAGGTGTGGCATGCAATGTCACACGCCTGTGATAGCCTGTGCATGTGTGACAGCTGTCACTGGTCAAGTATGTACTGAGATGAGACAAGGCATCAGCAGGCTTTGCCACATGGAGGCAATACATGTAATGAGGTAAGTGAAGACAGGTGCAACGCTGCATGCTGCTGAACTGCAGCATATGAGGAAACAGCAATCACTCATGTTGAAGCCTTACATATCTCGAACAAGATATTGCTCGACTCGCTTTTGTAAAAGTCGGCAAATACCACAACGGCTCCTGCACACATATTTGATGACCTGCTCAGTGGGCACCATAACAGTAGCAAGCTGGGCAAGTAATCATCGCCCCACCTTCCACTACAAAATGGATTGTCCCAGTCACAGCAAACCAGCAGAAGATACTGCGGTCAATGGTGTGGAGGTGTTTTTGCCTTCCTGCAAGATGTCCATGCCATTGGAGCCATTCCAATGGAGGTTACAACAAAGAATCACTATGCTTCACCTGACAGCGTCCAGGATGCCAGAGACAGGAGAATAAAGGTCGAGAAGAAGACTGCCAGGACCACTGTGAATGGAAGGAGAGGAGGCACATATCCTGGTAGACTGAGCTCCTCCGGATAATACGGGTGCTTCACACCCATGAGGCTATCCTTTATAACACCTGCCATTGTTCAAGCCCGCCGAAGGACAGCCCACCCAGAATGACAAGCAGTCAGCCTTGATCAGCAGGTGTCAACAGCCAAGCCGAAAAGTTGGGAACGGCCCGCCCGCATCACACTATTGTTCTTCACCGACGGCATGGTACATGCATGCGCATGTGGTCCCTCAAGACCAAGGACTGTTTTGAACTGCTCAACGCGCAATACCTTGACTCAGCTGTTGACCGAGACGAAACCAGCAATCCCGTTAAGTTTGACCCTGGCCGATTGCTTAAGCAGTGATTGACAAAACAACTGACTTCACCAAAGTCGATAACGCAGATCTCAACCCAAGTCGCAATTTGAAAAGTGTTTACATTGCATGTCCGCAGTGCACTATCGCTTCTGTTATGCATGTACACTACTGTGGTCTGCAGAGCTCTGACGTCACTTCGTGTCTGTGGAAACCGTTCGACGCTGTTGACTCTCTGCAAACCTCACGTAGCATCGCCTGCCCAGTTACTCCCTAGTCTTCAGCGCACCGGCCTTTGGGCTCCACACCGCAGCTGCAAGTTGCACTCTACAGTACCAGCGGCATTGGCGTCTACCACAGAGTCTTTGTCAGGCATAGGTGCTCAGATGTTGCTGGGTAGAGCAGATGCATACGAAGGCTTCATCGTGTCAGCTGACGACCTGCCCAGTACCTCAGACGAATTTGACTCTCGCTTACAACAGTCTCTGCAGGTAGCTGCATGCGCCTTGCCTGCTTAGCTTAGTCGTGATCGCCCTAGTGTACAAGGCATAAGCCAATGGTTGCTGGCACAAATATACATTCCTGCCAAGGCTAAGGCCCTAATGTGTGAGGGGGCATTGGCTCTTGTATGCGCCTTGCCAACTCTGGCAGTCATATGCATGCAATCCTGGCAAAAGACCACATTGTCACCAGCCCCATTGTCTACCCACAGGATTGGCAGAAATCCGGGAAGAAGGGCATTTGGATAACTGTACCTGCAGAAAAGTCACAGCTGATACCTGTAGCGGTCCAGCACGGCTTTACATTCCATCATGCAGAGAAAGGATATGTCATGCTGACGCGGTGGTTGCCGACCACAGAAGATACTCTGCCTCCCAATGCATCCCATCAGGTTTGCCGACGCAGGACTGTTATTGCCATCCTCTGCCGGCGGAAGTGTTGTGCATGTGCCTCAGATGGGCATGGCATGCCACACTGGATTGTTTGCAAAGGAAACTGACTTGAGCTTGTATCATTCATCACTGGTGCTCAGACGCACGTGGTGCTGCAGGTGGGAATAGGAGCTTTTGTTGTCAACAGCAAAAGGGAGGTGTTGGTGGTGCAAGAGCGGTTTGGACCACTCAAAGGCTCGGTAAGAAATGCTACCTCGTGGCAAACACAGACTTCCAGATCACCCATGCCACTAAACACATTTTATTAGGCTGGATGTAAGGCAACACCTCTCACAATGTCCAGCAGGCACGCATGATTAGCTTGTAGTCATCAGCGCCCTCAGGACCCAACATGAATTGTTAGTCATTGATTGTCATCATGTGGTTTGGGTGCAGGGTGTATGGAAGATGCCAACAGGGCTAGTCTTGGTTGGGGAGGACATCACTGAGGCAGCTGAGAGGGAAGTTCTGGAGGAAACTGGCCTGGAAGCTACCTTTGAAGCTGTCCTTGCCATTCGCCAGTCACACAAGGCAGCCTTTGGCAAGAGCGACATGTTCTTTGCTGTTGCTCTCAGGTAAGAGCCTCAGCTTCAGCTCTGCTTGTTTTGATGCAAAACTTGTTGCAACATGCAGTATATGATCTTCTGCAGCAGAACAGAGTCTGGCACATAATGGCTTTGTTGGGGCTTGCGTGCGTTGTGACATGTTGAGCAGTTGGTTCACCCTATACTGGACAGTCTGTCCATTTCCCTGTTGACTGCAAGCAGTGTTTCAGATTGTTCTGCTAGGTTTGCTATTGCTCAGTCCCGCAACAGACAAATTGTGATTGCTTGTTGTGACATGCTTGCTGATTAGTCTACACTCTACCCTTGAGACAGCATGCATGCATCCAGTACGCCATGCCATGGCCCACATGCCAGCACAGGCTTGCAACATGTGTGACACCCTTTCACGCATTTCAGACCTGTTATCAGTGCATAGACGCATGTGCTACATGATTTGTTAGCCTACATGTAAATGGCAATCTCAGCGCACAGTATGTGGTGCAGACCTGTAGATGACACTCAGAAGCTGGTAGCTCAAGCAACAGAGGTAGATGGGGTCAAATGGATGCCACTGGAAGAGTATGCCAGCAACCCTTTCTCAGCGACAAAGCCCCTGTACAACAAGCTGGTGCAGCAGTGTGTAGCATATGCCAATGGAACCTACACTGGCATGAAGGCCAGCAGCATGAACAGTGGGCGGGGTGACAGAGTGGAGCTGCTCATTCATGGCACTGATTCACCTAAACTGTGATGGCCTTGTGTGCTTTTCATTGTGCCACCTGCTATTTCATGGACACACTTGGAAATGAAGGTCAGGGGTGTGCATAAAGTTTGCGGGCACCAATCTCCATTCACAATACATCAAGTGTCTGCTTTAGCTGCAACGGCTGTTGTACTAAATTGTCAAGACTATGCAAGCATGCAGCAGATAGACATACATGCTGCACTGTTTGAGCGGAGACTTGCTAGACATTTCTATACATCCTGACACCTATGCACATGCTGAGAATGCATTCCTTCTATGGTGACGCTAGCTACAGCTCAGCTAGAAGCAACAGGTTCATGTGTCTGTAGTGCACTTGTCAATGTATTGAGCATTGAAGCTCTGCAGGTTGCGTTCCATGCCTCGATCGATACCTTACAGTTGTATTCTTTTGTTCTTGTTCTACAATATTGCAATGGCCACAAGAATGTATGTGGCATGGCCACAGTGAACATGCTGATGACGTGGTAAAAGATTAAAATCCCAAGCATTTCATGATCTTGTTGAAGATTGCAAGGCTCAAGGCATCATTGCAGCCTAATGCACACCTGCATGCTACCTACTATACTCACCTATCACGGATCTACATCACCTGCTATCTAATGCACACGTGGCGCAGAGCAGCTCTGCACTGCACTGTCACATGAACTGAGTCTGTGAACAGAATCATCTATAAGCATCAATGATGATGATGATGATGATGACCACCTCCGCCCCCACCCATCCCCATCCCACCCATAGGCATCATTCCGCCGCCCCCATACCCACCCTGATTGTGGTGATGGTGACCAGACACCATGTGATCTGCACCGCACATTCATGCTTGACGCTGCTGGTACGCTTAGCTGGCAGCTTACCTCAACATACAATGTTTACAAGCATGTACAAATTCAGAAGGGATGGTCATTGAAGGACATGCAACTGGCAACAAGGCAATCTTGTGTGTTGAAGGACAAACTCCAGGCTCATGATTGCGTCAAGTGTATCGATGGCAAGCTCACCTAGCACAGCACCTCCAATGGCTCCTGCTGCTAGCCCCATCAGTGCACTACTTGTGTTGAAACCCCCACTAGTATTGGGTCGGCCTGCAGCAGCAGATAACATTGAGTCCAACCACCACAAAGTCTGTAGTAATAGCAACTTGTGCACTGCGGGCAATTCTCCAGTCTACCTGTCTGAGGGTATCCTGGACCACCATAGCCTGGAGTCGCCTGTGAACTGTACATAGGAGAATTGTAAGGCCCTTGAGGGTTATATTGCTGAACAGCACCGTATGGCTGCGACAATGGATATTGCTGAGGATACTGCTGAAGCGGCTGCTGCTGTGGATACTGCTGCTGAGGGTACTGCTGAGGGTACTGCTGTGCAGAGAAGGCGCCTGCATAGCCATACGGTTGCTGCTGAAAGGACTGGCCGGGCATATATGTTGGAGGAGGAGCGCCTGAGGCCTGAGCCGCAAGAGGCTGAAACCCCTGTTGTTGCGGGTAAACAGGTGCGCTCTGGTAGTAACTCATCTGTTGAGTTCGACCCTTGAAGACAACTCCTGAAGACACGCGTAGCGAACGTCAAGTGCTGTTGCTGCTGGGACAATCAGTCGATAGCGGCGTTAAGCAAACTAGTGGCAATGAGCTTGCTCAACGTGTATCGAATGGCGCTGCAGGGACAGATCGTAACTACGGCCGACTTCTTAGCTTCGTCCAGCTCTGCGAATCTGAAGCAGAGCTAGATTCCGCTGCGGGACTGATGAAAAGTCCTTAGTCAGTGAGGCTAACAGGATAGAATTGGCTAATGCTCGCAACTCATGTGTTCATCAACATTGTTCGCGCGGGCCTTGCATAATTATGTGTACATGTACAGACTTGATGGTTTGCTTGACTGTCGCACGCATCATATGACCTGCTGTAATATCATCATTGAAGCACATAGTCTTTAAGGGAACTCACACTGTCTACTAGACAGTGTCTAGCGTGTCCCCTTTCAGAGTGTGCTGTAGCTTTGCGCTCATTGTGATGCACAATATTTTGCGTAAAGACGCTGTTGTTGCTGCCCGCGAGCTCTACGCGGCCATTTTGCGTGAATTGCCCATATGGGCGCCATTTCTGGAAGGAAACTGTGGCCCCGTCACAAAATGAGATTGTGGCGATGTAGGAGGGCGACCCTCTTCCGGCCGAAGTCATTCACAGCATATGAGTCCTGAGGTGGCCATCTTCGCTCTTTTGCCTTTCACAAGACGCTCAATTCTCGCTGTAGTTCACATCCATTTAAAACACCTGCAGGAGCATAAAAAGAAGCCAAGGCCTGAGGCAGGCAATACCGCATGGATTCTGCAGCCGCTTCCAGATGCTGCAATAGAGACAACCACAACACATTTGCCCTTTGGATGCATTGCCAAGCTGCATCTCTGGTGTCACTTTCTGCACAACCTCATTGACTGGTAAGGTGCACCCTGCTTGCACTACCACTGCAGAATGACATCGGCAAACAGTGGCGCTGCAGCGTGCTGTTATGCATTTGCTTCCTGCTGAAATCGCTGTGCTCCTCTTGTGGCAACATATTCTGGCATCTGCCAGTAGAATCAGCACATCTGGCTTGGATTGCTTCTGGCATGGCACCATCACCAGGACAGCTGCATGGTCAGGCCTGCTGCATGGTCAGGCCTGCCAACATGTCATGGCACCATCACACTGCCTGCAGCCAGATAAGAGGAGCAATGCTGGACAAGGCAAAGGCGTTTTGGAGTTCAGGTCTGCCTTGAGCGGCAGATATGCCCAGTCCAAGCTACTGTATACTACATGCTAGCTGCTCTCAGTGTTGTAACATGTCATACACGCTTTGTCTAACCTCTCACTGCAGGTTATCAATTGTTGTGATGGATGCTGAGCTTGTTGCATTGTAGGTCAGCGCCTGCTGTGTAGATTTACCATCTGTGCATTGCTGAATGGAGGATGTCAAGCCTCAGCAGCCACAGCTGCTGTCAAACAAATGCTGGTTTTTCACATATGATGCATTTTTTTGTGGTTTGAGCCAAAGCTGTTAGCAAGAGGAGCAATGACAATGGCAAGTTCTGCCTATTGGGATTGCAGTGCTATCTATTTGGCAGCACAATGTATGGCAGGCTGCATGCATGGAAGCATCATGCTTATTGCAGGCAAAGGCTCTGATTGTCTACAGACCACTAGCACACCGGCAATGCGTCTAATGCAGCTGCTGCAAACATGGCAAGCTTGGACAAGGGTATCCCTAAAAGACAGCAAGGCATACAATGACTGTTACATTCTGCGCATAACATACTGTGCCAATGCCTTGCCTGTGGCTCCAGTGGTACAGCAGCTTTGTTGGCAATCCGGTTGCCAATTGGCTGACCAGGCTGACTGCCCATGCAGATAAGTTGCTGCTGTGGTATGATTGCGCACCAGATGTAGGCCCAACTGCATCTGCTAGAGCCTTTCTGATGGGCCCAGTCAGCCTGCAGCTAGCCAGGCACAGCAACGTGACCTGACACAAAAGACATAGCACAGTTTCGCTGACATCAGCTTTGACACCAGACTCATGTGTCTGCTGCCTGAACCTTTGCTGTTATGTGCAGTTGATGAAGAAGCGCAGAAGCTGCTTGCTGACCTGAGAGTCGCACAGACAACCTGCTGCTGACAGACTGTTGAAACTCTTGCCAGCCAGCCACCTGTAAATGATTCAAATGTACCAGTTCAATGCCCTAACATTAGTGAGCGGTTATGTTGCAGATGCTGGCAGTCTCAGCAAGCTGCTGTTTGCCTAATCTTTTGTATCAGCACCAGAATATGTTAGCATGGTTTTGCCTCTTCTTCTGTCCTTTTCTTCTCTGCACCTCCTTCTTCTTCTCTTCCCTTGTTTCTTGTTTCCCTCCTTCCTTTTCCCATGTCTTCTTCTGCTGTTCTTCCCCTTCTTCTTTTTGAATTTCCTTTTGTTTCTCTGCTTCTCCCTTTCTTCTTCTTCTGTTGCTGGCATGTCAGGACCCAGAGCATCCAGGAAGAGCCCTGATGACTCATGCACATGCAGTTGGGCGAGAAGCTTCCCAGACCACAGAAGGCTTCACAGCTCAAGATGCATGCAAAGCACATCAGCTGTTTGCCCCCCCCCTTCTCCCCCCTACCACTGAAATGGCTGAAAGGCCAAGGGAAGCTTGGGCCCAATTTGGGATCATCTCAAGCTTCTCTATATTGAACGCCTAACGGCTTCGTCTTTTCTTTCTTTTCTTTCTGTTTGCAGAAGTCAGGCGGGTTACTGGGTACGCCATAAGTTTTTCACTGCAAGCTCCCTGATTCCACTGCATAATGAGCTGTTCATCACCATTGCTTCACTGCTCTGTAGGTACACCGTCTCATGACTGCTCAATGCCTTCAGAGTAAGTACGAGTGCTGCAGGAAAGGAAGCAGTCAGCAAACTATCACAGCCTCAAAATCCGTGGCCACGCATCTGCAGAATGAGCATGTCAGCCACTGCTCAGTAAGGCATTGCAGCAGAGACTGCATGCTCAGTGATGGCTGCCTGGTGTCGGTACACACATTCCTTGTGCTCTCTTTCATAGGCTCATGCTTTGATGCTTGTATTTGTTGTGTCCATCACGACTGCCAGTGGGTCATGTGTATCTGCTCAATGTCGTTCAGGGAATACATTCATGCAGCTCAACTCTGACCTTTTTCCATTCAAGCTTCCGCACCCCACCCACCTACCAGCCCCCCCCCCCCGCCCCATCCCCCCTCGCTCCTTCATTTGCACGCTCATGGAGTGGCTGGCCCAGGCTCTTGATTGCTGTGCTTGATTTGTGGTTTGGCTTGCTCATTTATGTTGCCTTCAGCTATCTGCAGGTGTCTCATGATGCGACAAATCTCTTCCATGCTTTCATTTTCAGTGGGCCCTGGACCCCTCGCGCCAGAAGAACAGCAGCAAGTGTGTCATCGATGCACCAGAGATATAGGACGACATGACAGCCTTGATGGTTTCAGCCCATCCCAAACCACATGAGGTGTAATTACTGCAGCTAGGCAATGCTTTGGTCCATTGGATCAGCCCAGTGTAGATGCTACTCAGCTATAAGACAGAAGCGCAGAGCCAATCTCAGAGTCATTTGGCATGGGAGCCATTGTGGAGCTTTAGAGACAGGATTGGCGGCAGCCTACACAACAATGTTCCCAACATCATCAGCTTTGCTTCTACACTGTATGCACTGTATGTGCAGACCTTGATGCAAGGGCGCGCCTGCCACTGAACAGCTGCATGAGCCAAAAGGCTGGACTAAGAATATGGGCCCAAACCGGTCCGGAAAAGTAAATTGCAAAAACACACATGTTTCTCATACGTTGTTTCTGCATGAACGGTGAAATTGTACTAGGGTTCCAGAATTATGTAATGCATCGACCCTGACACTAAAAGGATCAGGGGACTGATAGTTCTGCGACCAAATGACACGTGGGCATCCCCTCTTTCCAGACATTCTGTCTGGCTTTGACGCCCAGAGGTGTGAAACTCTAGCACCCTTGGCACTCAAAGACACTGTAAACATAGCCTCTGAAATGCATAGCAAAGCATTGCGCGGCCCCCCAGATTGCTGCTTGAGAGCATGCTGTGTGCGGATTTTCCATGCAAATTTATGGGGCCTAGCAAATCAGCATATCAGATTGGGGACATGAGTTTGTGTCTGATTGAGAGTTTGTTGACATGCAATTGGAAAGTGCTATATTGGCCAAAGTTGCTTTTTCCTTGGTTGGTGAAGCCGTTAGGAACCATTAAGAACAATGTGTGAAGGTTCATCTGAGTGCAGCAGGGTACAATGAGCTACTCGGCATCTAATGCGCAATGTGGGGTTTTGCCCTACACTGAGCTGTGTCAACTTCTACCCTTGTAAGCACATTGTGACGGCATGTTCTGTCTTGCGCATGCATCTGAAGGTGACGTTGTCTTTACGGCAAAGCAGCAATCAGCCCGTGGTGTTCCTGTTTGAGTGGTGATCTCAATCACAGAACACCATGCAGTCGTAGCAGCTATCTCCCCTCAGATCTCCCCTCTCTCACCTCACACGCTCTGCGTATCGTGAAACTAAGAATACCTGTTCGGAAATTGAACCGTCACAAAACGAAAAGTATTTTCAGCGTCCATCGACAGGTTGTGCCTCGACTGTTTTATTGACGCGAGCTCACCCTTGCAACCTGTGCGTTCACGTCACAGCGCTGGGCCTTTCGTTAATGCTACCAGAGTGAGGTAAGCAGAGCCAACGCAAATTTATTGGTGACAGGAAGTACTGTGTCCAGCGTTGCGCACAGGATCTCTGCGTGTGCGCAGGTCTGAGTCTCTGGTTGATGTCTCCCTGTTGGAACGCAGCTACTGTGACAGTGAAAATGGTGAGCCGCTTGTACACCATGACCGTTTTGTTGCAAGTTTGGACCAGGGCATCATTACCACCAATATTTGTAGTCCTGAAGGTCTGATGTGCTGACCTGCAGAGGCGCACACACAAGCAAGCACTCAAGCTCTGCACACAAAGCTCTCGCAGGCCCAGTTCGTCTGGCATGGCCACGCAGTCCCCTCCTGGCAGGCAGTTTTTAGGCGCTTCTCGCGACAGCAACACCCCAGCCCCTGCAGGCCTCCTAGGAGACATACGTTCAGCTGTCAGGTTTCATGGCCTGAAGCGCATAGCCGGCTTTGTTGTTGGGGCAGGGGTGTTCATGTCTCTTGAACCAGTACCTATTGTTGGGGGACCCCAGCTGGTCTTTGACATCTACAAACCGCGAAGACAGCCCAGACAGCCAAGCAAAGCAGTTGCAGCAGATTTGCCCAAGGCAGCGTCAGGAGGAGGATCAGCCACAGCACCTGCAGCAGGTTTGCCCAAGGCAGCATCAGGAGGATCAGCCAAAGCATCTGCAGCTGGAGTGACCAAAGCAGCTGCAGCGGGATCAAACAAAGCAGCCCCAGATGTATCAAGCAAGGCAGTCCTGGGCGAGAGCCCATCTCGATCTGCAGAACTGCTGGATAGTTATAAAACCCTGCGCGCGCAACTCCTGGAGGTCTCAGACCAAGCCTTCGGTGTGGCAGAGTCTGGTGTCCTCAAAATATATCGCAATGATCGTGCCCTATGGAGACGTCTTCATGACAAATCCTACGGCAATGGTTGTATTGCGTCAAGCAGAATGTCTTTGCAGCCACAGCACATAATCAACACAGGCAGTTGGGAGGGTAATTTCCCTTGTGCATTTGGCATTGGGAAGCCCGCAACAGGCCTGCGGGTGGTCTTATCAGCTGGTACAATGTTGCACACTCAGACCAGTGAAGAGCTGGTCAACATCATGGCCTGTGAGATGGGACACAGCTTTGCATACCATGAAGCTGAGCGCAAAAGCTGGCGTCTGCTCCTCAACACAGTCATCATTGGCAGTCTGGTAGCCAGCAGCAGCATGGGGCTACTGCCACTTGCAGCAGCAGCAGTCGGCATAGATGCAGTGGTCAACAAAAGTGATTGTGGGCATCTGGTTGCACCGGAGGCAGCAGTACAAAGCAGACATAATGGGAGCAATAATCAGCTTGATGGCAGGATGCAGCGCTGACAGCATCATTTCCTATATGCAGCGAGCCCATTTGTCAGAGGCACTCGATAGAATCAAACATTTCCAATCCACAGATGCTACTTTCTTGCAATCGTTGGAAGCCAGGTCAGCCAGCCTTCGGCAGGCCAAAGAGTGACTTGCCAGAGAAGCCTCCTCTCAATCTGCAGGATCTTCAAGCGTGGATTTGCATCTCTGCATCGGAAGCCAAGACACTGTCACCAGAAGCAAAGACTAAGTTTGACGCTGAGGTTAAGACCATTGAGCACATGCTTGTTGGCATCTCGCATTCTGCGTGGGATCCAGTGCAGCGGTGGGTTGATCCATACCCAGATTGGCTGGACAGGATTGCCTATCTACAAAGGCTTCTCAAGCGTGTCCAGCCTGTCCAGAAGAAGCAAAGCTCAGAGATGGACACCTTGCAAACATCGCTGACATCCTTGCAGGCTTCAGAGCATTGGCCCCAGGCTGTCAAGTTTATGGGGGTCAAGGATGTGGATGCAAAGGCAAAGTATGACCATAGGCTGGACATCAGAAAAAAATCAGATGTGCATTTGACAAGCGAGATCAATAAGCTTGAGATGGTTTTTGCCAAGCATGGGTGGATCTCATGGAAGCAGGCTTGCAGTAATAAGTTCTGCAGCTTGACTGAGAAGTTATGATGCTTCAGGGATGCTGGCCAGTGTATCCCAGTCAGAGTGTCACAGTATAACGGACATGAACAGTAATGCATTCTTTTACTCTCAAGCAATGCTGATGTTCATCTCTCACCACAAATATTTCTGTAGTACTGTAAACAGCATTTTTTCTTGCACAATGTGTGTTTAGAGCAAGAGCAGCAATAGATCTAGATTGTTTTCCATTGCATTGTTGCTGTTTGTTATCACAATCAGATAACAGTTCTGGTATATCTTGAATGATATATTCTTGAACTTTGATCAGGGCACATACTTTTACCTTTCACACTTCATTTGCTGTAGCGTTTGGTAGGTGTGCAGATTATATGTTTGTGTTCTGCGTAAGGCTCCAAAACGAGTCAGACTTGACCTACTGGTTGTTTTTGCTTGTCAATGTTGCACATATCAAACTGGGCTTGCAGGCTGTGTTTTCCTTTAGTTATGAATTTGAGGACAGGTTCCCAAACTTGCACTAGCTAGCTATAGCGAGCAAGCCTGATGAGGTGAAGGGATCAGGCTGTGTTTGGTTGACTCGGATTCTGAACTCAAAACTATAATCTGCTAAGTTTGGTCTGATGCACAGACGGACCCCTGACTGCAGCGCTGGCTTGGCTTTGAGTGTATCTGTCGCGTTGTGTTAGCTCATAATACTTGTATCTCCACATGGAGCTGTCTAGAGATCTCATGTTCATGCATGCAACTCAAATCTGATGTCTGCCTTCATGACACAAGCTATGCCGCATGGTGCCTTCACAGCTGGCAACCAGGTCGACGCATCTGACTGAGAACGGCGAGACTAATTCTCTGTCTGAGCATGTACAGAGAGGATACTTCACGTCCGTTGCCCAGCCTACTTCCTTTGCCTTATTTGGCCTTATAGGGCTGTTCCCAGGGCTGTTCCATCGAAATGTGACATTTCAAACGTCCCTGCCCAAGCGTATCACTTGCGAACCGGTAGAAAGGAGCCGTTTCGTTAAGTGCTGCTGGTCAGGCGCCCTGGTCAGGGATCTTCGCTCAGGATCGCTTGTGCGCAGGTCTGATTCTCTGGCTGATGTTTCCCTGTTGGAACACAGCTACTGTGACAGCAAAAATGGTGAGCCGCCTGTACAACATGACTGGTTTGTTGCAAGTTTGGACCTGGGCTCTGTCACTACCAGTATCTGTAGTCCTGAAGGTGTGATGTGATGACCTGCAGAGACGCACACCCAAACAAGCACTCAAGCTCTGCACACAAAGCTCTCGCAGGCATAGTTCGTCTGGCGTGGCCACGCAGTCCCCTCCTGGCAGGCAGATTTCAGGCACGTCTCTTGACAGCACCACCCCAACACCTGCAGCAGACGCAGGTTCAGCTGCCAGGTTGCACCGCCTGAAGCGCATAGTTGGCTTTGCTGTTGGGGCAGGGGCGTTCCTGTCTCTTGAACCAAGACCTATTATTGGGGGTCCCCAACTGGTCCTTGGCATCTACAAACCGCCAAGACACCTCAGACAGCCAAGCAAAGCAGCTGCAGCAGATTTGCCCAAGGCAGTGTCAGCAGGAGGATCAGCCAAAGCACCTGCAGCAGGAGTGACCAAAGCAGCTGCAGCGGCATCAAACAAAGCAGCCCCAGATGTAACAACCAAGGCAGTACCAGGCGAGAGCCCATCTCGATCTGCAGACGTGCTGGAAAATTATGCACAGCTCAAAGGGCAGATGGCGGATGTGGCATGGCAAGCCTTCAGTGTAGCAGATTCTGGTGTCATGAAACTTGCTCTTGCAAGTTCTGTTGCTCCCAAAAAACACAATGCCCTACGAAGACGCCTTCTTAACAAACTCCATGGTGAAGGCTATGATACGCCAGGCTACATGGATTTGCGCATAATAAACACAGACAGCCGGGAGGGTAGCTCCCCTTGTGCGTTTGGCATTGGAAAGCCCGCAGATGGCCTGCCAGTGGGCTACGCAGCTGGTGCAATGCTCTGTACTCAGACCAACGAAGAGCTGGTCAACATCATGGCTTGTGAGATGGGACACAGCCTTGCATATCATGAAGCTGAGCGCAAAAGCTGGCGTCTGCTCCTCAATACAGTCATCATTGGCAGTCTTGTAGCCGGCAGCAGCATTGGGCTACTGCCACTTGCAGCAGCAGCAGTCGGCATAGATGCAGTGGTCAATAAGGTGATTGTGGGCATCTGGTTGCACCGGAGGCAGCAATATGAAGCAGATGCTATGGGAGCAGCAATCAGCATGGCAGCAGGATGCAGCGCTGACAGCGTTATTTCCTACATGCAGCGCGCCCATTTGGCAGAGGTATATGATCGGGTCTTCCATCTCCACTCCACAGATGATACTTTTACGCAACCGCTGACAGCCAGGTCAGCCAGCCTTCGGCAGCTGGTGCCAAAGAGTGGCTTGCCAGAAGAGCCTCCTGTCACTCTGCAGGAGCTTCAGGCTTGGATGTGCATTTCTGCATCCGAAGCCAAGACACTGTCACCTGAAGCAAAGACTAAGTTTGATGCTGAGGTCAAGGCCATTGAGCACCTGCTTGTTGGCTTCCTGCATACCGCGAGGGATCCAGTGCAGCAGTGGGTTGATCCATACCCAGATTGGCTGGACAGGATTGCCTATGTACAAAGCCTTAGCATCCTCAAGGCTGCCCAGCCTATCCAGAAGAAGCAAACTTCCAAGATGGACGCCTTGCAAAAATCGCTGACATCCTTGCAGGCTTCAGAACATTGGCCCGAGGCTGTCAAGTGTATGGGGGTCAAAGATTTGAATGCAAAGGCGAAATATGGCGAAAGGCTGAGCATCAGAACATGTTCAGAAGCTTTGACAAGTGAGATCAGTCAGCATATGATGTTTTCTGCCAAGCACGGGTGGATCTCATGGAAGCAGGCTTGCATTACCAAGTTTTGCAGCCTGACTGAGAGGTTATGATGCTTCAAGGATGCTAGCCAGTGTACCCAAGGCAGAGTGTAGTGGCGTTGTATAGCGGACATGAATAGTAATGCATTCACTGACTCTCAAGCAATGCTGATGTTCATTTAGGTCTCTACCTCACCACAAATACTTCTGTAGTGCAGAACTGTAAACAGCTTTGTTTCATGCACAATATGTGTTGAGTCCAAGAGCAGCCAATAGATCTAGGCTGTTTCGAAATTGCATGTATTATTGTTTGTTATCACAATCAGACAACAGGTCTGGCCATCTCAAATGATACAATCTTGAACTTTTATCAGCGCAAAAGTTCCTTTCACATTGTATTATGCTCTGCGTTTGGTAGGTATGCAGATTATATGTTCATATTATGAATTAGGCTTTGAAGCGAGTCAGACATGACTTACTGGAATTTTTCGCTTGTCAATGTCCACATACCAATTAGAGCTTGCAGACTGTGTTTTTCCTTAGTAACTAAGAAACTGTTGTGAATCGGCGATCAAGCATCATGATGCTTGGAGACTGGGGGCAGCATGCAGGTCTCAGTCTGCAACAGCAGGAGCTGTGCCTGGATCCTGAACGCTCTGTGCGTGTGTTGGATCGAGCAACAATTGGCAATGCTACACTGGCTTGTACCAGGGTTGAAAGGTCCAAATTTGCTCGTGACAGTGTAGTGCTCACCAAAAGCAATGGGAAGTACTGGGCTGGACAGGTGAATGCATGTAGATCACAAGCACCACCTGGTTGGGAGGACTGCCACCCTTCTGAGGAGGCAAGTGTTGCTGAGGTGGACTGGTATGCAGATGCAGTCCCAACTGCAGGCATCAGCAATGGCCTGTCAGTCTGCTTGGGCTGCCCAGTGTTCAAGAGAGACTTCATGGATGACTGTACTGGCAATCTATATAGCCATATATGGCCAATAGAGAGGCTGACCCCATGCAAGCTAGCTGCTGTCCCCCACTGCTCTCACCCAGACAATCTGGTTGTCTTGAGCCGTTTTGCCTCTTTCATGCATCAAGCTCCTTAAGTCAGTTAAGCAACCACATTTTCATTTTGTGATTGGCTGTGTACGATAGTTGTTGAGTATGGAGTACCAGTGACTGCTATAGCAATATCTGCAGCTAGCTACAGGTTCAGCTTGCAAGTTGAAAGTGTAATTGCTTGACCTTTGCGTCTATGCTGCTTTAGGTTGTTATTGTAGATGACATGAGTGTCTGAAAGCTTCAGGCAAAGTCGTCAAAGTCAGGCCTGTTCAACATTGATACGTTGTGTTACAAGTCAATTGATTGTGCAGTGACATGCTTGTGCAGTGTTACTGATCAGTCTAGAATGCACTTATGACTGGACGCTTGGCAAAGTCTGGCTACTGTACACAGTTGCCGGCGAAGTCATACTGGCAAACAGCCATAGCCAGGCTTAGCCGTCACTTTGCCAGTTTTGGCTAAGTTCTGGCAAAGTCTTCAGAAAATCGGCAAAGTACTGGCGAAGTTGCACCCCTGAATTTGTAGTGAAACTTGCACTAGCAAGCAGACCTAATGAGGTGAAGGGACTAGGGATCAGGCTGTGTTTGCTAGACTCGGATTCTGAACTCAAAATTATATATGCTCAGTTTGGTCTGATGTACAGACCCCTCAGTGCAGCGCTGGTTTGACTTGAGTGTATCTGTCGTGCTGTGTTAGCTCACAATACTTGTATCTCCACCTGGAGCTGTCTCATGCATGATCATATGATCATGCATGCAACTTAGCTAAGACTATAGTTTGAACTAAAGAATTTTCTGCCATCATGACACAAGCTGTCGTAGCATATGCCGCGTGGTGCCTTCACAGCTGACAATCAAGTCACCGAATCTGCATGGAAACCGCAAGACCGATTGTCTACAGCTGTCTGAGCATGTTCCGTTGCCCAGCGTTGATTAGGGATTTGTATAAATGATTGTATATAGTATATAATAGGGCTGTTCCATCGAAATGTCCCAAAGCCCTCAGCGATATTTCGCATCGAATCTCAGGTCAGGTTCCCCACCACTGCCAGAGACCGGAACGGTTAGCGCCAGACAAATAATTGGAGCACAGTCAAGAGCTAAAACTGATTTAGCAAACATGACAATGCGGATATTGTCTCATCACAGCAAACATTTGAAGCAAAAGCAACATACTCCATGCATCAGCTATTCTATAATAGTTGTAAGGCTGCAATGAGGGACTCATTGCCTGTACACCCAATGTCAGCCTCTGCACACTTCACACCAGTAGAACTCTGCTTTCACTCGGCAGATCTTGTAACACGTCAGTCATGCCCTTTCTGACAGAGGCTCTGTCTTTGGTGTCGGGTACATCATAGCTCCATAAACCCAAACTTTCTGGGTCTAGAGTGGCGCTCTGTCTAACAGCTGCATGCAACGGTCAACATTCACCTGCAAAATTCAAAACTGATGCGAAGCATGTTTGTGCAAGTTTTCCTGTCATTCTGAGGAGGAGTACTCTGCACAAGATTGCATTGAACAATTTATACAAAGCAAGCTGTAATCAAGCATGCCAGCCAAGCCAACAAAGCCCACTTCAGCTCACAACACAGTCTCAGTGGTTTCTACATCCATAAAAATGTTTGGTATGCATTACTTTTGGAGCAAGACAGGATGAGCTTACATCTGGTCCATGTGGCAACACACAGACAAAGCCTCCGTCTCTGATCCAGCTGAAGACTCAAGCTCGTAGTCTCCCCTCTTTGCGTCCGCCGTCTTGCTACCAAAGCACGCATCTTTGCCAAGAATGACAACACAACATGCTGGATCGCTGGCTGAATGACCGCCAGCTGGTACTCATCACTGCTTGCATCATCATTTTCTTCATGGACTGATGTTTGCTGTGTTGTCTGCGCTGACGCGAGATAGTCCGCTGAAAAGAGCTCATGCATTTCCTCACTGAACCAACCAGAAACGTCGGAATCCTGTGGAAAATCCAGGTAATCGGAGGGCTGCTTCTGAAGAGAATGAGAAATCGGAAAAAATGCAGGTGCAGCTGGAAGGTGCAAATGGAATTGCGTGGGACGCTCGAACTGATTTGGCAAAGAGCTTGGTTGGCCAGCAGCCATGGGCAGCAATATGTGGGTGCTCAATGACAACTCCTGGCTGCTGCTATCAAATGCTTGACCAGCTGCTGTAGCAGCTTCTGCCGGCTGCAGCACATCCTGCTGCATGCGCAGGTTGCCTTGATCTGCAAGGGGCCCAAAGTCCCACCCATTGACCATGTCTTCCAGCTGTGATGCTGGTGCTGTGTTGCGACGCTTGGTTCCTGCACAGTGTGTTGCGTAAGGCACCTTAATGATGCCAATCATCAAACCAACACCAATGTCATGAGACCTAGCTGAGTGTTTGTTAGGATTGTGCATGGACAGATGGTTGCCAACTGATATGTCACAGAAGACATAGCTTGCACAAAGTCATCTACCGGTATACTGGGCACAACAATTGCAGACCGTGCTATGACATCAGTGTGCTATAGCATGTTTGTAGCAAGAGCTTTGGAATGTTAGAAAACTGAATCGTACGCTGTTCCTCAGTGAAGCTGGGTGTTCTGTCAAAGCCTCTGGGATGCACTCTTGAGCAGCTCTGGCTGTGCATCTGTGCATACGTCAGCCTGCCTGGGATGACCCAGTCCTCGGATAATCCCTGAGGCATCAGCTCACCACCCTGGGGCAGTTCCCTGCAGCCCTGCTGCTCATGCCCCTGCAAAACCTGCTCACTACCCTGAAGCGATCTCCTGAATCCCGGTGATACCTCCTCCCTGCGCTGAAGTGGTTGCTGACCGCCCAAAAACAACCCCTGATAGCCCTGAGGCTGTTGAGCCCTGCCCTGAGGCATCTGCCAAAACTCGTGGGCCACCTGCCCATAGCCAGTGTGAGGGGCTGCTGTGGCTGTGAAGGGCGCAACTAGGTGACTGGCCATGTGTGTGTCATGCACCATTATAGGTTCATGACTTGGCATTGGGTCTTGGAGCCCAAGCCAGGAGGCCATCTCTGGCTGCGGCTGCCCTAACATTTGCGCTGCTGGCAAGGAACAGATGGCTGGCGGTGAGTGCTGCTGCCTGCTTGCCTGTGGGGGTACTTCAGCAGGGATGGGGTACATGGCAGCAGCAACAGAGCTGGCGACTGGAACAGAAGGCACTTGGTTCAGCAGGCGCGCACAGGCCTCACTGGACAGATCAAGGCTGCGACCTCCGACACGCTGCAATGTCAGCATCGTATTGACTCTGAAAGCAGACGTGCATTGGCGTCAACAGTGCTTGGAATCAGATTTATGGTCTGACGGACTGCAGCAATGGTAGATTGCTAGAGGATTTGAGCAGCTGAGATGACAGTATGGAGATGATATGTGATACCAACTGCTACCCATGGCCTGACCCATGGCATGCATGACAAACCGAAACAGAGTACGCTTCTCAGCCTATGATAAGAGGAGACGCATTCTCAGAGGGTATGTGCAGATGTCATGTACAGATAGCGGTACAACTGGTGCAGCTAGCCTCTGTGCTTGGAGCATGTACATGCAAAGATGCTGTCACGAAGCTACAGCTTGTGGCTTGGACAGAGCTGCATGTTGTTCACATGATCTGCAGCCAGCAGGCGAGTCTGTGCACAGACAAGTACCTGAAGCTCTTGCAAGATCTGATTCAGCAACAGCTCACTATCTGCTGCAGCCATAGACCAGCCAGGATGCAGCTCCTGCTGCCACTGCTCTGATGCTGCTGTTGCCAAACTGGACACTAGGGCTTTCTGGTCCCTGTTCAGGTCTGAAGCCAGGGTGAGTCTGACCAGACCTTGCTCAGGCTCATACTCCATCAGCACTACATACCAGTGGCACAGGACACATGTTGATTGTGGCCATGGGGAACATAGAGAAGTGATGACCTGGCAAGCAGCAAGGCTGGGATGGGCACGATGAAGGCTCAGGGCAGGGCAGGGCAGGGCATGGGCAGAGGCAGAGGTTGCCGCAGCCCAAGCAATCAGAGCTTTGAGTTCTGAAGGTGCTGTTGCTGCAGTGTTGTACAGACAGAAAAAGACATGGTTCAGTGCAAGGCAAGGCAGCCCGGATGTCTTCCCGTATGGCCCTGTATGGACAGGGCCATACAGGAAGACATGAGGGCTGGAAGACAAGGCAAGCTCAGGGAATGGCAGTGATGGGTAGGGCAGGAAGAAACAGCACATGCAATGATCCTGATCAGCAT
>JAABUO010001775.1_pt1 | contig 27364 bp, 34 predicted proteins | sample 5559291 | NCBI WGS metagenome assembly JAABUO01 (sample SAMN10711878, study PRJNA513372) | rock metagenome | isolation source: Antarctica rocks | place: Antarctica: Victoria Land, Finger Mt sud | reverse complement strand
TCAGTTGTCACAGGCAGGCTGGGACCATGGACACAGCATGCAGTGCAGTGCTCTTGACTGTGCAATTCTGAGCAGTTCTGGATGCATCAGAGGCTGCTTCTTGACAGCATGCTGCACATGTTCATCATATCTGATGACACTTGCAACAATTGCATCTTGCTGTACACATGGCATGGTGTGGAAATGCTATTGAGCCTCGCTGACTCAGCTCATGTACGTATTGAGTGAGATGCTATCACAAGCCAGGCAATGTGCAAGCCAGACCATGCATGGCATCAATGGCTACTAAATTACACACAACATGCAGCAGCCAGCAATACGTAGCGCTGGTTGCTATAAGCCACAAACGGCATCGCCATGTACAGGAGATGATGATGAGAAAAGCAGCTATGCTATTGTATGTACCTCTCCTATGTACTCAATGATGAACTGACCAGCCTGCAAGTCCTCCTTTGTGAACAGACCAAACCCTTTTGCACCAGCACGCCTCTGCAATTGCATGATCAGATTTCCCGACAGGCTGCATGACTATGTTTGACAGCAGGGCATATTCGAAACACAGTTGCAGGCAGCACCAGGCAGGATCACTGAACCCATTTGACATCAACAAGCCAAGTGATGAAGGCAGAACTGGGCATGCCTGGCTGAATTTGCAGATATGATACATTTTCAGCAGCAATTGAAATGCCCAAAGATCAGCTTGCCAGACAGCAGACAGGAAGCTGGCATGACATGTCAACTGATAACTGACCTGGTTGATCTTGGCATAGCACTGCTGAGCAAACATTTGATTGCTGCATTGATCTCCACAAGGGCACCAGTCCTGCATATACATTGCAAATGTGACGGCCGCATGACAGACAGCAGTGTGCCCATGCAGCAGCAAAGACGTGTTGGATTGATGTTCTGTGCTTTGTTGTATTGTCTATGCTCTGCCCATTCTGAAGGGAGTTTGTAGCTGCAAGTGTTAACAAGATCACTCACTGGATGGCACTCCACTGCCAAGCGCCTGTTCAGACACTCTGGCCCACAGCCAGGCGCGCCATCTGCTGGCTGAGGACAAGTGCATATCATGATATCGTCCTCCTTCTCCACCTTGCCCTGTCTGTGAGTGTAGATGTTTCTAGAAATGTGCTGCCATACAGCAGGCTTCTGCTTGTGTGGCCGATTCGTCCTCTCCGCCTCATCCTGTGAAATGCAAAGGTTCTTTTGATGTGCATACTGTTCATGCAGATGTGTACTGGCATGGAGCTGCAATAAGATTTGCTGTTATAGCTGCATACCTCGCTGCCCTGTTCAAGTTCCTGGTCGATGGCTTCATCTGACAGTTCTTGAGGCACATCACAACTGTTATAGTTGGGATCTGGATTCTTGGAGCAGTACCTGTGATACGCAACCAGTTGCACAAGCATGTAAATCCACTTGCTTGGCTGCTGTGCGAGCCAAGAGCTCCTGTTGTTAAACACTTGCAGGTCAGCACCTACCAGAAGTCGTCGCCTCCGACTTCTTCGTGCAGATCCTTCGGCAAGCGTCGCCACGACTTGCAGCTCTCACACTGGACCCATACACTGCTGTGCTTGCGCTGTTTGTCGGTGCTCGGCTGCTCCATCACTGGAGGTCCAGCCTGCTGCTGCAGGCTGACCTGTGTGCTAGGTGGATCGGTTAACATTGCGTCCGCCCATACGCACAGTGACAGCCCTGTACACCGCTTATACAGGCCCCGAGTTGTTACGATCTCAACGTCTGCTCTAGCTGTTCAGACTGCAGCTGAAGCACGTGGGCTCGGCCCATGTGACAAATTACGACAACATCCTCGCGCCCAGAGGAACCTGGCTTGATACAGGCAGTCTGCATCTGCAAATGCCAGGTGAGACATTGTGTCAGTAAAAGGGGCAAATATATATACCGGACCCAGGTAGTCCCAATTTAAGATAGGTTGAGACTTATCAATGATGCAATTCATGCAAAAGCTTACTGAGCGGCAGCCTTACATACCACGAGCTCTTACAAATGATGCATGCAAGCTCCTTCTGTCCCCTTCAATTTGCACTAGTGCCCTGAACTCACTGTTGACAGCTGTGAGTCGCCCATGGCGGTGTACCATAGACTGCATACCAGCAATAATCTGTTACCAATACGTAAAGTACAATAATGTACATAGCATCAGCTTGACGCCGACAAGCAAAGCAATGCCAGCTTCAGCGCAATTGAGGTAGTTAGAACACAGCAATACATGCTTGTATAGGTGAGCTGTACAGATGGGCTGCCAGCTGGTACAAAAGAGCAATCGTTCTAGGACTTAGTGTGTAATGACACAATTGCAAGAGGGTGAGCTTGTGATGATTGTATAGACCATTATGACTGCTTTGTACATGATTCAGTGCGTGCTGAGCCAACAGTGATCATGTGTAAGGTTGTGTGGTGGTCAGGGCTTTCTTGCACATATGCGGGCGACCCCTGTCGGGTCCAAAGTGTGTCTGACAACGTTTCTTGTTGCACATGCCTCCATGATGTTGCATCAACCCTCATGACAGTTCTGAGTCTTGTTCACTTGTGTCCATGTAGTCACACTCCCTGAGGTAGTCAACTGCAGCGAACAGAGCCTGCTGCAGCGCTCTACAGACAAGAACACTAGCCTCGGGTGTAGGTTCTGTCTCCTTGCTGAGGTTCTTGATGGGCAGGATATCTTTGCGGCCTCCCACACCTGAACTCTCCTCTAGATCCTGCAGAGTGCAAAATACAAATCAGAGTGCGCAAAATACTGGTTGAGTAAACTGTCATTGCACATGACCCTTGATCACCTTTCGATGTGAAGTGAGGTGCTCATCTTGACTGTGAAAGCGTGTGCAATGTAGTGTACAGTGTATAATGTAGTGTACACATTGTTGCACTGCAAAGTCATGGAGACGCAGTTTTACAACAGGCTGCTTTGCTGTCAGTTTCTTTGATTATGCAACTGCTGTTGCCACAGCTACCAGGCACACCTTCTGCAAAGCTGGGCTTGCTTGACTGTGACAGTGTTGAGACACAGACAAAGTGCAACAAGCTGAGAAAGGGTTATCTAGAAATGTATGATGGTAGGTTGATTCAGGTGACATGCGCTGTTACATACGATGTGACCATGCAGCCTACAGGAGACATTCAGCACAGGTCCATTGCAAGACGATGCAAAGAAGGGGTTATCTACCTCCATGAGGCTCAGCAGGCGTGCACTATGGAAAGTCTTGCTCAGGTCTTCACCAATGACATCTGGGTCATACTTGTCAATCTTGGTCAGGAACACAAGTGTTGGGATTTCTGCACAGCACCACGCACAAATCAACTCACATGCCAACTCACCAGTCAATCAGCAAGGCAGTTGCAGCATACAGTGGTTGCTTTGCACATGCATTCAATAGCATGGCATATACAGCAGATAAGCAACAAGGAATTTGCAATGGATGCAGCTGCACCTCATGCCTTTGGATGAGAAGCAGCTGCTCATATACCACTGGGACGCTGTATACATGTCAAGACTCAAAACACTAGGCAGTGGCTTCTCTCGCTCACCTCTCTCGCGTGCAAACTGCCGCATCTCCCGCAATTGCTCCATGTACGAGTCATCAGTGGCAGCGTCACAAGGCACCACCAGGCACACACAGTGCACCTCATCTTCGACGCTGGGCTGTTTGTTGAACCCAGCAGTTTTCATAGAGATCTTGTCATCCAGCTTGCAGCCATTGGGCAAGTTCCCGTCCAAGATGAAGCCAAGCTCACCCTTCTTGTACTCGTTTGAACCCCGTCCCATGCTGTCCCACAGCTGCCAATGCACTGGCTTTTTGGTGTCAGGGTCTGTGAACTTATACTTGCGTAGCTTGCATGTGAGGGAGCCTGTGCCTTGGCCGTGTGGTGCTCTTCTGGAGATGCGCCCTTGAAAGAGGCTGTCTACTGTGGATACAATGCTGGACTTGCCTGCGCCAACGCCGCCACAGAGCAAGATATTGATGGTCTTGACTCCCAACCCCTCATTTGTAGGGTTGAACTTGAAGATGTCCTTCTGCAGGGCTATTGAATCCTGCAAAGAAGCCAGTCAGACTTTGGAAAACAAAGCTTACAGTAAGTAAAGCTGCCAGCTGATACACCTTGAAAATGCAGCTTGCACTTGCCTGTATGCCTCACACTCTGACATATGGACGTGCTAGGAACGATATGGTCACAATGAGGAGTTGACCCAGGCTGGTTACATGTCAACCGAGTGCCACTGGACACAAAATAGCATCATGAGCAGCAACAGTGAGACAATCACAGTGCTTGAATGGCAACACAGTACCTGCATCAACCAGGAACAGCTCTTCCACCAGGGAGATTCCAGCTCTTCTGCCCAGCTTGAAGCACCGCTGCTCACTAGCAGCACCTCCATGTTGCAGCTGCTTTGATCCCTAGACACTGTGCTAGGGATGAGAGGCCCTGACGTGGACCCTAAACCCTAAACCCTGTTTTATAGTTACTGTTGGACGTCCAACTGATACTGGTGTAACCACCGTAGCTGGCGCCATCCGGGCATTCGATAAGGACCAGGGTCGGCCCCTTGTGGTCGCAAGCAGTGTGAAAAGCTGCCGCATTGGTTCAGCCGCTATTGCGAGTACTGAACAGCGTCTCAGGCTTCAACAGCCTAGGCTTTTCTTCCAATAGAGCTGCCAACGTCTCGAGTTTACCATAGTTATCTACCAGCCTGCTGCCTTGGACTTGACTCTGCAATTGCTTGCTCATACCACAGCCGTGCGCCTGTCTGTCGGACGCAACGTCCTTGATTATGCCTTGCAAAGGCCAGCAAGTACTGAGCAATAAAGGATTTCAGGTGTCCCTTTGGCGAATGTGCTGTTCACAGCAATCGCTTACTGTCGATAGGTCTGATCAGAGGTCTGATGCAATAATCTCGACTATACAAGAAACCGTAACGTACGCCTTGGCTTGCGTTCATGGCCGTGTATTGGCCGTATCGCCGTGTTTCGCATATGGCTATATCACTCGAGAGGCAGTGAACCATGCACAACCACTGACTTCGGGCCAGCAAATCATGCCAGCTGGGTCAACGTCAACGTCAACGTGGATCTCCCGAGCGGTGAGTTCTTCAACAGCCGAAGAAATCGTGCTTGAATCCGAACACCGGTCCCACATTGCTATTCCCAAAGACCTCGTTGCCCGTAGTGGTGCGTGCAAACTTGTCAGGTACAATTGACTTGAAATCCTTTGGAAACTCAAAGCGGAACAAGAAAGCCTGTGCATCTTGTTAAAAGTCGTTGGAAGAGTTCCAGCAAACAGCAGCATAACCACCATATAGCCTTTCTATTAGCTGTTTGGAAGGAGCTGACTCGGTGCACTGCACCAGAGTCACGGTGGGTCCCTTGTTGTCGCAACTGGAATGAAACGCAGCGGGATCCCATCCTTTGTCTTGAGTAGCGAACAAGGCAGTCAACTGCAGAGACCCTCGGGGAAAGCTCAAAAGCTGTTCCAGTGTCGCGAGTTTACCGACGCTGTAGACCAAGTGGCTTCCTACGACCTGTCGCTTCAGATTGCGCATGTTGACTCACCTGCAACGTCGCTGAAGTTGTCAAGCTTTTTGAGCAACTCAAGCGAGTGGTCCTCTGTCTCGAGCGTAACGCTCGCCTGTACGTAACGCTTTCCACTCTCCCGTGCACGACCATCAACCCCAAGACAGAGTGCTCACACATACAAGCAACGGGCTGACAGGAAAAAAGGAAAGACTGAGACATCCTGACAAGGTCGACCCAGTTGGGCTTGCAATTCATGTCGAAGTGGTTTTCACAGCTGCTACCGTCTATGGCCTTCTATCAAGATCAGGCGCCAAGCAACTACAGTGAAATTGATCGCGATGATATGCTGTCAGTGACAAAGGACTGCTTGCAATCATGCAGATTGTACAGTCCTGGAGGAAACTTGCAGAAAGATTGTAAGCAAAGTGTACAGGACGTGTTACTGCTGCTGAGCTGCACCTTTGTTTGATTTTCACACCACGCAGGACGATGAGACGCTGTTCTTTGGGCCAAGAAGGCACATTCAAGACCTTTGGGCCGTCGTTGAATCACAAAAGGCATATATACACCAACTGAAGAGCCAGCTGGTCAGGGCAGGCGTCCAGCCTATACAACTGCTTCAGCACGAGGATCAAGAACAACAGGTGCCATCCACAGTCTGCACGGTAAGGCAACCCTTCTATCCTATATTTTCAGGTCCTGCCTCAGGATCTGTGATGGCTGTATGTTGACTGAAACTCCTGTCCAGCAGCAAGGCTCATCCATATAGACTACAAACACCTGAAATGCCATGTTTTGGGCTTGTGACATTCTACTGAGTATCGATTGACTTTATCTGGTATGCCATTGCAGTACAGGCTTTGCACGTGCAACTGGTTGGCGGTGTGAAGGGGCATGAACAGAAAGTGATGCAGTCTCTGCAACAGTATCTGCAGAAAAACAAGATTGCTCTTAGCATCAGTTCGCAGCCAGGCCAAGAGCGTTTGGCTGTGACTGTGTTGTTTCACAGAGTCAAGCCTCGTTTGCCCACTGATGAACTACAGTCCCTCCTCTCAGCAGGTGATGCTAGCACTATGCTGCATTGTGGATCTCCATCAGTTGATCACACCGTCCATGGTGCTGTAGATATTTTTCTGTGCAAGTCACAGCAAGCAATCAGTTGAAGCATCCATTACATGTGTTTCAGATAATTCACTAAGTAAATGTGACTTGAACATAGAGTTCATTTCAATGAGAGCATATGCAACATCTTCAGGTCTGAGAGGCATGTATACATACTTCAGGCAGAACTGATGTTGGCATGAGGTGCTGCAGGTGCATCAAGCCAGCTGGTGGTTGTGTTCATGCATAACCTTCCTTCAGGGCATCAAGCCAGTGTTAAGCCAGTGGGCCCAAATAATACAGATTCTGGCTGTTGGCAGTCCTTCGTGCAGCAGTGTCTGCTTGTTACCGACATGACATTTGATGAGACAAGATTTGAATGGCATGACATCAATCAGAAGGCTGCAATGCTGATAGCTGAAGCCCTCATGCAGATTGCACAGCAGCAACCAGACGGTCATACTGGCAGCTAACCCATCATGTTGGCAGCTAAAGCCCATACCAATGATCACTGGGTAGTTTATTGAGCAAGTTGACATTTGGTGCAAAGATGGTTGTGTGGGTTCAATACTTAAGCCTGGTAAGCTGCTTCTGAACGTCAACAAATGGCTTCAGCGCGATTTGAATGAAACTGCATCAGCCACTGCAATCAATGCTAAAGCTATATTTCAATCCACGAAACGGCATGATACCCTGGACTATGGTGTCAATTTGTACAGGGCATACTGATGAGCAGTGCATCATTGGGACAGGGCTCAACATGAGTGCGGTTCCATCCTGAGCAATCTGTGTTGTTCCTGCCAGAGACCAGGATGTGTTAAACTAGCAGTATCTTCTGGGAAGTCTTGTCCCAGCGTCAAGACGGCAGCTTTGAGCATTGTGTACCACATCTAACTCAGCGTTTTGCGTTTTACACATCAGCAAGCATACCGTATACTGAGTACATACTCAGCACATTTAAAACACATGAATATTCAACCTGTGCTTACTCAGAGCAATCCTGACAGCAGATCTACTGCAAGTCGGAAGCTGATGTATGTCCTTCCACAAACAAGACCTCGCAGGGGAAGCCTGTTTGCTATATGCTGACAAGGTAATCTTATGCTGGCATTGGTACTTGGTCCCTCATGGCTCAGCCGCCCATCAATGGAGTGACAACATTTCACCGCTGCATTCAGCACCTAAGACTCACGCATACGAGCTTATCAATTACACCAAAAAATTGAGAATTTGTGTGCTCACAGCTTTGTCAATCACTCCCACGGAATTCAAATATGGTAATTAAAGAAAGCCATCACTGATACCAAGCTGAGGTTACCCTGGCACATATAGGCACCTCAACAATGATCGAGGTCGCCATTCTCTCAACTAGCAGTTAGGAGCAGCTGAAGTAGCCAGGGCTCACATTGCAAGACTAGAGGGATCAAATTTCATACAGGGGCTGGCTCTTGCTGCTCCTGTTGCTCATAATCCTTTTCAGTCAAGCGGGTTGCATCAGGAGGATGTGCAAGATCCTGCTCCTGCAGATCGATAGACACGTCAGCTGTTTGATTTGCATAGCTGTTTGCACCATTTGCAAGCAAGGCATTAGCATTTTGGCAATCAAAATGACCAAAAGCAAGGCATAGGCATCATGACTGCAATGTGTCAAGGAGCTCAAGCTGGCTTACTGATGGGTGTGGCTTGACGTCAGGGAATTGTGCCATTCCTTCAGTCTTTGTCACATAACATCGGTCTGTGTTGTGCTCAGCAATCGCATCCCTGCAGAAAAGGGTAGAATTCTGTAGTGATGCCTATGCCAAAACCTTTTTAAGGTGGGACAGTCAGCAGCAACAGCAGAGCATTCATTGGAATGGGTGAGCAGGAGACCTCACCTGAGCCGCTGTACTTTGGACACACTTGCAGAGAAGGATGCAAGCAGTCCATCTGCCCCTCTGTAGAACATGAAAAAGGGCAAAACCTGCAGTTTGCAACACTCTCAAACTCCCTGAAGATTGCACTTGATGCAAGGACACACAACAGACATTCACGTCTGTTTTACGTGCTTGTTCATAACCTTGTCGGACTTGCCTGCATGCCAACACTGCACCAAGTGTAATTTGGACTGTTGCAGGCTGCCCTTGAACATTATCACATGTGGCATGCAAACAATGAAATGGTACAGTCTTGTGCACATACTGCAGCAGAGTTGGTATTCAATCAACAGGGGCTTTGCCAGTGGATTTGTTCCTCACCTTGACACCAAGTGGTCGAGCAATGGGCTTGTTTTGATCCCAATCTACTTTGAGGAGAACGATGTCATCATTGTCCTCACATATGGAACAAAGCTGCACAGAAGATAGCCATGTGGATGAAAGCAGCAGTGTTGGCGTTGCCGTGCCATCAGTGCGTAAGTTGTGGAGGCACATGCATACCTTGGGGAACAGCGCTCTGCATGCTGCACACCATTGTGCATAGAAGTCCACTATCACCAGCTTGTCACCAGCATCTGCCTGCAGACAAAGAGCCATTACTCTGTCAAATGTGAATGTTGTATGTGCTGTTGCTATTAATATAGACCGTACTGCTGCTATAAACACAGACAGTACTGCTGCTGTGAAGACAGGTGGTACAGCTGCTGTTAACAAGGATAGTGCTGCTGATCTTTCTACACAGTTTCCAAGCGTTCATGACACCCGCGAAAGGAGTGCCATGCTTTGCAGCATTGATTGTGAGGACGAATGCCTACTGGTGGCATACCATTGCATCCACCATTTCCTGTACGGAGGTTATGCTCTTCATATTGGGTGGGTTGTTCTTCTCCCACCATGGTTCTGAAGAAGTAAGTCTGCCGGCACTGACTTGCAGTCTGCGTAAAGGCAATATGTTTGCAACCGGTATTGACGAGCTCAACACATGCAAGTCAGCGCCAAGCTCAGAGGTGTGCAGTGGACTAGACCGGCAGACAGAGGGTCGAGATCTTCGGGCTCTGCACTGCTTGAGGGGCCTGACACTTCGTCGGTGAGAGAGCTGAAGTGAGCAGGCAGAAGTCGGAGATGAAACCTTGCCGACGTGACTGTGCTGGTGCTGACAGGAAGCCACAGAGCTACTGAAAATGAGGGACGTCTGCATCCTCAAAGCGCATTCAGCGCTCACTGCGAACGCGTCTGTGGTCAAAACTTAGGTATTGACAATATTGTCGGACAGGATTGTGCAGAGCTTACACGTCTCGCAGGGGCTATTCCTCCGTCCTGGGCTGCCGAAACGGTCACAATATTGGGAGTGCATTTCCGTGACCTATCGGGTTTGAGTAAGCTGGGAACAAGCAAGCCCCGGGACCCAAAGGTGTAACGGCTGAATTATCACTGAACCGAGGCAGCTTGGCCATGATATGGTTGGCAGATGGCTATGTCAGGCTACAAGTCACGCTCCTGCAGCAGAACAGCCCAACATACACATCCTGTGCCATGCATGACAAATGCATTGAGCGTGATTATACATATGTACACTGTAAACAACAGCTTCATATCCTGCAGGCAAGCCCATACACCAGTGTTTGCAAAGCGAGTGCTCATGATGCCGTACAGCTGCGCATTGCCTTGTATCTTGGCCCTGCTATGGCGCATCTGCTGTGCCTCTCCTAGGCGATCACAACCTTTCCTGTTTGCTAATTGTCCCCATCAAGCCAACATCAGTCATAGCACATTACGTCTCACATTACTGCGTGCATGCATGTCGATTGAAACGCTTGCCAATTTTGCGATTGTACTCGCGTCGCACAGACGAAGTCTCAATTCCTTTGCGTAACCTACTTGTGTTATTGACTGCATAGGTCGATCAAAATGGCTGCCGATAAACCAAACGTGGGCTACATAGGCCTGGGATCGATGGGTCTGGGTGCGTTCACAGTCTTGGTCGCAGTTCGTTGTTCGCCCTCCCTTCAATGCATAGGCAGGATCTGCATTGCTTGCTGGCTGGCGAATACTGTATGTGTGGACCGCAGGAATGGCGACAAACCTCCACGCAAACTTGAAAAAGGAAGGTGCAAACCTTCACGTGCACAACAGGACAGAGTCCAAGGCAAAGGCGTTGCTTAAAGAGGGCGCAGTGTGGGAAAGCTCTCCAGCAGATATTGCCCAGAAGTGTGACATTACCTTTTCAAGCATGTTTGCTGACGACGGCTTGATCAGCACCTTCAAGGCCTGGCTCAGCGGCAAACCCAAAAAAGGAAGCTTGTATGTAGACACTAGCACAGTATACCCAGGAACAGTCAAGCAGTTGACGGCAGATGCAACAGATGCTGGTTTGCCTCTTGACTTGATTGACTCAATTCAGACTGCTTGGAGACATAGCTTGATCAATGAGTCTCAAGTCATTCAGCATATGTGTGGAGCGCATGTGATGTGAGTTCTATCATGCTTTGTATGCAGCTCAGCAAGGCTTCCATCTGCACATCTGCTGGGTCATGCATGACTGACAAAAAATGGGCGTGACAGCCGTTTTCCTCTCGAGCTTAAAGTTGTTGAGCAAAGCCTCAGCACAGACAATCAGCATACATCACTGTGCTCCTGTAGGTGTTCATTTTGTGTCTGCACCAGTTTTCGGCCGGCCTGATGCTGCTCTAGAGCACAGGGTGCTTTTTGCTGTCGCTGGTACAAAGGAAGCTAAGGAGAAGTTGCAAACATACTTCAAGTGGATGGGCAGAGGCACTCTGGTATACAAAATCATGACACAACCCTTCAATGACATGTAAATGCAATTTTGCACTGCGGCGTAAAGCTTGAAAAACTGCTTTTCTCTGCCATCTTAGCCGTCTTTTCTATTCTGTCAAGGCATTGCATTCTGTATATGCTCAGGTCAAGCTGCACGATGTGGGGCCAAGCACACAGCAACTCATAGGGCTGTTGTTCGTCCTGTGATTGCAGCTGCTTGTAAGCGCATCTGTTCCATGTGCAGATCCTGTGCCAAAGCTGGCATCTAGTGTTCAGTGCCCGGTCTGTTGTCTGCAGGACGTGGGAGATGAGCCTTACCAAGCCAGCGTGATGAAGATCACCGGCAATTTCTTCATTGTGTCTTGTGTTGAGACCATTGCTGAGGGCATGACTCTGGCTGAAAAGAACGGCATTTCCAGGTGTGCTGAAGCTGGGACATCACAAGGGCAAGCAAGCTGTTACCTGCTGACCAGTTCTTCTCGGAGCAAGCAGCTGCAATTTTGTTGTTTTTTGGTCAAGTTTTTGTGTGTCGTGTTTGCTCTGCCAAGCAGACTGCACTGCTGCAGACTTATATTATGAATCACACTGTGCATTAGGCACCAGAGATCCTGGCTCTGCCTCAAGCTTCTGGTTCATACTCAGGCATGCTGACACAAATGGGGCCATGCTTGACTTACATCATGTTTCTCACCTGAATAGAGCTTTTTACATCCGCTCTCATGCCAGAGGTGTGTGGTTTGCAGGGACTTGATAGCGCAGTTTGTGTCTAACACATTCCCTGGTCCCATTTACCCAGGATATGCTGAGCGCCTTGCAGCTGGCAAGTTTGAAGTGACCTCCGCGTCTCCTGGCTTTCCAGTCAGCGGTGTGTCTCATCTCAACTTAATGTGTATGAACGCAGCTGCTGTCACACTGGAGTGTTGCACACATGCAACATACCAGTGTGCATTGCTGTTGCAAACACCGTATACAAGCTAAATGGGTTTATGGTGCTTGCATTGTTGATTTGTGCATTGCACATGGCAGCTGCTTGAGCTCAAGTTGCAGACATACTGCACTGCATTGTGCAATCATGCCTGTGGCATGCTGCAGGTGGGATCAAGGATTTGGGTCTGATGCAAAGGCTGGCGCAGGACTCAAGTGTACCATTACCACTGGCTGATGTCATCATGAGCCATGAAAAGGAAGCCGAAAGACAGGGCAAAGGGGCTCTGGACTGGGGCTGTATAGCTGACATACTGCGTGAGAAAGCAGGGCTAGAAAAGCGGTAGTCATGCTGCAACAAAGGATGATGTCATCAAGCCCATCTGCAGATTTGCAACTGACCTGATGACTCCCTCTACAGAGACTATGGATGGCAGCATGCAACCATCCTTGCAGGTCCTCTGCCAAGATCAAGTTCCATGCTTGTCATGGTTGGCCAGAATTACACATTACAGCCCTGTACACGTACAACCCTAAACAGGCTATTGGTTTCTGCTAAATGCAGCTGACAGAAATCAGCAGCTCCCCATCGCAGTCAGGCCCCACATCAGTTACACAGCTGCTGAAGTGGAGGAATACACAATTGCCTGCACAGCTGTTACTAAAGCCCGGCTTGTGAGCTACATGTTGCGTCGACAGAGTGCCTTTTGCTTTTGATAAAATGTAAATCTGACACGTCTACAACCTTAGAGTCCTACTTTGTTCTATCTACTAGTAGTAGGACAGCACTTTCGCAGCTGGTGTCACATAAGCAATGCAAGCCTTCGTGTTTCGCCTAATAAAACCATGTTTGCAGCTGTGCTGCTCTGGGCAGCAAGGTCCAGCTTGCAAAGTTGCATTGAAAATGAAACGCTACCTGATCATGCTGTGTGCAATGTCACCCAGGCATGCATCTTCTCTGCACCTGGTGTCGAACAATGCACGCAGCACCATGGCATGGCATTGCCTCGGAGGACAACCAGCAAAGCCAACAGCATCAGCTTGCAGCAGAGGTTGCTTCTGGTTGGTAGCCTTCTGTGCTGTGTACGCAGCAAACACGTATGTGGTGGTTCATACTTTTGCTGGCAATATTTGTAGTGGCATTTTTGACCAATGCTTTACCCTAACATCCTGCCTACAGGGGTGGTCTTTGTCAGTCAAGTGCATGCCATACCAGATACATCGAAGCTTTGTATGTGGAACTTGAATAGTAAACTCAGGAGCTGCTGTCAGGACATTGCCTTTCTGCTTAGCTACAGGCTTTTTGGTCCATTGGTAGATGACCAGCAATCGTGGCTTTCTCCCCTAATAGCTTGCAAGTGCTAACAAGATGCCAACATGAGCCTAGCAAGAATATCCAACACTGTTACAGATAGCCGAATCCATGTGCTTTTGGATGCTTCAATGTGAACACTATGTCTGAACAAGCCCACGATTAGACTATTGCACCTCAGAACTTTCAAGCATTCAATATATCTGTACTAAGTAGCTGTACGTCGGCATGTGCTTGCATTACTTCGAAAACATATGCAGCATGCACAAAGCGTTGTGTTTGGACTCATTGCAGACAAACAAGACCTTCACATTGAGCTATGACTAAGCATAACAGTGGGTCTGGGCACCAGCTATTCAGTGATGTTCATGGCCGACAGTAGCAGAGCTAGTTTCTGCTTGCACTTGATGATACCCTCCTCCTGAACCTCAAGAATGCGCCTCATTTTGCCAAGCTGCTGTGGGGGAACACACGCCCTGTTTGGGGATGCAGATGATCCGTTCTGAGCCTGCGCATTCTCCTGATCTGCCTGCTTGATGGACTCTGCAGCTCTGGCTTGCATTGCCTGCGTAGCAGCAGTTGACTAAGACAAAACAGGCATCCGGATTTGCATTCTAGCTTGCTTCGTGACAGCTCCGCACAGCTGCTGTCAGAGTGCTGCTCAGCAGGACACCTTTTAGTATGCACAGACTTGGCTAGCGCCATGAGTTATCATCCAGACTGGGTCAACTTCGGCAATGCTGGTGACAGTGCTACAGCTGGCTGGCAGACTCAGCAGTGATTGCTGTGGACACCAGGAAGCAGGCCGGTTCACTTTCAAGACTGATGTGGTGATGAGTGCACACCTTGATCTGCTTCCTCATGCTCTTGGCTTGCTCCTCCATCTCAGGCAGCTCCTTGTCCCTGAACACCTCCTCTGCAGCATTCAGGGCATGCAGCAGCCTCCAGTGCAATCCACCCAGTATCTTCAGACGCTCCTTGATGTTGGTGTTCAACTGCATTGTAGCAGACAATTGTTGACATTGCCGCAAGCACCAGTGCATGCATTACCAGGTGGCACTCAAGCCTGACAACAAACTGAAGAGGATAGCGCTGTTTCATATTGTGCAAAGCTTTGAGGGCACTTTCACAGCAGCAGATGTTGACCTCATGATATGGGCATGGCACCCTCAGATCCAGTCTGTCCCAAACATTTTGGCATGTGTCCAAAGCAAATTTGCTGATAATCAAGCCTCCCATCAATGACTGGGCATATACTGCAAAGAAAACACACACCAAAAGAGACCAACACACAGGCAGCGGGCCTTGTGTGAAAGAGCAGATGGCAGCAAGCAGACCTTTGTTGCACGCTCCAGCCTCTCCTCAGTCTTTTGCTGGCCGTCTTGCAGGTCCATCAGCCTTGCTGCCAGCTCTTCACACTTCAGCTCCTGCTCTGCTGCAAGCCTTGGCAACTCTTGAAGTATCTGCATGCCAACAGATCGTGGTGAAGGGCAGCCACACCTGGGTTTGTAGTCATAACTGTCGTAAGATAATTGACTCCTTCTACATGCATCACAGCGATGCAATTCCACTGCAGTAAGGGGCTGCTGCTCGCAATCTGAACTTATGACTCATGCATCCACTCTGTGATGACGTATACAGAGGTGCATGGCAGATTGCTGCTGCAGGGTCAGCAGCAATGCGCCTTTGTTCAACACATGTAGTGTACACTGTATACGGTGCATCACGCAGCAATTTCGGTGCAAGCTGCACCGTCTCATGAAGGGCGACAAGCATATGCACCTGCATCACGTGGTGGGTATCTACAAGTGCATTTGCCCAATGCACATGCAGTGCGCTGGTCAGGACTCACACTTGCGTAAATCTCACATGCAGACTTCACCAAAGTATCAGTGACATTGGGCTCCATGTTGGCTAGGCAGGATACAAGCAGCCGGCTACCAGATGCAAAGGCTAGAAAAGCTTACATGCATCAAGTCATGGTGTGCCACGTGTGTGAACTCCACATGCGTTTGGCGCAGGTGTCCAATCCATTCTGTCAGCAGCTTCTGGCCCTCAGGGTTCCCTGCATCCAAGACCAGCAAGACGCATGTCAGGCACCTGTCTTAACAACTTATAGCAAGTGCGCTTGATGGCGCAGTAACAGCACAAAGGTATGCAGCCTAAAGACACGCTGCATCAGTCTGAAAAAACTCCAGTTTGGCTATGAACAGACTTTGTCCTGCCATGCTCTGGCAGTATATCCAGCAGTGGGGAAAAAACAAAGACAGCTGCAGGGCAGGCCCCAAAACAGCATGCATGTGTTGCATTGGTTTCCAACATGGCTTGTTTGCAATGGCCACCAGCATGCATACAGGCCCCCAACACACTCACAGATGGTTACCTGTGCCTGTTGGGGTTTGAGGATCTGCAGGTGGTGCAACCGGCTTGGGCCCTTGCAGTACGGCACCAAACAGGGCATTGCTGGCCCGGCTGACATCCTCATTATACTGAGCTGAGCTGCTAGGAGGGCTATCCACATCCTGCACATTGCACCCTCTCAACAGACACTGCAAGCACCTCAAGCGCATACAAAGTCTTCACAGTGCTTGAAATGATGGTTCCACACTGGCTGTCTGGCTTGCTCGGCATGCGTTCAGAGCTGCCGAACAGGCAAAGCATATGGTCCTTCGGTATCTGGATTGTTCTGCAGCATGATGCCAAAAGCATTGTATCAGTGTGATGCTCATGCACAGCAGCACTGACCTCAGGAGCAGTTGGCGCTCTGTTGGGCCACAAGCAGTGAGGCTGTGATGCAGAATCTAACACCAGGAGAGCGCCTGCTGCCATTGTGCCGCCAACAGGTGCTGCAGACATAACAGACCGGCCTGCACACAAGCAGCAACCACCTTGGCTTCCGTCCGGCAGCTGTTGTTGTTCGTGCTGATGTTGATTTCATTGGCAGGCATGCACTCATTGTGTTGGATGCTCTGAGGTTTTGTATGGCATTGCTGAGATGGCATGTAGAAGCTAGGCAGGATCTGACATGAAAAGCTGTGACATAGCAGTGCGTGGAAGCATGATGCCAGTGTGGCTGTCATCGACGTATCTTGCAGAGTGCTGGTAGTACCTGTCTGGGAGCCCTGCCACAACACGTCTGCCGCTGCTGGCAGCAATTCAGGCAGGTCATCCTGATCCCCATGTGCTGCTGCTGAATTGAGCCGATGGCACAGCACAGGCAGCCATGGCACTGTGATGGCATGAGCTCCTGGACGATACAACATGTCTGTTAAGCTACATGCTATGCCAGAGAAAGTGCTGAACAGCATATCTAACATCAACCAGAGCGCACAGAAGCTCAATCATGCAATTTGCTAAGGGGGCATGGGCTGTGAAAGGGGTCTCGGGTAGAGCATCTGCGTATGTGCAGCTTGGCAGAAGATCTGCGTGTGATGCATGACATCTTGATGCAGAAAGGTCACCAAGATGTGCACCCACCGTTTGATTGCACAACATAACATCTGTCAGGTGCAGATAGGTCTGGGTGCAGCTGTAGCTTGTGCACAGCAGCAGGGCTGAGTGAGGAGGAGCCCTGATGCTGTGTGTGGGGTGGCAGGTGCAGGTCCAGGATGTCTCGCAGCCTGCAGAGGGTTTTGGCAGGAGGGACAATGTGGACCTGCAGGCAGCAGCAAGCATCTGCACAGTGATAGCTCTTCACCAAAAAAATGCATGCACCCCAAAAAGCCTTCTTGGGTACCGTATAGAGCACGACAACATTGACAATAGTCACAAGCACCTTTGACAGGAAGGAGCTGGGACCTGAATAGCACTCTGTGCATTAGACAACGTTAATGATTGAAGCAGCAGTTCATTGCACAGGAGAGGCCTGGTCCAGCAATGCTGTTGGGCAGCAGCAGTTGAAGCAGATGTAGCAGGCAAGAGGAACTATCCGCAGACACAAGGCATGACTCTAGTTAGCATACACTGGCTGTGACGTTTGCCACCACAGAGACCCACCTCAGACAGTATGGCCACATAGTGTCTGCCTTCAGCATGACAAGCAGGAGAGCCTTCAGCCCATGTGGGTGTCATGTCCCCTGCTACCACATACGTCTCCACCTGGCAGCTGCTTGTGCCTATGACCACAGCAGAGCATGTATCTCCATACCTGCACATGTATGGCTTCAACTATGGCTGCTGTTGCTGCCGCTGCTGCTGCTGTAAACAGTGTGGTGTCATTGGTGTGTACAAATGTTTGCATCATGTGCTGCAATGAAATTGAGGAGACTAGACTCAGGTGCAAGCCTTCCACAAGGGGTGGACCCGGGTTGTGAGCAGCCTTGACTGACTATTGGGTTGGTATAAACATGGAATGCAGGTGCAGCAGCTGCTGTGCTTAGTGCCAGCTCAACACTGCATGCCATGTGTATGCTGCTGAGGTCTTTACCTTGTGGCCAGTATACTGGTGGCCAGATCTCTGTCTTGCGGCAGGTTGTCAGATCCCTGCATACCATTATAAAGTGTTGTTATTCCTGTCAACTTCCTTGGAGAATTTGCAAAGACAGACAGATGAAACATGCTGTCCCATGCTCCAGCAAGTCACAGTAAAAGAGTGAAGCAGGTGTTACGCAAGGCAGCTACTGACCTGACAAAACATGGACCTGATGTTGCTGATCATGCTACACTGGAACATGCTCAACAGGCCACAGAGCAGATTGCAGTCTGACTCACAAATGCCCAAATGAAACCAAAGTGGTGCAATGCATGCATATGCACAGCGCTTGATGATGACTTGCCTGTAGGGGACCACAGAGAGCCGGCACATGGTTGTCCATTGCATGGGGCTGCACTCTTATCATGCTTTGCTTCAGGGCACTGACAGAAGGACTGTCAGGCTGCTGGTAGTCTGCTTGTGCTGGGCTCGCACTGAAGGATGTTGCTCTACCGGCAGGCATTGATAGGGCCTGCAGCAGCACGGCTTCTGGATGATGGTCATAAACCTGAAAGCAAATGAAGCCTGCGATGCCCAAGACAGAACATATGGAAATCTGCTGACAAGATGATAGACAGATTAGCGCACCGTGCTAATCTGTCAATCATCTCTTCAGCAGCTTTCCACATCTGTTCTGTTGTGGGCATCTCAGGCTTCATTCGTGCTCATGCTCTGTCCTGGTGCTGATGGTGAAAAAGGAATAGAGGTGCATAATGAATGCAGGCAGCTTGTGAGTGCAATAGAACGGCAGCCACCGGTGCATACCCTCACAGAAACCCTCTGTCACTGGTGCATACCAAGCTGCACTCCAAAACAACAGCAGTGAGGCAGCCAACCTGGTTCAGCCAAGCATGGGTGGTGGACTGTGCTGCATCTGGCTCGTCTCTCATGGCGTGTAGCAGTTGCGCCACAGCAGCGCTTGAGATGGTAGCATGAAAGGGCGCCACGGGACATAAGGAAAAGAGTGAGCTATCTGAGCATACGAAGAGCACCTGGGGCACAGCCCACCTTGGCTCAGAATGTCAGCATGAAGCAATGCGTTGAAGTGGAATCTAAAGGCAGATGTCATGATAAGCTGTGTACAGTATAAAGCCGGCATTACGCTCATATCCAGCATGCTGAAATTCCCATGTCAGCAGCAGACACACTCCCGCAACATCAGGATGGAAGAGGATCTACCGTGAACCGCTCCCATCCATAGGCAGGGCCAAAAGCAAAGCCGACTGCATGCCTGCGGCTGTCAATATCATCGACGTCATCATCATTCGTGAAGTGCATCCCAAAAGGCCTGCAACACCACAAACAGCATCATTTGATAGACCCAGCACAACAATGTATATACTCAAAGCGTCTGAGCAACTGACACAATAAAGCAGGTGTGCGTTTAGCATGCTTGTTAGAACCACATTGCGTTGGCACACATGGTGTACCTTTTTGTGCTTGTCTGAAGCTCAAAGGTTTGCTCAGGTTCTGCTAGCTTGTCCGCATGATATAGTCGCCAGCAATTGTCAGTGGTCAATACAGCAAAGTGCAAGTCACTGCCTGCATACATGAGCACACTGGTGCACTTCATTTGGCATTGCTGATGGTGTCATTTGCATGGCCATTGACAACACAGAAGTGACAAGGAAAACTGGGTGTGCGCGCATTCCTGTCTGCATGCCAAAGGCTTAATTTGCTGTGGAGTGGTAGTCAAGCTATGATAGTCAGTCTGCTACCTGGGTGCCATGTGACCTGCAAGACTCTGAGACCAGGTCTGTGGCAGAACAAGTCTGGGTGTACAGGATAGCCTTTGCGTTTTTCTGATGAAGCACTTTGCTTCAGCAGGGGCCCTTTGCCTTCTGTGAGGTCAATGAACAGCAAGGTGATGCAATCTGCATCCTGTTTCAATGGAACACAAGCATACTGAGCTGCATGTTCATCTTTAGCAGATCTAGCAGAGTGTGCAAGGATGCTGACCAATGTTGAGGAACCAGCTAAGACTGCATAACTGCCATCTCTGCTGATAGCCAGGCCTGTCAAGGTCTTCAAGCCCGACATTTGCACATGAAGCTCCTTGGCCGAGATTGCCTCTGCTTTCTGATCCCTCTACATCACAGGGCAGTGCACCTCAGGGAAGTCTCGGTACCGCAGATTGATCAAAACAGGAAGACAAGAGACTCACCTGAAGGTCTCTAGACATGTTTCTGGTGTCCGCGCAACTGACGGTATCTGTTGTTGCTGCATACAGCCTGCCATGGTCGTCACATGAAAGCAGCTGACTTGTGCGACCAGCTGTGGCAACAAGCTGTGCAAACATAGCTGTGATCACAGAGTATTGTGACGCCTCAACGCATAGACGATGCTGATCACCCTAGGACAGCTTCATGTGCGGCAGTCATCTCAGGCGTAATTTGATGATCCGATACGCAGGAGTATCGCGACATCCAAATGTGCATGGTTACAGGCATGCACCCAAAATCAAGGGGCACAGGCGCGTCTGATGCAGCAAAGCAATCAGGCTCGGCAATGATAGAAAACAGATACTTGAAAGCTACAAAGCCTGCATGCCCAGAGCTCAACTGCGCAGCATGCCCTTTCCCAGCTCCGAAACCTTGCTTGTCGTTCCATCTTCCAGTTTAAGCACTCAAATGGTAAACCCACAAGGGTAGCGACTTTGCCGGCATGAACACCATGACACCTTTTGACACTTGCAAGAGTCATTCCAGAAAGGTCGTTCAACGAGGTAGCATTGCAGACCATGCATACTACGAAGTATGATGGCATGTACATGCTTCTGCATGACAATCTGAGTCACATCACGCAGCCTAACACAACCCTGCATGACTGCATACTGTGCCACAATATCTCCATGACCTAGGCATGATATCAGGCTCTGCAGGTCAGAGCATCCTTGGGAATGTGCATCTGAGATCCAACGTATCAAGAAATCTGAGTCACACTGGCTGCTTCCTGTGGATGACACATAGTCAATGCCGTCAGCCAAGGTTGCTGTATACCTCTGTGTATGTAACCGCTCAGGCGTGGTAATGCGTGTTACTTGCAGCATGGGCGCAGAAGCATCAGAGCTGTACAAGCCTTGCACATTGAACAGTCTGCAAACCGACAAAATCCAACAGCAACTTGGCATTGCAAAGAAGCAACAGTACATTTATTTGTTCTGTAGTGTTATTGAACCTCCCCAGCATCAAGCTCCTGGTCCTCCAAATCAGGCAGGGGGAATCTAAGAATTGCAGCTAGTCCAGTCAGCTGATTGAGTTGCTCCCCTGAAACATGCATGCCAGAGAAGATGACCGCTTCACCTCCAGCTTCTTGCACTTGCTCCACCAAGGTTGCATACTTTTGCCTCTGCAGACAACTTTGTCCACATCAGCAAATTTCAACGCATATCTGGCCACTGCAAGGTACACAACGGTATACAAACAAAACGATGTTCTGGGCAAACAAGGGATTGTGCAGAAGACTGTTTGCACTCTTGTGCCCTTCTATGACGCAGCAGTACTGTTTGTCACATCATGCAGCTGGTGTCACGTAATACAAGATGCGCAACCAAGACACACCTGTACCACATTGTTCACTCTGAACAAGGTGTCGGTGATAAGCAAGGTCTGCACAGCCCCAAGCTCATGGGCTGCTTGAACATGCCCTGGCCCATAAAATGCCCTTGCGGAGTCGCGTGCCATCATGTCATAAAAGTCTTGCAACAGCTTGGTTTCCTTTGCTGCCTTGGTGTCCTGCATCAGACAAAAATTTCTGCTTGTTGCAGAAGCTGAAAGGGATGCAAGCATGGCGGTAGCTGCAATTGTTACATCAAGATGCTGCACAGATTGTGGCACACACATTGAGCACAAGATGCCAAGTTGAGGAAGATGGTACAATGTCATGTGTACACAATTGCTGCAACATTTATACAGCATGCAAGGAACCTGCAAGCTGCCGCTATCAACAGAAATGTCACCTGAAGGACAGTATGCTGAACTACGCCTGATGTGCAGCAAAGCTATCTACACATACGTCCAGGCCTGCTGCAAACAGGTGATTCACCTCTCCCATGCTTTCTGTACAGTTGTTTGCACTGCATTATGTTCACACAGATCGCGCATCTGACCTTGATTTGGGAAGCAATGCCTTGGCTGGCCATCACTTCCTTCAAGGAATGCTTGTAAGCAGAAGACGCGGCAGCCAACAAAATCTTCTGCTTGTTAAATATTAACGGCCTGTATGTCAGCAGCAGGTAAGCTTGCTGTGCAGATCTTACAGCCAAAGTCTCTTCATGCCCTCCTAGCACGCGGTGACCAAAGTTAGTCTGACTCAGAGGTGTTTCTTGCACAGTGTGGTGAGGTTTGTGGTATGTGCCTGCAGCATTGCTGTTTCATTGCCACGCATTCATTGTCAAGCACCTGCAAGCTTGCTGACTGCCTATGCAATGATCCACACAAGGACACAAAGGGCAAAAAATGCCCAGCAGACAGACAGACAGACAGACAGACTTGCAGAGCATCAGCAGACAGAAGGCCAGGCACCAACCGGTATGCAAGAACCAGATGCCTTGAACTCCAAATAACAGTTTATGAGCCTTTGAGAGGCTCAGTTGACCAGGTGAACCTTGCACGTCACTTGCGATCTGTGTTGTGTATAAGTGAAGGTGGACTGCACCTGTAGTCTTGTCTGATGGCTTCAGCCTCCAGGAACGTCTTGAAGGAGTCCTTGGTAAAGCCTGGGCCAGCTATGACTAAACACTTGACCACATCCCAGTCCACATGCCGCACAATTGCCTCGTAGACCTATGCATGAAGCACATCATTGATGCACAGTATGCCAGGAGACCTGGAAGAAGGCATGATATTGCCGTCAAAATGTATGCTAGGCCTGCCACACAACTGATGCAGCCATGAAGCTGTGAGTTTTGACTTTTGAAAGGCTTGATATTGCAGACTTTCCTCGCGACAAACACACTTGCCAAGCATGTACATCATGCAGGCTAGAGCAGGGCAGGCACTGCCTGCATCACGCACATACTCTCTCACTGCTCATTCAGGCAAAACAACCTATGCGCTCCTTGACTCCTTTGCACATCTTCTGGACGTGCATTCCAACTACAGTTAACTTAGCTGCAAGCTATGGGCAGTAGCAATCATCACGTAATTGACAGACCCTCACTTGGCACAGATAGTTGCCCCTTTCTTGCAAATTTATCATCAGAGCCATATCGTGTGCGTGTGACGCATGCTGTTTTTAAGTGCGACCCAATAGTCTAGTAAGGGATGGTCGGTGTGCAGTCAGGCAACAGAGCAGGTAGAGTGTGAGGCCATTACCTACTTTGCGAAAGAAAGATTCCAGGGATTTGTCATAACCAGCAGCGGCGGCGCCTCGCTTCCTGGGCATGTTGGTTTCTATTCTGGCCCTCTGCAGGGTGCAGCTAGACCCCACCAAACACAGGTTGGCCAGCCCTTCCTGCACATCACATGTTAAGCACAGTGGGAACAGTGTGTGCCTACAGCTATATAGGTGTGACTCAGACTAGATTGCTGTGATGTGTGTGCGAACAGTCATGCCTGCAACTGCTGAGATTCTGCCTGCCCAGTGGGTGTTGTCCAATTGTGAGTACATACTCAACATGTGGGACCATTCCAACCGTTGATCATGCATAGATGATCACCATATGCTACTGGGCAGCCTCGACTTCACACTGCTATGCAGCTTGCCAAAGTGAACAGCAGTTACCGTGATAAGAACTGCGGCCAAATCTGCAGAAGCTGCAGGATCACACGCTTGTCTGATGCGCTCCAGGTCCAGCAGGTCCCACGCTTGCTTGTACAGCGTGAAAGGTCGCTGTTGCTCAATCTCTAAGGTGTGATATGCTCCCAGCTTGACATGCTCATTCTCTGTCATGTTCTTGCCACGCAGCCGTATTTGCTGTCCTGCAAAACAAGAATGCCAGCCACTTACAGCCGATAATAGTACAGGTCTCAGCACACACACATGGCCTGCTTGATATTCAGGCAGCAGTCTGAGTGGCTGCAAGGCTATGAGAACGATGTGTTGGACTACATACCCTCAGCATCAAAGTCCACCTCCTCAACCTTGATGGTTAATTTGATCTTGATACGCTCACTTGCCCCAGCTGATGTTCCACCAGAGTCCTTCTGTACCTTTCTGAAGGTTGTAGCAGTAACGTCATCTCCCTCTCTAATAAGATTATATGCATGCCACATGTCTTCGCCTGCGCCACTCAAGCCTTGCATTTCATACTACAACGATTGCTTGCCACGAAAGTGTAGTACACATTGGGTACGATTGAAAGCCATCTGGTGCGATACCACTCAAACCTACTTAGCGTTGCAAGTGCATGTTCAAAAGGCCAGTGAGATATTGTCAAGCACTGCGTCAGCAGTCCTGAGATGCAAGTCGCCCCAGCAAGCAGACCTCACCTTCCTCTGGCACCAGTCTGATGGAGCCCTCATCTCCCTTGCGAGCGCGCTTGCCCAGCAGCTTCATAAATCACAAGATCTTGTGCGCCAGTCTGCCGTGGCGTCAGATGCAGGGCAACTCAGACAGCCCTAATTATTCCCACGAGCTGCAAAGACCAGCAGCTTTATTGTCGGACATAGATTGGGGCATCAGATTGTTGCTACTGGCTACAGCCATGACTGTTTGCATAAATAGCAGGCGTTACGTTGACTCAGTTCAGATTCCAAAACAGGCTGGCAGGTCAGTGGCAGCGATCCCTTGACCTATTTGAGTTGAAGGTGCGCGACAGAGGCCGTCGAAAGAGGCTGCGAGCTTTAGCAGACAAGATGTCGATTTCATTGCACCAGTCCAGACCCGCCACAGTGCCTGGAGAATGGTGAGCACCTTCCTACAACCTACAGTGCTGCTGTTCGTCAGTGTCTCCGTCGTTGACAGGACTGTTGCAAGTTTTGCCAACCATGAATGTGGCACGCTCGTTGGTTCTGTATGATATCTCGCTTTTGGCAGCTTCAACAGCAGCAAACAATTCAAACGGACGGCATGCATAACGCTTGTTCACTGGCTGCAGTCCTCTTGGCAGTGGCACTGTGCAGTTCAAGATGGCAGGCGAGGTCCTGGTCAAGCCACACGAGTCATTCAAGACCGGATACAAGGCGCCAAACGCCTACGGAGCCAAGCCCATCTTCTCAGATGAAACGTGAGGCACCTGGTTAATTGCATGTATTCTGCCAAATGCAAGGCATGATAGCAAGGCTCTCAGCTTCAAGTTTGCTGTGCAGAACCAACAAGCATTACCAGAAAATGGTCCATGCAGTTGGGGCTGGACAGGGTACTCACAAGAAGCTTGAGAAGTACCACCCCAATGCCCCTCGCAACAGGCCTAAAGAAACGGTGAGTCACCCCTAAAGCTGAAGCTTCTATAGGCGGCATTCTCAAGCACTGTTGGCACTCCAGCCATTTTACCAGTCAATATAGCAGCTGAACACACACAGCTTGTGGCCCCTTTGAAGAGTAGATTGCAACGCAGTGTCGCAATCTGCACTTGTGTGCAGCAACCCTCCTGACAGGATCTGATTGATGCAGATGGAGAATGTAGTGGGCAACCGGCACAAGCTGCATCCATGCATCAAGCATGAGAAGTACCGTGGAAGCAGCCAGATCAGATTCTCAGATGGTGACCCAGACTCCAGACGACCATGGAAGACCACAAACCAGGCATGCACCTTGAACCATACTGTTACCAAACTGTGGCTTTCTGGCAATGCCACATATCAAACTTCATCTCTGTTTTGGTGTTGTAGTGACTTCAGGGAGTCTGCTTCCTGTGAGCAGCAAAAACTGTTAGACAAGTGCAGTGTGAGGATGACTGTTGAAAGTACGTTGCTGGTTGCAGGTGTTCTCCAAGTGTGCTCAGGTACGAGACACAGTTGGTCTGGCCAACTGTGGCATCAGCAGCTCTGTCGCCAAGGACATGCATAAGAAGCAGGGCATCTACGGGACTGCTGCTATGGCTTGAATCAACTGCAATTCTGATAGCATGAGGCTACAGTCACTGGTGTTGCAGCTGTGCAGACTCCCAAATATGTGCAGCCTTTCTACAGCCATTGCAGCGTGTTACAAAAAGAACAAGTGCCAACCAAGTCTTGCTGTTTGAGTCTTTTGCAGTCAGCTTGACCATGGTAGAGTAGAGTAAAGGTTTTTAGCAGAATTCGTAGGCAGCTGATGCCCTTAAGATGAAGCCAGTGCAACTTGATTAACAGTGACACTGCAAGTACGAGCTTCAGACATTTGTACGAGCAGTTGGCCTACACATGTGCATGACCCGCATACAATTGCATGCACTCAACCTGTGGTGGTTCACAACTGCCAGCACTTTTTTGTGCATGACACTGATGCCCATGTCACGTGCATGATGAGTACAATTCTATCATAGGTAATAGTGTTACATAGCACAACAATTTCTCGAATGTTCAGAATATGCATCACGCATCATCATTTCAAGCATTTGGATGCAATACAGGACAAGTTATCGTTGTACGTGAAAGTTAAGTCCCTGGGCGTCTACATATCAACTAATCATGGGCAGACGGTGAATTAGCCTTCATAATAAGCCCCGCAGCCTCAAGCTTCGTACTCTGAAATGCAATCCTTGCTGCAACAGCAATATGTAACAAAACAAGATAAAACCTCTACTAGATTGCCTGAACTCAAGACGCATCATGTAACATCACACAAAGAGTGTATAGTTGTTTGAAGGAAGCAAAGCAGTTAGTGTAAACGCTGCTAGAACATGCAAAACCTGTACCAAGACTCACCCAGAAAAGCCAGCATTGCAAAGCAACTGTCATTGCTGACTTGCCATTTGACGAAAGTTACACTTGCAAGACCATACCAGGAGTGTGGACTCAGCACTGCGATATACGTGACAACTAAATATGCTGCTGCATGAATCAGCTGACCGACAAACTCAAAGCTGCACAGTATATGCCACCTGCTTTTGCAGCAGCAAAAGCAGCTGACCTAGATCAGCTTTACTCTTGACATTGTTAGCAGATATTAGTCAACAAATCCACGCCAGTCATGAAACCAGGCCATCGACGGGCATGGCACAAACCCTGCTTGGAAACCGACTGACAACATTCCAAAGTTCTACGTGAGCGGTAGTCCCAAGCCTAGTGCAGACAGCCTCAAAACGTCCTTGGTAGGGTCCCGCAGCTTCAGCTGGACAGCCAGGTCAACCAGGAACACTGTGCTCTGTGGCATCCAGGAGCTGTTGGGCTCCTGCTTGCCCATCATCACCACATTCAGCTGAGGCAAGTCCATCAGGAATCGGATTGGCTCTGTGACCTGCACCACAACA
>JAABUO010001774.1_pt1 | contig 27380 bp, 38 predicted proteins | sample 5559291 | NCBI WGS metagenome assembly JAABUO01 (sample SAMN10711878, study PRJNA513372) | rock metagenome | isolation source: Antarctica rocks | place: Antarctica: Victoria Land, Finger Mt sud | reverse complement strand
ACACACACTACCTTGAATTGCTTTGGCAGCGGCCGTGTGTTGAGGGTAGCCAGCTGGCGCTGTTGAGCTAGCAGCATGGCTCTGTAGGGCTCATAGTCAGGGTCAAGCTTGTGACCCATAGCTGCAAATAGGGCTAATTGGTGTTTGAAGCCAGGGTTGGGGTCCACCCAGGGGGCATGTTGCCTCACTGCCTTGAGGGCTTCCTCTGGTGTCAGCTGCTCAATCTTCATGAGATATGCCATGACCACCTGGATAGCATCAATCTACCCTCATGCATAGTAGGCCACTTTAGTACCCCAGCTGTTGCATGCAGCGGCGCAAAAAATGAGTTGAACTGTGGACTGTGTGCTTTTGCTTTGCACGTCTGCTTCTGATTATCAGAGCCACTGCAGTCTTGACTGGTCTGCAGGGGCTAGCGCAGTTTGTGGACCCAGCAAGCAGGGGTGCAGCAGAGATTCAAATGGTATGTACAGCATGTACAGCATTGGCTTCAAAGCGGATGTGCATATGACTACTTTCAAATAGACCTTGAGTAGCTTGCCGTGGCACTCCTGGATATGCCTGCTGCACAGTGGACCAGCACTTTACCACCGGCATACAAGGCAGATTGTATAAAGGCTGATGCTGATGGCAGATGCAGCAGCAGATTGGCATGATCAGCATCATCCAACTTCACATGTAAGCGCTTGTAGCGTTTATCAAGGGTGTGCTGAAAATCAGGGGACTCTTGCAAAACATTCAGGCTGGGTAACACTGTCTGCACACACAATTGCCGCAGTGAGTGATTGGCAACTGCCGCACAACAGCAGATGACCTTGCACACAAACCCGTATATGCTTTGCTTACAACGAAATGTGTCAGGCCTATCTGTGATGCATACTGCAGGGAGTGCAGTCCTCCTAGATAAAGCCCTGTGGTGCAAAGCCTGTACTTCATAGGGTACAGTCTGTCACTCATCAGAAACAAAGCAATATGTATTACCATGTCGGATCACGGCGTAAGGTTGAAGCACGAAGCTTTGCTCTCGGGGAACTCCGATAGCTTGCATGGCTCCCTCAGTCTGCGTAGGATCCTGAAGGCCTGCTGATGCGTAGGCTTTCCGCCTGGCGTGTGTCTGATGTTTGGCGCCTTTTTGAACTTGGGTATCGCTGTCATCGCAGGTGACATCACAGCGCTCACTGTTGAAATTTGCCAACATCGGCTTGTTGCTCCGAAACCACATGCCAGGTGCCATCCCAGATTCGCAGTGCCGTGCAGATCAATATATTTGCTTTCTGACTAGGCATCAGCCAGCATCCATGCTCCTCTCATCAAAGCAGGCAAAAACGCAGCAGAGGAGAGGCTTGTTAGCGTTTATCACTGCGTTCTACCACTTACAGTGAAGTGCTGCATTTGCATCACACAGTTGGACAATAGTGGAAATGCAGTGAAACAGGTTTCAGGAACAGATGCAGCCTGGAAAGATGGAGAAAGCCCACCATACCTCTAGCTATCAGATCAGGGGAGACCGTTCACGGATTAAACATGACTTCAAGACAATACAGCTACACGAACAGCACACAAACATCAATCTACAAAGTCTCTTGTCAACATTTGCATATCAAACATCTCCTCACATCTACATGCCAGTCCTGGGCTGTGCACACTACTTGCAGAATGGTTGTAGTGACTACAACTTCTGCCTAGGTCCTTCGTCGCTTGGCCTTATGCCCTTTGACGGCACCAGTCTTAGCAGCCTTGACAACACGCTCTAGCCCCTTCTTGGCAGCTGCCTGCTTGCCAGCTCTCCTGTTTAACATCTTCCTGTCCAGAGGCCAGTATGCATAGGGCTCTACCTTGCTGGCACCCTTTGTGTCACCCTTGGCGCCCTTTCTAGCTTTGAACCTGCACCATGACGTAAACTCTTGTCTTGCCAGGGTTGTATACAGCAACCTGTGAGCAGCGGAGATCCTATGCTCAAGCATATGGCAAAATGCACGACTGCATGATCAGAGTGCATCTTGCCAAACACATGCCAGCAACAGTATGCAGATGGAAACAGATACAGCAGCAGCAGCATGCAGATGGAAACAGATATAGCAGCAGCAGCATGGTCAGATTGCAACAATTGTGAGCGCTGATTATAGGGAATAGTCGTATCATGATGCCAGTCATGATGCCGCTCTGTGTCTGCTTTGGCAGTACTATTCATGCACGCACAATCAGATGTGTGGAAGCACAGCTCATGCATCAGCATTGTTGCACGTAGAAGCCACATGACTGAGCCTCACCTATCTCCAGAATGCTGAGAACCAGCTCCCTTAGCAGTAGCGCTCGTCCTGGCACCCATGCTACGGCCCCCCACAGACCCCACAGCACTGCTCCTACCCCGTGACTTGGCCCCTTCCGTGGCAGCATATCTAACTGAACCAGCACCTTCTCTCAAGGCTGCCTTGGCCCCATGCACATGCCTTATGTCATCGAAGTCGCTGTCATCGCTGTCATCTAGGTGTGAGTTGCGCCGCCGCTTCTTGCCCTGAGCTTCTTCATCCTGTAAGAACAAGAGGCAGCAGTTGATGCCTGCAAAGGACCATCAGCAGTGCTACCATGTACCAGAGAGCTGCAGAGCTGAATGCTCCATTAAGTTTTCAAATCCGATCATCTTCAACATGATATTGTATTGCTGTTGGTATTCTTCTTGATCTTGTGACGATCAAGCAATGATGATTCTTGATTGTGTGACATACAAGCAATGAAAAGACAGCTGGCCATTGCATACTGACTACAGCTGCACATCTCAATCCACCGCTTCAAACAGGACCAAAATGATGCTTCCACCGTATAAAAGGGATGCATATCCTGACAGTACCCTTGCAATCACCTCCATCCAACAACGACACTAGGCAGGAGGCAATCAGAACTTCAGGCATAACACCAGCTCGCTCACATGCACATGCGATACAGAAGCTACACACCCTGACAATGATCTTGCCATCATCCCCATGCTCAAAGTCATCCCCCTCTTCAGCAGGGGCACCAGCAGCACCTCGGGCAGCAGCATGCTTCACCATCTTGCGACTGGTGCCAGCATCCAGCAGGTCCAGGGGGTTCCCCCCCATCTCCCTGGGCAGCCCCTTGCCCCCTTCGGCCATGCTCTTTGCTGACTTGCCTGCAATACGTCATGCCCAGTTGCCAACAAGGAGATTCACAGGAGACAAGCTGCTACATGCTGCGACAGTTACAGCAGACATGCTTGTGTATGATGTCATATGTCAGAGGATCCCAGGAGCTGAGCTTTACGGCTGCAGGGCTATGCACCTGCTGATACGCTGCGGCGCAGGCTTGCTGCTGCTACACTGTCGCAAAGGGTTGCTACTATACAGCACACAAAAACGTGAACAAGTTTTTGTGTGCTGTACAGTAACCACCCTTCACGACAGTGCACAGCCCTGGTGCTGCAAATTTCCTGTATGGGCATCCCCATGCATGCACGTGCTACTGTCAATCAAGGCAGAGAGGGCAGTCCAACACCATTCATTCATTCGTTCAACACCCGGTGTCTTCCCCAAGGGTCAGATATGTACAGTCCTGAATAGGATGTCTTGCTCATGCTTCTGCATATGTACACGTACACCTTAGATGGATGTGTATGCATACCTGCAGATCGTGCATTGCGAGTGGCGCCTGACAGAGTAGCAGCGCCCAGCTTGGTGCGCACATCTGCCTCAGCTGCATCATCTGAGAAGACCTGGGAGTCCCACTCGCTGCCGCCGGCTGTGCGTGCTCGCTTGTTGGACCCGCCAAACTTGGATTTGGCCTCACCGCCATCCATCTCCATCTGCAGGAATAAGGTTTTGTTTCAAGAAATGTACAACTTTGTGAATGCAGTCTCACATATGCAGGCATGATACACTCTGACATCATGAAAACAGTGGTAGTGGCTAGCACAGCCGGGTGTAGGTGCAAGTTGCTTGTGCTGGGTGCAAGTTGCTTGTGCACGGAAAGGGTGCAAGCTGCTTGTGCATGCAGGCAACATCCTATACATCATGACAATGCAGCTAGCTTACACAATGATCGCCCAGGGCTGCATGCACCAGACACTCTAGAGCGAGCGACAGCTGGCATGCACAGACGCTGTGGGCACGCTATGAGAAAGCAATATCGCATTTTCACATCACTACTTGCCAACATGTGCTTGACCCCTTGAACAGCAAATGATGTGATGACAACTCTGCTTGTCAACATGTGCTTGATCCCTAGAAAAGCAAGTGATGTGATGACATGTTGCGTGATGAGAGCTTCAGCGCATACGCACCTTCTCAGCCTTGTCCTCTCGCAGCTTCCTGGTCTTCTCCTTGCGGATGTGTGTCAGAAGCTTGCGGTGCTCTTCAGGAATGTTGTCAGCGACTGCATCATACCCTAGCCGCCTGGCTAACCGCTCAACCACCACACGCACCTGCTCACAGACAGACACATCCTTCTAATGGCTGATCTCTTTAATGATGCCGCACTGACAGCTGCTCTGTTCGATGATGCTCTATCAGGTTCCAGTCACACAACGCTACACCACAGTGGGCTGCCCACCATTTGTGTCTTCTTGGTGACCTTTGACTTCATGCTGGTGTCCATGTAATGGTCGATTGTGCTGTGTGCCATGTGATGATTATGATGATGTGAAGTGTGTGTTATGAAGCAACCCACCTTGAGCTTGAACTGGTTCTTGGTGTCAGCACTCCACAGCAGGATGCCCTCCAGGATAGCCTTCAGATGCACAGTCACCACTGGGACTGGCAGCCGCATTGCAATCACCTTCCAAGGGGCAAGAGAGGCTTCAGAATGCAATACTGTATGATCGCTGTAGTATATAGTGCTACATTTGCTGCTGTGCAAATCAAACCAGGGATAGTTGAAGCACAGACTGACACTGAAGGACAACATGGTGGAGTAGAAATAACTTGCAGGTTGATTCTGGTATGACAGACATGCAGGCGGTGATGTGAGTGAGACAGCCGCACAAAGAGAATACAGGTTGAAAGGCCAAGAATGCACCTTGACAAAGCCCAGGACAGCCTTCACAACCTCTCTGCTCTTGGTGCGCAGCAGTGCCAACACAGCTGGCAGCAAGTCATCAACCATGTATTCCAGCGGTCCAGCAAACTCGTACAGTAGGCGAGCAAGGGCCATGACTGTGGCTGCAACCATATGGGGGGTAGCTGCCACCAGACCCCCCAGCACCATGCTGAACAGGGTATGCAACCCCCCTCTGCTGTGCATGCTGTCTGAGGCCTCTGCAATGCAGACATAGCATGTCAGCCACATGATAAAAACAGAGAGCTATCCTGGAAAGGATGTGCAGTCTCTGTCCATTGTGCATACTGTCTGAAGCCTCGATCTGGCAGACAAGTGTAATCAAAAGCACCTGGGTTTTGAATGTGTATTATGAGAGGCTAAATTTGCTCATAACACGTTTCAACCCGTTGCGACACATTCAACTCCCATGACATGGCTATGACACATTCCTCAGGAACGAAAAGTGTAATGAGGGGTCTGACTGTGATGTTTGGAAGGGTATCAAGAAGCCAGTTAAACCAATGCCACAAAATGGTTTGACTGATTGATGCACCAGGAGGATTGCTGTTGCACCAAATTTGACAGCAGGAGACAGAGAAGGTGTGCCTAACGCCGCTTCGAAAGGTGCTGAGGATGAGGATGTAGCAATGACCAACATGCATCTGAGCAACGCCACAACACAGCAAATGAACCAGATCTACTGCTGCCAACATGCTTCTGGCCAACACCGACCCAGTGCTGCGCTGCGAGTGGTCTCGCATCCCTCCTTTGAGTGTCCCAATCTTGCACTAAGGCCGCAGCCAAGGTACACATAGTTGCACGGAAGAGCAATCGCAGGGGATGAACAACATGATGACCCACCCATATCCATGTCCTGGCCCAGGGCTGGCAGGGGGGGCGGGTGCTGCTCATGCATGGCCTTGGCGAGACTGACAAGCAGCTCGTAGGCAGCTGTACGAGTCTTCTGGTTGACCTCCTTCACACACAGGATGATCTCACTCACCATACTCCCCACCACCTGCACACGGCCAACCCAAGAGGTCAGCCAGCTGTTTTCCAACTTCTCAATGACCTGGCAGGATCTACGACCAACCAGGCACATCACACTCAACACACAGGTGTTAGTCCAGTTACTCAGCCAGTGTATCTACCAAACATTGGGTTTACCGCATTGATAGGCTCACCCAGGTATTGGCAACAACCAGAGACACCAGCTCAGACAGCCTTCTTCAAACCCAGTCTCACCTATAGAGAGCTGTGAGCTCTTCTTAATCCCAAAACACCAGCATTTTTACAAAAACGTCCATCCTACAGTGGAAATCTAAACTCAGAAACGCCTGGGGACAGTAAACATATGTTTCTACATTATGGAGATGTTGTAGTAGAGCACCTCAGATGGACTTTGTCAGCATTAGCCACATCTACAGGTAGCTGTAAGAGCAGTGACAGCCCATCAGCTCTACACCAGATCTGACGGTGATAATACACTCGAAGGCACAGTTTGACGAGATGGAGTTTGAGCAAAGGCTTGTGGACCACGCCTGAGGGGGGACTGAAGTGCTAATGACGCAGTATGAGAGAGTATCAGGAGATATATCGGTGTCTCGCTGTGCTTCTAGCTGAGCTGCAAACGAAGAAGCTGCCGGCTGGCAAGTCCACCAGGCACAGGAAACAACACCCTGCTGACATGTCGTAACAAGCACAGATGACGGCAGCTAGGGTCATTCAGTCAATCAGAGATTTTGCAGGGTTTGCAGGGGCCTGCTAAGGCCAAATGACCAATTGCCCAAGGGTTCCATCAAGAAAACAAGAAACAAATCAACCTGCTCAAACCTTGTCCAGAATAGGCTTAGTTGCTCACCTGCTGGCGTGTTTCAGTCTGCCCAGCATCCTGCAGCGTCTGTGCCATGTGGATTTCAGGAGCATCATTGCTTTGCAGCAGCAAGATGAGTGCCTGGAGGCAGCGCAGGCGGTAGCGCTTGGCAGCAGACATGGAAGTCATCACGCCGGCAAGCAGACAGTCTGTCATGTCTTGGCAGTGTGCCCGCAGAAAATCTGGCCGGTGTTCGCAGATGTAGGCGACCAGCTTGTACGCCTTCTTCTGGGCTGCTTGGTCACGCTCCTGCACACGCCACAAGATCAGAATCAGGTAAGGCTACATGGTGGCAGTCCTAAACCCATGTGAAAGTGCAACCGATGATGCATTTGAGCCTGTTTCACACTCAGCAGAGTCTGCACCATAAATCTAAGAGAGACAAAGTTGACACATGACTCCAGCGCTAATGATGTGGTGCAGATGCGGGAGGCACAATCTGGCCAAGAGATGACTACAGGCTGCTGTACAGCTTGCAACTGACTTTCTGAGCAACAGTCACCGCAACCTGTACAGGGAAGGTATGGCTGTAGCCTTGCATCAGCTATGTGCGCCTGCTATGCAGCAGCCCATACTGAGGCTTGGCCTTTTCACAACCATAAGCTATTCTACCATTGCCAGCAAGCGCTGCACAAGGGCCCGTGCTGTTGTTCCAGAACGACAGCGCTGTGCTGACCTGCAAAGACGGCTTGGCAGCCTTGTAGAGGATGCTGATGCCATTGACATCAAGGCCCGGGGCCAGGCACAGCGCCAGCTCCATGTAGGTGCACTTGCGTGCAGTGGGGGTGTCCCCACCCTCCCTGGCCACACCACTCGCTGGTACCCCTGCCGCCGCATCTTCTCCTACCTGTAGTGCAGCTGTAGGCCTTGCTGTCATGCTTGAGCTGGCTTTGCTGCTCAGGCAGGGTTTGACAGGCACTACGGATTGTGCTTGGAATCGGCTTTGCTGTAGAGGTGAGGATTGACAGGTGATGCAGAACATGTAGGATATGTGCACTGGTTTCGGTGTTGGCCTCAATGGCTGCAAAGGTAGGAATTGAATGGGCGCTTGAGGCCAATTGAAGACTGCCATAGCAGATGAAGAATGTGCACTACAACCGCCAAGTGTGCTATAGCTCAACCGTCAGTCAATGCAGCTGTATAGACCTGCTGCTTTCATGCCAACTAGGACAAAGGAGCAAACTTTAGCAGGGCTCTTGCTGCCAGCCTGATAGTCATCTTTTACTGAAAAGCTTTCTGAAGTGTCGTCAAGAACACACCTTGCATTTATGAACAGCAAGCAGGCAAACAGCACTTGCATATGGATTGGACCGTGACCAGGTGATTGGTAGTAATGGCAGTTGCGCACCTTAAGAAGCCTTTTGATTACTTCTCTGAAGAAATGCGACAAGGTTGCAGCATCTGCTATGGTGGAGTAGGCAGCAATCGCAGAGCCATAGCTGTTGCGCTCCTGGCTGTCTGTGGCGATGAAGGCATTGAACAAGAGAGGCAACCAGTTCTTAGCAAAGTCTTTCAGCACTTGAGTGTTTCTGCAAGAAGCCAAAACAAAAGTTTGTGAGATGCAGGTTCTGTGCAAAAGGTTTCAGGAGTTTACTGAGCCTGCCAGGAGCCGAGACACAGGGAATGCATGCCAAGGACAAGAGAGTAGAAGGCTGGGCTTCAGCTATACAAGATTGGATACATCAGTTTCAGACAGACAGGGTGTGAGTGTAAGGCACAAACAACCAGCAGACAACTGTGATGCATTGTCCAAGTGTCAACTTCACATGATGATCTTTGTACCAATCATGAGCGGGTGTGCGAGAGCAGTCACGGCTTCACATGAAGGGGCCATGAGAGTGTGACTTTGGTAAACCATCTGAGAAGGCAGCTTACGCTTGAGCTGTCTGCAAGTCGTAATGCGTTGGCACCTCACTAGGCAGGACCACATCTGACTGTTCCTCTTCATCATCTGCATTAGATTGCTGGATGCCTGAGGGGTCTGAGTACCCCACCCCCTCTGTCACCCCAGCAGCCTACACCACAAACTCATCTGCTGAAGAGCATGACATGAGCTTGCAGAATGCTAAATTGCAGCCAAGATGTCAAAACCACAAGAAGATGATGAAGTGCATGTCACCAACACTCACAATGCACACTGCATGCATCACTTGTTCCCCCTTGATCTGACAACCTTCACATGACTGCACTGTTTATGCATGTAGAGCGATGCACCCAGCAGCCAATGTGAACAGTCCTTTTGCACATGACGTTCTTATGGCAACAGACTGGATAGTCAGCCAGCGCTCAAGGGTGAGTGCTCTGCACACCAAGCACAACCTGCCAGATCCAACACAATTGCTACCATGTTAGCACTCAGACAGATCTTGTATGAGCTGCAAGTGTACCTTGAGGGCTTTGCGGTTTTGCAGGCACAGAGTGGCCAGGGCATTGCAGATGATGACACGCAGGTCTTGCCGCTTCTCAAAGGCTGTGCCAATACCCTTTGCATAGCTCCTGCAACCAGCACACACACAAACATACTGAGTCTTCTCCTGATGTGAAGGTCTGCTGACTCAGCCCAGATGAGCATTGGAGTCTTGGCCACAGCAGCTGGCGTGTTGCCTGCATTCCCTGCCTGGCACACACAAACAGTGTCTGCTTTCAGCGATGACAGCAACTTCAATCACAGAAGCAACTTGTCCTGTGTACAAACAGATGCTTCAGTTGCTGTGTGCAGAAGTGTTTTGCCCTGAGCAGCAGCTAAAAGAAGTAACACCACCTTCAGAGGGGCTAGAGGAACTCCAGGTGAGTGTTGTGTACAAACAGCGCGTCATGTGCCATGTTTGCTGCAGGCAATGACATGCTATGGGCTGATATGACATTGTCGCTTACTTTACGGAATGCTGATGCATGCTTGACATGGTCTGAACAAATGCAGCATACACCAGACAGTAAGCAGGCAAAATTTGAGTAGCCTTTTTGCAGCCTCCAGGCTAAAGCAGGGGGGGAAGGGGGGGGGGGCCAGCAGCAGTCCTCAGGGGTAGTGACAAAAGGGTGTCCTCACATGCGAGGGCATGCTAGGTTCTCAACAACGATTTTGTGTATCATCACCGGACTGTATTGCTGCCTTGCAGGGCTTCAAAATTGCAAAAAAAGGGTTGATTGCCACAAAGGGGGTGCACACAGCAGTACACTGTGAGACAGTGCTGACTGATGCCTCAGTATAGGTAAGACATATAGGTCCTCATACACTTGCATGTGATCGGTTGAAGCTTGATCATATGTTTAGTTCCTCATCATCGGCATCAGTACAACATACACACTCATTGTACAGACACAGCAGCATGGCGACATTGCCACACAACCAAAAACAGGCTTGCACCAGCAATTCTGAACATTGATGAGAGCTTCAAAAGAATACGTTGCACCTGAGAGTATCTAAGACAGCTGGAGGAGGGTGCAGTTTGTCAAATTATAAAGTCAATGGCAGCTGCCTGCATAACTGTTGACTCCTCAGTTCTAGTTCTAGTGACATAACCCATTTTGCCTTGGCTGCAAAAATGAATGGCATCAGCAGAACTGATGAGTCAAGAGTCAATGCAGGCACCCGCCACTTACTGTTACTTGGCCACTGAAGGCAGGTTGGCTGCATGCATGTGCAGCCTAACTACATAGGTTTCGAGTATTCAAACATGAACAGGTACTATAGGCACACCAACAGCAAAACTGACCCAAAAAAGCGGCTATTAGCCGAGTAAAGCTGCGGATGCATCCAACCGCAGGGGTATCAAATTTACCTGAAAGCTGTGGAAGTGTCGAGGGCCCAGCTGCAGAAGGACTGAAGTGTGTTCCACAGCTGCAGCTCCAGAGCCCTACACTGCTGAGCCTCAAGCTGCCGGCCAGGGCTCTGCTGGGCCAGGGCTGCTCGGCTGCCAAGGGCCCTTGCCAGGGGCAGAAGCTCGCTGCCCCAGTAGGCAAGGTGTGCGCCCTGTACGTGCTGGCGAAGGAGAGGAATGAGCCAAGTCCTTGCTTCCCCTTTACCTTCTAGTGCCTGCACACACAAAGCATAAGTCCATCGGATCACAATGACTCAAGCACATCCTCTGCTACAGCACCGGTGGCTCTACTCGTAGTGCTCAGCTTTGTGTGTTGTGCATTCTCAGGAAAATGGGGAAAAGCAGATTATGGGATGCACCCAATCCATGCAGCAGGCAGCTGCACCTCTTTGCCAGTCCAGCATCTGACCTAGTCAACACACAGTCTCAGCGTATATCAATTTTTGGTGATTTATGTAGGCAGGATACATATTGACAGGTCGAGACTTGTATCTCAGACAGACTGAGCATATCTTTTCTCTTGTGCTGCACTTATTGTGGAAAGGGCATGCATTGATGCAGCATATAGGTTGAAGAGAATGGCATCTCACCTCAACAAGCCCCAAGGGCAGGACCTGAAGAACGGCCTGAGGCCCCATGGCCCTGATTGCCTGCCCTAGTGCATTTTGTGCAGCCAGGGCTACTTTGTTGGAGCCCTCGTCCATGCCCTCCTCTTCTGCAGCATCAGATGCACCCGCACACATCTCACCCAGTCTGAGCAGCAGGCCCTCTGCCAGGGGAGCCCCATCTGACCCCAACTTCTCTAGCAGCTCTCCAGTAACTGCAAACAGATTCAGCTCAATTAAGCTGCGATACAAGCATTAGCTCAGCCATGCTGCATACAGCATGGGGCACGACACTCTCTACAGAGAGAAAGGCAACAGCAGCCACTGCATCTTGGGCACTCTTCTGATCTCCCACTGTGAGTCATACAACCTTCTGCACAAGCTCTCATGCCAGAGCAATGAACAAGACCTTGTCTGGACAACCTTGTCTAAACACTCTGTGTAAGCAGTGATACCCTCAACAGGCAACAGTGGATTGTCCACCACGTGAGCTACTACACTTTTCTTTAGCGAAGAATGCTCAAGGAGCATCCAGCCAGAGAGAGCTTCTCAGAGACTTGATAAGCATTGCCACATTGGCCTAGAGCAGTAGTGACACCTGACAAAGCATTGATCCAGCCATCTTGGTAGTGCACAGTCAGTGTATTGGCAACAGCCAGCACAATGTTCTGAGCAGGTGGCATTGCAGTGCTGCCCATGCTGCCTCTGCTGACAGCGGTCACCATGCCCTCATCCATGCAGTCATGGATCAGGTTCTTGAGGGCCTGCTGGGTGCCAAAGCGCACCCCTTCCTGCTCTGCGCACAGCTGAGGCAGCAGCGAGTGGAAGGCCTGAGGCAGGCGCAGAGCACAGACAGACGCATCCAGCTCGTGCAATCTGCATACACAGCAAGGTTGAACAAGATGGTCTGGAAAGGGGATCTGGGTTGTGAGGCGTAGAGCTGAGGGACTCATGAGTGCCACTCTTGTGACAGTCAGAGAGCGAGGAAAGATGTATGCATTGTCGTGCAACCTGGTCAGTAAGCATGGCTGAGCGGAATGCAAGTGTCTGATCTGATGTATACATACATGATGCTGTGTCAGGGATATGAACGGAAGGCCTGCAGCAGATGCAAATCACACTTTGATGAACTCCATCTTGACCCTTCTGGTCTTGGAAGCCTGGACAAGCTGCGTGTCTGTGTGTTATCTACGCAGGTCTTTCAAAAGAACAAGGCAGAACAATGCAAAGACAGACCAGATGACTCATTGACATTTGTCAATGTCAGATCAGTGGCTGTGATAGCTATGAAAGGGCAAGACAGTACAGCAGCCCATCTTGTGAAGCTAGCTAATCTCGAACAGCATGCAGCACACTGATCAATGCCATGCCTGGGCAAAACGTTTTCTTCTCTTGCCTTTTCTTTGCAGCCCACATGAGGCATGTGTGCACAGCACCTGAGACAGGCCAGGGCAGTATGGGTTGCTCACCTGGTAAAACCACTCTCAATGAGGGAGGTCAAAACCAGCATGAGGTCAGTGTTCTTTCTGTCCCAAGCAGCTTCTTGCTGCAGCACTTGCTGTAGCAGCTCCCCAAGGGCTGCACCCCCCAGATGAGAGTTCTTGGCTGAGCACAGCATCTCTAGGCAGTCTGTCGTGCTTCTGGACAGCATTGGCTGGCGCAAAACATACAGCTTCAGTAGCATCTTACTCAAAGGACCAACCACATTGCCTGCAAAATAAGTTTGCCACGCTGAAGTCTGAGAAGGAAGCGTCAAGGCAGAAATCTGTGCCTAGAGGATTGGAACAGGATGTTGCAGTGGCTTCTACATGCGTAGGCATGTACAGGCAGTGTGTTGTGCTAATGCACAGTAAATGCTTTGCTGGCAAACACATTCAAGAGTGCAGGCGTGCAGGTGACCTAGCTTAGCTGCAAAGCGTGACAGGCACATTTGGCACTCACACCTTGCCACATCATGAGTGCTGCAAGGCAACAGTGACACAACTTTGACTCATCTTAAGGCTGACACATCACAAGTGCTGCAAAGCAACAGTGACACAAGTTTGACTCATCATACAGCTAACCTGCAACTAGAGAAACGATTTGCTTGAGGGAGCCGAGCATGTGAAGTGCCCTTGAGACAGCATCAGCAATGGCAGCCTCAGCCTCGTTCCTCTTCTTGTTGGGGGCCGCTGCAGCGGCCCTGGCGGCTGCTTCGGGACCAGGCAGAATGATCTCACACACTGCAGCAAGCAACAACACTTGTTTGTACGGCAGATCGGGGAAGGAAGGCAGGATGTGACAATTTGCTTGCTGCATGATGTCATGCGTATTAGACAGACTGTAACATGCTGAGATTCCATCATTTAATTGGTGATGCAGACAACCATTGTCACAATGCATGACCTCAGCTTGATAGCACAGAGGAAGGCCAAAGATTGTGTTCACTAAGACTGAGAGCAATGACACCGTGTTACCAACAGAGGTGCCAAGCATTGTGCATGAGATTTGCAACCAGTTGGGTGGTGTTGCAATTAACATGTGGTATAGCAAGTGACATATGCACACCAACCAGCATGTGTAGCAGGTGCAAGCTCACCCTTGAGGACAGCATCACTTGCACCTTGCAATGCAGGTGTGCCTTGCAGGGCTGCCAGCACATCCACCAAGCTGTATTGAGCACGCTTGCGCACTTTAGGCCTAGCGTCTGTGCTGTACCGCAGCAGCAGCGTGAAAGGGCGCAATGCTGGTGCCCACTCTGTGGGGTTCACTGCTGCTGTGATACAGCTCAAGCATGCCAAAGCTGCTCTCAGTGTTCCGGCCTGCAGAGGTGGTTCGGAAGGGCATATCAGCACCTGATTCTGCTAGTGCCATTGTGATGGTAAGTGAAGGTTGCACAATAAGTGGTACTCTGTGAATGTATACCTGCTGATCATTCTGCTCCACTATGCTCTGCATGATTTGAAGTGAGGCATTGAACCTGGAGCGTAATATCTGAGCTGGTACTCTGCCAAGCACACTGGCTAGTACTGTGCACATTGCTCCAGCCACCTGATGCACAAGTCCCTCATGGTCAAAGAAGCCTGGAATATTAAGTAGCGTGGTGTGTGGGACGTTGAGCGTGCACAGGCTGGTGGCAAACCTGTGCTGAAGCTTGGGTCTCGGACTTTTCCAAGGACGACATCAGCGCAGCGAACAGAGTCGTGGGCGTGGGCTGCAGACCTTCTGCCTGCACGACCTCCAATACAGCTCCGAGAATCGCACATACTTGGTGAGACTCAGGCTGGGTGGAGTTGCGGTGCTTGGCATATATTTCGCCTGCAACACCCTCCACGGGTGCGTCCCCCATCTTGACGCAGGACACACGCGTGACCGATGCGTCCACAACGGGCTTGCTACGCGCTTGGGCAGAGAAGTGCCGCCTCTATGCAGTTTTGCTTAGGTCAAAAACATAACGCTCGAGGGTTCTCGGTGATGAAACGGTCAACATGACCGTGTCGAGAAAGGCGCCCGGCGCGATGACGCGCCGATATTAGCTCTAGATATGCCAAAGACAATCCGTGTAATTTTGGGTGATGCACGAGACTGACCCGCCCGGCCCTGAAGTCGCACCAGAGTCGTCGACTGATCAGGCAAAATTGACAACGTACGCAGCGCAGCTGCAGTTTGATCGCCCACCACGATCTATTTACCGTTTTCGCAAGCAGTATCTAGGTAAACTTTGTTGAGTTGTGACTTATTTACTGCACCTCTTGCAAGGCAGTCAACGCTATCTGTTTTCGCTGCTCTCCTTGCAGGTGGTGCTGAGACCATATGCCCCAACACAAACTTTCTGAAAGGTGATAGATCCCATCAAATCACTTGCAGCTGCTGTTACATTCTTGCATTCGTTGCTAGTGACTAACCGCAAGGGCAATTTGCTTCAGGTGTCAAATGGTCCCCAGACGGTGCATGCTTCCTGACAGCCAGTGACGATAATTGGTGAGTGATTGGTCTCAAGTCCAGTCGTGCAGACTTCATCATGCTGCTTTGTTGATGGATCAAAATTGTGCTTGCAGCCTACGCATTTTTGATTTACCTGCTGAAGCCTACAGCGGTGAGCTCAAGTCTCAGAGCTCAACTGAGCTCCATGACGACACAACAGACAGCTTTGCAGCAGCCTTGCAAGTGCAGGAGGGTGAACTGGTGTATGACTATGCCTGGTACTCGCGCATGCACACCTCTGATCCGGTGTCATGCTGTTTTGCAACTTCATCCAGGGTGAGTCATTGCTGCGCTTACTCTATCTCAACAATTTGCCGCAGGCCACAGTCCTATTTAGCAACAGCTCTCCTGCAAAAGTAACATGCGTTGTGCAAGTCTTTTGGCCCTAAGATGACTTGTAATGCCAGCTGAGTTGCTGGCCAGTTTAGCACTGTGAGGCACGCGCTGCATTGCAGCTGTTGCATGAGAGGCAGGTTTGCGAAATCAGTGCTCACATGCATAATGGCAACTGCTGAAGACGCTCTACCACCCTGTCATCAGTATGGTGACTGGCTTTCTGCTGCCATCGAAACAAGCGCGTCAAAGCTAAGCCTACCTTCTGACTCACGATTACCTTGTCGCACAGGCTCATCCTATCCATCTATGGGATGCTTGCTCAGGAAGTTTGAGATGCGTCTACAGAGCCTATGACGCAGCAGATGAAATCACAGCAGCTTACAGTCTAGCCATTGATCGGCAGGGCAGCCGCATCTGGGCAGGCTACAACAAAGCTATCAGGGTGTTTGACCTGTCACGGCCTGGCAGAGATTGTCAGACCATCACCACCTTCCAGAAAGGGCAAGACGGGCAGCCAGGTTAGGCACTCGAATCTGTAGCCAATGTTGCACCTGTTGTCTTTGAGATTACAAAGACCACATATCAGACACAATGTATGCCAGTGCATTGAGTGGCTAACATTAAGACACTCCGGTTTCAGGCTGCAAAATGCAGCTGAGTATGATGACCTGCATAGTCCCACACTCACTGTCCTGTGATGCACAACAACCTACAGAGCACAGAGCTGATAAAACATGTGTGCATGGCAGATGCTCAAAATGGCTTGTGAGGGACTAAACTCGTTATTTACTGACCTAGCTCACAGTCATTGCTTGCTCTTCTCAATGGCAATGCACAAATAATTGAAAATATAATTAAAACGCTTTCCAGCTCATAATGAGCTAGGTACGTGCAGGACAAGTCTTGTCTCTCCAGAGCAGCTTGTCTTGTGCATCCCTGTAAGGCCTACTAATGTGACAGTGTTGACAATCACGTAATGCAACATCATTGAAACTAGACCTAGGGCGGCCAGGTGGGCGAAGCCCCTTGACTTCATCAAACAAAAGCTTCTTAGGTAATCTATCGTCAGGCATCCTGAAAAAAAGACCTAGCCAAACAATACCCAACAAAGCAGGCATTAGCTGACGACTTGAGCTTTGTCTGCAGGCATCATCTCATGTCTTGACTTCAGCCCAGATGATCCCAATCTGGTGGCAGCAGGGTCCTACTCATCTGTAGCCGCTGTGTATGATGCAGCCTCTGGCTCAGCTGCCTACATCCTGTCTGGCCATAAGGGAGGCCTCACTCAGGTGCCCCCTCTGCTCTCCCCTTTGCAGCATGTCCACTGGGCAAGTTTTGGCAAAGTGCTGACTTGACAAGAGGGTATGCATGCGTGACGGGCATTGTTGTGGTAACCTCAGCATGTGTGCGTGGCTTCATGCCTGTATTGTTGCTGCTGAATGCATGCTCTGGTTGATGCTCAACTCAGCAACTGCCTTGCTCTCCTTGTATTTATGCTCCTCTGCAGGCACATAATTGTGTGATGGTGATCATAGGCCATCACCATGCATGGATAGTAGCATGAGAGTGGCAGCGTGACTTGTGAGGGATTCCATCTGCATTGCACTGTTTCAGGTGAAGTTTTCTGCTGATGGCAACTTTCTATACACAGGAGCTCGCAAGGATGTGGACATCCTGTGCTGGGACATACGCTACACATCCGATGTAGTGTACAGACTGCAGCGAGACACAGGCGACACAAACCAGCGGATACAGTTTGACATAGAACCTATGGGAAGACACCTAGCAACTGGTCAGTCTGTGTTTGTTGCATCACCTGTGTCACACCATCTTGCATCAGTCAAACACTTTCTTTCGTATATACATGCAAATATGTAGCGGCAAGCAGATGCAGCGTTGAGTACTGCAATGATGTACTGTTTGTCTAGTGTTGACCTATACTACTCAGGCAAAAGACCTCCAGGAGTCTGCAGTGCTGGCTGTGCAATATGGTTTGTCACAACAGTAAAATTGTATCAGATCAAGGCAGGTCTGATGTGATGCTCTTGCATACTCAGGTGGGAGTGATGGTAAGGTGGTCAGCTTTGACTTAACCACAGGCGAGCCGGTGTCAACCTTCCTGGCTGCCACAGACACACTCAATGGGTTCCAGTTTCACCCGTACCTTCCCCTAGCTGCTACAGCCTCAGGTGCGCGTTCATGCACGCATTGTCTGTCACTCCCCAATTGCGTGTCCCAAAATGCTTCCTGGTTTTTGGGCCTGCTTAGTCAGCGTGAGTAAACTATTGCCAAGTTGTTTGATAGGCTATTCTGCGTGACTGGCAGGTAGGTCATCGTTCCACTGATCTTTGCTGTGAGCAGCATGAGATTGGCAGACCTGATGACCTCTACATGAATGCGCTCATCTCATGACCTACAATGCTTTCGCGTTGCTCCCTTTCTTCTGCTACTTTATGCTTGAGATGATGACACAGAGTGGTTGTGCTCAGGTCACAGACACTACCCATTGCTTGAGGATGAAGATGTGCAGGGAGAATCAGCCAAGATGGATAATACACTGCGTGTATGGCAATATGAAGCCAGTTGGGTGCAGCTGGCATCTCTAGATGAGAGGCGATGACGTGTGTACCTGGCTTGAAGTCTAGGCTAGCAATATCGACATTAATGTCAAGTGGCATTGCTGTTCATTGCAAAGTTGCAAAGCATGGTGATATATGACTCGAGGTGCCTCTTAGACATACTTTTGCCTGATGCAAATGTAAAGCGTCACAGGTAGGGCAGGACTTTCTGGCGTTTTTGTGAAATTGCATCCCTTCTGAAGTTGAGTCGCAATTTGGACACGCTGGACACGCTGGACCTGGGGAACATGTCTCTGGATGATACAACTCAGGCTACTTGGACCGGCTTTTGATCTGCAAGAGCTGGCTGCACCTTTTGCAAAAAGAGCTGTCTCTTAAGGCATCCAACGCAAACCATATTTTCATGCTTGCTTGCATGCGAGCGCTGCATTCTTATACTTTGTTCCGTGCTACGTGTGAAGCCTGTGCTCAGCCATCAGACCTGCCGTCCGTCAAAAGGCAGCGGGAACATAAATGCTGACAAGGAAACTGAGTCAGAAACTGCTGTCAAATTGCTCGAAGCATCTCAGTACCTGTGCGACGCGTATAAAACACGGGTTTTGTTGCCATCCTACATTTTGTGTAGGATGGCTTCAATGCCTGCAATGTATGACAGAGTCTTGAGTAATCAGCAAGCAAGCACGAGCTTCTGCCATGTTGCCAACATCAAGCCTGGCTTGTATTCTTGCTCTCGCAAGCGTATGCGCGTTGTAGCTGCCTCTGCAACCCAGGCGCCCGCTAATTCTGTTTCCAAGATCCCTGTTGTTGAGACAAAAGAGCAAGGCGGTGGTCCTGGCCGTGTCTTTTTGTCCAGCACAAGAGCGGCAGCTGGGCAGTTGTGGGGTGTTCTGAAATTTTTCCAAGCGGAAGAAGAGGCGGCGATGAGTCCAGGCATAGATGGCAACGTACTTGGCGATACAGCTAAGCGAGCTGAACAGGTAAACGAAGTTGCAAGATCGTAGTGTTCCTGTTTTGCTTACTGTACTTTCTGTCCGAATCAAGCCAGAACATCAATATTTTTCCTTATGTGAAGGCTGAAAAGGTGCAAGACAAAGCAAAGGCAAAGAAGCAGAAAGAGCCTGCGGCAGACATCAGCAAGTATCTTAGAGGTGCCGGCCTGATGGAGACGCGCTATGTGCGCATGGTGTCCAGCCTTTGCGCCCAGACATACTACATGCACAAGCTCACGGTATGCAGTCTCGTCTTTTGACAAGTATGTTGCTGTGATTCCCTTATTTGGTGTCCTGTCTGCAATTGTTCAAGCTAAACAGCTGAGTTGTATACCTTGTAGAAAGAGTCCCTCTGGCGGCGCCACCGCTTGCACCTGGTCACAACATCCCGCGCATTCAAAAGCACAGATGCTCTGAAGTCAGCTCAGCAGACTCTAGATGAAGGTGATGGCATGGTCTCAAGCTCAAAGGAAGTTCAGACTGCACAGCAGGAGGTCATCAGTCCTACCAAGTCCCAGCAGCAGGCACAGCAGCGGGCAGCAGCTCTTGCCACATTGGCCAAGAAAGTCGGAGCAGAGCCCAAGAAGTCAAAGCAGCTGAATCCTTCTGAGCTCGTGGCACAAGGCCTGGCTGCTGCGGCTGCTGCAGCTGCCAATGCAGCTGCTCCGTTTGCCTCATTTGGTAATGCAGTCCCCTTCAGAGCAGTGACCAGTCGCATGCAAAGCGCAGCAGCAGCAGGTCAGAGCACAGCTGTTGCTACTATTGCAACCGTCACAGCAGCTGTCAGCTCAAATTTCAACAAGGAGCACAGCAAAGCCCCCAAGGAGACCCAAGCTGCAGACCCCACCCAGTGGTTTGTGTGTGATGACCCTGTGTCACACACACGCTACTTTGTCATGCAAGGCTCTGAGACCATTGATCACTGGAGGGTCAATTTGAGCTTTGATCCTGTTGTCTTTGAGGACAAGAGCCTGGGTGTCAAGGTACACTCCATCTGCTAGCCAAGTAGTCATAAGTCTACTTGGGAACATGCTGCATGAGACACAGGTTGTTGTGAGTGCTGTTTCATGTGCTGGTATTTGCGAGTCCTCTTTACACTCTGTCTGTTGCGCCAAGCAAAGGTTCAAGTCAACAGTTGCATCCTATGCCTGCACATATTGTGTGTGTGTGTGTGTGTGTGTGTGTGTGTGTGTGTGTGTGTGTGTGTAGCAGCAGGCAACTGGCACTTGTAAACATTGAAATGTTGTCATGTGTGGTGCAGGTTCATAGGGGAGTGTATGTGGCTGCTGAAATTTTGTATGAGAGGTTCAAGCCCATGGTTGAGGAGCAGCTGGCATCCAGCCCCTTTGCTAAAATAGCTTTCACAGTGAGTCACAGTCAATCCAGCAAGCTAGCCTCAATCATTTTGCAAGACAAGACTGTGTTCAACCTCATGCAGCAACCACAAGCATCTGGAAAGTGGTGCACTAGCTTATGCGTACATTTTGGACTGCACTACAATGTGTGCAGCACTTCACCTCATGCTGTAACTGTATTGCTGGAATTCATATCAAGTTGGCCTTGAAAATCCTCTAGGAACCAAGCAACATACAGCCTGTTCAGCTTCATGGCCACCAAGAGCTGCTGCTTGATGTATGCTCTGGCTGCTCAGGGCCATTCTCTGGGCGGCAGTCTGGGCACATTGCTCATGATGATGTACAAATACCGAGGAGTCCTTCCACAGACTGCCATTGCACCTGTGTATACCTTCGGCGCGCCGGCTATCTTCTGTGAAGGCGCTTGCTGCAGTGCCTGCGACAGCTCAGCACCTTGCAGCGCAGACCCAAGCTCTGATCTATTAGTCAGCACTGCTACAGATTCTGCTTCAGATGCATCCCCTGATACGTCTGCTACTGAGCCGATTACAGATGATCACGGCCACCAGAAGAGCCAGGGCATTCTGCAAGCTCTAGGCTTGGAGGCTGGCTGTGTTCGAAACATTTTCATGAGCAGGGACATTGTACCACGTGCCTTTGCGTGTGACTATACCCTTGTGGCTGATTTGCTGCGGAGGGTTGGAGAGGGCTTCAGGGAGCATGACTGCCTCATGGGCAATGGAAGGTGACACTCCATATGCCAGTGCGCCAGGCTTATCCTTTGTTGTCGCTCAGCTTAGTATTGTATTGCATTGTATGCTGCAGCAGCTAATTTGGGGTACTGTAATGGCTCATTGTGTACATGTGCTTGCAATAGCAGCAGCTTGGACACATGCTTCCACTATTAGCAAGCAAGGGGACACCGTACGCTTTAGGATGTAACTGAGACAGGTTGCCAAGGTTGTGTATGACTAGCAGTGGTTCTGTGCTTGTGGTGCACACTGTGGTAGCAGCCTGCTGAGCAACAAAGTCGGTCACTGCACTTGTATTCTCATGTCACTGACAAAGGTTTTGATTGCTTTGCAGGGTTGTGATGTATTTCTTTGTGGGCAAAATGATGGTTCTGCAACCTGACAAGGAGCATCGCTTCATTGCCAAGGACGAACCATACCATGATATGCTGCCTGCTCACCCTGGCCTCTGGGTCCTCAGGCAACCCAGTGTGGCGGCGTTTTCAAAGAAGGCAGCCCCCAGCTTTGCTGCCATGGCAAATGGTGAGCTGGCAGATGCTGGCCATGCTGCTATCCAGATTGCCAGCAAGTCAAATGGCAATTGCGCACAGGCGAAAGGCAGCCACAAGGGCAAACCCAGCAAAGCAAAGGGCAGCTCAGCAGAGCTGCCCTCTACATCTTTGACTGCAGTTAGCAAAGCTTCAACTGCAGTCACAGTTTCAGACACGCCTAAGGGGAAGCCAGCTGCTTCTCTCAAGGATGCTGTCATGGACCTGATGAACTATCCTCACCCTCTAGACACGTTAGGCGAGCCCAGTGCATATGGACCAGATGGTGCCATATCCAGGTACCACAACCCAGACCACTACGTCAGAGCAATAGGTGGTGTGCTCAGAACTAAGACCAAGCCCATGAGGATGAGCTTCAAGTCGTCGCGCTGGTATCTGCATCTGCAAGAGAAGGAGCAGGCAATGAAGCGCAAAGTCAGGAGCATGCATCATGCTAGGTCTGAAAGTGAGAGAAAGCAGAAGAGGCAGCTGCAGATGCAGCTGCAGAAGCAGCACACTCAGCAGAAGTACCAGCCGCCACCATCTGTATTGAATGAATGGAAGCGTGCCAGTCAACATCTCGGCTGACCCTGCCTCATCAAGGGTCTGGTTGACATGCTCGCATGACAGCATCTGTTGGGGTATTCTTGATAATATTTTATACATGCTTTTGCTTGAGAAGACAAATCCAATGTTGAGAGAAATGGCCAGATGGCCATCTGAGTGAATGTGTAGCTGAACGTCAACCAGTGTCTGCAATGCAATGTTGTGTTCTGTATTTGTAGAATCTAGACCCGTTTCCTTGCTGTTTTTGTTCAGAGTGTCTCATGCTAATGTATATTACTGGAGAGAAGAGAGAGTCTCCTGTCTTAGTTCCCTTGGGTATGAAGGATAACTCATACCAGTCCATGATGAGTGTGGCTTGTTTGCAAGTAACACATACATTGCAGGCAGAACATGCATGCAACAAGTCTCGTGTAAACAATACGTCCGAGAGGAAAATCTTGTACCAGTACCAAAAGTGACTAAGAGCTAGCACGGTGTTGCATTAGTGCCAGTGCCGCCACTCCAAATGCATATTGTGAGGGGTCGAAGTACCAGTGCTGCCACCCCGGGCTACACCCCGCCACTACAGAACAACCGCTGAGCATGCTGACCTTGTGTTTGTTGCTGCCATGTCCAAGCTTGTAGAGTTGCTTCGTTGCATGCATTACCAAGCTGACTTACCAAGCTGCATTTAGATGAAACAGCAAAGATTCGTGTTTATGCTTTCAGGCTGATTGCAGAATGACCACGTGTGACTTTTATTGGACAAGACAACGGGCTGAAAGCTTCAGGCAGCTCTGCCTAGCTTCGTCTGCTTTCCAACGTGACAGTGTTGCGGCTGGCAGAAGCCGTTGACAGCAGTCGGGAAGCCTTCCTCAGCTGGCTTGCAAGCCAATTGGAAGCCATGGCGGTCTTCAAAAGCAGCTTTGCTCTCCATTTCAGCACCAAGCAAAGTCGCAGCTTGCTGTTCACAGCAACACACAAGTTTCTGCAGCAACTGCAGCGTGTTGCTGTCCGCACAGCAGATCAACGGAACGCAGGCATCCAACGCCATCCACCTAGCCGCCGCTTTTCTTCGCTTCCACCTACCTCTTCGCGACTGCAATGAAGGCGATAGCACTTGCCTCTTGTATGCTTCTGTTGCTCTCCTTTACACTGGCTCATGCGACAAGAGAGTTGAAATCAGGCAAGTCAAGCTTAAGCTTTAAATAGACAGAACGCTTGCACGCACCGCCATTTTGCATAGGCCTGGGATGCCGCTTGTGCTGCCTTTGACCGCCGTGGTCGGCCTCACTGCAACATGCACTTTACTGCACGCTCTCATCGAAGGCACGGGTTGTTGCCTTGCCTTGCTGCATACAAGCAAACTAGCCGTCCTTCGAACTGTCGGTGGTACAGCCCTGGCACGGGCAGTACTATTAGTTGATCAGTAGCACTGGTGGTACCGACAAGTCGTGGCTGCCTTCATGTGCAGACAATGCAGCAGGCCAAGCGGCAGGTGTAGGCCCGAAGAGACACCTCCTTGGCTACAACTACTACGCCTATCACAACTACCACGACTCCAGCTCAGCATCAGCTGCAGCCTCCACCAGTGGTGGTGACGCCTCTGCAGCTGCTTCAGCTGCATCCTCAGGTAGCAACACTGCAAGTCAATGCGCTTTTTGCCTTGTTTGTCAACAAGCCTCAGCTGCTTGCATCTCATGGCATACATGTGCAGTCAATGCAACAGATTGTTGCTGACAATGTCCAGAAATTGCAAGTAGCGGCGGAGATACAAACATCATGCTTGAGTTGTGAAAGCATGGACTTGTCTGGTGCAGGTGGGTATGATGGCTACTTCAAGCATTCAAGTGCTGCTGCTGCCTCTGCTGCTGCCAGCTCAGGTACTTCTCCCCATATAATTTGTCCTCAACATGCTCTGCAAAGTCTGTGTTGACAATCTCAAGGATGGCCTGCGCTTTGCGATGCATATTGTGCCATATTGCAGACACTTGCTACATCATGTATGGCACATGTCACTTGTAGCAGCAAAAACCTGACATGTGCCCAAAAAGCCAGAGCTCTTCCGTGACAACACACAAGTAGCCTTGAGAATCATTGATGACACTTGCAGATGACTATGACCATGGGTATGGTAGCAATTACAACAATGAGTATGGACGCGGCTACTATGGTGACAACGAGGGCAACTTCCACCACAGCGGCTCCTCTGCAGCTGCTGCTGCCTCTTCTTCAGGTGGTGGCTCTGCAGCTGCAGCTTCAGCTTCTTCTGGCAAGAGGCACCTTCTTGGCAATGGCTATGACTACTACGGCTATCACAACTACCATGACTCCAGCTCAGCATCCGCTGCAGCTTCTGCTAGTGGTGGTGATGCTTCTGCTGCTGCCTCAGCTGCCTCCTCAGGTGACGCTCAGCAGCATATCACTTTGTTGCGCAGGCTAACGTAAAGCTGTGGTGGGCATCCTGGTTCAGGGATGTTATCAGCATCGTCATGAGGGGCTCGATCAGAATTCCTGCAAATTGCTTCAAATAATGCTGTTAAAAGTGCCGCTTGCTAATGATTACAAAGATGCACATGTAGCGAAGGATGTGGTTCTGTGCCCTGCAAGGAAGTCTGATTGCCTTCACTCATTCGCTGCTGTGCATACTGTGCAGGTGGTTATGATGGCTATTTCAAGCATTCCAGTGCTGCTGCTGCCTCTGCTGCGTCCAGCTCAGGTAATGTTCACAGTCTCTCTCTCTCTTACGCTGTTACACGCATCATGACATGCAAGACAAGCCGCCATGTGCAATTTGTACAGTAGTGTACACCTGTCCGTCATGCCTGCTTTGTGCAGACTTACTTGGCTGTGCGCATGCTGCACATACAAAGGTGATGTGATGGTGATGGCTTTGCAGATGACTATGACCATGGGTATGGCAGCAACTACAACAATGAGTATGGGCGTGGCTACTATGGTGACAGCGATGGCAACTTCCACCACAGCGCCTCCTCTGCAGCCGCTGCTGCCTCTACTTCAGGTGGTAGCTCTGCAGCTGCAGCTTCAGCTTCTTCTGGCAAGAGGCACCTTCTTGGCGATGGCTACACTTACTACGGCTATCACAACTACCATGACTCCAGCTCAGCATCCGCTGCAGCTTCTGCTAGTGGTGGTGATGCTTCTGCTGCCGCCTCAGCTGCCTCCTCAGGTAACCTCTAGCCATTGCTTCACTTGCTGCACTTGCAAATGCTGATGTTGTCTGAAGGGATGATGTTGTCTGAACGGATGATGTTGTCTGAAGGGATGTGCTATCTGAAGTTCTTGTTCACAAAGCTTGCTTCTTATTGCATGCGCAAGCTTTGTGGTTGCAAGCATCATAGCTGTGACACTTCTTGCCTATAATGCAGCTCTGCGCCTGATGGGCATACCCTTCATGCACAGTCCATACGTATTGGGCCATACGCTGAACCCAGCTTCCTGTACACATACTGTACCTATACTCATTTGCTGCTGTATGGGATGCAGGTGGGTATGATGGCTACTTCAAACACTCGAGCGCTGCAGCTGCCTCTGCTGCTTCCAGCTCAGGTACTTCTTGCCACATCTTGTCAAATGCCATTGCTCAACGTCCTGTCACCATATGATGCATGATGGCACAACAACAAGCCTGAGTCATGCCAGTGAGCAACCTGTACCAAGTTCTTTCATCTGACTGTAGGAAGCACATGTTCATACTGCACTGCCTCATGTATACTTACACACAGCTGACAAAATGCTGCCGGCACTGCAGATGACTACGACCATGGGTACGGCAGCAACTATAACCATGAGTACGGGCGTGGCTACTATGGTGACAGCGATGGCAACTTCCATCACAGCGGCTCCTCTGCAGCTGCTGCTGCCTCTTCCTCAGGTGGCGCCTCCGCAGCTGCTGCAGCAGCTTCCTCTGGCTGACCAGCAGAGCACTCGCACATGACCGATGACATCAAAGCCTTGCTGATGTCAAAGCATCTTTTCAGCAGCTCAATGATTGACATATGAGGCATAGCTTGCAAGAACTCTTAGCTACAGAAAGTTTCTTAGGTAGATACGAAATGCTTCTGGTGTTCCACTCAAAAGCCAAACTTAGCCTAGCTCAGGCTGTGAATCTCTGTGTGCCTATGGCCCACCCTTTAGGGTGGTGAGGCATGGTGTCAGCAGGTTGGCTTGAGGTCATGCATGTGCTTGTTGACCTCATAGAAGACCACTCTAACAAAGTGTGCTGGTAGGCGGTAACTGTAGATGTGTGTTTTGAGCAAATTGCGGACCAGTCTTGACGTGTAGCCCACTGTTGTAAGCTTGTCATGACCTGGAAGCTCAGAAATCTCGGTGTAATGAACTACAGTGTCGATGCCACTCCAGTTGTTTTCTCTTGAATGATGACCAGCACCAGGTACAGAACAACACCAGGTACAGCGCCAGTGTTACAGGGTGACACTTACACAGATAATTGGCTTAGTGCTATTAGGCACACACCAAAGCTTGCACGTAGAATCAGTTGTACCACAATGAGCTTGGTTGCAGAGCTATTATAGTGCAGACAAGCGCAGCAGTGCAAAGCACTGACAAAATATGCATGTGCAGCAACAGCTCCATGCTGCAGAGAGCAGACTGAACCAGGTGTGAGCAGAGGTGCTGACCTTCATCTCTAAGAGACTTGCAGTGCAAAGACACAGCCAACGCACATGCGTAATCCAGAGCCAAAGGGTATCCAGGAGCCTGTCCTGCGCCCTTCCTGACTCAACCACCTGCTTAACATCAACATCACAACAGTGAGCTGTCCAACACCTGTTACTGTTACTATGTTACTGTTACTATCGATGTTACCGTCACATGTTCCTATTATTGTCAGTTACTGTTGCTGTCATGTGCACGTGTTGCCCGCATTCAGCACCGCATCGGGCAAGAATGCTTGAAGCCACAAATGAGCAAGAGCTTCCTGACTTGATCTTATGGGCACAAGCAGA
>JAABUO010001773.1_pt1 | contig 27422 bp, 27 predicted proteins | sample 5559291 | NCBI WGS metagenome assembly JAABUO01 (sample SAMN10711878, study PRJNA513372) | rock metagenome | isolation source: Antarctica rocks | place: Antarctica: Victoria Land, Finger Mt sud | reverse complement strand
TTTCACGTGCATCGTCGTTGCAGTATGGCGACCGGACGTTTCGGCGATGCGACGGAGATGTGAACGGTTCGAATGCCGAACGCGCCGCGCGTGCCGCTAGAAGAAGACGAGGCCTTTATCCGCCGCGCTATGCGCCTCGCGGCCGAAGCCGCAGCCGCCGGCGACGTGCCGGTCGGCGCGCTACTCGTCACGCCGAGCCGTACGTTCTTCGCTCGCAACGAGAAGGAGCGCCGCCCCGATCCGACCGCGCATGCGGAAATCCTGGTGCTGCGCAGCGCGGCGGCGACGCTCGGCACGTGGCGCGTCGCCGATGCGACGCTCTACGTCACGAAAGAACCCTGTGCGATGTGTGCGGGTGCGATCGTCGCCGCGCGTATAACGCGGCTCGTCTACGGCTGTCGCGATCCCAAGGGCGGTGCGGCCGGCAGCGCGCTCGACGTGTTCGCCTCCGTCGCCGCGAATCACCGCGTCGCCGTGGACGCGGGCGTTCTGGAAGCCGAAAGTGCCGCTCAGCTGCGCGCCTTCTTCGCGAGCCGGCGCGGTCGCCCGCCTGGGTGAGAGTCGGGTAGGACCCCGTTTCACGGCCGTGCTATAATCCACGTCGGCCCGACGCCTGGAGAGGTGGTCGAGTGGTTGATGGCACCCGCCTCGAAAGCGGACGAACGTGATGAGCGTTCCGAGAGTTCGAATCTCTCCCTCTCCACAGGTAACGAAGCATTCGCGCACGCGAATGCTTCATTACATCTTGCCGCCCGGCACGGGCAACGGCGGTCCGTTCTTTAGACGGCGGTTTCGATAACGATCTTGCCGAAATTCGCATCGCGCTCCATGTGCGCGTGCGCGTCGGCGAGGTCTCCGAGCGGAAAGACGGAGTCGATCTGCGGACGCAACTCGCCGCGGCGGAAAAGCGGTAGGACCTCGCGCTCGAAGGCTTTCGTCAGCGCGATTTTCTCTTCGAGCGGGCGCGAGCGCAGCACCGTGCCGTGTAACGCTCCGCGCTTCATCAGAAGCGCGCCGAGGTTGAACGTCGCGCGCGTGCCCGCCATCGTACCGATCTGCACGATGCGGCCGCCCGTGGCGAGCGCCTTGCAATTCAGATCGAGCGTCGAAGCGCCGGCGAAATCGAGAATCACGTCGGCGCCCCGAGCGGCGGTTGCCGCGAGAACGTGACCGACCCAGCCATCGTCGAGCAGGAAGCCGTGGTCCAGGCCGCAGTCGCGCGCGCGATCCAGCTTTGTCGCGGTGCGCGACGTACCGATCGTCAGCGCGCCGGCTCGCTTCGCGAGGGCGACGGCGGCGAGCCCGACGCTACTGCCGACGGCGTGAACGAGCACGCTCTCGCCGAGCCTTAGCCCGCCGCGGGCAAACAGCGCATCGTGCGCGGTAATGAACGCTTCGGGAATCGCGGCGGCATCGCGGAGTGAAACGCCGGTCGGAATTTTCGCGAGGGTGAGGGCGTGGGTCGCGAGCCGCGTCGCATGCGCGCCCGCAGCGACCAAGCCGCAGACCACGTCCCCCACGGCGACGTTCGAGACGCCCGGCCCGATCGTGCGCACGGTCCCGGAAAACTCGAGCCCCGGGATCACGATATCGCGTTTAGGCGCCGGGTAATTCCCACGGCGCTCGAGGATATCGGCGCGATTGAGGCCCGCGTAGGCGACGTCGATCAGCGCATCGTCGCTGCCGAATTCGGGCTCCGGCACGTCGTCGCGGATCGCGATGACGTCCGTCCCGCCGGTGCCCGTGTAGATCGCGGCGCGCATCATCAGGTCGGGGTCGCGCTCGGTGCGGTCGCGGGAGCTGCAGTGGGCGGTGGCGGAATCAACCGCGGATCCGGCGCGCTCTCGGGAAATGCAAACGAGTCATAAACGGCGTCGGCGATAACGCGCAGACGCCCGACGCGCAGTGGCCCGTGCAGCGTCTCTTCGTAATGCACGTGCGATACGAGCCAGTGACCTTGCTGCATCGCGTAGTCGACGGTCAAGTCGATGTCGTCGCCGCCGATGTAGCGCACGCTCGATGGTAGATGCGTGGCGTTATCGATCACGACGTCGCTGAGGTAGAACGTGCTATCGGGCCGCACGGCGGCTTTCTTCACGAAATCGAACGGTACGAGCGCGACGTGCGTGCGGCCGCCGGCCGCGTCGCTCGAATCGCTCGCATACTGCGCGCGATACTGCCGCAAGCGAAACACGACGACGTCGGCCTGCGACGTCGCGCCTTCCGCATAGCGCAGCGGCGTGACGTCGTGCACGTACGACGATACGTCGCTGTGCGCGCCGACTTTCCACGAAAGCGTAAAGTACGAAAGCGCATCGAAGCTCGGCGTGATCGGAAAGCCGTGAGCGAGCACGTTGGCGCCTCGCGGCAAATCCTGCAGCACCGCCAGATCGTCGCTCGTGCGCACGTCCACGGCGCGCAGGACGTCGCGGGCTTTTCCAAGCGCCGGCGCGCTGACGTGCGTCGCGACCCGGTACGTCACGAATGCAGGCGCGCGCTCGACCGCGGCGGCAGCGGCATTCGCGGCGTGCTGGAAGGCGATGTCGGGTGCGATCGTGGCGGGCTCTCCTCGCGGGCGGGGTCCCTGGAACGTTCGGCATGCGATGGCCGTTTCGCTCGCGCAGAGGCGTCGCTCCGCACGTTTCGAACGAAGAACGAGAATGGAAGAAGCGTCGATCATTCGCGAGCGGCTCGCGCTCTCGTGCAAGGGCAGCCACATCGTCGTGCATGCGGCGGAGGCGCACGCGGCGACGCTGGGCGTGCCGTTCTGCATCGCGGTCGTCGACGCCGGCGGCGAACTGCTCGCGTTTTCGCGCATGGACGGGGCGCGGCCGGGCTCCATCGAGATCGCGATTACCAAAGCCCGGTCGGCCGCCCGGCGCCGGCGACCCACGGCGGATGAAGCGGGCGGCGACGTCCTCATGGGCGTGCGCATAGCGCTTGCCGCACAGTTGAACATCACCGGCATCGCCGGCGGCATTCCGATCGTCGTCGAGTCGCAAATCATCGGCGGCATCGGCGTGAGTTCGGGAACGTCCGAGGAAGATACGCTCGTCGCTAAGGCGGCGCTCGCGGCGCTGCTGGGTACGTGAGCGCGCTCTATCCCCTCGCGCTCGAGGCGCGCGAGCGCGAAATGATTTGGGGCGGTCGCGCGCTCGTCGAACGCTACGGAAAGCACGCGGCGCCGGAGGCGAAGATCGGCGAATCGTGGGAGTGCTTCGATACCAATCGCATCGAGAACGGCACGCACGCCGGCCAAACGCTCGCCGATTTGCGCGCGCAGCTCGGCACTCAGCTCACCGGTTCCGCCGACCCCGCGCAGCCGTTTCCCCTGCTGACGAAAATCATCGATGCGCGCGAGCCGTTGTCGGTGCAAGTCCATCCCGACGACGCGTACGCGCGGCGCGTGGAGCATCAGCCCGTCGGTAAGACCGAGTGCTGGTACGTGCTCGAAGCGGAATCCGATGCAACGATCGTACTGGGCTGGAATCGCGACATCTCGCGCGACGAGTATCTGGCGCGCGTTCTCGACGGCTCGCTCGGTGAGCTGTTGCGCTACGTGCCCGCGCGCGCGGGCGACGTGTTTCATCTGCCCGCGGGGACCATGCATGCGATCGGCGCCGGAATCGTGCTCTTCGAGACGCAGCAAACGAGCGATCTGACGTATCGAATCTTCGATTACAATCGCGCCGGGCCCGACGGAAAGCCACGCGAACTGCACGTCGAGAAAGCCGCCGACGTGCTCGATTATCGTGCTGGAGGGCGCGGCGCGCTCGCGCCGCTGCGCTACGCCCTCGATGGACTCGAACGTTCGACCCTGGTCCACGATGCGAACTTCACGGTCGAACGCGTGGAACTCGTCGCCGAGCGCCGCGAAATCGATCTCGACGGGATGCCGCTCGTCGTCTTCGCGCTCGACCGTCCCGTGGAACTCGAGGCGCGCGGCGAACTCGTTCGGTTAGAACCGTACCGTTCGGCCGTCGTGCCGGCCGCGCTCGGGTCGGTTATGTGTTCGGGCGTTGCCGGCAGCGCGGCGATCGTCACCGCAGCTCCGCCGCACGACCGCTACGTGCTCGAACGCCGCTTCAGCCGCGCGGGCGTGCCCGTGGCCGACAGCACGGCCTTTCTCGCACAGTTCTAGGCACGGGCCCGCGAGCTCACGCGTCCTCGAAGCGGTACTCCAATTCGAACGTAGCGGTGGTCCCGAGCGGCGCCGTGAAGCGGCCTTGGCCGTGCAAGCCGGCGAGATCGTCCGTTCCGGAGCCCGCGACGATCGACCACGCCGCCGTAACGGTCGTGCCGTCGAACGTGCCGATAGCGGAGAACACGAAACTTCCCGAACGCTCCGCGATGCGGCCGACGACGCGTTCGAGCCCAACGAACGTCGCCGTTTTATCGGCCGCGACGATCATCAGGTAGACGACGTCGCCTGCGCCTTCGAGCTCTCCATGAAACGTCGTCGCGACCGACGCCCGGACGAGCGTAGGCCCGCCGTCCATCTCGTCGTACGGATCTTCGTTCCACGAGCGGATCGTAAACGTCCCGGATGCTTTCATGGGCGAGTCTTCCCGGCGTAGTAAATGGTCACCCGGGTGCTGAAGCGTGCGCGGGATGGAAACCGATCCCCGAACGATTCCCTGGCGCGACGGCTATCGCTTACTCATCGGTAGCATCGTGCCGCGCCCGATCGGCTGGGTGTCGACCCAGAGCGCGCACGGCGTCAACAACATCGCGCCCTTCTCATTCTTCAATGCGGCATGTGCGTCGCCGATGGTGGTCACGTTCGCGCCGATGCGCGATTCCGATACCGGCAACAAGAAAGATACGCTGCAGAACGTCGAGGCAACGGGTGAGTTCGTGATCAACATCGTCACCGAACCGCTGCTCGAGAAGATGGATCTCACGGGCGAAGACTTTTCACCCGACGTCGATGAGTTTGCGGCCGTCGGGCTCACGCCGGTTCCCTCGCGCGTCGTGAAGCCGCCGCGCATCGCCGAAGCGCCGGTGCATTTGGAGTGTCGCGTCTTACACGTCTTGCATTTCGGCGATGGAAAAGCCGGCGCGGGCTCGCTCGTCGTCGGCGAAGTCGTTCACGTGCACGCGCAGGACGACGTGCTCGAGAAGGGTCGCATCAGTTTCGAGCGACTGCGTCCCGTCGCGCGTCTCGGCGGCCCGCTCTACGCGCGGCCGCAGCTCATCGATTACGAACGCAAGCATTAAGTGGGCGTCGTTTCGCAAGCGGTGTGCGCGGGCACGACTGCGCCATGCTTTCCAAAGGTTTGCTTGCCGGTGCCGCCGGCACGGCTGCGCTCGATCTCTACTCGTACGGCGATATGTTCGTGCGGGGCCGGCCCGCGAGCGAACTGCCCGCGACCGTGATTGCGAAACTCGCAACGCGCCTGGGCTTCGCCGCGTTCGCAGACGCCGCCGACGAAGCGACGAAGAACCGCCGTCGTGCGCTCGGCGCGCTCCTCGGATACGGCGTCGGTCTCGGCGCCGGGGTCGCCTATGCGCTGATCCGTCCGAAGGCGGAACGGTTTCTCCCGTGGCCAGTTGCCGGCGTCATTCTGGGCGCGGCGACGCTCGTTGCGAGCGAAGGTTCCGCGACGGCGCTCGGTGCGACCGATTGGAGCACGTGGTCGGCGTCGGAGTGGGCGAGCGATATCGTGCCGCGAACGCTCTACGGACTCACGGCCGCCTGGGTCGTCGAGTCGTTCGATTTTTTTTACTGAAAACGGTCCTCGCCGTCGTACCGCTTGACGTACTATCTTAGCAGCGGCGCCCGTCTTGGGGGCGCGCGTAACCAAACGGTTTGTTTCTCGGAGCGTTATCGCACGATAGGGCTACGTCCGCGCTGCAACGCCGCCCCATGGTGAGAGTTGTCGCCGGTCTGCAAAGCCGATTTTTCAAGCGAACATCGGCGCAGCGGCGCAATCGTCAGCGCCGTGCGGTAGCACTTCAGCGGGAACGAGCGCGGAGCCAAGCGGCAAGAGAAATTTTGCCATGCCATGCTGTGCGGTTCTTCGGTTTTACGAAACGCCACAAGCCGTAGGCGTGTTCCTTCCCGGACATAAGATGCGGTGGGCCCTCCGCGCCGCCGAGGCGACCCAAGTTGTGCGACCATAACGGCCGCGGCGTAAGCGGCGCGACGTGCGCGGCCGAAGCGGCTCCCCCCGCCGGGTCGCGCGTCGCGATGCGGTCACGAAGGCCCGGCCCAGTGGGTCTGGAAGCATGCTATACTCCTTAACGGTGCGCTCGAAGCTTCACTAACAAACGTGTCTGGCACTCGCGCGACGCCTCAAGACCGGACGGAGATTTTGAATTTATGCACGACCGCCGCCTCATGCGCGCCGTTTGCGCTCTAGCCATCGCCTTCGCTTTCGTCGGTAGCCCGTCTCGCGACGCTCGGGCTGCCCCGGCGGAAGCTCCAGACGCGCCTGCGAGCGTGACGATCGCGTACCAGCCCGGCATCGGCTACGCGAATCTCATCGTCATGAAAGAGCAGCGCACGCTCGAGACGCAGTTTCCGGGGACGTCGTTTAGCTGGAAGGTGCTCTCCAACGGCGACGTCATTCGCGATGGGATCATCGCCAATCAAATTCAGATCGGCGCGGGCGGGGTCGGACCGTTTTTAATCGGTTGGGACCGGGGCGTCGGGTATCGCCTCATCGGGGCGCTCAACGAAATGGACTTGTGGCTCGCCTCGCGCGATCCCGCGGTTCGCACGCTCAAAGATATCAAGCCGAACATGCAGATAGGTCTCCCGAGTCCCGATTCGATTCAGGCGATCGCGTTGCGCAAAGGCGCCGCCCAACAGCTCGGCAACCCCCGGGCGCTCGACGCCAACTTGCTCGCGATCTCGCACCCCGAAGGCCTCGCGGCCTTGCAGCACGGGCAACTCGCACTGCACATGAGTGCGCCGCCGTTTGAATTTCAAGAACAGCAGGACGGTGCGCACATCGTCTTTCGCAGCGTCGAGGCGTTCGGCGTAACCACGTTCAACAGCGTCTTCGCAACCGACGCGTTTTACGCCGCGCATCCCCATTTCGTCGATGCGTTTTCGAAAGATCTTCAAGCGGCGACGGCCTTTATCCGGCGCGACCGCAAGGGCGCGGCGCAGCTGCTCGCACAGGACGCCGGAAATAAAGTGCCGGCCGCTACCTTTGCGGACTGGCTCGACCGTGAACTATTCGACGACGCCGCGCGGATTTATGGCGTACGCCAAGTTCATGCAGTCGATCGGCCTGCTCTCGAAAATTCCCGCTTCGATGAAAGACATCGAACTGCCCAATCTCGGCAACGTCGGCAGCTAACGGTGCGCGAGGATGGGACGGCCGTAACGTCCGCACGCGACGAAGCGTTCGTGCGCGGACGCGATGTCGAGATCCGGTATGGCGCGTATCCTGCGGTCGAACGCGCAAACTTTACCATCGGACGCGGCGAGAAGTTCGTCCTCATCGGCCCGTCGGGCTGCGGCAAGACGACGCTCCTGAAGGCGATCGCGGGCTTCATCACTCCGACCAGCGGCGGCATCACGCTCGAGGGGCGGCCCATCACCGGCCCCGGGCCCGACCGCGCCGTCGTCTTCCAAGATTTCGAGCAGCTCTTTCCGTGGCGAACCGTCGAGGATAACATCGTCTACGCTCAACGCGTGGCGCGCGGCACCTCCAAAAACGGCGCGCTCTCTCGCGCGCGCGCGATGCTCAAGCTCGTCGGCATCCACGGCGCTGCGGCGAAATATCCCCACCAGCTATCGGGGGGCATGAAGCAGCGTGCCGCCATCGCCCGGGCGCTCGCGCTCGAGCCCGCGATTCTGTTGATGGACGAGCCGTTCGGAGCGCTCGATGCGATCACGCGCAGCCAATTGCAGCTCGAGCTCAACGCGATCTGGCGCGAGACCGGCGTCACGATCGTCATCGTGACGCATTCGATTCAGGAGGCGGTGTTTCTCGGCCACCGCGTCGCCGTCATGTCCGCGGTACCGGCGCAGATTCGCGAGATCGTGGACACGTCGGCCGCCGAAGACGTCGGCGACCGCCGCTTCGCCGAGCTTTCGAATCACCTGCGTTCGCTGCTGATCGCTCCGGAAGAAACGAGGCGCGAAGGCGTACTCGCGGAGGCGACAGAATGAGAGGCAGTCCCGACGTCGTACAGCGCGAATTGCGAATCGATAAGCAGGCGCGGGGCGTGCGGCCGGCCGCTCGAACGCTGCGTTACAGCACGCTGCCGACGGCGGTGCGGTACGGCCTGACGCTCCTTGTGATGCTCGCTATCTGGCAGGCATACGTCACGATCGCGCACGTTTCGCCGCTGCTGGTCGTCGCGCCCGCGGCCGTGCTGCAATCCGTGTGGAAAGACCTCATCGACGGCCAAATTCCGGCCGCGACCGCAATCACGTTACGCACGCTGTTGATCGGGATCGGGTTCGGTGCGACCCTCGGCTTCGTGTTCGCGTCGTTTGCGGTCTTTTCGATCGTCGGGCGCGACGTGTTGGCCGTCCTGACCGCCGTGCTCAATCCGCTCCCGGCGATCGCGATCTTGCCGCTCGCGATGATCTGGTTCGGTCTGACGCCGACCTCGATCGTTTTCGTGGTCGCACTCGCAACGATCTGGCCCGTCGCGATCAACGTCGATGCCGGCTTTCGCACGGTCAGCCCGACCTTGCAGATGGTCGCGCGAAACCTCGGCTTGCGCGGGCCGCGCCTCGTACTCGACGTGCTCATCCCCGCGGCGATGCCGCACATGCTGACCGGTCTAAAAACCGCATGGGCGTTCGGCTGGCGCACGGTCGTCGCGGCGGAACTAGTTTTCGGCGCAGCGGGTTCGGCCGGCGGACTCGGCTGGTACATCAATAACGCGCGGTACTACCTACTGACCGCGCAAATTTTCGGAGGTTTACTCGTGATTTCGATACTGGGTATCCTCGTCGAGTCGCTCTTCGGGATCGTCGAACGCCGAACGATCGTCAAGTGGGGTATGACCCGTGCGAAGTAGCGCCGTCGCCGACCGTTTGTACGAGACGCTCGAAGATCTGGGCGGCGCGTTATATCTCGAAGCGCAAATCGACATTCCGCCCGACGTTCGCGAAGGCTTGCGCGTCGCGCTGGAACGCGAGTCGAGTTCGCTCGCGCGCGGGATCATGTCGACGATGTTGCGCGCGATCGACATCTCCGACCGCAAGCACACCCTCGTGTGTCAGGATACTGGGATCCCGATGTTTTGGATTTCGATCGGACGCGATTTTCCGATCGACGGCGTGCGCCTGATGGACGCATTGACGCGCGGCGTCGAACGCGTCACGCGCGAGCACCCGCTGCGCTCGAGCATCGTCTCGCCGCTCACGCGCGAGAACCGGCAGACGAGCACGGGCGACGGTATTCCCGTATTCCACATCGAGTTTTCTCGCGACATCGACTATCTCGACGTGCTGATGATCCCCAAAGGTTCGGGTTCGGAGAGCATGTCGTTCCTGAAGATGCTGTTGCCCGCCGATGGGCTCGCCGGCGTCAAGCGCTTCGTCATGGAGATGACGGTCGGTGCGGGTGGCCGGCCGTGTCCGCCGACGATCGTCGGCGTCGGCATCGGCGGCTCGGCCGATCTGTGCATGTCGCTTGCGAAAAAAGCGACGCTGCGCCCCGTCGGCGAGCGCCACGCCGATCCCGCCGTCGCCGCCCTCGAACTCGAACTGCTCGGCGCGATCAATCGCACCGGCATCGGACCGATGGGCCTCGGCGGCGATCTCACAGCGCTCGATCTGCACATCGAGACCGCCTGGACGCACATCACCCTCAACCCCGTCGCGGTCAACATGCAGTGCTGGCGCGGCGAACGGCGGCGCGCGAAAGTATACGCCGATGGAACGTATGAAGTCGGCTACTGAACCGCGCGAATTTCATTTCACGACGCCGCTGCGCGAGGAAGACGTTCGCGCGCTCACGATCGGCGATACCGTCGTGCTCGACGGTATCCTATGGGGCATTCGCGATGCCACGCACCAGCGCATCTTCGATGACGGCCAGCCGCCGCCGGCGGATCTCGCAGGCGCGGCGCTGCTGCACGTCGCCCCCAACGTCCGTAAGACGGCGACGGGTTACGAACCGACGACCGTCGGCACGACGACGAGTATGCGCATGGACCGCTTCACCGAAGGTTTGCTGCGCGATTACGGCGTGCGCGCGATCGTCGGCAAGGGCGGGCTTTCGGAACGCAGCGCGGCCGCGTTCGCGCAGTACGGCGGCGTCTATCTCGCGATCGTCGGCGGCGCCGCGTCGGTCGAAACCGAACAGGTCGAAGCGATCGAGGATGTCTTCTGGGAAGATCTCATGCCCGAGTGTCTGTGGAAGTTTCGCGTTCGTTCCTTCGGTCCGCTCATCGTCGGTATGGATGCGCGCGGGGCGAGCATGTACGGCGACGTCGCGGAGCGCGCACGAGCGCGGCTCGCGGAGATCTACGCATCGCTCGGGGTGCCGCCGGTGTGACCGAATCGCTCGAACGCTTGACCTGCGACGTCTTAATATTAGGCAGCGGCGGAGCGGGCCTGATGGCGGCGCTGCACGCGTTCGACGCCGATCCGGCGCTGACGATCTGCGTCGTCGCGAAGGGTCTCGTCGGCAAGAGCGGCTGCACGCGTCTGGTGCAAGGCGGGTTCAACGCCGCGCTCGATCCGCACGACTCCGTCGAGCGTCACTTCCGCGACACCGTCGAAGGCGGCCAGTATCTCAACAATCAAGAACTGGCGTGGGCGCTCGCGTCCGACGCGCCGTCTATCGTGCGCACGCTCGAGACGAAGATCGGCTGTTTTTTCGATCGGCGCGAAGACGGCACGATCCATCAAAAAGCCTTCGCCGGCCAGTCGTTCGACCGCACCGTACATCGCGGCGACCTCACCGGCATCGAGATCGTCAGCCGACTGCACGATCAGCTCTTCGCGCGCAACATCCGCATTATCGACGAGACGCGCGCCGTCGAGCTACTGCACGATGCTGGCGGCTCGCAGATCGCAGGTGCGCTGCTGCTCGATCAGCGCACGGGGACGTTCGTCGTCGCCGAAGCGCGCGTCACGCTCTTAGCCACGGGCGGCGGTCCGCGCATGTATACCTATTCCGCGCCGTCGCTCGAGAAGGTCGGCGACGGGTACGCGATGGCGTACCGCGCGGGCTGCGAGCTCATCGATATGGAAATGATGCAATTCCATCCGACCGGCATTCTCGCCGGTGCATCGCGTCTCTCGGGCATGGTGCTCGAAGAAGGCTTGCGCGGCGCGGGTGCGTTTCTGCTCAACGGCCGCGGCGAACGCTTCATGGAACGCTACGACCCCGTGCGCAAAGAGCGTTCGACCCGCGACGTCGTCTCCCGTTCGAGTTATATCGAAATCATGGCGGGCCGCGGTACGCCGCAAAACGGCGTCTACCTCGACGCCTCGCACCTCGGTGCGGAGTTCGTGGCGAAAACGTTTCCCGGCATGGTTCGGCGCTGCGCGGAAGTCGGCTACGATCTCACGCGCGAGGCCGTGGAAGTCACGCCGACGGCGCATTTCCATATGGGCGGCGTGCGCATCGACGCAACGACGCGCACCGCACGTACGGGCCTGCTCGTGGCTGGTGAAGATGCCGGCGGCGTACACGGCGCCAATCGTCTAGGCGGAAACGGCGTCGCGGAATCGTGCGTGTTTGGTGCCCGCGCGGGCGTGACCGCCGCGGCCCTGTGCGCGGAGCTGCCGTTGCGCGCACCGGATCTTCGCGAGGCGGCGGCCGCGCAAACCGCGGCGCTCGCTCCGCTGCGGCGGGAGCGCTGCGACTCGCCGTTCGCGATTCGCGATGCGATCCAGCACGCGATGTGGACGGGCGTCGGTTTGGTACGCGATGCGCGCGGGCTGCAGCGCGCGCTCGACGTCCTCGCTGCGCTCGAGGAGCGCATCGCGGCCCTTGGCGTCGGCGGCGACGGCCGCTGGAATCTCGTGTGGCAGCAAGCCTTGGACGTGCGCAACCTCCGGACGGTCGCAGCGCTGACCGCACGCGCCGCGCTCGCGCGCACCGAGAGCCGCGGTTCCCACGCGCGTAGCGATTATCCCGGGCGCGACGACGCGAACTGGCTCGTCAACGTCGCGCAGCGCGCGAACGCGCCGCTCGCGACGACTCCCGTCGCGTTCACCCGCGCGCGCCCCGCGCCCGCCGCGGCGGCGGCGACGCCGTGACGACGACCGTCGTCCGCGTGCGGCGTTACGATCCGCAGCGCGACCGGCACGCACGCTGGGCGTCGTATACGGGCGAGCGCGCGCCGAAGATGAGCGTGCTCGATGCGTTGTTCGTGATTCTCGAGCGTGAAGAAGACCCGCTCGCGTTTCGGTACTCGTGCCGCGCCGGGATGTGCGGTTCGTGTGCGATGCGCATCGACGGGCGCGAGGCCCTCGCGTGCCGCATGCGCCTCGCCGATCTCGGCGCTCGTGTGTCGGTCGAGCCGTTGCGCTCGCTGCCGATCGTCAAAGATCTGCTCGTCGACATGGCGCCGTTTTTCTCGAAGTATCGCGCGGCGTCACCCGCTTTCGTCGCCGCGGACCCGTCGCTCGCGACGCCGCCGACACAGCCGATGGCGGTCCGGCCCGACGCGCATCTGCGCGACGTCGTCGACCAGCAGATCGATTGCATCTCGTGCGGCGCGTGCTATTCCGCCTGTCCGACCGTCGCCCAGAATCCCGCGTATCTCGGTCCTGCCGCACTCAATCGCGCCTACGCGCTCGCCGCCGACGTGCGCGACGCGGCCCGCAGCGAGCACGTGCGCGCTGCGACGGGCGACGACGGCGTGTACGCTTGTCGGAGCGTCGGCAATTGCGCCACGGTGTGTCCCGCGGGCGTCGATCCCTTACTCTCGATCGTGCTCTTGCGTAAACGTGCTCTCGACCGATAACGGAGCGCCTTCGGGCAGCGGCGCGCGGACGGCGTGGCTCTTTTTGCGCGCGAGCGGCGTCGCGTTGTTCGTTTTTGCGCTCGTCCATCTCGCGGTGATGCATTACCTCAACGCACCGGCGCAGACCGATTTCGCTTTCGTCGTGCGGCGCTGGGCGCAGGCGGCGTGGCTCGCGTTCGATGCGACCCTGCTCGTGCTCGCCCTGACGCACGGCTTGACGGGCTTACAAACGATCGTGCGGGACGCGTTGCAAGCGCGCTCGCGTTCTACGCGTCGCGCGGTCGACGCGCTCATCGCTGCGGCGGCGCTGGCGTTCGTCGCGCTCGGTGTCGTCGCGCTGTTCGCGGGCGCGGCCGTATCGCGCGCGAGCGCAAGCACGCATGCGGACGGTCCGTTCTGGATTGCGGCCGTGTTGCATGCCGCCCTCGTCGTGATTGCGACCGTCACGTACGCCGCTCTCGTCGCGATCGTGCTGGCGCTCGCGGTTCGCGTGACGACGCGCGAGCCGCTCGAGTGGTGGTCGTTTGCCGGCCACTGGGCATGGGCGCTGCATCGCGCGAGTGGCCTCGGCATCCTCGCGTTTTTGCTCGTGCACGTCCTGGACATCGCGTTGCTGCCGTTCGCGCCGACCGTGTACGACCGCACCGTCGCGAGCTACGCGGAACCGTATCTCGTGCCGATGGAAATTGCGCTCGTCGCGGCTGTCGTGTACCACGCGCTCAACGGCCTGCGGCTCGTCGTCTTCGAAGCGTTGGATCGGCGCGGCGTGCGCTTCGGTTCGATCTCCATCGCGGCCGTCATCGGGCTGACGGTCGCCCTCGTGATCCCGAGCGTCGCCGTGCTCGTGCGGGCCGCGCGTTAGCACACGGTCCGAACCGGAACCCCTACCTGACGGCGCCGAATGCCCGCGGCCGCGTCGACGTATCGAAAACGACATTCCAGAGCCTAGGAGGTGCGAAGATGTACACGATGATACGTTCGCGCGCGAACGGTGACCTGAGCGTCGCGAACTCACGGTTACGGCCGCGGGTAGCCGAACCAAAGACATTCGTGTGAACGGCGCGCTCTACGACTGGATCCTCTCGCAAGCCGAGCGTTCGATTCTCGGTCCGCTGCGCGAACGCTTGTTGCGTCCGCTTGCGGGACGCATCGTCGAAGTCGGCGCGGGAACCGGCGCCGACTTCGTGCATTACGATCGCCCGGCGCACGTGCTCGCCCTCGAGCCCGATCCCGCCATGGCCGCTCGCGCGCGCCGCCGTGCCGCGGATGCCTCGGCGACGATCGAACTGCGCGTGGCGGACGACCGCTGGCTCGACACGTTGCCCGCGGGCTCCGTCGATGCCGTCGTTTTCCCGCTCGTACTGTGCACCGTCCACGACGTAGCCGTAACGCAGGCGCGAGCGCACCGGGTCCTACACTCGAGCGCGAAAATCGTCGTTCTCGAACACGTTCGCTCGGCCGGAACCCTTGGGCGCGTTCAAGACGCGATGACTCCGGCTTGGCGGATAATTGCCGGCGGATGCCACCTCAACCGCGACACCGCGGCGACCGTGGCCGCCGCCGGATTCGATATCCGGCATCTGCAAGAACGTCGCTTCCGTGGTTTTCGCCCGTGCAACGCCTCGTCGCGGGCGCAGCGTATCCACGCCAGGCTTGACCTTCCCCCTAGGGTCATGGTTTATGCTGGACCGTACCGCGACCGTGCCCGGAGGATCCGACATGCAAGAGCTCGTGCTCCACGTTTCCGACATCCACTGCGAAGCTTGAGAGCAGCGCATTGCCCGCGCGGTGCGCGGGCGTAGCGACGGCGTGGCGCAAGTCGTCGCGGACCAGGGTGCCGGAACCGTCCGCGCCGTTTTCGATCCGTCGAAAACCTCCGCGGCGAGCATCCGCGACGCGATTACGCAAGCGGGTTACGACGTGACCTCATGAACGCCGTTACCGAACGATCGCCCGCGTCGACGTACTGGGCCGATGAGCCGACGTCGACTCCCGGCCACGCGCGCTTCCGCGCCAAAATCGGCGGCTTACACTGCTCTCTCTGCACGGGGACGATCGAGCAGGCGTTGGGCCGTGAGCCGGGCGTGCATCGCGTTGCCGTGAGCCTCACCCACGAGCAGGCGCTGGTCGACTACGATCCGTCGCAGATCCGCCCCGTGCAGCTCTTGCAGACGTTACGCGATATCGGCTACACGATCTGGGATCCGCGCAAGCTCCGCCCATTCGAAGATGAAGAACGCGATCTCGTTCGCGAGGGCCGCCGCTTACTCGCCGCCGTAGTGCTCGGTCTCGCGTCGATCGCGCTCGTCGCAAAACCTACCGGGTTGTGGCTCTTTTTATTACCGGCGTTCTGTACGTCGAGCATGGCCGGCATCGCGTACTTAATCTTACGTCCGCGCGGCGTCGTACTCGCCGTTGCGTCGGCGGGAGTATTGGCTTGGCTCGCAATCGCGCTCGTCGTTTTCAAACATTACGACGCCGGTTCGCAGGCCATCCCTTGGGTCGTCGCCGCGCTCGCCGTCACGCTCGTCTTCGGACTCGCGCCGCACGTGCTCGTCATGGCGTATCAGTCCCTGCGCCGCGGAATTCTCAATCAACACGTCATGCTCGAGATCGGCGCGTTTGCCGGCATCGCCGGCGGTACGATCGGCCTCGTCTGGCGACCGCCCGGATATCCGACCGTCGATTTTTTCGGCGTGTCCGTGCTCGTCGTCGCGTACCATCTGTTCTCCGAGTGGCTTTCACTTGTCGTGAAGACGCGCAGTTCGCAGGCGGTCAAAGGGCTATTGTACCTTCAGCCCGATACCGCACGTCTGGTCGTCGCGGGCGTGGAACGCGAGGCCGGCATTGCCGACGTGAAGATCGGCGACGTCGTGCGCGTGCGTCCGGGCGAACGCGTTCCCGTCGACGGCACCGTCGTAAGCGGTCGTTCCACGGTCGATCAGGCGTTCGTGACCGGAGAACCGATTCCGATCGAAAAGGCCGGCGGCGACGCCGTTATCGGCGGCTCCGTCAACGGAGCGGGAACGCTCTTGGTCGCAGCGACCGCAATCGGCGAAGCGAGCTTTCTCCAGCAGATCGTGCGCCATGTCGAGGATGCGCGGGCGCTCAAACCCGGCATCTTACATTTAGTCGATCGCGTGCTGCGCATCTATACGCCGATCGTCTTATCGGTCGCCGCACTCGCGCTGGTCGGCTGGCTCGTCGGCTCCTACGTCTTGACCGGCCATGCCGACGTGCAACGCGCCGTGTTCGCGAGCTTGAGCGTGCTCGTGATGGGCTATCCGTGCGCCGTCGGCATCTCTGCGCCGCTGTCGATCGTTCGCGGCGCCGGCGAAGCGGCCGATCGCGGAATCCTCATGCGTACCGGTGAAGCTTTTCAAGAATTCCGGCGCGTTACACACGTCGTGCTGGACAAGACGGGCACGCTGACGTTTGGAAAGTTCACCGTGCGCGACGTTTTCGCACTCGACGATCGCGAACGCCTAATTTGCGTGGCTGCCGCAGCGGAATCGTCTTCGGAACATCCGCTCGGCCGCGCCATCGTGACGTACGCGATCGATCAGGGCATCGTTCCCCCGAGCGTCGACGATTTCGAAGCGCTGCCGGGGCGCGGCATCCGCGTGGTTCTGAACGGGCAAACGGTGCTCGTCGGAAAGCCCGCGTTTCTAAGCGAAAACGGCGTTTCGCTCGAAGCGCTGCGCGCGCGGATCGTCGAACTCGAGAACCGCGGGCAGACGGTCGTTGCGGTCGCCGTCGACGGTCGTGCCCTGGGCACAATCGCGCTCGGCGACGAAATCCGAAGCGACGCCGCAGCGGCCATAGCTGCGATGCAGAAAACGAAACTCGTGCCGATGCTCGTCACCGGTGACAACGCGCGGGCGGCCGAACGCGTCGGGCGCGCGGTCGGCATCGAGCGGATCCGGGCGAACGTGTTGCCTGCTGAGAAAGCCGAACTCGTGCGTTCCTTACAAGCCGGCGGTGCGCGCGTCGCGATGATCGGCGACGGCGTGAACGATGCGCCCGCGCTCATGCAAGCGAACGTGGGAATCGCGATGGGAGCCGGGACCGATGTCGCAATCGAGTCTGCCGATATCATCATGATATCCAATCGTTTGCAGTCGATAATGGAGGCTCGCACCATCAGCCGGCAGAGTTATCGAAAGACCGAGCAGAACGTCGTCCTCGCGTTTCTCTTCAATGGAATCGGTATTCCGCTCGCGGCGACGGGTCTCGTTAATCCGGTCTGGGCGATGGTCGCTATGGCGCTGAGCATCACGAGCATTTTCGTAAATTCGCTCTGGGGCCGTCCCTCGCTATTCTTCGGCGCGATCGCAAGCGTCGGTCGTGACGTCAAAAAGCCCGCATCGGCCGTCGCGGGGGCCGCGTAGCGCGTGCGCTCTACGGTAACGCGACTCATCGGGGCGCTGCTCCTCGCGGTTTCGGTTTACGGTTGTGGGAATGTCGCGCATAGTCAGGCGGCCTCGGCGCAAAGCGCCACCGGTGCGGCGGTTCCCAGTGCGGACGTCAAAACGGCTCATTTCCGCCGTTTAGGAATGCTTTGAATTCAGTGTCGGCGCACCGTGACGCGCGCCATCGCCGGAGTCGCCGGGGTAATCGCTCAAAAAGTAAATCTCAAAGACGACGACGTGACGGTTTCGTACGACGCCCGGAAAACGACGGCGCACGCCATCGCGGCCGCGATTGCCGCCGCCGGCTATAAACCGCACGCGGCTCCCTGATGGCCTTTTCACCGGACGCGTTTACGACGGCGACATCGACGCTTACGCCGCTCGCGGTCGTTTTTGCGGGCGCGGCCGGCCTCGGCGCCTCGCTCGGGCCGTCGACGTTTCCGCTGCTGCCGGCGGTCCTCGGGTACGGCGTAGCTCACGCGGACGACCGGCGCACGGCGCTCCGGCGGGCGCTCTGGATCGTTCTCGGCATGGTCGCGATCGATGCGGCGCTCGGCGCGCTCGCGGGCGCCCTCGGCGGTGCCGTCGCGCGTTTCCTCGCACGCAATCTCGCCCTCTCGTACGCCCTCGCCGCGGTGGTGGCGCTCGTCCTCGGCTTGCGTTTTCTGAAGATCTTGCGTTTCCGCGTCGCGGCCGCGCAGGTGCCGGAGGCGCGAGCGACCGGAGCGCCTTGGTGGGAGCCGTTTTCGCTCGGCCTCGCTTTCGGCGTCGCAGCCTGCCCGGCATGTACGCCGTTGCTGCTCGCCGTGCTGCTGGGCGCCGTGGCCGTCGGCAAGATTTGGTTCGGCGCGGTTTTGCTCGGCACGTTCGCGCTCGCTCGCGGCTTGCCGCTGGTAGCCGTGGCGCTCTCCGCCTCGATGATTCGGCGCTTACGCCCGCTGATGCGGTACGGCCGCTTTCTCGATATCGGCGGGGGCTGGCTCCTGCTCGGAACGGCCGCTTACTTTTTCTATCAGTCGTGGTCGGTGTGGCTCGGTACGTCGGCCGATATGCGAGGTATGTAATATGCGGGGGCGACGATTTAACGAAATGAAAACGATACGGTTCGCGGTCCAGGGTATGTCTTGCGCGGCATGTGCGAAGGGGGTCGCCGTGACGTTACGCGACATGCCCGGCGTCGCGACGGCGGACGTGCACCTCGCTCCCGGCGCGGCAATCGTGACGTATCGCCCGGAAAGGGTCTCGAAAAAGACGCTGGCACGCGAGATCGAATCCCTCGGCTAGGAGGTGATCGTACCATGCGAATAGGCGTACTTGCAGCACGAGCCGGCGTTACGCAGAAAGCCGTCCGCTACTACGAGCGTTGCGGCTTACTCGACCCGGGGCGCACGGACTCGGGCTATCGCGATTTCGACGAGCGCGAACTTCTCGTGGTGCGAGCAATACGGCAGAGTCAAAGTCTCGGGCTTCACGCGAAGGATCTGCGCGACGTCGTCGCTCACGTCGCGCGCGGTACGGCGCCATGTAAGACGGTTCGGGCCTTGATCGCCGAGCAACGTGCCGAGGTAGCGCGAAAGATCGACGAGTTGCGCGCCTTCGATTCGATGCTCGCGGCGCTCGAACGAACGCGATCGTCAACTGGTTCGCAGGAATGCGCGATTCTCGCTCGCGTCGAGCCGCACGACCGGTCGGTACGAAAGCGCACTGCAGCGAAAACGAACTTTCACAAATCCTGATGCTGCGCGGCTTTGCATTCCATCTGCAATCGTCATCACTTCATCATCCCGGAAATGGAAGCGCTGCAGCTCGGCGGTTAAGAGCCGCACTGGACGACGATGCGACGCCTTTCGGATAGCGCCGTTACGGGACTCTTGGTAGCGGCCGAACTCGGGTTCTTGCTCGTTGCGGAGGTCCGGTCGCCCGCGCGCGCGCCGCGCGAATCGCGCGCGACGCGTCTCGCTCGCAACGGCGTCCTCGGCGGCTTCGCACTCGCAGCGACGGGCCTACTCGAAACACCGCTCGCGATGCGCGTCGCAGCGGCTGCCGAGCGGCGCGGCTGGGGACTGCTGCCGCGCCTGCGCGCTCCGCGTGCGGTGCGCGCGATCGTCGCCGTGGCGTTGCTCGATTACGGCATCTACGCGTGGCACGCGGCGATGCATCGCGTCCCGCTCTTATGGCGCCTGCACGTCGTCCACCACGCCGATCGCGATTGCGACGTGAGCACCGCGCTGCGCATCCACGCCGTCGAAATCGCGCTCTCCGTGGCCGTGCGCGTCGTTCAAGTCGCCGGCCTCGGCGTGACGCCGCAAGAGTTCGCGCTCTGGCAACGGCTCTTCGGCCTGTCGGTCATCTTCCATCACGCCAACGTGAGGCTGCCCGCCACGCTCGAGCGCGTGCTCGGCGCCGTCATCATGACGCCGCGGCGGCACGGCATCCATCATCTCGCGCGGCGCGACGATCAACACGGAAACTGGTCGAGCGGACTGATCGTCTGGGATCGGTTGCACGGCACGCTGCGCGAAGGCGATGCCGCAGGGGAGGTCGGCGTCCCCGCGTATCGCGTCGAGTCGGGCGTCACGCTTGCGAAAATGCTCGCGCTGCCATTCGCGCCGCAGCCGGACCCATGGGTTCCCCGTTGAGTCGGGCAACCTACGATCTCGCCGTAATCGGCGCGGGCGCAGCCGGCCTGACCGCAGCCGGAGCCGGAGCCGTTCTCGGCGCGAAGACGGTACTCATCGAAGCCGCCCGTTTCGGCGGCGACTGCACGTGGTACGGTTGCGTGCCGAGTAAAACGCTTTTGCGCGCGGCGGCGGCCGCGGCCGAAGCGTGTGCGGCGGACCGGTTCGGCATCGCGGCCCATCTCCGCATCGACGGCGCACGCGTACTCGCGCGCGTCCGTGCGATTCGCGAGCGGATTTACGCTGAAGCCGATGCGCCGGCGGTCCTCGCGCGTTACGGCGTCGAGACGCTTCGCGCGCGCGCGCATTTCCTCGATCCGTACACGCTGGCGTTGGACAGCGACGACGCTCGTCGAACGCTGACCGCGCGGCACATCGTCATCGCGACCGGGAGCCGGCCCGCGTCGCTCGATCTCGGCGTCCCGACCGTCGACACGGAGTCGATCTGGGACATCGCCGCGTTGCCGTCGCGCATGCTCGTCATCGGCGGCGGCCCCGTGGCGATCGAGCTGGCACAAGCATTCCAGCGTCTCCAGGTTGCCGTTACCGTCATCGTCGATGCTCCGCGAATCCTCGAACGCGACGACCCCGCCGCCGCCGACATCGTCGCACGCGCGCTGCGGGACGAAGGCGTCACGATCCTTACGCAGCGGCGCGTGCGGTCGGCCTCCGACGCGGGCGGCATCGTAAGCGCGACGCTCTCCGACGGATCGCTCGTGCGCGCCGATCTCGTCTTAGTGGCGGTCGGTCGCGCAGCGCGCGTCGAGAACCTCGGGCTCGAACGTGCCGGCGTTGCGCTGCGCGCCGGCATCGTCGACGTAAACCGCAAATGCCGGACGACGGCGCGTCATATCTACGCGGCCGGCGACTGTGCGACGACGGCGCGTTTCACCCACGTTGCGGAGCGCATGGCGGCCGTCGCGGTCATGAACGCGATCGTCCGCCTGCCGACGCGCTTCGACGCCGAGTCCGTGACGTGGACGACGTTCACCGATCCCGAACTCGCGCACGTCGGTCCCACGGAAGCCGACCTCCGGCGCGCCCGGCGACGCTACGTCGTGCAGACGTTTCCGTTCGCCCGGCTCGATCGCGCCATCATCGACGATGCCGAGCCCGGCTTCGTGTCGATCCGAACGACGCCTCGCGGCCGCGTTCTCGGCGCGACGATCGTCGGTCCCCGCGCGGGCGAATCGATCGCGGAAGTTGCGCTCGCGCGCGCACGACGGCTGCCGGTCGGAGCACTCTCCGCGACGCTCCACGGCTACCCCACGTACGCGTTGAGCGTGCGCCGAGCGGCCGACATCGCGGTGATGCGAAAACGGACGCCGCTCGTGCTCGCGGCGCTGCGCCTCTTCCGCGGCCTGCGCGGGACCCCGCCGCCGCTCGACGCGCTCTTACCGTAGACCGTGCGGTGCGTAGAGCCGCGCGAGCCGATGCGGGGAAACGCCCAATTTGTAGAGCGCAAAAATCGTCGTCCAACGAATCACGGTTTGCACGACGCGTCCCCGATAGCGTCGAGAAGAAGACGTAACCACGCCAGCAAGCCGTCGCGTTCGTCCGATACGCTGCAGCCGCTCGACGAAGTGCGCGTCTTCCAAGATCGCAAACGGCGCGAAGCCGCCGAGCGCGCGAAAGGTCGTCGCCCGCACGAAAATTGCGGAGTCGCCGTAGAAAACGCCGAACAGCGTGCGTTTTGCCGCATACACGAATGCCAGCATCCGCCCGGCGAAGGACGCGTCATCGAAACCAAACGTGAAATTTCCTCCGACGATTGCCGGATTCCGTAACGCCGCGCGAATCTGCGCGAACGCGTCGCGCGGCAGCGCGGTGTCCGCGTGCAAGAACAACAGCACCTCTCCCGCCGCACGCTCGGCGCCCGCGTTGAGCTGCGGCCCGCGTCCGCGAACGCAGTGAACGATCGCGGCACCGGCGGCCTGCGCTATCGCAACGGATTCGTCCGTGCTCGCGCCGTCGGCGACGATCCATTCCCACGGCCCCTCTTGCGCCGCGATGTCGCGCGCGCGAATCGCGAGATTTGCTCCCTCGTTCAAAACGGGCGTTACGACCGAAATCAGCATCGTGCGCATCGCCGGCGCTCGTGCTCGACGCGCGTCTTGTAGCGGCGCTCGACCGAGCGCCGTCGTCAGGCTCAAGTGACTCTGTTCGTTCGCTCGGTCAGCGTTGCGCTATAACGGAGCATGGCGTGCGCTGCGCGATCGAGAGGCCGTATCGTACGCGTAAGGCGCTCCCCCACGTCGAGCCGGCCGTCCCGAATCGTCGGACTTGCGGGGCTCCAGAAAGCACCGTCGGCGGTGATCGTCAGCTCTGGCGGGACGTCCGCCGCATCGGCGGCATCTCCCAGCCGCGCCGCGATCGCGGCGCCGCGCGCAATCATCGGTCGCACCACTTGGTTTTCGTCGGCAACGCCGTTGGCTGTAGCGAGGGCGCGCAGCGCTACCAAGTCCGCAGCGTCTTCGTCCGCGACCGTCGTACCGATTCGCCTGCCGATTCCGCGCGCGTGTAAACGTTCGAGTCCGGCGAGCGCACGCGCGTGAGAGCCCGCGCCGCGGAAGCGATCGTTACGCGCGGGGTCCGCAGCGTCGATCGAAATTTGTAACGCGACGGGCAGTTGCGCGAGCGGCAGTAGGCGCTCCGCGACGAATCGCTCCGTAAAGAGCGTGCCGTTCGTGAGTACGACGACCGGTAGCCGAGTCGCAAGTGCGGCGACGAGTTCGGGCATATCGCGACGCAGGAACGGTTCGCCGCCGGTAACGCCGAACGAACGGAACCCCAGGCGAACGGCGTCGTCGGCGAGCGCGCGAATCGTCGCGGCATCGAGTTCGCGCTTCGGCACGGCGGGCGACGACGACGTGAGGCAATAGCGACACGCGAGGTTGCAGTGATAGTTCGAGTAGAACCACACTCGCTCGCCGATCGTCCCATTTGCGATCGCCTTCGCGATTCGCGTCCCGCCCACGCGAGCAGCTTCCGCGGCGCGCGAAGCGACATGACGAGTACCGGTCATAGATGCTCGTTTCGACCTGAAGTCATACCCAAGCCGATATTCGGTCCCACTGAAAGACCGCGGGCGAGGCACCAGGCAGCCGCTGAAAAGGAGGTGTTGCGAAGGTCGTCCTCACCGCTTCAGCTTGCACGGAAGTTGTGGTTTGTGTTTTCCACAACGGCCGCACTTACCCTCCCGAAAGATACGGTGTTACGTGTCAAGCGTTTCCGTAGAGAGGATCGAAGAAGCGGCCGGATTTGAGGAACCCGTAGGCGAGGGTGTGTAGTTCGCGCATTGCAGCGGCAATGATGGTCATCTTCGTCTTTCCGCGGGCACGTAGGCGTGTAGCGAGCGCTCGAATAGGTGGGTTGAAGCGCGAATTTAATAGCATGAATCAGACGGGAGCCGACTTTTGGTTCTAACTCTGCGAATTTCCGCAGGCCTGCTAATGCGGCGGTCGTAAGCGCTTAGACGCGCCGGTGCAATCGTTCTGCTCGTCGGCAACGTCGGCAGCCAGACGGCAACGGTCCCCTTGAAATGTTTCTTCGCTGCTCGATCCGCAAGCCTCGTATGGCGTCTATACCTACAACAACGAACGGGACGCACGCTCGTTCAGCAGCTTTCGAGTAGCTGGCGGCGCATCAACGGATACAGTCGATCACCCTTGAAAATGCCGAGGCGGCGTGAGATACTAGTCATGCCGATGCTACGCCGCTAAACCAATCTCCCCGATAATCGGCACGACCTCCCCCTCTCGAGAACGATTGCTCTGTTTATCGTGTGAAGCGGCTTACGTGTCTTGAAAACCGTCCTGAGATCTACTCCAACGGCCGCTTTGCAACGGTGGCGAACAGCGTCGCTGACGCGCGCTGCGGTCGATGGAGGGATCGTCGCGGCCAGCGATGTCGAGACGTGTGGGCACGCGTTTTTAGGCTTTCCAGCGAACGACGTCGAAAGCGACCTACAGAAGATGGTTCAGGTGTGCGTCGGCTCGTATCGACAGCGCTACGAGATAACGCATCGGGAAGTCAAGAAATATTTCGACACGCTGACGGGTTCGGGGTGGCCGGCTCGAATTTCCGTTTCCGATGATTAACCCGATGGGTCGGCCTCATGTCCTTGAGCGGCTGGACGAGCTGAAGATGAATCGGCTTCGGTGGGGGCGAGCGCTGATCGCGACGCCGGTATAACCGATCGGTGCCGCACCTGTATGGTCGCGAATACTCGCGCACTGCTCTGGCCGCATATACCGGCCGGTTCGACGCGCTGGCGGGCATCACGCCCGTCGAACGCGGCGCTGGCCGCGGGCGAGGCGTTCGCGAGCTCGCGGTACGGACGGGCAGCGGGTTATCGTTCGTGCCGGTAGTCGATCGCGCACTCGATGTCGCACGAGCGTACTACGACGACGTGCCGCTGTGCTGGAGTTCGTGTAACGAGATCGCTTCGCCGTCGTTCTACGAACCCGAGGGCGATGGCTTCCTGCGCACGTTCGTGGGCGGCTTGTTCACGACGTGCGGGCTTGCGAATTTCGGTCAGGCGGGCAGCGACGCGTGGGGAACCTTCGGACTGCACGGTCGTATGAATGCCACGCCGGCCGAATCAATCCGCTCGCAGACGCTCTGGCTCGACGACGACGCGTGCGTTCTGGAAATCGCTGCGACAATGCGCGAGACGTGCGTCTTCGGCGAGAACTTTCGGCTCGAACGCCGCTTGCGCGCGTACGTCGGCGAAAAACGTTTGCAACTTCACGACGAAGTGACCAACGACGCCGGGACGCGCCGGCCGCACATGATCCTCTATCATTGCAACGGCGGATTCCCGATTCTGGACGAGCACGCGCGTCTGTACGTTTCACATGCGAGCGTGACGCCGCGCGACGCCGACGCGGCAGCCGGCCTCGCCGTGTGGGATCGCGGTGGAGCACCGCAGCCCGGATTCAAAGAGCAGGTGTTCGTCCACGAGCCAGTCGCGTGTGGCGACGGACGCGCCGCAGCCGTGCTGTGGAATCCAATGCTGCGCGGCGGCCGTGGCCTCGGAGTCGCGCTGCGCTTCGACCCCAAGCAATTGCCGGGCTTCTTCACGTGGCGCATGCTCGGACACGGCACGTACGTCATGGCGATGGAGCCCGCGAATTGTCCCACGATCGAAGGTCGCGTCGAAGCGGGTAAGCGCGGCACGTTGCCGTTCCTCGAGCCTGGCGAATCGCGCAGCTACGACCTGGAGTTCGACGTGCTCACGAGCTTCGACGCCCTCACGGCCATCCTCCCGAGCGCGACCCCGCCGGCGGGCTGTCGTTAAGGTGGCGACGCGCGTCGTCAGCCTGAGAGCCGGATTCGCGGCCACGAACGTCGCCCGTCATCTCACGCGATTCGCGCGCCGCGCGGAGATCAACATGACGATCGTCTATCGCGACACGTACATGCTCTTCACGCCGATGCTTCCGTACGCGTCGAGCGGGCCCATCAAGCCGCGAAAAATCGCGCCGCCATTATTCGCGATCCTTCCGTAGCTGTTGCGGCGGGGACTTGCATACGAACTTCGCATTGCGGAGCGCTTCATCGGACGGGCATACCATGGCCGAAGGTATCCGGCGGCGATAGGTCCCGGCGAAAGGCCGCCGCCGTACGATCGATGGTTCCGGCGCGGAATGTCACGTCGCCCTCTCGCACGAGATAGTCGCCGATGCGCGCGGCCACGGCCATGATGGTCAGACCCGGGTTTGCCGAGCCCTGCGTCGGCAGAATGCTGCCGTCGCAGATGAATAGATTTGCGATATCGTGCGTTCGCCCGAATCCGTCGACGACGGATGTCTGTGGGTCACTGCCCATGCGGGCGGCGCCGACGAGGTGCGCGTAACGGGTTTCTTCGATCCTTCGCGTGCGCCGGCAGCGGCCATGACGTCCTTTGCCTTTTGTACGGCGAAGGAGATCAGCTTCTTGTCGTTGTCGTGCAGCGTAAACGAAGTCTTCGCGATCGGAATTCCGAAGCGGTCTTTCTCGTCACTTACCTGAACTCGATTTTCGGCGTGCGGCCGGATCTCACCAAGAACGCCGAAGGTTGCCCAGTGGTTGTAATCCATCATCTCGCGTCGTATGCCCCACCCCCAGGCACCTTTCGCAATCGCTAGCTGCTTTGCGAACGCGATCGGTAGCGGACCGACGGTTTGAATCGCAAAGCCGCGTGCGAAGTCGCGCCGCAAATCCGTTTCGTAGAATTCTTCGGTCAGCGCATGGGCGGGCGGGGCCTTGTACATCCGTACTGGATCGTCGAAGCGGCCCGAGACCACGTTGCCCGCTTGCGCCATCAGATAACGCCCAACGGTGTCGCTGGAGTTCGCAAGGCCATTCTCGAATCCGGTGCATGCCGAATTGAGCAGCAGCCGCGGGGTTTCGATGGCATAGCCCGCAACGACGACGGCCCGGGCGCGCAGCGTGCGTTCGTGGCCATCCGCATCGACATACGTAACGCCGCGCGCACGCCGGTGCGCGTCCATGACGATACGCGAAACCATCGCGTTCGCGCGAATTTCGGCGCCGTGGGTGATAGCGTCGGGAACGTGCGTGATCAGCGTGCTGGCCTTCGCACCGACTTTGCAGCCCTGGATGCAGAATCCGCGGTAGATGCAATGCGGCCGGTCGCCGCGCGAAGCGCTCAGAATTGCAACGGGACCGCCGGCGCAGACGCCGATGCCCAGACTCGTGCAGCCTCGGATCAGCGCATTGCCGACGCCGCCCATCGGATGTGGCCCAAATGGGTAACCGTGGGGATCACCCCATGGAAAATAGGCGGGACCCGATACGGGCAATTCGCGCTCGAGTAACTCGTAGTACGGCTTGAGATCGGCATAAGAAATCGGCCAATCGGCCCCGACGCCGTCGAGCGAGTACGTCTTGAAATCCGAGGGGTGAAAGCGTGGCGTGAAGGATGCCCAATGCACCGTTCCGCCGCCGACGCCTTTGCCGCTGTTGTTCGCACCATACGCCAATGGGTGATCGCCGCCGGTAATCCGCATGTCGTTCCAATAGAGGTCGTGCGCGCCTTTCTCGTCACTCACCCAATCGCGCTCGGTGTCCCAAAGCGGACCGGCGTCGAATCCGACGACGCGAAATCCGGCCCGCGCGAGCCGCTGCAACAAGACGCCGCCGCCCGCCCCCACGCCGACAATCGCGAAGTCGACTTCCTCGTCCGGATCGAAGCGCCGCATCGAGCCGAGTCGCTGCTGCGAACCGAGCATGTGCGATCCGAGCGGCGGTTCGCCAAACGCTCCAAAAATCGGCGCTTTCACTGTGTTTCCTCGGAAACCGACCATAGCGGGGCCGCCCACGCGTAGCGCACCTCCTCGACTTCCCACGTTTCCGGATCGCCGTGCTCGAGGCGCATGTAGGCGCGCGGATATGCGGGGCCGCCGAAGCCGATTTCGTCCCA
>JAABUO010001771.1_pt1 | contig 27432 bp, 20 predicted proteins | sample 5559291 | NCBI WGS metagenome assembly JAABUO01 (sample SAMN10711878, study PRJNA513372) | rock metagenome | isolation source: Antarctica rocks | place: Antarctica: Victoria Land, Finger Mt sud | reverse complement strand
CCAGCAGCCGCAGAGCACCCTCAAAATCCTGGGTCTGGACAGCCAGCACTCCCAGGCCGTTGAGGACGTTAGCGCGTGCCTCCGTGGCTGTGAGGTCAGTCGGCATCGTCACCAGCCGCTCCAAGTGGTGGCGGGCACCGCCCCAGTCACCCTGGGCCGTCCATAGCTCCACGAGGACTTCCGCCAAGGCCAGGCCCTGCTGCGCCAGCGTTCCTGAACTACCATTTCCTGAACTACCATCTCCTGAACCAGAGCTGATCTCTGAACCGGCACTAGCTTTTAGAACCGCCCGTGCGGTGTTCACTTCCCGGCGGAGGCGGTCCTGGGCGGCGCGGGTCTGCTCGGTGTGGGGGCTGCCAAAGCCGGCGAGTGCCGCCCGTGCGGTTTCCAGAAGGCTTCCCAGCGCGTAGGAGGCCAGGCGCTCATCCGCCCCCTCGGCCAAGGCAGTGCCGCGCATATGTGCCAGTGCGTCCCGCGCCGCGCCCTCCGGCGTCACTTCCGTCTCCTCCAGACATGCAGAAACTACCTGCCGCTCCACGCCTGCGAGGGCCGCGCTCGCTCCGGGGTACGCCCTGCGAAAGTCGCGGAGGGTGCGAAGGGCCGCGTCGTACTCACCGCGGCGCAGCAGGAACTCGGCCAAGTCTCGGCAGGCTGAAGCCGAGCCGGGCTGGGCAGCGGCTATCTCTTCCAGCAGGCAGATCGTTTCCTGCCGGCGGCGAGGACTTTGCCGGGCATGGGCAAGCAGCGCATGAAGCAGGTCTCGGTGGTGGGCCGCAAAGCGCTTCCGTGCCTCTAGGCACCACGGCAGCCCAAGGCCCTCTTCCCCCCAGCCTTCCAGCAGCCGCCCGCGCTGGTACAGGGCACGGGCGCGGCGCAGGGCCTCGGGTGTTCCCGTATCGCACAGGCGCAGGAACAAGGCAGCATCGGTGTCCAGGACGGACGGGTTCAAGCGCACTCGTCCGCCGCTGCGAGCGATCGCCACCTGTTTTCCAGAGCCGAACACGGCTTCCAGGTCGCGCCCCAGGTGGTAGAGGGTACCAGCCAGGTGGCTGCGGTGGCCGTCTTTGTGGACGGTATCAAAGAGCAGGGGGATGAGGAGGGCGTCCTCGGCTTCGGCTGCTTCTTGGACCGCTAAGTAGGCCAGGAGCTGCTCGCGCTTGGTGGGAACGATGCGCTTCTGACGAGCCAGGCGCAGGTCGGGGATGCCGAAAAGGTGGATCAGAGGTGGTTCAGGGACGGGGAATTCAGGCAAAGTGGCGTCCTCTTCCATCGGTTTATGGCATCTAGTTTCATCGGTCTGTGGCTTCCGGTATGGCATCTAATGTGGCTCAAAAGACGGTGGCCGGCACTTTCGATGCTTGTGGCCTTATTTTCGACGCGAGGACTGCGATTTCCTATGCTCGGACGCTAGTTTTTCGACGGGTTCACCGTTCATACTTCTGGCATATCTTTTCTCTTGGCATATTCTTCTCTCTTTCAAGCCATTAGCCGCTTTTCAAGCGATCTCAGTTTTTCAAGCGACCGCACGATTAAACTTCCGAGATCAAACTTCCGAGATCAAACTTCCAAGAAGGAGACGCGACATGACGGAAAACCCGACGACACAAACCCCAATGACAGGCAACTCCACGACAGGCAACTCCACGACAGGCAACTCCACGACAGGCAACTCCACGACAGGCAACTCCACGACAGGCAACTCCACGACAGGCAACTCCACGACAGGCAACTCCACGACAGGCAACGCAGTAGCAGGTGGTCGAACGCAAGAAGCGGCCTCGGCCGGACCATCGGCCGGTGTTCAGCTCCCCATACCGCCGGGAAACACCTTGCGCCTGCATTCTTCGATGCCTCCCAGTGAACCGCGCCGCGAGATCGAGCCGCGCATCGCCCGCATGGAAGCGGAGATGGAAGTCGCCCGCAGCCGGGGCGTGCTGGGCCTGATGCGCCTGCGCTACGAAGCCTGGCTTGAGGAGAAGATGTTGGGGCCGGCCATTGCCAAGATGCAGGCCCGGCAAGCCCTGCTGGAAGAGCAGCGCAAGACCGCCGAAGCCGAGATCCGCCTCAAAGCTACGGTTCAGTCCGGGGAGGTGGGCGCACAGCGTCACCGCATCGAATGGAACGAGGTCAACCGCCAGCGCCTCACCGGCGAGCTGCAAGCCCTCGGCATGATCACCCTCTCGCCGGGACCGGCACCGACCGTTCCCGCATCTTCCCTTAGTTCCTCGCCGCCCCCGGTCAGCACGCACGTCACGGATGAGCAGGTGGAAGCCGTGGCACTGCGGGGATTTCTGAAAGGTGTGGAAACCGAGGAAGACTGGCTGGTATACCGGGCAGAGCTGGGTCAGCACCTGTCGCCCTATGCCGTGGAGGAAGTCGGCTCGCGCCTGCGAGAGCTATGGCGTCTTAACCGACAAGCCGGAGTCGGTGCTTAACATGCCCTGATACTTAACGTGTCCGAGTAAGAAGAGCTTGTGTAGGAAGTGGAGAAGCATGAGCAACGCCAGTCCCATAGACATCGGACGATACATCACTTCCCCGGCAAGCGGGAGCGCGGGCCTGCGCTTCCTCTGCGATGCCCCCGAGCTTGAGCGGCATGTGGGGCAGCCCTGGTTTCGCGCCTACGCCGCCGAGCGTCTGGACATCCCCCGAGCCGCGATAAGTGGAACCGATGGCCCCGCAGGCATGGCCCGGATTGGCCACGACCTGCTGGCCCGCCATGCCTGCATTTGCGGGGCCACTGGCAGCGGCAAGACGCGCCTAGCCCTGCATCTACTCGCGGAGCAGCTTCGGGCCGGCTGCTCGGTGGTGATGCTCGACCCCAAGATCGAGACCATCCGCCATCTCCTGACGCTGGCCTACTCGGCCGGCATCACGCCGGAGCAAGTTACCGTGCTGTCGCCGCATCTGTCCGGGGCAGGTGCGCCGGGCTGGAACCCGCTGGACGTGCGTTCGTCCGGCATCGCCCCCGCGCAGGCGGCAACCGATGTGGTGTCCGTGCTGGAGAAGAGCACGTCGTCCTGGGGTCCCCGGATGGGCGACCTCCTGACCAACGCTCTGATCCTGATCGCCACGCACGGCCTGTCTCTGTTCGAGCTGGCCCGTTTCTTGCAGCGCGATGACTACCGCGAAGGACTTCTGCGCCTGCCGCTTTCCAGCGCAGAACCTAGCAGTAAAAGTACCTTTGAGAATGTCGCTTTTAGCAACGTCGCCTACGAGGAAGCGCGGGACTACTTCGTGAATGAGTTTGCCCTATGGAGCAAGTCCGAGCGGGCAGCCGCTGTTGCCCCGGTCCTCAACAAGTTCCGCGAGCTGCTCCGAACGCCCTTCCTGCGCTCCCTGCTCTGCGCCCGGCGGACCACCCTGCACCTGGGCGCTCTCTGGCACCGCCCCGGCCTGGTTCTGGTTCACCTGGACGCGGCAGCTCTGGGCGATGAAGGGGTCCGGCTGCTGGGCGGCCTGCTGGCGCATCAGCTTCTGCGGACCGCCATGCGGGCTGAAGGACCGGTTCCTGTCGTGCTGGCGCTGGACGAGATGGGCGTTTCCGAAGAGTTTGTGGGCGGCGCGGCGGCGAAGATCCTCGCGATTGCCCGCTCGCGCGGCCTGCGGCTTTTGGTGGCCTGCCAGCACCTGGACCAGCTTTCGGGTGATCTGCGAACGGCGCTTCTGGCGAATACAGCGGTACGGGCCTTCTTTCGCCTGGGGTATGCGGATGCAAAGCTTGTGGCAGCGTCGCTGTCTGCCGGCACCGGCGAGAAGGTTTCGCGGATCGCGGCGGATGTTGCAAAGCGAGATGCGGAAGGCTACCCGGAAGCTTGGGCGGAAACGGTGCACACGATCCGGGACGGGCGTGGCGAGCCGATCTGCCTCTCCCCTGCGGCGGCGCAGGCGTTCTGGCACCTGGCCCGCAAGGCGGACGGAGCGGCGCAGGTGGCGGGGCTGAAGCGGCTTGCGCGGGTGTCCGGGATTGACCGGCTGTACGTGCATGCAGCGGACACCAAGCAGCCGGCGGAGCTGTCGCGCTACGTGAAGAGCTTGGCAGCGGAAGACTACTACTTGTCAGGCACCGGCCCGGTGCGGCTGGTGGTAAACTTCCCTCGGCCCCGGCTGTCTGTGCTGTCCCGCGAGACGGAAGCGGAAAGGAGCCAGGGGTGGATCAAGACGCTGATGGAGCTTCCGGTGCAGCGAGCAGTGCTGCGGCTCTCAAGCGGGCAGACCGGCGAAGTGCAGGTGATGAACGTGGCTGATCCCACCGCGCCGGTGGGTTTTGAGCGGTTCCTGTCGGCGGCGGTGGCGGGCAGCGGGCAGTCCGCACGGGAGGTGGAACAGGCGCAGGTGTGGCGCAGGGAAGAAGTGGAGCGAGTCGCGGATGGTAGTAGGACGTCTAATATGCAACCGGAAAAACCACGGTCACAGAGAAACCAACGAGGTTCTGCCAATGAAATGGTTCCCAATAATGAAATGGTTCCCAATGATGAAGTGGCTGTTTCATTCAAGACTTCGTCAAACAAGACTTCATCAAACAAGACTTCATCGGAAACACGAACACATAGTCGCCTTGCCGCTGGCACTGCTAGGGACGAAGTCTCTTCTCCAAATGAGGTGTCTTCTCCATTTGCGATGGCTCTCGTTGCCAACAAATCCAGCGCTGATAAACCGTTGATCGCGGAGGATGGCAGCCTTGCCTAAGAACAGCATCACCAGTCGAGCCAATACTAACAAAGCAAACAGCGAAGAAGTTACCCTTTCCCGGCGGCGGCGCTACGACCGCTCCCCCACGGAATCGCTCTGCGTGTCTCTGACACCGGTTCGGCTGGATATTATGCACTTTCTGGCTGAGCTACGGTTTCTGTCTCTGCCTCAGATCGCTCGGCTTTGCTGCCCATCTCCCCGGCAGGAGTTGGCTGAGAAGAGCGCTCGGCGGCAGATGCGACTATTGTTTGACGCGGGCCTCGTAGATGTAATTCCTGTATCCCGCGCGGCTCTTGCCCCAGCAGGTGTGCTCAACGATGCTTCATTGCTGTATGGCTCCGCGCCCAACATCTATGCACCCACAGTGCTTGGGCTGGAAACGCTCCACCGGGCAGGGCTGATAGAGAAGCCGGATGCCGCGCGGAAGAAGCCAGCCTATGGGCCAAAAAATAGCCTGTTTCTGGCGCATGAGCTGGCAGTGCGCGATGTGCGGGTCTGGCTGGAGTTGGCAGCTCGGGAAAGTGGGCATGAGCTGGAGCAATGGCGGGACGGCGAAGCGGCGGCGGTGGATTTGAAACGAGATCACTCACCGTTCTCGGTTCGGCCGGACGCCTGGTTCGTACTGCGACTGGGACAGGCGGTGCTCGTTGGGCTGGTGGAGGTGGACCGGGGAACGGAGCGCGGCGAACGGCGCTGGAGCGAGAAGCTGGATGCTTATGCCGCGCTGTTTGCGAGCGGCCGGTTACCCTGTGTGACTGGCTACGTCAACGCACGGGTTTTGGTCATAGCACCCGATATCCGGCGGCGCGACCATCTCGCTGGCATCATAGAGAAATGGGGAGGCCAAAGCACCTCCCGCTTCTGGATTGCCGATCAGGCTATTTTCGACGAGGTGAACCTGCAGCTATCATACTGGCGACAAGGAACCGATCTATCCCTTCGGCCGCTAATATTTTCTGGCATAACCTGATATTTCTCCAAGCGGCTACTATTTTTAGTTCGCCTTGTGGAGTCCAGCGGTGACCTGACAAAAACTTCCAAAGTTTATGAAAGAATTCTGTGTTCAATGAACTCAACTGAGGATTCACCAACATTAGAGGATGCTACCTTCAAGATCATCCGGCGACGCATCCTTCCTTTTGCAATACTGTTGTATATGTTCGCGTACCTGGACCGTGTCAATCTCTCATTTGCTTCCTTGCAGATGAACAAAGATCTTGGCTATAGCATGAGCGTCTACGGATTTGGGGCAGGCGTATTTTTCATTGGTTATTTTTTGTTCGAGGTGCCCAGCAATCTTATATTGGCGCGAGTTGGGGCACGTCTTTGGATTGCTCGTATCATGTTTACTTGGGGTATTGTCGCCTCACTTATGATCTTTGTGAAGACTCCAACAAGCTTTTATTTGCTTAGGTTTTTGCTTGGGGCCGCAGAGTCAGGGTTTTTCCCTGGTATGATTTTTTACCTCGAATCCTGGTTTCCGGGGACTCACCGCGCTCGCGTGGTGGCGCTGTTTATGACGGCAACAGCCTTCGCAGGTGCCATCGGAGCGCCCCTTTCAGGCGCTATCCTTGAACTGAACGGTGCGTGGCACTTAGCCGGGTGGAAATGGTTGTTTTTAATTGAGGGCGTACCATCTATTTTTCTTGCATTCGTGGTGGTGCAGAAACTGCCGAATGGCCCAGCTCAGGCAATGTGGCTCATGCCTTCGGAGCAGAATTGGCTGATTAACCGTTTGGAAAAAGAGCGTGCCAGAAACTCCGATCATCAGATTTCCAGTACGTTTCGAGGAATTTTCAGCATCAGGCTCTGGTTGCTATGCTTAGTTGGCTTTACCATGATCCTTGGAATGTACGGGTTTGGCTTCTGGGTGCCACAGATCATCAAAGAAGTTTTCCGCCTTGATAACTTTCGCGTGGCATTACTTACGGCAATTCCGTATGTGGCAGCAGGCTTTGGAATGGTCCTAATCGGTACGCATTCGGATCGAGTCAAAGACCGACAGCAGCATATTGCGGTCTCTGCCTTACTGGCCGCATCAGGATTTACCCTTAGCGCGTGTAGCCATCATTCGCTGCTAGTGTTGTATGGTCTCTGTTTAGCAGCTTGCGGCGTCTGGGCTATGCTTGGACCATTCTGGGCTTGGTCAACGCCTACGTTTACAGCCCAGACATCTGCGGCTGGCATAGCTATAATCAGTTCCTTTGTCAACCTTGGCGGCTTTGCTGGTCCTTATATGGTTGGGGTAATCAAATCCTCCGGTTACGGATTTAGAGGTGGGCTACTGGCTCTCGCTGGAACATTGCTTATAGGCGGAGCGGCAACGTCACTTGTCCAACATTTGGACAAGTCTAACAACTCCAACAAACATCAGAAAGATGCAACTGAGGAAAGAAGATGCTGAAAAATCCTGATCCCGTTATCGACATTATGGCCGTCAATGCCGTAGAGTCATAGTTTCATGAACCACCCTTTGATCCGTGGGGGCGCGAGATCGCGGTCAAAATGATTGATATGATCATCTACAGCGACCGCGTACTTTACCCTATCGTCCGACCAAAAAAGTTTGACGTCGGCGAAGAACATAAGGCTACACCTACGCTACTAAACACGCTCAAAAAGAGTGATTCAAAACTCATAGACGAAGTTCCCTATTACATCGAAGATTATCTGGAATATAACTCGAATGAATTAGTGTCAACATTCGAGGCGTTTGAGGCCTATGTTCTGGCAAACCGGACCTTGGTGAGGCAGTATATTGTCGCTCGGCGCGCTGAATGGATTCGTCCGCAGTATACGGCTCGCTTGCCAAAGCACTACGTCTTTCCTATACAAAAGGTGAAAGAGTTGCAGCGCTTCCAGCATCTGCAAACTCAGCTAAATGTGGATGAAGATGAGCTTGTTTATGTCTTTGACTTGGTGCTTCGGTATACTCTGTATGGTGGAATCGCCGCAGAGGGGGCCTACTACTTGTCTCATCCTCTTCGGGAAGATGTCGACGTTCCCACGCTGGAGCGCCGCGCCGCCATACCTCCGTACATCCCGCTGCCGCTTGGTCCCCATGTAGTCAAGCTAGTTAAATCTTTGACGAGGGATGAGTTCGCCGCCCTGCTGCACGAGGCACATGGAGTAGTACGAGAGCTTCATATTGACAAACTAAAACCTGGCACTGTTGGCAAGGATGCCCGGCGCGAGTTGGCGGAACGGCTCGCGTTGCCCGCAAGGCTGAAAGGCTTTTCCAGTAAAGCTGTGAATGCAATCGGTGGTATGACCGCCATAGCATCTAACGCGCCCCTTCTTGTTGCTCAAAACGAGCTAACTGGCATAGTGGCTGCGAGCGGTGCAGTTCTGGGAGGTGCTATCTCAGCTTCTTCTTCTTTATGGCAAGCTCAACTTCCACGCTGGGCTTCCGTCCCTTGGCTCCGCTGGGCTATGAACTATGATGTTGAGCGCGAAGAGCAGGAAGGCTAAATAGGAGCCGCTTTCGCTACATTTTTCGCTACATTGGCAATATCACCTTACTTCCTGTAAGCATCTGCGCCTGTAAGCATTCGCGATGAAATAAGCAGCCTCAAAAGCAACTTTTTTGGAAGTTGTAAGTAAACTCACTGAAAATAGCGAGCTTTGTATGTACCGTTTTTTCCAACTTGACAAAAGAAGGAAGCTATGGAAATGAATCTGCTTGCCATCAACCTGTGTGCAATTGTCGTAGCCACTGTATGCGTGACGCATTTTGCTCAACTGTTCATTGAACAGAAGAAAACAGGTTTACCACGTCGTAATATCTTTCTTCTAACTGTATGGATCGTGGTTCTTCTTATCCAGTGCCGCTTTTTGTTCTATCTCGTTCGCTTGCACCTTGGATAAATCCCCAATCCTCTTGTAGTTCCGGAAGCCAAAATAGGAGCAGCCTATGAAAGCAGGTATCAAGAAAATGGCGTTATAAACATTACAGCCGCTGATAGGTTTATCAGCGGCTTTTTTTGCCCTAAAATTGCGCTTGTAAATTAACCACGGAATGGTTATAATATCACCATCAAGAGGTTAATTTACACTATGTACCGCCGAAATCTCATGCCGCTGCTTCAAGACGCTCTGAGCGACAGTCCTGTTGTTCTGCTCAACGGTGCTAGGCAAACTGGCAAAACCACACTCGTGCAAGCTCTCACTGAAAATCAGTCTGAAGAAAATCAAGTCAAAGAACAGCAGGTCAAAGCACAGCAGCTTGCACGGACCTATCTCAGCCTGGATGATGTGGGCGTGCTGTCCGCCGCCAAGAGCGATCCCGCTGGTTTTTTGTCTGGCTTTCCCGGTCCTCTGGTGATTGACGAGGTTCAGCATGCCCCGGAGTTGTTCCCAGCGATCAAGGCCACCGTAGACAAGCGGCGTGAGCCAGGGCGGTTCCTGCTGACAGGTTCCGCTAATGTCCTGCTTCTGCCACGCCTTTCCGAGTCGCTTGCCGGACGCATGGAAATTCTCACCCTCTGGCCGCTGGCACAAAGCGAGATTGAGAACAAAAGTGGGACCGTAAATGGAAGTCAAAGTTCTAGCCGCAACAGCAGCTTGATTGACCTTTTGTTCAGCGACGCTTTTTCTCAGCTTCTTGCGCCAGGGCTTCTGCCGGAACTGCCTAAAGCAGACTTGATCCGCCGCATCGTGGCTGGCGGCTACCCGGAGCCGCTGGCCCGCGCGAGTGATGCTCGGCGCAGGGCTTGGTTTGCCTCGTACTTGACGACGATCCTTCAGCGCGACGTGCGAGATATGGCAAACATCGAAGGCCTGACTGCTCTGCCCCGGCTCTTGTCTCTGCTTGCCGCCCGCAGCGGCTCGCTGCTGAACCTAGCCGACGTCTCGCGCACGTCCGGCCTTGCCTACACGACCCTGCTCCGCTACATGACGCTCTTAGAGGCAACCTTTTTAGTGCAGTTTCTCCCGTCCTGGTCCGCAAACCTCGGCCACCGGCTGGTCAAGTCGCCGAAGCTTTTGATCAGCGATACCGGGCTTGCGGCCAGTCTTTTGGGCGTGACGGCAGAGCGGCTGGCCGAGAACGGAACGTTGCTGGGGGGCCTGCTAGAAACCTTTGTAGCGATGGAGCTTCGCAAAGCCGCCGGATGGAGCGCGGCAGCAGTGCAGCTTTTTCACTACCGGACGCAGGCCGGTCAGGAGGTAGACGTGCTGCTGGAGAATGGAATGGGCCAGCTCGTGGGCGTGGAAGTCAAGGCGTCAGCGACTGTGACTTCCAGCGACTTCAAGGGACTGCGTGGGATCGCTGAGGCGACGGGTGACCGCTTTGTGCGCGGAGTGGTGCTGTATACCGGAAGCCAGGTGATCCCGTTTGGAGAGCGCCTGTACGCCCTGCCAATGAGCGTCCTCTGGCATCAGTGATCTTTTGGCACCAGTATTTACAACCCGGCCTGTTCATAACCCGACCTGCGCGGCGGCATTATCTCGAAAGAGGGAGCCGTCGCGGATGTAGCGGCGGGCCACCATCACAGATTTATGGCCGGTCTGGGCCATGATGGAGCGCTCAGACACGCCCGCCTGCGCGGCGCTTGTCGCAAGTCCCGCCCGCAGACTATGGCCCGCATACCGCGCGGGGTCCAGCCCCGCCGCCAGGGCCGCCCGCTTGACGATCAGCGCCACCGCGCGGTCAGAGAGCCTTCCCGGCTGCACCTGGCCGTGCCGGTTGATCGCCCTAAACACTGCTCCTTCGGTCAGTCCAGACTTTTCCCGCCAGGCGGCCATCGCCCGGACCGGGCAAGTATGCGGGTGGGAGCCGTAGGGAATGCCCACTTTTCGGCCCTGCCCCTCCTGATCCGTCTTGCTCTTCCTGATCGTGACGGTCAACCCGTCATGGCCGGCCTGCACATCCTGGACATCCAGCCCCACAAGCTCCGAGCGGCGGAACGCGCCGGCAAACCCCAAAAGCAGCAGCGCCCGGTCCCGTACGCCGATCAACCTGTTGTCGAGGGTGTCCACCATGCGGTGCATCTCGGCGGTGACAGCGGGGGCTTTGCCCTGCTGATGGGTCCCTTTGGCGCGGCGGATGCCAGCCCAGACAAGGCGGACGGGCGCGGCGGTTGTCGGGGTCTCGTGGCCGGCGGCTTGGTGGACCTGGGAGATCGTGGCGAGGCGGCGTCCGAGCGTGGAAGGCTTCAAGGCATCGGCAAGGGCGGTGAGGTAGAGGGCGACGGTCTCCGGCCGGGCGGGCAGCGGGACGAAGCTGTAGGGCCGGCACCAGCAGGCAAAGTCGTCCCAGTCGGAGGCATAGGCGCGGCGTGTGTTTTTGGACTTGGCCTGGCGGGCATAGTCCTTGGCTTGGTCTCGGAAGCCGGCGAGGCTGACCGGCAGGTTCAGGGCTTCCGCTGGCTGCCCCTGCGGTTCGCTATTTTGTTGATTCTGTTGCTGGCCCAAGCTGTCGCTGTCAACCGGGTTGCCGTCAACGTTTTCGCCAAAGCTCGCGCTGCCATTTAAAGGTATGGAAACGGGCTGATCATCAGTCCGTGCCGGTAACAGGAAGTCGGACTGCTTGGATTCTGATTCGGCTGCTAAAATGAGGCTCATAGGGCCTATTTCGCTGTCCCCCGCCGTGTTTCCTCCTGACTAGCGATAATGAAAGCTTATCGGAAGTCAGGAGGAGCATGAGCAAATATGCAAAGTATGAACTTGCACATTATTTGGGTTCTCCCGCATATTTGATGATTGAGCGCTTTCTTGCTTGGAAAATGAAGTATGATGTGGAGTAAAATGTGAGGGGACGGGAAACATTACGGCGAATATTCTGGTATGTCTTCCCCTACCTTTTTGCCTGTAACCGGTCTACTCCACCTGGATGGCATCACCTCAGAAACGGACAGGATCACCCTGGTCGCCAGTACCGTCCAGTCCCAAACTGCCTGTCCACTTTGCGGCCACTCGTCGGGGCGCGTCCACAGCCGCTACACCCGCACCCTTGCCGATCTGCCCTGGCAAGGCATCGCCGTCCGCCTGCAGCTGAAGACCCGCCGCTTCTTCTGCGACCAGTCAAGCTGCAAGCGCGTTGTCTTCACCGAGCCGCTTCCCCAAGTCGCCCTCCGCTATGCCAGGCGGACCGACCGGATGGCTCAGGCGCTGCACCTGATCGGCTACGCCCTCGGCGGTGAGGCCGGCGCACGGCTCGCCCAGAGCCTGGGGCTTGCTGCCAGCCCGGACACTCTCCTGCGGCATCTCACTCAGAAGCATCTGACGCAAAGTGTTTCTACTGCCAACTTCTCGTCTGCTTCTGTGCCGGTGCCGCGCGTTCTTGGGGTGGATGACTGGGCTTATCGCAAAGGACATCGTTACGGCACCCTGCTGGTTGATCTGGAGCGCCGCCGTCCCGTCGATCTGCTGGCGGACCGGGAAACAGGAACACTGGCGGCTTGGCTCAAGGCTCATCCGGGGGTTGAGGGTGATCAATCGTGATCGTGCCAGTGCTTATGCGGAAGGAGCGCGACTGGGCGCACCCAATGCTGTTCAAGTCGCGGATCGCTGGCATCTCTTGAAGAACCTGGGAGAGGCAGTCACACGCTCACTTTTGGGCCACGGGGCGCATTTGCGCGAAGCAGCAGAAAATAAAGCGGCGGGTACGGCGGTTGGCATCGAGAAACCAGACATCGAGGAGCAAAAAAGTCCCTCTCAGCAGAAAAGCCTTTCCGAACAAAAGATGGAGCAGCAAAGCGCTCATCGGCGGGAGAAGCGACTGGCGCAATACACTCAGGTCCATGAGCTGCGCCGGCAAAACTTGACTATTGAGGCAATCGCCCTCACGGTAGGCATTGGAGGCCGAACGGTGCAGCGCTTTCTGGAGGCCGAGACCTTCCCGGAGCGTTCCAAGCACCGGTGATCCGCGCGGCCCGTAGACGCCCTCTCTCCTTATCTCAACCATCGCTGGAACGAGGGATGCCACAATGCCGCACAGCTCTTTCGGGAAGTGAAGGCGCAGGGGTTTGGCGGCAGTTACGCGGTTGTTTGGGAAGCGGTACAAGGCTTATCTGCCAAATCTTCCGGCTATGGACGTGCCTCACATAAATACTCTTCACCTCTGCCTTCCAGCTACCAGGTTGCTTGCTGGCTTCAAGGCTACCTTAGCCCAAAGCCGGGGGTGCAGCAGCACCAGAAAGCCTTCCTGGAGCGGTTGTACCAACGGGTTCCTTCTCTTCAAGAAGCCGGAGCACTCGCTAAACAATTCACGCAGATTGTGGTCGGTCGCAAGGCTTCAGAGCTTCCCGTTTGGCTGGAACAGGCCGGTCGTTGCTCATGCCCTGAACTGCGTCTGTTCGCGGCGAGCTTACGGCAGGACCTGGCTGCGGTGACAGCGGCTTTGACTTCGGAATGGAGCAATGGGCAGACGGAAGGCCAGGTGAACCGGCTGAAAACGATCAAGCGGCAGATGTACGGACGTGCAGGCTTCGCTCTGCTGCGGGCACGGGTTCTGCCGGCCTGCTAATTCAGATTTTCAGCTAATCTACTAAAAAGCAAACCCGATTAAGGCGGGTTGAAACTTGCTAATCTTGAAAACCCACTCCCACAGCCCTGTTTCATCAAATATGCGGGAGAACCCAAAAAATTCCAAAATTGACATCGCTTGGTATCAACCTGGTCAGCTCAGATCGGCAGATTGTCGAGGGTTTGCAAATTGTCTACTGCGGTACAGTTTCAGAGATAGGTCAATCGTAATCAAGGGCGCTTCATTGCTGCAAGCTCGGCGACGGTTAGGAAGTGGCCCGGCCAAGCATATCGGACGACCTGGCTTGGCTGCTGTTCAGCCGCGTTCAAATATTCCTCCGGCGTGAGGTTGAGGCCGGCAAGACGGTAGTCGCTGACTTGTGCTCTGTTACTACTCTCGTTGGGAATTAGCAGCGGAGGCAGGGAGGCGATAGGCTGCATGGCCTGAAGCGTCCATACTTGTTTGCGCGTCGGGAGAAGAGGATCCTCAGCGACAAGCGAGAACTTGTCGCAGACCCAATCTGCGCCAAGACGCTGATAACAGAGGGTCTGGTACGTCCATGTTTCACCTCCTTGCATCATGACGATTTTCGCCGGTGCGCCGCCAAGACGCCGGCTCAAAGTCAGGTCAATCGTTTCCGTGGTTGCGGGGTCAGGATGAAAACCTTGCGGCACAGTGGCTTCAAGTGTCCACGAAATTGCTGTGGTTTCCTTCATGCGCCAATGAGCATCATAAAGAGCCAGAGGATTTAGCCCGGTTAGCAGCACCAAGTGCTCCGGCATCAAACCAAAGCCGGTCATGAACGGCTCACGGTAGCGAATGCTTTCTCCGGTCGTGCCCCAGACCGTAGGCGGGAGTGATGCGACAGCTTCTCCATCGGCAGTGTTCTGAGCGTTCACAATGATGCCGGCTCCTCCTTTGTAATATTGCACGAAATTGCCGAAATGATTTCCCTGCTCCCTGGTGCCGGTCACTAATGTTTCAGCGCCGTTGCGTGAGATCTGCCATGTCCGAGTAGAGTAATACGGGCGCTCTTGGCTGGGTCCCTGGGGGCCAGAGTTTTGCTGTTCGTTGATCTGCCAGGCAAATGTGGAATGGCTAAGGCGCTGCTCCCGTCGTGCCACAGACATTACGATGGACAGCGGCAAAGTAGGACACGACAGATTATTTGTCGCGCTGTTTTTAGCGTTTGTCTGAGCGTTTGTAGTCTTCGGGAGAGCAGGCTTGCTGGAATGTGGGACAGGGATCGCCCGGCTGACAAGAGATAAGCTCCCTAAAAACAGCGTAGATATAGTGATGATGGACACTTTGACTTTGGCTGAAAACATGGCTTGTTTACTCCTCTAGGGAGCAGCATGACGCTCACATCAAGCGTCATCTGAATTGCTTAGGTAGCTCCTAGATTGAACATCTGAGGAGAGGCGGGGCGGTCTGCTAAACGATTTCAAGATTTACAACGGTTTCAGGACTTGCAGTGGAAGATCATTCTCTCCACTCTTAAGGCTGACCTGGCAAGTGCGGCGTTCCATTGGCTCCGGGCACTAAAGGACCAGATGGCAGATGCGTAATGCTTGGCAGCCCCGGACCCGGTGGCACCATTGGCAAACCCGGATTAATTGCAGAACTAGGATTGGCCGTTGGGCTAGGGTTCGCGGGTGTTGCGGGATTAGTCGCTGCGTTGGGAGCCATAGGAACAAGGGGAGCCAGCGGAAGGGTTTTCATGCCAGCCGCCGAAGTGGGCACAGGGTGGGCTGCTAGTCGCGGAAGCAGCAGGGCCAGAAGTGCTTTGTGGCCGCCAGCGTAGTTCACGGCTGTCAGTCCTTGATGGGTATGGGCATTCACATCTGCGCTTCGGCTTACCAGCATCTGGACAAGGGGAACACTGCCGGAATGAACCGCTAGGATCAGCGCTGTGTAGCCATTGCGGTCAGCCGCTTTGACGTTTGCGCCGTGGCTGATCAGCGTCTTCGTGAGAGGGAGGTTGCCCAGGTAGCAAGCGGCCATGAGTGGGGTTAGCCCTTGAGTGTTTCCTTGATCCACTTCTGCCCCCGCTTGCAGCAGCTCGCCGGCGATAGCGGTGTGGCTGCCGCGTGTGGCCCAAAGCAGCGGGGTGTAGCCAGCTTTGTCGCGGGCATTTACGGAGGCTCCGCTTGCCAGAAGCAAGCGCACTAGCGACGCATCGCCTTGCGCGGAAGCCAGGATCAGGGCGGTCCTACTCAGGTCATCCTGGGCGTTGACGTTTGCTCCATGCTCTAAAAGAAGCCGGGTGGCAGTCAGGTCACCGAGTGCCGTGCTGACCAAAAGTGGCAAGCGGTTGTCCGTGCTGCGTGCGTTGGCATTCGCCCCGTGATCCAGCAGCTCCAGCAAGATGCTGTCTGCGTTCTTTACAGCGTCGGCGGTCTTCGGGTCTGCTGAGGCGCGTCGGCTTCCAGCCAGAGCGATCAGCAGCAGCGGCTCCTCGGTCTTGGAGGTCGTGTTATTTTTGGCAGTGGCATTGACAAGAGCGCCCGCTTCGATCAGCAGGCGCACGGCCTCTGGGTGTTCTAGGCCCGCTGCCAGTTCAAGCGGCATCACTCCTCGCTGCTGCGGCGTATTGACGTTCGCTCCTCGCGCAATCAGCAGGCGCATGGCCGCCGCGTCGTTGTTCACGGTTGCGATGCCAAGCGGCGTGAAGCCAGCGCCGTTGCGGGCGTTGACATTTGCGCCTTTTTGCAGCAGCAGCTTCACCAGCGCGTCGGCGCGGAGGCCAACAGCTTCGGCCAGCGCCGTATTCCCATGCGGGTCTGCGGCGTTCAGATGAGCGCCATGCCCCAGCAGCAGTGCCGCGACCGTATTGCTTTTGGCGGCGACGGCGTAGCAGAGAGTTGGTGTTCCGGTAGGGCCTTTTGCATTTGGGTCCGCCCCTTGCGTGAGCAGCCCGGCGACATGGGCAGCATTGCCGCGAAACGCCTCCGCGATTAGCGCCTGATTAAGCTGCGCTTTTGTGACGACTGGCCTGGTGACAATGCGTTTGATGATGTGGGGCTTGGCGAGAAGCAGCTGGCCCGGCGGCGGCGTTTGGCGCGGGGCGGGCGAAAACAGCGGCGGGTCCAGGCGCTGCGCGGAGATGCTGAGGGGCAGGATCAGCAGAAGGCCCAGCGCGAAAACTGGAACGAGACGGCGGCGGTCGAGGCGATGCTGTAGGAAATTCGTGATCATAACTCAGACTCAATAGTTCATTCAATAGTTCACGGGGGCGCTGACATAGGCGGTGATGGGGATGATCAGGCGGCGGCCACTGGCGAGGGTCACTCTGAGCTGGGTCTGCATCGTGCCGGCGGGGGCCTGCGGGCTGAGCGTGACGGTCAGGCTGCGGGCGCTGGTCACAAGCTGGCTGCCGGCACCAAACGAAGTGGCAAGCGGCATCAGATGGGCAGTGATGTAGGGACTGGGCGACGCGGTGGAGAGCGTCCTCACGTCACTTGCCTGGTTCCCCAGCAGCGAAATCTGGCGGCTGGCTTCTTCGCCCTGCTTGACAGTGCCGAAGGAAAGGGTCTGCGGCACGGCTCCCACTTCCCCCTGCACCTGGCCCAGCAGCAGGACGGAGCCGCCGGCGAACGCCTGAGCGGCCACGGAGTTCGGCTCGCCGGTGGGGGCAAACGACAGGGTGCCGGTAATCGGGCCGAGCGGGGCATTCGCCGGCACCGAAACAACGTAAGTGCGGCTGATGGTCTTCGGCCCGCCGCCGGCTCCGGCGACATGCGTGACGATGGTTGGCTGCGGGACCAGGCGCAGGGCGCTGTTGGAGGAGCGCAGCGCGGGCAGGGTGCCACTCGGGGCAAGGCGCGGGTCCACGGTGACGGTGAGCGTCAGGGGCTTTGCCTTGCCGGCGGGCACGGTGCCGAAGTCCAGCAGCGGCGGCGACAGGGCGACAAGCGGCGTCAGGGTGGCCTCCATGACCAGCACAGCGGCAGGCTGGGTCTGGCCAGGCACATACACGGACACGGACTTTTCGAGGTTGCCGGCGGGATGCCCGGCGAGGTCCACGCTGACATGCAGGGCCAGGGTCTGGCCGGGCGCAATCGTCAGCGCCCCGATCTGGGGAGGAATGGCCTCGACATGAGTGCAGTGGCAGGACGGCTGAAGACGCTCTAGGAGCATCGGCTTGTCCGTCTCGTTTTTGAGGTGAAAGACAGCCTGGATTTTGGGCGTGTCCAGGGGGTTAAGGGTGCCGAAGTTGCGCTCTCCCTGGTTCTCGTACAGGAGAGAGACGCCGTCCTGGGCCTGAATGCTGAGGCCGGCAAAGGGGATGCCGGGAGAAGCCGGGCGCGGCTTGCTCTGGGGCTGAGGGGTCGCTGCTACGAACGAGGGCGGCAGGGTACGGGTGGGCACGGCGGGAAAGGTCTCTGCGTGTACAGCGGCGGTCAGAAGCAGGACCAAAGCCGAAAACGCGGCGAGAGTGCGACAGGGATAACGGATGGACTGGTTGAGGCGAGAAGGAGAACGGGTAGCCATGAGGTTTCTTTCTGTGATCTTGCCGAGAAAAGAAGATGTTGCAAAATCGAGATGTGTTTGCTGGGAGCATCTGCCACCTCGCAAAAGGCGGCAGCGCATTCGGTTGTCAAAGAACAAGCCTATTTCAAGGACACAGGCGGGGCGGATGCCGTTGGAACCCTCAAACCAGTATCGACACTGCTATCGCTTATCTCATGATTACCGATAGCACTTTTTTGCCGTCTTGCCCTTCATACCTGCAAGGCATAGTCACTCTCGCGCGATGAACTGGTGTTTATAAGGATAAGGCGTGAAACCATCCGTCAATTGAGCCAAAAAAAACCGATTCGCTAGTAACAGCAGGAGAAGCACATATGCTAGAACTTGCTTTAAAGTTCCATCTCTCTGATCCTGTGTGCCTATCCAATGTATGTAAAGTACCATCCATTGAACCGAAGTAAAGTGCATCGTTAGTAACAGCTGGCGAGCTTTCTATAAAGCCCGAAGAAAGAAACGACCAATTGATCTCTTGATTATTAATGTTAAGAGAATACAAGTGACCATCTGGCAAACCAATATATATTTCATTACCAGCGATGGATGGCGAAGAGCCTAGCAAGCTTTTATTATTCCTTGATCTAGAGTTGAAATTATGTTCTGCTGGCTCGAACTCTTTTTTCCAAATCAATACACCATTTTGGACATTCAGTGCATAAAGGTTATATTTTTGGGGTTCCCGAAATCTCACAGAAACAATATATACAATGTCCCCCGAGATAACAGGGCAAGCTCTTATAGAAGCGTTCAAGAACTCAGATGTCCATAAAGGTTCGCCTGACATCTTGTCGACGCAATTTACAAAAGAAACTCCTGGCTTCTGAGAAACCACAACTATGCCATTATCAGATACAGATATATCCGCCGTAATGTTAGATTTTGTATTGAATGACCACTTCTCCTCTAGTGAGGAAAGACTAAAAGCGTGGAGACTCATATAGTTGCTGCCAACATACACTGCTTGATCATCACATACTGCAGAAGTCAATGCAAACCACTTTTCTGACTGATTGTTCTGCCTCAGTAGCTTACCAGAGAAAGCATCTAGAGCGAAAAACCGCCCGTAATCTGACACATAAATATTGCTCTGATGTACCGCAACAGAATACCAGGGATAAGGTGGTAGAAGGTTAAGATCGTAAGTCCAGCATACTGCTCCTGTCACTCGATCTAGTGCACATATTCTACTTTGGTCTTTGCTATAAGAAAGAAAGTATATACTCTTAGACACCACCGGGGAGGAATACAAATAGTCCCCAACTTTCACTTTGTATTCTACACAAGGCGCTGAAGATCTACTGCGTACAGGTAAAAATCCGGTGCGACAAGCATTGCTTCTAAATACAGGCCATATTTCTTGATTTTTCATGATTTTGTTGTTATCGATCGGGCATTGGATTGAACCCAATTGAAGAAACAGTCACCGGAACCGTACCTCCCTGCGGTCCATCTTTGATATAAAAGTGATCAATGCCAGGATATTCCAAACGTCTGAAACTGTCTTCAGTAATATCAATGGCAACATACCAACTTACCTTATCGATGTCAACTAATCCACCCTTGAAGTAAGCAGATAAGTTTGATTTTGTTGCTGCAGTTGGTGCAGCCCCATCTAGCCATTCCGAGTCGAAAGGTGCAATATCTGTTGCGTAAGCGCCGGGTGGGAAGGTGTATTGAGTTCCCCTGTAATTATCTGTTGTTTTCATTTCTCCCGTTCGCTGAATCTCTTCTGCGCTTTTTTTGTCCGTGTAGTGGTATACGAGATCGCTACCTTGACTTGTTTGCTTTAGTTGCTGCAAGTAAAATGCGTCAACACCAATACCCACCGCAGCAGTAGTAGCAGCTGATCCTAAACTTCTTAATGCAGAATATTGGAGGGATCTAAATGCTGCTCCGTATATTTGGGACAGAATAGTTCTACTAACTTGTGCCTGAACTGCGCCCTCTTTTGCGCCAAGACCTGTTTCCTCGGTTGTTGCTTCGATGGTCTCAGGGAGATCGTCCTTACCACCTGGATCGACACGATTAGATGGGTCATCACTCGTATATAAGTAGCGATGCAGTGAAACAGGATCAGCATTACGCCCGCCAAACGGGTCCTGGCTGATGAACCGCCCGTTACTCTGATCGTAGTACCTAGCCCGCAGGTAGTAGTCGCCGCTAGCCCCGTCAAACTGCTGGGCGTTGAACAGGAACGGGTTGACCGTATTACCCGTATGCGCCGCCATCTCTCCAAACGCCGAGTAGCCGTAGCTGTCGGTGACCGTGCCGCTCGTGTTCACAAGCTGCCGGGTACTTCCGAGGCCATCGTAAATATAGTAGTAGACCCCGCTACTCCGGTCCATGCGAACTAGGTCATCGCCGTAGTCGTACCGGGCGGAGGGCGTGGTGCTGCTACCTGCATACTCCTCAATTACCGACGCATAGGGCAGGCTGGGGTCCACGACATAGTTTGTTGTCACGGTGCCATTGGCGCTGGGACCGGTGACGCTGACGCGGTTGCCGTCGGCATCGTAGACATACGAGGCTACGCTACCCAGGCTGACCAGGTGGTTCTCGAAGTCGTAGAGGGCCGTCTGCCCGTTGACCGTCGTTTCGTTGCCGTCCGCATCGTAGGTGTGCGTGACCGCCAGGGCAGTTCCCGTCTGGCTGGTGATGCGGTCGTTGTTGTCGTAGGCGTAGCTTGTCGTGCCGTTGACCAGCGTGATGCCGTTCGCCAGCGTCGCAGGGGTGGAAGCCGCAGCCCCCGTGACGGTCTTGGTCAGGCGATTGCCGACGTTATCATAGCCATAGGCGATGGTGGCATACGGCCCGGCTTCCTGGGTCAGCTTGCCTTGATCGTCGTAGGTGTAGTTGGTTGTGCCGCCGCTCGTCGCCTGGCCGGTCTCGGTGACGCTCTGGCGCTTGCCGTCAGCCCGCAGGCCGTAGTGGGACTTGGACACCAGGCCGTTGCTGCCATTCAAGTTTGTGATGTCGGTCAGCCGGTTCAGCAGGTCGTAGGTGTAGATTGTCGTGCTGAACATGACCCCGGCGGCGTTCGCACGGGTGACGCTCTGGCGGTTACCCACCTTGTCGTACAGGAACGTGGTCACGGCGTTGTCCGGGTGCGTCACTGTGCTGAGACGATTGAGCACGTCGTAGCCATACGCTACGGTCTTGCTCGCAGCCGCAAGGCTTGGCGTGGTCGTGCTAATCTTGTTGCCCAGCAGGTCGTAGGTGTAGCTGATGGTCAGCAGCGGCCCGGTGCCGGTCTGCGTCGTGACGGACTTGAGCTGGCTTTCGCTAAGGTTTCAGTATGATTGAGGGTCTGCCGCCTCGCGAAAGGCGGCAGCGCACTCAGTTGTCAAGGAACAAACCTACTCGGAGGAAAGGGGCAGGCGGATGCAATTTAGATCGTCAAAGTTGTCGAAGCTGCCAGGCTTGGAAGCGAAAACCTGTTTACCTAACAAAACAGTTCCAGATATTATTACTCAATAAATTTGCCGTTGCCAATTTTCTTTGAGCCTTCGTACATTTCAAAGTCTACCATCTGGTCCAAAACATCTTTAACATGTTCATAAAACGTGAATGCAAGCATCACTTCTATATTTTGGCCTCGTGCTATAATATCTATATTCGGAACTGGATGAACCACGCATGACGTGAAAATATTACCCACCTCTACTTGAACATGGTAATTGGGTAGGGGATCAGAAAATCGCCCCCCCTCTTCTTGAGTGAGTAACCGGATTAAAGCGTGTTTGCTTGTCATCTTAGAAGACATGTTCAACTGACAACAGATTAGAGTGAAAAATGTCGCTTTGTGATCCTGGCTGAACCGTTACCACGCCATTTTTGAAGATAAATGGATCAATTCTGTCAGAAAAGTCAAAGTTAGGTAAAGCCTCCGTATTTACAGTTGCCTTTATTACTGCCACTTTGCTTGGATCAGTCCGTGCATACTCCAAAGCTTCATCTAAAGTAAAAGCGAACTGCCGTCCTTCCATGCTATTTCCTCCGGGCCTGAACGTATTGCTACTCATTACGTCATTGTACTCCCTAATTCCAACAGCACGATATAAACCAACTGTACTAGTATCTGCGCCATCTGCTACGAACCTCCATAGCATAGCCTGGTTTTCTGCTATACGAGCGGTTTGGATAGCTTTGGGCAATCCTAGTACACCAACTACCGCCCATACTGAGCGATAAATGCCAAGTGGAACATTTCCGCTCTGGAAGGCAGATACGGCACCGTTTACAGCTAGACCGGTACCAAGACCCGTTAAAAGAAGATTAAGTCCGGGAACTCTTGAGGCAACACCTGCGAGAGCACCAAATACTAAGCCAGTGCCCGCTGACCCGGCAACCTGCCCTGAACTACCACCTTGTAAAGCTGTGTCCCAAGCAGCGCCAGCTGCACCAAGAGCACCGTAAAGAACACTTGATTGAATTAACGAAGCCTGGATGCCAGTCCCAATAGAAACACCAAAAAGTGTTTCTTCTTTCCCCCCAGGGTCAACCATGTTGACTGGGTTGTTTCCCGCATACAGATAGCGGTGCAAGCTAACAGAGTCTTGGTCACTTCCGCCAAACGGATCCTGGCTGATAAACCTCCCATTGCTCTGGTCGTAGTACCTGGCTCGCAGGAAGTAGTCGCCGCTGGCCCCATCAAACTGCTGGGCGTTGAACAGGAACGGGTTTTGGGTGTTGCCTGTATGCGACGCCATCTCCCCAAACGCCGAGTAGCCATAGCTGTCGGTGACCGTGCCGCTCGTGTTCACAAGCTGCCGGGTACTTCCGAGGCCATCGTAAATGTAGTAGTAGACCCCACTGCTCCGGTCCATGCGAACCAGGTCATCGCCGTAGTCATACCGGGCCGCAAGCGTTCCATTGGCAAGCGTCGTGCCGGTGTATTCTTCCACCACCGAAGCATAGGCAAGGCTGGTATCCACAACGTAGCTGGTCGTGGTCGTGCTGTTGCCAGCCGAGTAGCGGTTGCCGTCCGCATCGTAGATGTAGCTCGCCAAGAGCGTGTTGTTGGTCGTGCTTGCCAAGCTGACCAAGTGGTTCTCGAAGTCGTAGCCTGCCGCCTGCCCGTTGACCGTGGTTTCGTTGCCGTCGGCGTCGTAGGTGTGCGTGACTGTGCCGGCAGTTCCGGTCTGGCTGGTGATGCGGTCGTTCAGGTCGTAGGCATAGTTCGTGGTGCCGTTGACCAGCGTGATACCGTTTGCCAGCGTCGCGCTGGTGGAGGCCGCTGCGCCCGTGACGGTCTTGGTCAGGCGGTTGCCGACGTTGTCGTAGCCGTACTGGATGTCGGCGTAGGGGCCGTTTTCCTCCGTGAGCTTGCCGCTGTCGTCGTAGGTGTAGACGGTCAGGCCCCTGTTCGTGTACGGGCCGCTTTCGGTGAGGGACTGCCGCTTGCCGTCGGCCCGCAGGCCATAGTGGTAGCTGGACACGACCACCCCGCCGCCGGTCTGGTTGATGAGGTCAGTCAGGCGGTTCAGGCTATCGTAGTAGTACAACGTGGTGCTGAACGGGGCGGCAGTGGCCGAGGTCGCACGGCTGACGCTCTGGCGGTTGCCCACCTTGTCGTAAGTGAACGTGGTAATAGCGCTGTCCGGGTGCGTCACTGTGAACAGGCGGTTCAGCGGGTCATAGGCATAGCTAACTCTGCTGCCACCGGGGGTCAGGGTGCTGATCTTGTTGCCCAGCAGGTCGTAGTCGTAGGTGATAGTCTTGCCGGCCGTCGTCACGCTCCTGAGCTGGCCCTGGCGGTAGTCACCGTTTGGGTAATAGGCGTAGACTGTGCCGACGCTGCTGCCGGACGCAGTGGTCCGCGTGGCGGTGGCACGGGTGCCATCAGTGTTGTAGGTGAACGAGACGCTTTCGCCCGTGGGAGTTCCGCCGATGGAAGCCGTCTTGCTCATCAAGCGGCCGGAGAGCGGGTCATAGCCGAACGTCGTCATCTTGCCGCCAAAGTCGGTCTGCGTGAACAAGCGGCCCAGCGCGTCATAGGTGCGCCCGTCGCTCTGGCCCATCGGCAGCAGCTTGGACAGCAGGCGGCCCCGGTTGTCGTAGGCAAACTGGGTGATGTGGCCGTTCGCGTCGGTCTGGCTGATCTTCTCGCCCAGCGCGTCGTAGCCGAAGTAGCTGATGTGGCTCATCGGGTCCGTGACGGTGCTGAGGCGGCCCAGCGTGTCGTAGTCATACTGCGTGGTGTGGCCGGCCTGGTCGGTCTGGCTGATACGCCGGCCCAGCACGTCGTAGCCGGTGATGCTGGTGCTGATGCCATCCGGGTAGTGCGTGGTCAGCAGCCTGCCCGCAAAGTCGTAGTCATGGCGCTAAGACAGATGTTTTGCAATATGGGAGCGTCTGCCGCCTCGCGAAAGGCAGCAGCACACTCGGTTGTCAAGGAACAAGCCTACTCAAAAATAGTAGGCGGGCAGATGCCGAAAAGGTTATTGAAGAGCAAAATCAAATCAGTCATTAAACCATCATCTAACTTCTGAAGAATTTAAATATATTTGGCGGATAAAGTCTAACAAGGCTTGCGTGTATCGCATCTTTCGCCATTCGATAAGGTGTGCATTCCAAACTCGCTCTGACAGTGCCATACTTTCAGGTAACTTAGAAAATGCTTCATCGATGGCGGCTTGATGTAGTTTATCAAGATGAGGGTCTCGAGCCTCAACTAGTACATCTAATGCATCAATGCCCAGCATATCAAGATATTTGTGATGTATAACCGGAAGCCTCCGCAATATCTGAAGAATTGGGATTTTATCTTCAACGATCAACTGGTTGTACCTACGCTGAGTATAAAACATATTCCCCCCGATTCTATGTTCTCCCTTAGAAGCGTCGCCAAGTGTGACCTTTGCAGTAGAGTCATCTCTTGGAACGAGATAATCAGAAACATAGTTTGAAGTTTTTGGGTCTGACAATATTTTGTTTGAAAGACGAATAGCGTTGGCTGTACTACTTACCGCTTTCGGAACTGGCAGCGCCACATGCTTCTCCAGAGCCTGTACAAAAGAGTTACATAAATCTGGCGAACCTATTAGGAAAGGATGCAATGCATCAAATCTCTCCCCCAATAATGGGTATGCTTTGGGCCACATCTCCAAATTAGCCAGAATGTTAGGAGGTCCCCCTTGGAGATTTTTGATGTTTTCACTAATACTTATCGTAGCTGCACCAGACACAGGACAGGAAAGTGTGCTCAGGCAAATTGCCAGTAAATCAAGAACTCTGCTTCCGACTTCGCCAACTGCAAGATCGGTTTTCATGGAGATGATCGTCGTTAAGCAGCTTGGATAAACAGAAACCTCATTTAATTTGAGGTAGTACTCGAAAGACTGATATGTTTTGTACTCATTGTTGACAGCCGGACTCTTGTGATGAGGCCAAACCTTAGTTGATGCCCACAACGAGTTTGTAGGTGATATATTTAGAACTTGGTGTATATGAGTTAAAAGTAACCCGTTTTGCTTACTCGTACCGCTGGCTATTTGGTATGAAACGGTAATTTTGTTGTGTTTTTGCTCCGAAGCAGCTTCAATAAAACTGTCAATTGAGGCAGTTTTACGTTGAACAGTATATCCATTAAACCTTCTTTTTGTTGTAGGCTTGACTTCAAGAGACTGCAATTGAAAGTTTAACAAACGCAACACATTGGCATTCTGCTCCTGACTTAGTAGTTCAACAAACAAGCAGACTTCTAGCATCAGAGTGCCCCCTCTGAGAGGACACCTGTACTCTCAGCACTTACGTCGCCCGTCTCAATATCAGCCTTGTCCGCAGTGGCAATACTTTGAGCTCTTGTTCTAACAAGCTCCCTCAAATCATACCGCATTGATTTCAGCATAAGTGACTTTGCAGCACCAGCCCCCAAAGTTCCCAAGAATCCTGTTGTGATAACTTCCGACTGCTCGGTGGTATAAAATATGATACCAAACACGTTGAAGAAGTAAAATGTCCTACCTGTAAGCTCACCAAGTCCTTCCGCCGGTGGGTCCCAATCCGCTTGGGGTTCAAACCCGCTTGGAGAGAAGGCAGTGATATAATTTTGCCTTTGTGTAAAGCCTAGTGACACTTTGGCTAGGGTAAATGGCTTAATCTCCAGAAACTTCTTCGCTGTACTATTAAATACATCAGGCTTGAACCATTTTTTATTAGGCACAAATCCATGTCCAAGCCAACCTGTGCTGTCGAAATACTGGCGACCTCCATATGATATCACATCATCCGGATAATCAGCTCCATACTTCTCTTTGATTATACCTTCCGCATCGCTTCCAATATTTGGATCATCATCATATGTTATGCCAAAAAACGCTTTGCCTGAGGGATCAACATTACTAATTGGATCGACGCCGGCATAAAGATAACGATGCAGTGTAATGGGGTCTTCATTGTTACCCTGCAACGGGTCTTGGCTGATAAACCGCCCGTTGCTCTGGTCATAGTACCGCGCTCGCAGGAAGTAGTCGCCGCTGGCCCCGTCAAACTGCTGGGCGTTGAACAGGAACAGGTTTTGGGTGCTGCCGGTGCGAACTGTCATCTCCCCGAACGCCGAGTACCCGTAGCTGTCGGTCACAGCCCCCGCCGTGTTCACAAGCTGCCGTGTGCTTCCGAGACCGTCGTAGATGTAGTAATAGACCCCGCTGCCCCGGTCCATCCGCACCAGGTCATCGCCGTAGTCGTACCGTGCGGAAGGCGTAGCGCTGCCGCCCGCGTATTCCTCAATCACGCTGGCATAGGGCAGGCTGGTGTCTACGGCGTAGTCGGTGGTGGTTCCTGCGCTGGACACGCTGACGCGGTTGCCGTCGGCGTCGTAGACGTAGGAGGCCACGCTGCCCAGTAAAATAAGGTGGTTCTCGAAGTCGTAGCTTGCCGCCTGCCCGTTCACCGTCGTTTCGTTGCCGTCCGCGTCGTAGCTGTGGGTGGCGCTGCCGTTGACTGTTGCGATCCGGTCGTTCAGGTCATAAGTGTTCGTTGTGGTGCCGTTGGTCAGCGTGGTTCCGTTGCCTGTCGCCGCGTTCGTGACCGTGCGGGTGAGGCGGTTGCCCACGTTGTCGTAGCCATAGGCGATGGTAGCATACGGCCCCGCCTCCTGGGTCAGCTTGCCGCTGTCGTCGTAGGTGTAAGTCGTCGTGCCTTTGCTCGTGTACGGGCCGCTCTCCATCACCGAGAAGCGCTTGCCGTCCAGCCGCAGGCCGTAGTGGTACGACGAAACGAGAGCGCCGCTGCCGGCCTGGTTCACGATGTCGGTCAGGCGGTTCAGCAGGTCGTAGGTGTAGGCCGTGGTGCTGAACAGCATGTGGGCCGGTGTTGCGTCTTGGCGCGTGACGCTCTGGCGGTTGCCCACGCGGTCGTAGCCAAACGTCGTCACCGCGCCGTCGGGGTGCGTCACCGTCAGCAGGCGATTGAGCGCATCGTAGCCATAGACAACCTTGCTGCCGCCTGGCGTCAAGGTGCTGGCTTTGTTGCCCAGCAGGTCGTAGTCGTAGATGATCACGCGCACAGGGCCGCTGCCGACCTGGGTGGAGACAGACTGTAGCTCTCCCTGCCGATAATCGCCGCTAGGGTAGTAGGCGTAGGCCGTGCCGATGCTGACGCCGGATGCTGCGGTGCGCGTGGCCGTGGCGCGGGTGCCGTCCGTGTTGTAGGTGAACGAGACGCTTTCGCCCGTGGGAGTTCCGCCGATGGAAGCCGTCTTGCTCATCAAGCGGCCGGAGAGCGGGTCATAGCCGAACGTC
>JAABUO010001770.1_pt1 | contig 27437 bp, 37 predicted proteins | sample 5559291 | NCBI WGS metagenome assembly JAABUO01 (sample SAMN10711878, study PRJNA513372) | rock metagenome | isolation source: Antarctica rocks | place: Antarctica: Victoria Land, Finger Mt sud | reverse complement strand
AGGAAGGCCTCAGCAGACACGCATCTGCACACAGGCAACACAGATGCCGTCAGGCCAACAAAGATCAGCAAAAAACTGATCAACATCTTGCAAGAGTAATGAGAAATTGCAGTTTGTAACAGGAGATTTGGCATCTGGAATCCAAACTTTGGCAAGTCAGCAGGAGCTGCAAATCAGAATCAGAACTGCTTCGGACCGGTTGAAGGCTGTGATGACAACTGCATCCCAGGAAGGCCTCAGCAGACACGCATCTGCAGACCTACACACAACAAAAGCTCAAACAAATTATGACAGGACATGAGTAAGGGCTTGGTTGTAGGCCTAACCATAAGCGTTGCTTGCGCCCTGCTGCTGCCGTTCTTGCGTTATCTCTAGCTGGGCTTAGTGAGGAGACATGCATTTGCATACAGGCATAGCAAGTTTTGTTTCCCCTTGCCAGGCATGCTTGACCAGTGGCTTAATTTGTTTGTTGACCTGCTGTTGACTACAGTCACTGCTGCATTCTGCATGCACTCATGCGTATATTCATTCATTCACTGAGCACATGTCTTCTGTTAGAGTCAGGTACTTACAGCCCTGAGTAGCTCATCATGTTCTTTGGCCGAATGCGGCGGACCTGCATCTGCTTAAAGCATGTGGGGTGTCAGGATGTATCACTCCTTGCAGAGCAGAGTTGGAAAAGGGCTGCACATACTTTCTGACTTGCTGAGTGCTGCTGTTGTGATTGCTGCTGCATCCCTGGCAAAACCAGGCAGAACTGCATTTACGGAGTCGGTCAAACCAAGAGTGGGTCTTTGTCGGATTTATGGTTGCTCTGGGTACTTCCTCCCTAAACCCCAAGCTCAATTTGCTGATAACCTGATCGAAATTTCCAGAGTAATTGGTTAATGTTGTCACAACTCATATTCAAATTTCAAATCGAGTTTTTCTTTAAAAGGTCAGTAGTGTCAAACCTCAAGACACAACGTACTGAGTTTTGTACACCAGTCTGGGTCCCATACCTTCATCATCGTTGCCAGCAGCGACCACCACAGTTGCTCCGGCAGTGACCAGGGCTTCACAAGCTTGATCCAGCAGCAGTGTGGCGTCACCACCAATGGACATCAGCACGACTGCCGGCAGCTCTAGGTTGTCCAAGATCCACTCAAGCCCCGTCACAATGTCTGACATTGCGCCCTCGCCATCACAATCCATCACTCTCACTGCAGATGCATGGCACAAGTCACATTTGCGTCTCTTGACGCTGTGAACACACACATCACATGAGGACAGACGTCATTGCGTGTATGTGATTCTGTCTCGCCATCACAGTCGGTCGCTCTCACTGCAGATGCACAGCACAGGTTGGGTCTGCAACTCTTGACCTTGTGAGTACACACAGACTGGGGACAGACCCAAAAGCAGGCTACTGACCCATTGCAAACAACACCAATCGACTGACCCATTGCAAAAAGTATCAATCACAGTTCATGGCTGGTGGACAAATGCAGCTGCATTTCAAGACTCTCCTAGCTCGATGGCTGAGAAATGCCAGAACAGAGATCTGAAACTATGCAAACCGGAGCAAGAGCACGAACAGCTGGTGACAGTCACCCGAGTGTATGGTGGCATCTTTGGCAACGCCAAAATGGAGACCAGCCATAGTGCCTGTGATGTGAGTACCATGACCATTACAGTCATTGTACTCAGTGGTATCGTAGCTGTAAGCTGTGCCGACTCTGCTGCTACCAGAGGAGTCGTAAAACTCTTCATGGTATGGGTTGATGCCCTGCACTCCCATTCACTCTCATTCAGTCACTCAGAAGGCTGAAAAGATTCTGATCAAGGCACTATGATTTCAGGTTCACGTATGTCACCTGGGTGCAAATGCAAAGCAACAACACAATGGGTCACGTCAAAGAGACACAATGGGTAGTGTCATAGGCACACGACAGGCAATGTCAAAGGCACAATAGGCAATGTCAAGGCACACCTGACGATCTCAATATGCACTGTCAAATGCACATTCAAAGAGCTCAGACAACACATATACACCCTGCTGCACAGCATGCTGCACATGTTGTATGCATGAAGTAAAGTCACATGATTTAGTAACATATATTTTCCTTGCAAAGCAAGCCCGACTTTGCAAACATCACAAAGCGTTTACACATGAATGACTGACTATGACCGTATGATGGGGTGCAGAACTTGTTCACTATACTTACTGTGTCCACCGTGTAGACATGCACCCCAGTGCCCACATATGAGTAATGATACATGTAGTCACGCTTGTCAGTCTTCTGATCAATGCGATCCAGGCCCCACAGACCGGTACTCTCAGCCTCACCAACAGACTTCACAGTGAGTGATTCTACTGACACCTGCATCACAGATATAACAATGCAGCGTAGGCCAGGGTATGTACTAAGCCCCATGCAAGCTGTTTGCTGCAATGTTTCTGCAACCGTGACTACACTGTTACTGCACTATACCCTGCACCAAACACAGCACAAGTACTGCACCATACACTGTATCATACATTGCAGCCCTGAACCCTGAACCCTAAACCAGTGCTGCAGAGTTGCTGCGTCAGCACTGCACTGTATGTTGCACTGTACACTGAATTGTGCGAGTCACAGCCATTGCCAGTGATGCACCTGTGGTCCACCATGCAACATTTTGTACTGCAAGCATCAGCTGATCCTGTACCAGACTAGGAGTTGCTGCACAGAGTGTGCTGCCAGGAACTGCCTGCAACTCTTTATATCGAATTGCCTCACAATATCATCTTTGGGTGTATTGTCTTTGCCAGGGACTGCATTGCGCACTGACAAGTGTGATGTACATTACAAAGCCCTATGTGTTGTGGTATATGTATATTGTATTTAGGGTTTAGGGTTTACGCTCTGTGTCATACAGCCTGTGGGTAAATGTTGATGCACTGATACTGAGTCTTGCAGCACTCAGCCTGAAATATGCCATAAAGCTGCAGCTGCTATGGTGGGGGCCGGTGTGAAGAAAAAGGAGAGAAATGAAGAAGGCATTCCACCCAAAGGAGTGGTGTGACACCATTGAGAGGTTTATGAAAGCATCCTGTTGACTGGCAGTCTGGCGTTTACCGTTTGGAGTTGGATTGCTTCGTCCTCCCGGGCGTACTGTACCATGCCTCCAACAGCCGTCAAGAAGACTTGCAGCTGATCCTGACTGGTCTGCAACAGCATCAACACTATCCAGTCATGCAAATGCGGTAGTGTGTCAACGCAGTCCAGTTATGACAATGCAGACGTGTTGGCACAATGCATTCATGCAATGCCAATGTGGAAGCACAACGTAAATCATGCAAATGAAGATGTGTAAGGAAGCAAAACCTGGAGCTCACAGCAACAAAAATGCTGCGATTCATCAACGCTCCACAATGTTGATTCATTTGACACGCATCATACAGAACGACAACCTGATTTTGCAACAGAGAGCCTATCAAGTTTGATCAATGAAACAGAGTCTGTTGTGCTTGCACACAAGACACTTGTCATGGCAGCAACTGCAGCAGTCATCGCAAGTCAGTATGCCTGTTGCAGAGCATAAACAACATGCCAATTGCAACTGCAGGCAATTCATTTGTTTGCACGTCACGTTTATCAAGCTAGTGACAGCAGCATAGCAAAAGTGCCGCTGACAAGAGCAACAAGCGTTGCATTAGTGAAGCACATCATTTGTCGCAATTGATGCAGCAGCAGCAGTACAGCAGTGCTGCTGAGGTGTCCACCAGGCATGATGGTGTCAGCCGTGAAGTCACTGCAAACAATGCAGCAGCATGACAGCACTCACAGTGGTGGAGAATCCCTTGAAGGTCTTGGTGAAGATCTGGGTGCAGTTGAAACCATAGTTGGCATCTGCACTGCTGCACAGCTGCTCGATTTTGGTTGTTGGTACCGCATCTTGGAAGACCACCATGTAGGTGATTGCTGTTGACTTGCTGCGCGCCACTGCTTGTGACTGAACAGTCAGTGTACTGCTGCTGCTATCTGCCACCGAGCTGGCATTTGATGATGACCTGCAACACAGTTGCTGCGACACTCATGACCGTCTCCTTGACTCAGCCAAGCAATCATGATGCCGCAAGGAATAATAACAAGAAATGTTGCTTCTGTCCCCATGACCTGTGGCGTTATGAGTGCCATCTGGTCTTTGCAGATGCATTGCAGGTGCAGATTCTGCCTTGTGTCATGCCACAGGCGCCATGCAATTGCTGTTTTACGATGTTCCAATTCTTTTTGAGTGGGTTTGCTTGTGGTCGTCAAGTAAACTGCAGCAGAAAGTTGTCGTGCAACATTTTTCAAGACAAGATGCTCACTTGACAATGGGAGCAACTCCCTTGCCATTCCAGACCATGCCGCTTCCCTCATCTGAAAGAGTGGGAAGTTGAGGTGATCGCAAGCCGCCAATGATGCCAGACCCAGGGCTGTTTGTGCTGGATCCTTCATCAGGTTGGTATGACTGTGCGCTGCTGCTTGCTCGAACATCATCTGCAAGGCTGCTCGTCCCAAATAGCATGTCGCTCTGGCTGAAGTCACTGATCAGCTTCCTTGCATAGGTGATGAGCTTGCGTGCAAGGTTTGGGTTTTGGTTGGCTGTTGCAAGTGTTGTATGACTGCAGCCAGAAGCCGTGCTGCATGGTGCTGCATTGACAGCAGGACCTCTGTGAACGCTGCGTACAACTGGCTGTGCTAGGTCTTGTGAACCTTTCTGTGCATGGTCCCTGTAGCACACATCATGGCCTCTGTGGTAAGTACGCCAGAAGATATGCTGTGTGTCAGGCTAACTGAGCCATATTAGGTCTTGTGCTCGGGTGTCGCAGTGCGTTGCCTACCTGGCAAGCGCCATCGCGCCATCTGGTTGCAACACGACGATGCAGGCTATCATGCAGACCCATAGAAGATGCATTTGTGCCTCCCGAGCTTAAACGCGTATCTTGCGGTACAGCTTGTAGCAGGCTGTGCTGGCTGTGCACTACGACAGCGATACAAGATGAAACCTTGGCAGGCTGCAACTGTGATTTTCTAAAGTTGCAAACAAAGATCAAGAAGCGCAGGCCTCAACGTTGCCACATGCAGCTGCTAATTCGTCTATAGGGATAACCACGGTCTAGTTTGCAAAAGCGTGCACAGACAACGTCTCTCGCATAACAGATCTCTAAGATGCCACGGGGGTGATGTTTGGATGCCCCGCTGCCGGTACTTATGGAGTAGCACGCTGGCTCCCAAGGAGAGGGTTGCTAGCTATCGATCGTGAGCGTTACATTTCATTATGTGATTACGCCGTAACATCACTAGCTGTTCAGAAGGAAGGGAATGCCATGAAACTTGGCGACGGAAGCGTCTTGAGTAGCCTAGCAAGCATTGCATGTCCAATTTTCTAGCACACAGAAGTGCTGCTCCCCCTCGACTTCAAGTTTCCGCTGGTAAAGCGAGTATCACAGCCGCGGTCGGATATAGGGCGAGCTTGAGCCTGTGTCCTGAACACCTGTGTCAGCTGAATCACAGCTGCATACTTGTGCGGTCAAATCGCGAACGTCCTTGCAATTTGTCAGCAAAAAAAATCTTTCGCCTCAAAGCGTCAGCTGCTACCGCTGTCTTGTTGGACAGCACAGACAGCACTTCCGTCCTACCGTCGCGCGCATTCCCAGCTTTGCCTTTGTGCTTGTTGCTTGGTCTTGCAGCAGCTTGGATCGTGACTGTCAGGTGCTGAAAGCTGACATTCAATTTGTGACTGCACCTGCCTTTTTTGCTTGGCTGAGTAGTATGCCAGACAGTGTGAAGTCGCTGCAGCAGGTGCAGTTTGGCCACACAATGCAGCGCTCTCCTGCTGCTGGAAGCTGTATATGCAGGTATGCATAGTGTGAGAAAATCACATCACTTCAAGTTTGTGCAACACTGTATTTTTTCAGGACTTGCATGCAGCCTGAATCTTGAAAGTCCAGGACATCTGGTGCTGACTGCAGGTCTACATTTGCAGCCCCTGCTGCCTCTTTTCCACAGCAAAGGCAGTCCAGATGTTGCCTTTATGCAGTCCTACACAACGGCCTTATACTTTGTGAGTGAGTGTTTGCTGCTCTTTTGGCTCTTCACAAATTCTGTGATCAGGTACACACATACTACTGACCTTTTAATGCTTGAAATCTATCTACGTGAAGCGATTTGATTCTGTGCGTCTGGCTCCAAGCTTTCTAACAAAGCTGAGCACATTTGTTTGCCAAGCTTCTGTGCTTTAGTCAGTCAGCCTGCATGATTTAGCCATTGTGCAATACCATATGCTATCGCAGTCGCAATGTAATGCAAAACTGCTGCTGGCATGCCACACAGAGCAGACTCTACAGCATCTCATGCAATTGGTTTAAATGTTGCTGCAGAGTCAGCATTCCCTCGACTGTTGTGGCACTGCATGGAGCAGTGCACATCCTGTTTGTGGGTTTGGCTGGATGTGCACCAGCCTGGTGTATGCAGCAACAGGTGCAAAGGATTCAGGTGAACTTCACTCAGGCTATGCTGCATGACCCATTTTGCATGCTGTGCAGCCTGGTGCATTGACTCACGTGTGACAGCTGTCACCCCAAACAGACGACGTTATGATTTAAGCTGACTCAAGATTGCAGATCCTGCATTTGCTGAGTCATACCTATGCTTAAATTATGGTTCACCTTCAGCTTGACATTGTGACTTTTGTACCGTACATGTGAAAATTCAGCTGGAGCTTTCTACATGCTGATGGCTTGCTCACTGTCAGGTGCAACCAAACCTGGCAGTGACAATTCCTGTTGAATGCCACAACTGCTCGAGTCTGTCGAATTGTACAGCAAGTAGCACATGTGAGGCATCAGCGTTGATGCAGAATGGGTGGAATGTCAAGGAGCTTGTGGGCATCTGGCATGTAATGGTCAACATGGTGAACTTTGCAGATCTGCTGCTGCACCTGGCATACATCACAGTACTGTGGCAAGGCCTAACAAGCATTGCTGCTGTTGGTGCCATACATGCCCTTTGGCATCAGCCAACTGCAGTTGCTTCTGTGGGCATGGTGGTGGCATTCATGATGGCTCGATGGCTGCCGCGGCATGGGCACAGTCAATTCCATGGTCAGGAAGAGTAGCATGCAAGGTTTGCAGACTGAGGGTGTAGTGCCTCCTGGAGATGTAGACTGCTTGCCATGCGGCTTCGCTGACATGGTCATCTTCAAGATGAACAAGTTTTGATTGTTTTCTTTGGCTGATGTTTCCAGCTGGCCCATATGAGGTATCACAAGTGCCATTTTCACAAGACTTTGTCACAGTGTCAGCACACATTGTCAGCCCTGCCACCTCCGCTCTCACGTGGCACATACCAGGCCGTGTGAGACAGCTCAGCAGAGACTCCACATCATTCTGGTCACAGGAAAAATGTCTGCTTATTTGGCTACCTGACGGGCAACAACGTACAGTGGACCCTGTGCATGTGCTGACTGCCCCACACCCTGCTTCCAGCCTTACTGTATTTTTGCATATTGGGCAATACCATGTCACACAGGACGCTTTGGTTCCTTCCTGCAACTTTGGCCTGAGTGAATGGGAGGTCACCAGATCAAGTTCCCTGGCTGCAGCTGCCTCCGGTGTGGATAATATGTACCTTTGCTGTAGAGCCTGTCATGTAGCAAATGTAGTTTGATTATTTGTCTGACGCCATTGACCGTCAGGAACCTGAGAGATAGAGAGCTCAAGAAAGACAGTTGAGAGATTACAATTAGCCAGCCAACAATTCTGATCACACATAGGAGAAGAAGGTCAAAAGCAGTGTGCGAGAATAATCTTTTTGGGTCATGGCGAAAGGCGAGTCGCGGGGCGAAACTCAGCGAATCCCCAAGACGTCTCCGTCGTCGACAACGGTCATTTTCTCTGAAAACACCGGCTATACACTCGCCTTGATAAGGCGCATCCAACCATGCAATCAAATTGACAACATTGTATCATCAAGGTTTCACGTAATGTTGCATGGCCAGTGAGCGTTGTCATGCGCAAGACTCCAGACTGAAGCCATTGCAATTGTTCGCAGCATGACACTTGCTCATGGCATTTGCAAACATTGAGCTGCCTGTTACACCATGCATGTACAAATCTGTCCAGACAGGTTGACATGGATTGTGCACAAACAAGTTGCTATGGCTGCCAGAGTGCAGTCAATGAGAGCAGCTGCATGTCAGGGTCGACATGCTTGCAATCAGAAGTGTGAGCGCGCATGCGCAGCTTCTCCACTTTACCTTCTATCATAGGGCTACATGCCTTGCATTGACCACAGAAGTTGCGACCGGACTTGCCAGGGTTAGGCTTTCAAACTCTGTCATGGGTGTCCCATGCTGGGTCGAGAGATTTTGTTTGCCTGTTTGGTGGAAGCCTAGGGTGATCTGCAGTGAGATCTACCGTGTCCACCGAACCAACATCGCCACTTCCAGGCTCCTCACTAGCGGCTAGTTTGCCTTGCTGTCAGTCATTGGCTCACACTCTGACTAGCTTGTACACATATATCACCAACCCCGTTCAAGATCTGCAGCATGTGTCGTGCCTCACCAGTCTGACACGGCTACAACTGTCTATCAATTTTGCACAAGCTTCACAGCCTGGGTTGCTGGACCATATGACAGCACAGATCGCACAGATCACTGGTCTCAAAGCGCTGCAGCTGTATGACTTTCCACACAGCTTTACCAAGTCCATGAGTCATGGACTGCCCAACTTGCAAGAACTGGTATCAAATGGAGTTGGGCCAGTTCTTGATGTGCAACACTGTACACAGCTCACAAGCCTGACTGTTGCTGATGGCGCTGATATAACTGGGCTAAAGCAGGTCCACCTGCCTGCTGGGCAAACGTGCTGCCTGGAGCAGCTGTCCGTTGATATCTTTTCAGAAGAAGGTGCTGGATATACTCTGTCTAATCTGGACGATGCCCTCAAGCTGTCCTCTCTTGCTTTTCGTGGATCGTATCCATGCAATTTGCTTAATGTGCAAAACATTAGCTCAGCATCTTCTGGCAGCAGTTCTGCTGGGCCTTGGCCTCCTCTGATGCATTCATTGCATAGGCTCAGCATCATTGAGATGCCTTGTGCTCCTCCTGCTGTTTGGGCACAGTATGGGAGTTTGTGTGAGGTTGACGCTACCCCCACAGGACCACCTAGCCTGTGGTGTAAGCGACTGCCTCTCAAGCAGTCGGTCGGCAGTTCAATTCCCGAATTTTCGGACCTTGGTATATGAGCTGACGGCGGGTCAAGTAGGTACAGGCACTATACATATGCTGCGCAGCGGCCACCCCGGTCTCCGGTACCAGGGTTGCTTCGGGCTTGCACCCGGGAACGCCGAAAGGCGTAAAAGTTTTAGTTTTAGTTTTTTTTGTTAGGTTGACGCTCAATTTGAGTACATACCACCAGCCCAGATTGCCAGCTTGGTTTGCAGATCTGACCCCACTTAGGAAGCTAACATTACTTTCCAGCAGCTTGATAGAATCACCTGCATCACTCCTACAACTTCAAGCATTACATTTAGGCGTCATGTTTTGCCCCAAAGAGATTGTCCATTTAGCTTCTTTTCTGCACTCTTCTACGCTAGACCTTAGGTTTTGCGTTGACGAAGAGCCAGCCTCAGATCCATCCTTAGCTGCATTCCAAGAAAGCATTCACGTTTTGCAAGCAGCAGTTCTGAAGCAGGCGCATTGGCCAAATGCTTCTTTCAAGATGACAGCAGAGAAACAGGCTTGGAGCTTGTGCCGTAACCTCTTACCAAGCTCATGTGTTTGACAGCAGGACAAGGATATAAGAAATTTTCGAGAGTGAATCACGTGCTGCTGAATGTGAAACGCACTATGTGGTGCAACTATCAAGTGCATACAACACCTGGTCCAACATAACGATGAACACATCCAATGGCAGATTATGGCCAGCTGGTTGGACCTCTGATTTTGCTGTGCACCAGCAAAAACATTCTTCAGGTGAGAATGTTGACACATCTGAAGCAGCCTCACCTGGGATCGTCCAAGCAATGTGTCATTGTACCACGTGGTGCAGTACACTGTCCGTAGCGTTTTGCTGCTACGTTACAACGTCTGCAGTTTCTTAGCAATGATTGCCTTGAAGGAACTTTCCACAAAAGTTAGCATCAGCAAATCTTACACAGTAAGTTGTGCACAGCTTTAGTGTAAATGGCTCTCGGGTAGCATCAGCATCGCTTGTCTCCAGGCAAGGTACATTTAGGAGCAAACAAACAGCAATCCTGCTGACACAGCTGGCTGCATCAAGACAACAGCTAGAGACTGCTGATGTATCCTGAATTGCGCAGGTATATGGGAAGTTGCAAGCTGTTCAAGTTTTATATTGTACTGGTTCAAGCTCAACCTGTAACTCCAGTAAACTCACCCACAATGTCAGTGCCAGAACGCAAAGCTGCTTACGCTGCTGTGACAGCCATGCAATTCAGATTGATCGATGTGACCCATAGTTGAAACTCATTACTGATACAGACATGGTACATTGAAACACGGTATCACTCCTGCAACAAAAGTGTCACAAGCAGCAGCATGTATCATCTCACAAGCAGATAAAGCTTGACTATACAGTTATCCTTCTTTTTTCTTGCGGCTGGCCATCAAAAACTATCATGCTCTGCAGGGTTTGAAAGTCAACGTTGAATGCACACCAGACATGTAAATGCCCAAAGACACACCACAAGTGTTGTTTTCCAAACGTCCCAAGTGAGACATGGCTTTGCTGGCAGAAGCATGTTTTGCGGACACCTGCAATCCACCCAAATATGCAATCAACAAAATAAAGATGTTCTAGTAACTACAAAACAGCCTTATCTGTAAAAGTGTCATGTGTGAGTCAGTCACAGTGTACCCTCAAGCGCTTTGCAGCGCTGCTGATTCTGACACACTCATCATGTAATTGCCGATGGCCTCAAAAGGACCCTCAACTGCAATATAGTATGTCATGCCACCAAACAGACGCAGGTTGGTCATGCCATAGGACCAACCAATGGCATCTGAGCTGCTGCATGTAATGTTGCTGTTGGTGCATGAAAATGCTGTGGCATCATCTGGGTTTGTGAAGACATAGATGGCAGCTGTGAATGTGGAATTGCAGGTGCTGATGTCCACGTAAGTGCTGGTAAGGGGCGTGTAAGCGTAAATGACCTCTGGACCTGCACACTCAATCAGGCTGGCTTGTCTAGTGTACAGAGTTTATACAGATATCTGGCGCTTTCAGACAGGGATGCAACATTCTGCAGATGAAACAAGTTTGCTGCATGTTAGTTTTGGCAGATGAGCAGCGTGGCTTGGCAAGCAGCAATGCGTGACTGCCACGTGTTGTGTCACCAATATATTGTATGGTCATTATCACTGGGCTGTTTACTGGGCTGTGGATGAGTCACCAAGATGTTGTACAGTCATCATCACTGGGCTGTGGATGAGTCACCTGCTCTGCCAGGAGCTATCACATTTGGACAGGGCTGTGTGTAGTTGTCTGCAAACTTAGATATGCTGTCTGTGACGGCAAAGGGCAGGCTGGAGATGGCCCTGGGGCTTGCAGCCGTCTCCCCTGTCAGCGTCTGGTTGTTATTGACCCTGACTGTCTGGAAGGCACCATTGTAGAAGCTATCTGCACTCCTGCAGCAAGCAGCAAACAGCGTGAGAGTCACATACCATCCTTCTTACCAGTTGAAAAGCACTATTGATGATGATGTTGTACGCGAATCTGCGGCATGGCCAGCACATGACAAATCAAGTCATGGGCATGCATGATTGAACACGGCAAACCTAGCTGTCATACGCTCTGCTAAGATTGCGCAAACAAGGTGGCAGCAGCCTTCAGAATCAGATCTGAAGCCAGACCTGTTTCAGGAGTATTGGTCTAATACCTGTAGGTGAGGCTGAGGAAGAAGTCACCAACAGAGACTGCAGCGGGGCTTAGGGAAACCTGCTGAGGGCTGTTCCAGGTAGCCCCAGTGAAGAGCAGGGTACTAGGGCTGATCATGACTAGGGCCTGGCTAGGGTTCCAGGCGGCAGTGGGTGACTGGATGCTGACCTGGACGTCCTGGCCAGGTGCGGCCGACAAGCTGAGGGAGAAACTAAGGGTTGCCAGAGATGGTATGATGTTGATGACTGATGGAAGAATCATGCCCTGTAGATTAAGCCTGCTGTCAGACATTTGTGATGCACTCATGATGTGTTGGTCTATGCAGAGCTACATGCAAACAAAGGCTGAGTAGACACAAGAAGCAGAAATGCCATGTGCAATGGCATCAAATGTACCAACAAAATGCCTTAGGAATTGCTGTGATTGCAGCACCTGATTGTTCAGTACGTCCCAAATCAGACAGTCAAACTTTTCATTGTGGTGGCGCCACTTGTTTCCCCTTTTATGGGCTAAACGCATGCAGTATTGCAGTACGTAGAACCCATAGCCCACGGCGTGCTTCTGTATCCCGTAAAGAAGTGATTACCTGATCATTCAGCATACTGTACAGCAAGAGGTTGGGGGTGGAAGAAATATTGAGTTCATATGTTACACTGCCATTCAGACTGTCAGCCAATGCTGGATCATCCTTCATGACATGTGGAGTTGCGCTTGCCGCCAGCTGAGCCTGCACATCTGCTGGAGAAGCTCCCTGCAGCAGGCGTTAGTCATATGTGAAGCTGCTCATGCAGCTGCAGCCTCAGCTGCGGAATGCCACCCACTTCCTATGCATTACTGCCACAGCCTTGTTGCTTGAATGTAGAGTGGGTGCAACATGCAGAAGACATTCTTAGGGTGACAACAAAGTAGATCTCTCACAAGTCTAAATCATCTGGCACACTGATGAACTGTACAATACAATGATTGGACAATACAATCTTTGTCTGCATTCACACACGCAATTAGAAAACTATTGTATGCATCGTTGTCTCAGGGACAAAATGCCTGAATATTGTACTACAGTATGTAATACGGCATGGTAAGACGGTAACATGGTATGCACTGTCCCTGGCACGCACCGGATTGTTCTGCATGTACAGCGCTGCAACTCCGGCTGCATGCGGTGCTGACATGGACGTGCCAGTCATAACAGCTGATGCTGTGTCTGAAGCCAGGCCAGCTGTCCACGCCAGGTGCATGCAGTGTGGTGCAGTTGCCCCTGCACATGCACATGCAGTGTTTGACGCATGTGTGTATACATGCTCCACAGCAAGCACTAGATGACAGCAGAAATGCGTATAAGCGAGGTCGATGGCTCAAGATGTGGATGCCAGGCAAATGCAGCGCCGACTGATATTTGCAGCAGCAATAGCAGCAACAGCAGCGGCAGCAGCAGCAGCAGCATTAGCAGTGGCAGCAACAGTAGCAGTGACAGCAGCAGCATCAACATCAGCAGCAGCAGCAGCAGCAGCAGTGGTGACAGTCACAGGTTCATTGACCAATAGGCAACAGTGGCAGTGCGCCCTTCAAAGCACATTCTCTACAAGCAGATTAAGTTATTATTGTTGGCACTGCATGGCTTTAAGAGTACCAATCACATGCATTGGATGTCCATCACCACAGCATCAGTGATGTAAGCTGAGCTAGACAGAAAGCTACAGTGTGGTCAGAAAGCAAAACAGTGCAGCATGTGGCGTCACAACGAAGCAGAATATGGAACATTGATGAAGTATGGAACAATCACAGGAAGCTATGCTGAATGCTCACCAGAACTCATGGGCTAAGCTACACACATACTCACACCACAACCTGGTCACAGTGGGGAAGCAATGAGGCTGATCAGAGAAAGCTGTGCTGAATGCTGACCAGAATTCATGAGCTGAGCTACACACACACACGCGCAACAGTGTGGTCACAAAAAGGAAGCAATGGAGCGCAGCACAGCCAGTTTCTGCTGGGAGCTCACCAGTTGCTGGAGTACCAGCGCCGCATCTGACTGTCCACTGCACCGACAGCAATGACCCCGGGGGCCCCAGCTGGGGACCACCCACAGGTGTCCTCATTGCTGTTGCCTGTACAGGCAATCACATCAGTCACTGTCACATGTACAGGCAACCGCATCAACTGCTGTAGCCTGTATGGGCCTCCTCAATACTGCTGTAGCCTTTATAGGCATTCACAGTAGTCGAATATGGCCTTGCTGCCTGTATATGCAGTCGAAGTGACAGGTGTTGCCTGTATAGGCAATCCCATTAGTTGATGCTGCCTGTATAGCCAATAGTATAAGTTGCTGTTGCCTGTGCAGGGAAGCATAATAACTGCTGTTCTCTATGTTGCCCATTGTGCCATTCACTGTTGCAAGTGTGGGTCAGCACAACGACCCTTGTGGCCTCCAAGGAATCCACACAAGCATGAACCCACAAGTCAACCAACCACACCCATTATTGCTTCCTACACAAAGAAGGATGAATTGCCAAAGCAGCTGAGATGACCAGAACATGGAGACATCTGCCAAGTTCATGTCTGGTAGGTTGCAACCTGCCAGTGTTTTCTTCTTGCCCTGCTGCGTTGACATTCACAAGACAGACCATTTTGGTGACAATCACCAGCAGTCAAGGTGCAGCAATGCAACACACATGCTACAGCATTCAGCATACACGACCCACACAAGCATGCGGTGCACAAACAATGGTCAGCTCTGCATTCACTACAGCTTCACTCAATATCAGCACTATTATCATCGTTACTGTTATTATCATTGTTATCATTATTATTGTTGGATAAATATCATGTGCACAGTCAGCAGTGATAGTCATACAGCCCGGGTGACTGTACCTGCTGCAGCAACGACAGTGATGCCAAAGTCGTTCATGAGGGACGTGACAGCCTGATTCACTGCTGCGCTGTACTCCCCGGCAATAGACGCACTGACAATAGCTGGGTACTGCACGTTGTCAGCTATCCACTGCATTGCCTGCACCACGTAACAGCATGTGACAGCACGTAACAGCATGGCACAGCACATAACCGCATGTGACAGCATATGACTGCATGTGGCTGCATGTTACAGCACATAACAGCATTTAACACAGGCTACAGCAGGCAACAGCATGTGACAGGGTGTGAAAGCATGTGGCAGCGTGTGATGCTTGACGTGAACACAAAGCAAAAGACAAGACTACAGTGTGAAACATGACTGCAGCGCAAAGTCCTGTGAGTGCGTGCAGTTGAAGGCAAGTTAGGATGCAGGTAGGATGCAGTTAAAATGAAGTTAAAATGCAAATAGGATGCATGTAGGATGCAGTTAGGATGAAGTTAGGATGCAACTGAAGTTGAGATGCATGGCTGTCTGATGCACAGGGACAATTGGATAGTTCTTGCAAATGTTTTTATGCAGAGATTGAGTATTGTGGCAAATGATGGGGCCTGCTACACATCTGACCAGCATCACTTCTGGCTGCAGTAGATAAACTCATGCACCAATTCAACTGCTGTGCTACTAATGCCATATTTGATACTGATATCACTACTACAACTAATCTTGTTACTATTTTTAATAACAACTCTGATTGTTACTGTTCATTCAATGCACAGATGTTTGCATGCAGGAGATCTGGCTGACTGTATCCAGCCTGGAATGACACAGCTCGCAGCGCCCTGCTGCATGCAGAACACCTTGTTTACTAAACAGTTATTTTGACTGATTCAGGTAGCCAAAAAGGCCTGATGTCACCATAACATCGAGTGGCTCACTGGTCACAGCCTCATGCAAGAAGCACACATGTTGGCCAAGGTTGCGGCATGGCAATACATTGCAGACGAGCAGCAGAGAGGGGCTCACTGTGATGACATCCGAGTAGCTGGCTTGCCCCATGCAGTTTAGAGCACGCACAGCAATGAGGGTCACATTCTTGGCCACCCCAAACGTCAGTCCTGCACATCACCACACTCGACTTCAGCCTTCTGCCAGGCTGTATGTCTGCCTCTATGTCTGTATGTATGTCTATCTGTACGGCTGTCTGTCCGTCCACCCATCCATCCATCTTTCTGTCTGTCCATCTGTCTGTCTGTCCGGTTGTCTGTATGTGCCGAGGACAGGGCTGTCTGAGTCATGTGAGAGATGCATGGAATAGTCTGCGCAAGCAAATCTGACACTGTGCAATGTTGTCTGTGAGGCCTGCGCAGCTGTAGTTGTGCTGCCTGCATGTGTCAGGTGACTAAGCACAGCAGGGCACGGCAGCCAAATGCTATGTAGCGAGTACAGGACACCTTTCTTGGACAGTGGGTTTTCCCCCATGTCAATTCATGGGTTGACATTGTGCAAGTGTCAATAGTTGCACTGCTGCCACATATAGTGCAGCTCATACATGCATGACTTTTGACCTAGCAAAATTAACACAGTCATGTGCAGCCAGCAAGTTTGTGCATGCATGGTTTTGAGCTGGCCAGGTCCTCACACAGTAAGTGTACCAGGCAGCAAGGATTTGCAGCTGCATGTTGTGTGAGGCTATATGAGGACAGGCTCGTCTGTGCATGCATATAAGAATATAGCGTGGCTCGACTTGCTGGGTCATCCTGGTACTCTTGCAGTTACCATCATCGTAATGGATCATCATGGTTACAATTACCATCATGGTGATGACAGCTTTATGGTAATGACAGCATACCTCCAGCTGTAGCAGCTGTATGTGTGCCGTGACCAAAGCAGTCAGAGCTGTTGTTGTCCCCAAACACAGAGAAGCCTGGGACTGCGCGAGATCCCGGGGAGCCATCCATGTGCCCAAACTCTGTGTGCGTGAACCTGATACCCGTATCAATCATGTATACATTGACCCCAGAGCCTGTGAAATAAGTGCACCATCAGCATGAATTCATCCATGCATTCATGCATTCATTCACTCATCTCTTCACTAGGGTCTGGTATGCGGTGAGCTTTGACATTGGCAGCAACCCACGTCAAGCATGGCTAACTGCACATGTGTTAATCCTGATACGATGGTCTGGCTTGTATGCTGCAGGGAAAGTGCTGAGCTGCGACGCGACTAAAGCATGTACCACTGAAGCACATGCCAGTGCTCCAGTAGCAGCTATACATCGGCATATATGCTGCATGGTACAACCAGTGATTGGGTGTTGCTGAAAATAATGCTGACAAGAAACATAAAGCTGCATGCTAACTCACCAAGGGAGTTATAGTGATATAGGCCGTCCAGAGGCAGGGAACGCTGGTCTATCATGTCTAGACCCCAGGGGGGGGTCGCTGACCCCAAGCTGCTGGTCTCCACTGCTGAGCTGCTTGCTGCCTGTGCTTCCTCTTCAGGCTTGGAGGGAGACGAGGAGGAAGAAGAGGAACTGCTTGGTGAGGATGGAATTGAAGGTGAAGAAGTGGTAGAAGGTGAGGATGATCCTTGGTCAACCTAATGTGCCACGACCAGTGAAATGATAATCAAGCCTCCTTGTTTCAGTTGGTTGGTGACCAACACCTTACCCATTGCCAAACAATATGCAGCACATGCTGCTAAACATACAACAAGCGTCATCATGTGTGAATGTAGTAGCATGCACAAGCAAAGGTGTAGACGCTGTTTGATGCAAAGCATTATGATTGTCTGCCTGTTCTGCCTCTGACCAGTGTGATGCAGCAACCAATAACACTTTCCGTCAAAGTGCATTGTTTGTGCAGCTTTTACTGATTTGTGGTATCCATTTGAACCAGACAGTGTAAATTGCAGAAATAGGGCTGCTCACCTGCATGATACCATCCTTCTCAACGATAAGGAGAGTATCACTGAAAGCTGTCTGTATGCGGTGCACATCAGCTGCAGTAAAAGTGCCTGCACAATCAGAAGTACCACCGTTCTATACCACACATGCCAATCCTGTCAAAGGCCTATGAGAAACTAAAAGCAGAAGCATGTGAGAATTGGATAGGGCTTGATTGTTTGACTGGTCACACGCACCTGAGATACCCTTTAGGAGACTACCTGTGTGCAGCCTGCGGCAACTACCGCTGAAGCGCCCTTGAGATAGAGCTTCGGCTTCGACACAAACAGACTGAATAGCTTGCACATCCACATCCTGCTTAAAGATCAGCACCCACTTGTCAGCCACCTGAAAAGGCGTTTGGCCGCTGCTGTGGCTGGCAGAACTTGACCTGCACAATGCTACGCAAATCGTGTGTAGTTTTCATTGGAGAACACAAACGGAAAGATGCACGACAGTTTGCAAGATCTGCAACGTCCAGACACGAACAAAGCCACCCTGACCAAAGTGCTTGACCTATCAGCAGGTAACCGGGCAGCATCCACGGCGATGTCTTGAAACGCGTGTATCATGGCAAGTGTGCTTTTTGCACAAGATGCATGAGCTTCTGTTGCGGGGATACTCGTCAATCGTACTAGCCAGCCACGGGATCAGAGAGTAGATTTACCTGCTCGAGCCGAAAGCATGATTCGCACTGCCCTGAGCGTCCGCCAGCAACAGGCGACTGCTGGCGTTTGCAATCAAAACATCTTGTCGGCTCGTGCCGTACGATAGCGTAGGCATGAAGGCAGCAATCACCAACAGCGACCACATGCCGAAAATAAGCATCTCCTGCCGAACTTGCGGAAACTTGCGCTGGCAAAAGGGGTCAGTATATCGGTAGACTGTGCAATGCAAATGAATAGGCTGAGGTCTGGTGTGTTGAGAAACAGCGCGCGGCCGTGGACCAGTCGCAGCGCCCAGGTGTTGCTGTGCAGGAAGTGCAGACGACGCATTGGCTATGGCAGAGCAATTGCCGAATTTTGGTGAGCGCGCATGACAGATGTGTCAATGATGTGTTCCCATGCAAGAAGGCCACCTGGCTGTTTCAATGTCAGACAGAGAACACTGTTCTGCACCTGAAGAACTGTATGTGCTTTCGATCTATCATCGATGAAAGATCGAAACTTAGATACACCAAGAATACACGTTCCCAAGGATGCACTGATTTGCACAGCCTGGTGGAATCCCTGGATCGTAGTGATACTGTGTCAAATACAGTATGCAGTCAGTGCAAAGCCGTGTCAGGCTGCGCGATACATTCAATTGCATCTCGCAGGCTGTTTTTTCAGTTCAGGTGGGTGGAACCGCTGACTCTGAAAGCTGCTGAGAAACACTTGCAGCGTCTGCTGCTGACAATTAGTTTCAGGCTGACAGTCCTGACGGCCAACCAGGGGCGCAAGCACAACGTATGCAGAGCCGAGATTAGAGTTGTGTCAGTGAGTATACGTGTGTCAACAGAGGCAGAAATGTATGCTTGGTGTTGCATGAAACTGGTTGCAACAGTCATGACTTCGTTATTCTACTATAAGCATCAATGCTGCAGCTGCGCAATCACGTCTTGACATTGCAGCATACAGATCTGCAGGCACTCAGATAAAATGGCAAAGCTGTACTTCAAGTTGACATTTGGCTCTTACGCCTCTGAGTTCAGATCCTACTGACAATGATGAATTTGGAAATTCTTCTGGCATCAATAGAAAGGGCGGAACAAGCAATGTACATGACAAATCTGAATACAGGAATTGAGACAAGTTTTAGCGTTGGGTGTATCACGACAAGACTAGCATTCATCACCTGCACTTTCTACTTCCTACCAGCACTGTACTCTTGATTTCAGCGCCACAAGCTGAGCATGCAGGCATTAGGTTGCATGCAGGCCTATATGGTACAAGGCATATGCTGTTTGGCTGTCAATGATGACCTGCTGCTAAAGCCTCAAGCTGAGCTAGATCAGCAGCCATCATGGCCAAATGATCATCCACCCATTCTGGAGCAAACAGATGGGCTGGGCCAATTCCATTCTCATATGGCTGTCCAGTGTTGAAGTCAAAATTGCAGCCGCAGTGACAGGCCATGAAAGCGCACCCCTGCATAAAGTAGAGGTCAAAGCTCCATCAAACAGCTTTGCATGATCTTGTTTTTGGGGTTGAAGTGGTTTGTAGACTTCAACCCAAACACATTTGGTGCAGGCATGGCAGCAGCAACTTGCAAAGATGAAATCTGCCAAGAGGCAGCAGAGTATACTGCACTATTGCTTGAACTTGCTCTGTCAAAGCATTTGCAGAATAGTGACAGCAGCCAAATGCAACCCAATGAAAGGACAACGGCTGTACCTCTAAGCGTTCTACAAAATATCGGCAGGATGGACACCTCTTCCAGTTCTCTGTTTTGGCCAAGGCATGAATCTGCAGAAGAGAAACACCACGCGCTTTGTGCCATGTTTGTTGATCAGACTGTGTTTCAACAATGAGAGCAAGCAAAGACGACAGCCTGAGGCCAGCTGTGTAGCTGTGGCCCATAGTTATGCATTGTTTTGATTGCAATCCAGTCAGCGCAGAGCTGCAAAGCACAGGCAGGCATGTCAAGCAATGAAGAGTACAGAGCGCGTCTTGACTTCACTGCATTCTTGCATATGTCCTGTCAGGCATATCTCCATGGACATTACACTCATGCGCTGCCTGAGTGTGACATCCTGTATGCACTCCAAGATTGTTGCGTCTGGGAATACAAATGGGAACCCCTGACCCACATTAAAGTAGCTCGCACCGCACCTGGATGTCTGCACTGCTGCTTCGCTCCTCTGCAGGCAGGGCCTGGAAGGCAGTGCAGGAGAGGCTGTCATGCCAGGGCGCTTGGCAGCGCAGGCAGAACTTGTGGTTGCAGCTGTGGCAGGCTCTGCTCACATCCTGACACCGGGAAGGTACCCTACATTTGAGAAGTTCCAGTTAAAGCAATGCAACATGTTTAGCTGCATTGCAGGCCGGTATGACTGACTGCAACTCCTTGCTTTGGCATGCTGCTGTGATCAGTGGTGCAAAACAGAACTGTCAATAGCTTGATGATGCCAGATACTCAGCAGCTGCTGCACATCCACATCTGCTGCATGTTCATGTCCAGGCGTGCAGTCACATGGTGTGCACGTTGAGCCACAACAGACTCACTTATGGTCAGTGAAGTCATACAGCGCTGAGCAAGCTGGGTTTGGACAATAGAAGCGGTCTTTCTCAGGAATGCAGCTGACGGCAGCCACGTCAAGTAGTTCCCCATACTCCTTTGCCTCCTTCTTGGTCGTAAAGACAGGTTTGATGTCTGCCTCTGGATCAAGGGAGCAGCCACAGCCGATCTCAGGACAGCTGATGGGCAAGGTCTTGTCCTTCAGACTGGTTCTGCGTATGCAGGTACAGCCTTCAGGAGGGTGCATACAAAGCAGTGAGTTGGCGTTGATGTCAATGCGGTCACATGCGGGTCCCTAGCCACAAAAGTTATCATGTACTGACAGCAGGCAGATGATATGCGGATTTTACCTGACAAGCTGCTTGAAACATCTCTTGCACAAAGCGTGGCAGCAGCCAGAGATGCTAGCCATTTTGTTGTTTGCCACGGTGTCCAAGCATATGTTGCATGTCTGCTGGGCATTTGACCTTCCCTGAGACCTGGTAGCAAGACACCATCCGTTTTGGAAGACAGAGCTCGACGTTCAAAGAGCATTTGCGTCTAATAGCAAGCTGTGATTGATCATGCTTGCTCACCTAGAAGCTCGCTTGGATAGGTCAGCTCCCTGAGCGTCTTGAACGGCCGTGTTAACGGTCTGCACACGCTTAGCATTGATCTGTGAGCCGGCATCCCTTGTGTTAGCTTTTCGTTTCTTGGGCAGCTCAGCAAGGTTGATATTGTCGTCACGAGCTTGACCCTTGCTCCTGGTCAGCATCGGCTGAGAGGCCCGTGTAAATACGATACCAGCTCAACTGCTGAACTTTGAAGAAATTACAACAGAGTATGCTGCGTTGAAAGCAAAAGTACTGTTGCCGTTCGGGCAGATCTCTTCCAAAAGGGGCAAAGATGCCGACACAGCCCTAAAGCAAGCAGCAGCACAATTGTTGGTCATCGGGCCCCGCGAACACGGATGCATGCCCGCAGCGAGCTTTCAACACATGTAAGGAGGCCAGCCGTGATCAAAGCGGCAGCTGGTCGCAGTTCCTGACACCGCTTAAAGAGGGTGTGCTGTGGTTGCGTCATACAACAGCCACATCAAGTGCGATGCTGTAGCAGCAGCCTACCTGATCCTGCTCCTTTCAATGATAGGCGCAGTGCCGAGCTGCTAAGTCCCTGTCCAACAAGCTCACGGGACAGCAGCAGCAGGAAACAGCGAATGATGGGAGACGTGAGAGTTCATAGCAACGTCGTCGGGCCTGCCGAAAGCTAAAGTACCCTGCAGCAGAAGGTATACACCAGGCACCAAGCCGCAACAATGCAGCTGCTCGAATGCCTCAGCTCTGCGGGATTTTTGAGCTTCGACTACGGGAGTTACAACTTTCAGCTCTCGAGGAACTTATTTATATAATTATCGTTGTCACGTAACGCTCGCAACTTGGTTCAAGTTTCCTCAGTGACAAGTACTTGATAGCCTTACATAGCAAGCGTTTGAATCACTTTTCATTGCTGTAGCATGTCACAGTCAACACAATATCATACGTCAAAAGGGCGGAAAAGGAGGAGGGTACAAGGGGGGTGGTGGAGGAACACCTGAAGATGTGTCTGTCATGTTTGCTGATGCGCTTTGTGCATGCTGATATGGAGCAGCATACTGGAAAGTATATGGGTGTGGCAAGGGCGCAGCAGCCTCTTCTGGCCTGCTGACAGCCTGGTCTGCAGCTGCCAGTCTTGCTACATTGGCATGCACAGACTGAGCAGCAAATGCAGCATATGAAGGGTGCATGCCAGAGTGTGGCATGGGAGGGTATGTCCCATACTCTGATGCAGCGCTCGCTGGAGGCTGATACATCCCAGACAAATATGCAGGTGCTGGCTGTGAGCTGGAGGCAACCTGTGGTGCTGGAGTGGCATGCTGTGGCAGCGCAGGATATGATGGGATTGCAAACCCAAAATAGGAGGGTGGAGGGGCCGGCATGCTGCTGGAGGGGTAGCTGTGGATGCTGCTGGGTCCCTGACCAGACGCACCTTCCCTGTTGGGGATGCTGCCTGACAGGCCGGGATCAAGGCCTGAAGATGTGTGCCAGTGCTGGGGCAAGCTCTGCACCCTTGCTGGGTTATGGGAGAGGTGAGCATAGGTGTTGAGGAAGGGTGCACTGTAGGAAGTGGCGGCTGCTGAGAAGCTAAAGGGGTTGTGTGGCTGGCTGACAGCCAGACTGGCATAGGGGTTGGGAAAAGATGCTGAAGGTGGCGGCAAACCCTTAGGAGGTGAAGCTACATGTTGCTGGGCGTGAGCATGTGGGTTCTTACGGCTCTGCCATGACTGCTGCCCTAGGGTCTGCGCCATGCCTGCATTTGGCCCTAGGGTATGACTCTGCCCCGTGTCCAGCTTGAGGGTTGAGGTGCCAGCACTGAAGATGAATGGAGCTTGGTCGGCAGCACCTCCATCGGAGTTAGTTGCTGCTGAAGCATGCCCTGGCTGTTGGAAGTTGAAAGCAAAAGGTTGAGAGGGTGCATCCTCTGCCCTGATGCGTTTCATGGGGGGCTGCGCTACATCTTGCTGTGTGGGATGTTCAGGCTGGTTTCGCTTGGAGCCAGCCGCTGAAGGAAGATGAGGAAGGGGTTCCCCCTGCAGAATTGATGAATGAATGAGTGAATGAATGCACGAAAGATTTCATTCAAAATTTCAAAACTGTTGTGTTAGTAGGCCTTACAGGGATGCACAAGACAGGCCGCTCTTGAGAGACAAGACTTGTCCTCCACGTACCTAGCGCATTATGAGCTGGAATGCATATCATTACTATAAAAGTTATTTTTATTTTTATTATTGTTTTTATTATGATTATCCTGAAAGAGTGGATGAATGAGTGCACTACTGAATGGAGGAATGGATGCAACATGAATGTATAAGTGAGGAATGTATGAATGAGCGACAGCAGAAATTGCCAGCTTGTTTGTCAACGCACTGACAGCAAAGCTAAGCAAGCTGTAAGCAGCACATTGTTGTAGCAGGCATGGTCAGATGCAACTGCAACAACCAGCAATGCCAATGCATGATGCAGCATTGACTCCTGTAGCTGGCACACAATATTGTGACAAACGACTTGATGCTGCTGCTGCTGCTGATGATGGCAGTATGCATTCCTCCTAGTAAGATATGGACATGCACAAGCTCCATGTCTAGCTTTTAGTGTTGTTCAGCAGGTTACACTTACCCAGAGAGCGTAATCTGCTCCAGCCGGCATTGGTGCATTGACCCCTGGAAACATGACTGTCTCCTGGCCATGCTCAAAGGGTGGCTTCTCTGGTGCTACAGGTGTCCCTTTTGCTGCAGCCTTGGGGGCTGCGCTGCCTGTCTGATCGTCAAAGATGAATAGCTCTGCGTCTGTGCGTTTGTCATATCTGCAAGTGGCATGCCAAGATGCTTCAGTAGGCATTGATACAGAATTGGCAACAGCAGGATGACAAGTGTGCTCATAGACCACAGAGTGACATCATACAGCGTGCACAACACAGAGTGGTAGGTGCCCAGACCCATTGGCATCACACTACACACTTGTGCTGAAACCCCTTTGAGGTTGTCCACCCTTGCAAGGACTTGAGAACATAGAAGCTTCCAGAAAGAGGCAGTTTCACAGGCACAACAAAGTTGATGAGTGACGCGGAATGCAGAGATACCCATAAACTTACTTGTACATAGGAGGGTAACCCAGCTGTCTCATCCTGTCAAGCCAGGGGGGTGGGTCCAAGGGCCCCAGCCCTAGGGCTGCCCTAGTTTCAGAAGACAGTTGACCTGGCTTCAAGTCAGCTAGCTCGCTGTCTGTGTTGCCTGCTGCACTGTTCATCGTGACGGCAGGGTCATCATAGTACCTGAACAGACAGCGTAGAAACAGGTACAGCGTGCAGCACTTGCGTGCAAAGTCATCAGACAGAATGAAGATCAGTTCTTGACATGACTTTCTGTTGCCTCTGCAAGTCGCTTCATCTCTGTGGCTAGAGTTGCCCTTGGTGCTGGTGTTGAGCAATATGCACTCAGTGCCAGCATGCGTGACAAGACACAACATATGCACAGCTCTGGGCTGAAGCTTTGTGCTGATGTTCTTTCTGGGCACCATTGCATGCAACAAGCATGGCCTGTCTGACAAAGTCAAGTCAGGCACAACACCAAAAGAGCATCTGGCGGCGCAAACATGGCTACAACCCCGACATCTGAAACGAGACGGTGTTGTGCAGCCTGTCCCAAAGGCTTCCAGTCTGCTTGTGGGCAAAGCAAAGCTTGCTATGATGTTTGGCATCAAAGTTCTAACTTGCGATACAGCTGGTTACTTGGTACTATTATTGCCATATGGACTCAAGTCAACAAGACATGCCGTGGCAAAGCTGCACCTGGTTGAACAGCCAGACTCTATTTGCGCATTATCAGTAGAGTCTGCTCGCAAGCTCAACAATCTGTGAGTTGATGATTGAAGTGTCATTGACTGCAAGCATTCGTACCTCTTAGGGGTCTGAGATGATGTTTGGCATGTCAATTACATGGTTGACAAGTCAGGAACAGAAAGTGTCACCTGGCAGTGTTTGGCTTTGTAGATCTGCCCCCGCTGCCCCTCTCTCTGGCACGCTCTCTTATCTCATTGGGATTCTTCTCGTGAGGGCAGCCCTGCAGACCAAGCTGACACAGCTACATAACACTCTCACAGCCATGAAATGATGACGAACAAAGAGCTGCACTGATGTAAGGCTGTTTGCAGAAAGGCAGGGGTGTGACCACACTTATGGTATGCCATCTCATGCCAGAGAGATACATGGGATGTGCTGTGCATGCTATTTTATGCCAAAGATATGCACGAGACGTGCTGTGCATGCTATGTTATGCCAGAAAGGTACATGAGATGTGCTGTGTGTGCTATTTTGTGCAGGACCTATGTGAGACAAAAGCAATGACAGGACTACCTGAACAGTGTGAGCATAGCTGCCGCAGTTGTGACAGCGTCTTTCTGCCTTTGGAAACAAATCTGGTTTCTTGAGCTCTCCTGCCCTGTCAAACCTGACTGGGAGCAAGACTGTATCAGTAGCTCGGTCATACTTTGGGACTTCGTTTGCCTACAGCATGACAGATGATGTGAAGTTGCTAACTTGCAGCATGGGCCGCAAACAAGGAGGCCAGCAGGTGGCAGTGGCCGTGTACAGCGTATTGACGCAAGGGACGTACTGTTTCATACTGCAGGTTAAAGTTGGCAGCAATCTTTGCTTGTACTTTCTGAAGCTCTGGCTTGTCCACAATGACTGTGATGTCTTCAGCAGCAATGGTAGCAGGCGCATACTCGTAACTGCCACTCTCAAAATGACCATCATTTGCAAACTGCACAGGAAGCAGGCTGAGGTGCTTTATTTTACGTTGCACAACTGCAGAGCAAACATACCTCAGTCTGATAGGTTGTTGCATGCCATTTGGCCCAGTCTTGCAGCACTTTGTCCAGGAACTTTTTGCTCTGCCTGCAACGGATATGCTAGTTGCATGGATGTTGCAATCTGCAGGCATGCGTTGATCAAACATATGCACTCAAGATTCAGTCGGTATTGGCTGGATCAGCCACCTTGGTAGACCTTCGTATGTCAAGACAATGCGGGCAGCAGGTTTATCGCCAGCGCGTTGCGCTTCCGAAACAGCCTTGGCTTCAGATTGCACGCCTGCCATCGTTCATCAAAGGGCAAACACCACAGTGTCTGATTCACGCACTCTCTACCGGTATAAAGTCAGTGAGACACACATTGTGAGCTTTGCAAACTTACTTCTGCTGCGCAGTCTGTGAATGAATGAAATTCAGCGAAATTCAGTGAATTTGTGATTAACGATCAATCAACCAATCAATCAACGTATTTAATGTCCTGGGGGGCAACTGGGACCCAACAGACAAGAAGTTCAGTTCAGTGAATTCATCCAGACAAGATTTGGTTCCTACATGCAAAGCATTCCCTAATATTGAAGCAAGGACGTCACGGCGGTCGAGTGTAACCGGACAGAATCATTACAAGACTGTTTCACTCAATGTTGTTGCTGCTATCACTCTGTTATTAGGCCGCTGGACTCTGTACAATAGCCTGACGGCGGGACGCTGGTATACGAAACTAGTCATAATAGAGACACATGACTCAACTATGACTAACCAGTTCATGAATGACTTGACTGAATCAATCTAAGTGCCTAGCACAATTCAACACCTAAGGAAGCCACCACATGCATTTGGTTCACACAAAATCATAAAGACTGCAATAGTACAACAATGCTGCAGGAGGTCCAAATGCTGTGACCTGATGTGGCTGTACGCTGGGCAATCAAAAACAAAGTGCTGCTTGTCCTCCACACAATCCAACGACTTGCACACTAGACACAGCCTGTCTGTCCTATCTAGGTGAACACCGTCTGCCCAGCGGCCTGTGTCTACCCGCGGACCATGGCATCCAGTCCTAAACCTACTAACTAGCCTTCTATTTGACGCACACTTGACAACAGACAGATACTCTGCAGATTTGT
>JAABUO010001768.1_pt1 | contig 27460 bp, 45 predicted proteins | sample 5559291 | NCBI WGS metagenome assembly JAABUO01 (sample SAMN10711878, study PRJNA513372) | rock metagenome | isolation source: Antarctica rocks | place: Antarctica: Victoria Land, Finger Mt sud | reverse complement strand
CGTAGTCCACCAGCGTGGAGTGCACCTTGCCACCCTCCTCGTTGCCCCGGCCTGCCTCCGCAGGCATCGTGGTCAGCTGCCCGCGCCAGTTGCCCGCCAGGATAGCCTGCTTGTGGCGCAGCGCCAGACGTCAGAGCGGCAGGCGTATACAGAGCCTGCAACACTGTGTAGCTGTGACATGTTCACTCACTTGTATGTCCATCAGCAGAGGTTCTGCAGTGCCTCACGAGTGCGTCACGCTAGGCAAGGAGGAAAACTCTTGCACATCACTCCTTGCTCGCCTGGTGCATGCCAAGTATAAGAGGGTGAGGTGCAGACAGGCTAAATAAAGTAAATGCTGTGTACCTTGCACCGCTCTGCAACGGGCAGCCCAGTGCTCCGCATGAACTCCGGGTCTGATATGTCAGCATAGCGCCGCACAGAGGAGTGCCTAATGGCTGCGTTTGCACACGCGCTTGCACCCCAGTCCCTGAGCGATAGCAGCGCGCTCTGCACGCCGGCTGCGTGGACGCCCTGCACAGTCACCCGCCGCAGCAACATACTTACAGCAGGTAGGCAGATGGCAGATACAGGCATGAATTAGCAGAAGCGGCACGGCTACAAAAAAAAAGGCAGCCTTGCACTGGAGTGGAACCGGGACCCTTGGCTCCTCCCAAGGCGTTTTGCGGCCATTCTCATCCGTCCTCTGCTGCTGCTGCACTGCCTGGTGCAATAGGCACGTGAGGGGGAGGCTGCCGGACACTGTGCACACAAGGCGTGCGCCGCGCAGCAGAGATCTGCCCGGCCGCGATGGGGCCTGGCGCAGATGGCGTGGAGAAGCGGCTGGCCATGAGCCTGGACGATATCATAAAAAAGAGCAAGGACAGAGGCTCAGCTGGCAAGCCGTCGGCGGGGCGCGCCGGGCCTGGACGGGTGCGCACTCTGCGGTGGGGTGCACTGGGTAGCCTGAAGAGCCTGGCGAGATGAGCGCGGCTGTGGGTGAAAGCCACAAGGCACAAACCGCTCCAGCCGCGACAGTGCGCATACACCGCGCATGACTTGGGCGTGTCAGGAGCTTGCAGACAGCCCCAATGCCTCACAGCCCGCTTGAAGTGCAGACTGACCTAGATGCAGTCTGCTTGGCGTTCACTGCCTGTCCTCGAGGTGATGTGACAACCGGTCCCCGCTCGCGTGTGCAGGCGCAGCGCGGCCGCGGCCGCACCGCGAGCGCCGCTGGCGGCCGCGGCAACGCTATGGCCGTCTCGCGGGCCAACCAGGACCGGGCGTCGGCGCTCCGGCAGGTCCGCCGCGCACTGCGCACCTTCCCGCTCCCCAGCACACTGCCGCCCAGGCAGTGATCGGGTGCTGAGTGGCGCGAGCTGTTGAGAAGACTTGCAGCGCAGCAGGCTCAATATTATCGCAGTGCTAAGTCTCGTCAACCCATTGCAGGGCAAGCTGGCCGAGAAGCGCGGGCTGCCGCCCAGCGGCGCCGCGCGCCCAGCGGCCAAGGCCTTGCCAGTGAGCGTGCCGCGGGCTGCTGCCCGCGGCGGGCGCACCGCCGGCCGCGGTGCCGGCCGCGGCGCGCACGGCGCCGGGCGAAATGTTGGCGCAGCGGCGCGCGGGCCGGGGGGCGCGCGCGCCCGGGAGGTGGGCCGCGGCGGCGGCCAGGGGGGAGCAGTGATCATGCCAACCAGCATGCGGATCACTATCTTCAACGAGCTGGTGCGCGTCTGTGCGCGGGCTTGAACTCGCACGCAGGCAATCTGCAAGCCAGGGAGGCGCGGAGAGTGTGCTTATGGTCATCAGCGCCTGGCCACATTGTGCAGGAGACCTGCTTACCGGTGTAGTAGACTTGCCTTGCTGGGGACTCTAAAACCAAAGCTCCTGTGCCGGCATAAGGTACAGCACAGCCAACCCCCACCTGTTGCATCTTTGTTGGTGCTTGACGAGGCTGCGCGGGGGCGCAGGCGGACCGCAGGCCGCCCGCGGTGCCGCCCCACGTAGCGGACCAACAGCGCTTGGAGCAGCAGTGGGCGGCCGAGACGCTGCGGCCGAGCGCCCTGTACGAGGCTGCGGCGGCCAGGCCCGCGCGCGTCGCGCCCTACCCCGCCCCCGCGGCGGGCGCGGCCTACGCCGCGCCCGCGCCCGCCGCCGCGCGCGACGGCGGCGAGTACGGCGGCGGCTACGGCGACGCGCGCGGCGGCGGCTACGGCGACGCACGCGGCGGGGGCGGCCGGGGGGACTGGGAGGCGGCGTATGCAGGCAATGGCTATGCGGGCGGCGGCGGCCGCGCAGGGCCGCGCAGTAGCGGCGGCGGCGGCGGCTATGCGGCGGCGGCACGCGGCGGCGATCCCAATCTGGTGATGGAGATGGAGGCGGACGATGCCGCGCAGGGGTACCAGGAGGAGGAGGGCCGCTATGGCGGCGCGCTGGCACCGGTGCGCCCCGCTCCGTCTAGGGGCTCAGAATGCGTCATCCCAAGGGCTTCTGCTTGGCATGCTGTCTAGAGACTCCTTAAATAAAAAACTTCTTAGTGCCGCAGCTCAGCTGGACGCCTCATGGCTGCAGGTGCCTGGCGGGAACTGCTAGTCCTGACTCACTTGGTAAGACATGGGTCTCAGGAGCATGAGGTGCGAAGGCGCGCTCGCGACAAGCGCTGCCGGCCGTCAGACCGCCCATATCTGAGTGCATGTTGGCAGCGGACAGACAGTACCGTGCCAGAGCAGCACGCTCTTGACCGCAGGTGAAGGCGGCGCGGACCGCGCCGGTGCCGCGCCCGGCTGCGGCGCTGTCGCCCGCGCCGCAGCGCGCGCCGCCGCCGCCGGCGCCCGCGCCCAGCTACGGCGCCACGCTGCGCATGGACACCGAGCCGCCCGCGCGCACCACGCGCCACGGCCTGCTCATCCGCTGACCCTGTCCGAGGTTCCGTGTCAGGGTTAAGCGCGGTGCCATCGCTGCCGGTGCTGCCCGTGCCCAGTTCTGGGCGCTCCGCTGCGCGCAGACGCTGAGCCGTCCGCGCGCATTGTGCAGCACCGCCTGCCGTCATTTCTGCTGGGATTCGACTTGCTGTCACCAGTTGCAGCCGTGTGGCATGTGAGCAGTGCAACTTCAGCCTGCAGCACGGCAGCGAGTTGCATTTCGGTCTGCAGTGCTTGCCTCGCGCGCGCGTGCTTGCATGCAGCCTAGTCTCTAAGGCCGCGTATGTGGTTGCAGGCTTGGCTGCTGGGGTGCACGTCATTGCTGCGAGGGTTGTGGCGGTTGCACACTTGGCGGACTGTTTGTGGGGGGGGGGGGGGGGGGGGGGGCTGTTGGCATGGAGACCACCTCATGGACCTGCAGTGAGGATGCAGATGGGAGACTAGCGTGCAAGCCTGCTAATCACTCAGCCCACATTCATGAAAGACAAGGTTCGTCTGCCTCAGGTTTGCAGTGCAGGAGTTTTTTTTCATGTCAACAATGGTCTTGGCGTCACTTCATGCTGCCCTGTCTGCTGTGTCGCCAACCTGAGGAAGGGGTTTTTGGAGGCGCGCTTGTTAGGGCTGGCGCTCACCCTACACCAATGTCCTGTGCTGCCAGCATGGGGGCCAACATCAGTGCAGTGAACCTAGAATTGTTCTACGTGACTGATCCAGCCGCAGTAAATGCATGCTGTCCCAGCCCGCACTGGTGCCTCCACCGCCGCAGCGGGCATGCCACCTACGCCCGTCATGAGCCGCCCACAGCTCACGTCTGCACCCTGTACCAAAACCAAAGCCCGAATTCAACTTGTTCAACTCTGCCCGTCGCGCCGGGGCCCGCGTGCGACCTGCGTCTCAGGCGGCAGCAGTGGCGGCGGGTACCCGCGCGGCTCACTGCTGGGCGCGCGCCACGGCTGATGCGCCAGCTCGGGAGGCAGTTCCGCAAGCTCGGGCACCCAGGCGCGGATGTAGCGCGCCTGCGCCGCACGCATGCGGCCGTGCTTCATTCGCCGCTCGTCGAAATGGACCGAGCGCGACATGCATGCGATGAACAGCAAGAGCGGCGCCATCCCATATGCAGTCGCCCTTCATGTCCACTGTGGCAAGTACTGAACAGCCACGCTTATGTGAATTCACGTGTCAAACTTACGCAAGCCACGTGGTGAGGAGAGTGCACGCAACGCGTGTCAGCCCATGCAGCCGGAGGCGCAAGGCCCACCTGCGCTCCCACCACATTTGCACATGCTGCCGCGTATGCACACCTCTGGATCGTACTTCTCGCCCTGGGACACCGTTCGGAAGGTGCGGTCGCGCGGGTCAAGGCCCACGCCGGAGTTGTAGGCCCAGTTGCCAGTGTTGACGGCCTCGTCATGGTCCACCAGCAGCGCCTGCCGCGCGGCGCGCGGCCGTTACATGCAGACACTGCCGACTGTGCTGCGCACCTCAGACTGTCATGTGGGTTGTGGGCCAGCGGCAAGTGACACACCATGCACTGAAGCCCTCCAACCGGCCCACGAGCAGCCCGCGCAGCTTGCGTCTGCTCCACTGCCCAACCCCCGGGGCGCACCAGTGCGCTCTTGGGCGCAATGGATAGCATGCAAGACCTGCTGGGCGCGCATACATGATGCCGGCGCTGCCCAGTGAGCATTCCGGGCTCCTGCCTGTCTGAGTAGCACAGGGTGGTGTGCCCATGCAGCAGGCGCATACCTGGAACACTGCAGCGCCCAGTCGCCAGTCCAAGTGCAGACCCTGAGCAGACCCTTTTCATCAGTCACACATGCCATGAAGCCATCACGCTTGCCTGCACGCAACAGGCTATCAAATGCACATCTTACACTGCTGACAGCTCTTGTTGAGCGCGAACGAATGCTGGACGGCCGCCGCGCCTTGGCAAACAGATTGGCCACGTTCTGGCGGCCGCGGTTGTTCATGTAGCCGGTTGCGCCCAGCTCGCGCATGGCTGCGTCCACAAAAGGCAGCCCTGCATGGCACAGGACCGCAGATTGAAGGCTGAAGGTTGGTGCATGCAGTTGCATCATGGACGTTTATGTGTGCTTAGCGGCGCAGCTGCACTCATCACATGGCTCTGCTCAGGCGCACAAGCCCCAGGGTGAGGCTGTCCAGGCATGCAGTCCGAGGCGGTCCAGGCCAGAGACTAGGCAGAGCGGTGTGGACCACTCAGGCCCAGCACTAGGAGGAAAGTGGCAGTCGCAAGCACTGCAGCACACCCGCCGTGGCATGGTTGCATGCAAAAACATGGCGTCCCCGCAGTGCCCTGTCCAGGAGTGCTGTGTGGAGCGAGCGGCGGACAGAGACCCGGCATGTGCCACTCATAGCAAGCATCATCCCTGCCGTCCAGCACATCCGGCTCTGCGCAAGGTCGCGCGCCTGTGCGGCCGCGCACCCACGCCCGGAACGCGTGCGCGTCTGCGGGCGCCCAGGGCTGCGGGGGCGCCTCGCCACGCAGCCCGCCCGGCCGCCGCAGCGCGCGCCACTCCCGCAGCGTCGAGAAGATGAAGAAGTCCCTGGCAACCGGCACGCGTTAGCCTACACCCTAGCCTATTAGTGTTGTTGTGATACCTACCGCGCACAGCAAGCTCCCAGGACGGCCGCATCTCAACCAGGGGCGTGGCGCTCAATTAAACCACGCCCGCCCGACTGCCGCAGCGCATGGGTTTTAGTGCATGCAGGCACAGCCCCGAGCGGCATGCGCAGTCAGCTGCGCCAACATGTTGTGAACAACCATTGGCGGCAGGCACGTCGTGAGAGCCCACTGCTCTTTGCTAGCTATGAATATCACAAACAAGGTCCCTTAGCCGCGAGTCACTGAGAGCGCAATTGTGGCTGCTTGACCGCCGTAGCAGCCATGCCGTCCACTACTGCTCAACACATGACTTGCTTACTGGCATGGTGTTGCTGGCATAACGAGCAAGGCCACACGCAAATTAGGCGCACGAAGCATAGCCGCGGCACCTGATCTGCAGGTGCATGGCGAGCGTGGCCGCGCCGCTCGGCGCGTCCGGAGCAGGGCCAGGCTCAGCGCCAACGCCCACCTCTGCCCCGCGGCTGTCACGACCGTGGCCTTCCTTTCTAACACTGCGCGTTTCTGTGCTGGCACCATGCTCCGCCAGGGCATGACAGGCGCTGGCGTCATGACCGACGCTGGCCTCTGCAGCAGACCCTCCAGGATTTGGGGCCGTTGTGCCGCTCGTCCTCACAGCCGCGCTGACACTGGGGCCCTCGTCGCCGGGCGCGGCGCCCTGGTCGCCGTGGCCGCACGCTTCGCCCGGCCCCGCGCCGTTGGGCCCCGCGTCGCCGCCCGCAGCCCGCCCCTGGTGCGCCGCCAGCGCAGCGTGCACTTGCCGCGGCGACAGCGCGCCCAGCGCCAGGTACGCGCTCAGCTTGGCGCTCGCGCCGCGCGCCGTGCTGGCCGTCATGCGCGCCTCTCGGAAGCCCTCGATCAGCGGCGCGGCGCTGCCGCCTCGGCCCTGGCCTGCGGCGCCGGGGTCGCGCTGCGCGCCGGCCGCAAGCCGCAGCTCCCTGAACTCCTCGCCCGGCGGCGCACAGCCCTGGCCGTCCCCCGGCGCGCCTGCAGCGGGCGCCGGCAAGGCAGGGCCGCCGGCGCCGCTGCGCGCGGCTGTGGCGCCTTCTTCCGCAGGGGGCCGGCCAGGTACGGCTGCGCTGCAGTGACCGCCGCGCTCATCGCAGCCGTACAGGAAGCCGTGCAGGTGCCGCATGCCCGCCGCTTCGCCGCCGCGCAGGCCCGCCATGGCGCTGCGCGCGTCCTCCGCGCCTGCGCATGCAGGCTGAGCGCTGAGCGGGGTCGGCTTGTATGCTTCTGAGGAGGCTACGCGGGCCATGTGCATGCTTTTGGCCAGGGCAGAGGGCTAAAACTGTGCACTGCATGTCCTGGTGTGCCCAAGCCCATGCAGCAGGCATACACATGGAGGTGCGGGCAGCTACATGCAGACCGTGGACGCCATGCGCGCATGATCTCGTCCATGTGCATGTCTCATCCATGCAGTGCGCGAGCCTGGCATTGCTTCACACATGCATGCGCAGTGGCAGCCACGGAGCCGGGGGCAGACCAAAGTCACCAAGGTGGCAGCCCGCTTGCACCCTGCAGCCGTCAGCGCACCCGTGTAGCTGACGCCGATGAGCTCCTGCAGCGTTGCCAGGGAGGTGTCGGAGGCGCCGACGGCCGCATAGGCTGTCGCAGCATTAGCCGGGATGTCCCGGCACAGCCCGTCAGGCAAAGCCGGCGGCGGCTGCAGCCGCTCCGGCCGCAGCAGCGGGGCGCCCATGCGCATCCACGCCCTGCACGGACCACACCAGACCACACACACTCTCGTGCACCTGACATGCTTTTGCGCTTGATGCTTAGGTGACTAGATGGGGCCTGCCCTCGCACACTACCGGGCCCGCATTGGTACTCACCACAAGTGGTACAAGCAATTAGACGCCTGATAGACAAAGGGCTATGCACGCCCCGGGACATGAACCGTAAATAAAGTAGATTTAGGAACCCCTTCATAAATGGCGGGCCATTACTGCACGCATTGGCGCACGGCACAAGCAAGGCTGGCTACATCATTGCAGCTCCTTCACTTACCTTGATAAAGGTGGTCATGACACCGGGCACGGCCGCCAGTTTCCTAAGGTCGACTCGGTGCTCTTCCAACGCTGACCCTGATGCTGCAGCATCTCCAGCCGCCTCCGAGCGCGGCGCCTGGGTGCCTGCGCCACACCCTGTTCAAAGACACAGGACCTTTTTCAAAGAAGGGTTGCAGCCACATGCGGACATGCTCGATGCGTGCCAACCTTCTACGCGCCGCGTTACATTGTATCCTTGGTATACTCCGAAAATTAAGGTTAAGACCTACATCGAGCGAAGTAGGCTTGCTTGGCCGCAATGACGCTGGCAGCGAGGGCGACTCTGGCGAGGAGGGCGGCTACTGAAGGCAAGCACGTCATGATGCATCACAGGAGGGAGGGCAAGGCCCAGGCACCGGCCGCCGCACGGCCGGCGGCCTTGGGGGAGCACTGCGCCTGCTGGATGCGCTCGGCGACAACCTGTAGCTCGCTGCGCTGACACCAGCATGGGCAGCGGCAGCTCGCTGGCGCTGGTGTGGTTGCGGAACAGCTTGCGTGTGGCGGACAACGAGGCGCTGCTCGCCGCGAGCAGAAGCAGCGCTACCAACTTGCTGGTTTACTACGCGCTGGACCCGTCCCGCCTGCGCCCGCGAGCTGCGGCAGGCGCAGGCCTGGAGCTGGTGCAGCAGCTGCCGTCGCTGGGGCCCCACCAGTGCGCGTGCGTGGCCCTGCTGCTGGTGCTCTGGAAGGCTACTGGTGCACCTGGCAACTGTCTGGCCGTTGTCTTGTTTTTGGCGCGGCTCGTGTCCTGCTTCTGGTCCGGCACCTGACTGTGTGTTGCAGCAGAGAACGATGTCTTTCTGAGACACAGGCACGAGTTTAGCTGCTGGCGGTCCGCCCTGGTGCGACTGGGTGGAGACTGTACAGTTGCCCGTGCAGGTTCCTGCTAGACGCACTGCGCGAGCTGCAAGTGGAGCTGGAGGGCTGCTATGGCGCGGCGCTGCGCTTTTGCTTGGAGCCCGCTGCCAGTGCCGCGCGCGCCCTGACAGCGGGTGCAGTGCGGAACGGCTGCCAGCGAGTCAGCCTGTTCCTCTTTAGTGAGACAGACTTTGACTCAGCCCAGGAAGAGGTGCGCCGAGGTTCTGGCCTCTGGCTCACGGCACATTGCTCAACACTCCAGTGCGCGCATGGCAGACACGCTTGTTGCACGCATAGGAGCTGCACAGCCTCAGTGAACTTGACGCCTCGTCAGGCTGCCTTCACAGCGTAATTCTCAATCATTTATTTTGTGCTTGAGTTTTCCTGGCTTGCGGCAAGATGATCTGCATGCTGCTTTGCAATCGGACCGAGGTCTGACGCATGCATGGGCGACAATATGCGTTCACGCCTCCAGGCAGCTGTAGCGGCCGCCGTCACGGACGCGGCGCGTGCTGCCGGAGGCGCCGCCGCTGTGCACAGCTACTGGGGCGCCACGCTGTACCACCCAGCCGACCTGCCCTCAGCCGCTGCATTCCGCGCAGCTCTGGGCGCCAAGCCGCTGCGGTCCAATGTGAAGGCTGGCTGCCTGCATGCGCATGCAGGGACTTGCTATGTTTGTCGAGGCCAGGCAAGATATATGAGAGACATGCGCATAGCATGCATATGCCATGATGGGCATTGCTGTGACCGACCCATGGACGCACCCAGCTCCTTCGTATGCCAAAAAAGTGCTTTGAGTTGCGAGGCAGTAGGACAGGAGGAGCCTGTCGCAAGACCAAAGGGCCGGGGGGCAAGCGCAATCGCAATGGCGTCAGACGCAGCGCCTGATGCCAGGCCAGAGCGCGCGGAGCGCCTTGGCTGGCTCACCGAAAGCTCCGTGCAGCCGCGCAAGCGGCGTGCTATCGAGGGTACACCACCGTCGACTGCTTCTGCTGTTGAGGTCTTCTGCCAGTACACAGCAGTGAAACAAAGTGCAGGCGACTTCATGCGGCAGTGGAGGGCGCATCAACTGACGAGCGAAAGCAATCCTTGATGCTATACGCTGCTCTAAGCCTTTCAGCCTTTGCACACCTGACTTGACACCAACGCTTTTGCCACTCAGGTGTGGGCACGGCGGGGCTGGTGGACCTCAAGGCGTCCCTGTACCGCCAGGAGGAGCAGGCGCGGCTGGCGCGAGAGGGCGGGGTGGACCCCGCGGACACCAGCGGCCGCCGCAAGGCCGGCATCGACGTGTCAGCGTTTACGCGGCGGAATGCTGGTGTGGAAGCGCGCGATAAGCGCGACCGCGCGCAGCTTGAGGTGAACGCAGCTACCTGCCTTGTTCACAGCTTCTCGCTCTGTGTTAGGACCGGCCACTCTTCCTGTGGTCTTCGCATGAGCTGTGAAAGTGACCGGCGCTGAAACTCTAGCACATGCAAGCACTGCATCCGCTGTTGCCTGGTGTCTGACTTGCTAATGCCTGCCGGACTGCGCCAGAGAACGCCGCAGCACACCGCCAAGTCTCTGCAAGCACGAGGCACAGCTTTCTAGCATGAACAGCAGGCGCAGCTGCTCCTGCACAGCCTGCGCTGACACAACGTGTGCCGCTGGCGCGCAGACGCCCGACAGCCAGCTGGAGGCGAGCCGCAGCGCGCTGGAGCGCAAGGCCGAGCTGTACGAGCGGCTGGCGGCTGGCCGCGACGACGACGACGACGATCTGTACAATGTTGACTTTGTGCGCAAGGAGCCCCGCGCGGAGGCGGCGGCTGCCACGCAGGATGGCTACGGCGCGCCGCGGCGCGACTGCGACGATGACAGGGGGCTGTACAGTGGTCGCGGCGGCGGCCTGGCGCGCGACACCGCGGCGGACGCTCTTGAAGCAGACGGTGCGTGCTCGGTCGCAGCTTGCCAGAGACGACTCTGTCATTCAAGGCAATATCACAGTTGCTACATTGACGGCATCATCACAATATTACCTTTATCAATTACACACCACATACCTGCATGCAGCCAGCGTAAAACATGTATATACACAGAGGGTCCCAGAGTAAAGGGGCTGACGGCGCTCACGCTGCATGCTGCCCATGTGAGATGGGGGCGCTGCATCTCTCGCAGCGGCAATGCTGACCCTGACGGAGTCTGCGCTGCCGGTGCCTCCGGGCGTGCACAGACTCGCATGCGCTGCCTGCCCCCACATTCAGGGCGTCAGGGAGCCTGCTTCGGAGGCAGCGCACCTGCAGGGCCGCCCCCGTACGAGCACCCCTGCGCGCTGCGCAGGCCTGGTGAGCGAGGACATGGCGCGCGAGCGCCAGCGCCGGGCCTGGGAGGCCGGCGAGCACGGCGTGCTGGCGGCCGAGCTCGCCGAGGAGGCCGCGCAGCGCGAGCGCATCCAGGCGCGCCGCCGTGCCCTTGCACACGCGCTGTGGCTAGACACCTGCACGTGTCCTCCGCTTTGTCCTCTCTTGCAATTGGTGGCTGCGCTGAACTTGAGAATCAGCAGCTGGAAAGCTCAGACGTCTGTGGTGTGCCTTTTCATTGGCAACAAAGGGCGGCAGCTGCATGTGACTATAACTAGACCTGCAAAGATACGCAAATCAAGTGTGCATGCATGAAGCGTTGCTGCATACCAGTGCTTCTCATGTGCTGGCTACAAGTAATGCAGCCAATGCTACATCAGCTGACCAGCGGCATGCTGTACCTCTGAGTGTGCGCGTCACGCATTGTAGCATCAAGCTGTTCAACATTCAGTATCTATTGTGGAGATGTAAAGGAAGCAAGCAGGCATGCAATGATGCAGGCCGTGGAGGAGGCTGAAGCTGCCACAAAAGCTGGCCGGCAGCGCGCTGCTGCAGCTAAAGAGCGGCGGGAAGAGGTGACAGCGCGGCAGCGCGAGGCCCTCAAGGTGGCCTTCTTGAAGCGCCAGCTGGCTGCATTGAAAGCGGTAAAGGCGTCGGCCAAGCCCGGTTAGGAGGTCCAAGCCATTTCAGGCCCTTGAAGACCTTGCTAGTGTGCTTGTTAACCACTCTTCACTTTCTGTACGTTGCAGCTCACCTGCAAAGGGAGTCAGGTTGAGAAGAGGACCAACAAATTTGGCCTCTGCGCTTCAAACCCAGAGGTTGCTGTTTGCTGTCTGATGTGTCAATCAGGTGTGTGCGCTTATTCCTCACCTTGTCAGGAGCGTGTGCAATTGCAGGTCTTTAGAGAAGCACAACAGCAATTTGGCATGCGCTAAATACAGGCCATCATAACCAATTGGCTGCAATGGCACTTACACCACCAGCTGCTCCACCGCAAGCATTACTTGCTCGTCTAAGCAGTGCTCAACATTTTGCCCACTTTTGCAACCTTTGCCATAATGATGTTTGCTTGCGTATATTCCCAAGTAAACACCCCAAACATGGTTCTGTACGCCAACCCATGACACATGACAGGTGCCACAATGATACAGTGCACATACGCGCATAGCACAGCTGCTATGCTACAAACTGTTACATATGAAAGTGCACCCCGGCGAAGTGTCGGAGCAGTGGAACTAGTTCGTGGCGCAGTTTTTCCAAAATCAAAGGGCACAAGCCAGCGGTTTCCCACCGGCACGCGTTTGCCAGTGCTTTTTTTAAAGGCAAGAAGGCTGGTTCGCTCCGTCTGCACAAGTCTGCACAAGAACTGCTTGCACACTAGCAGCGCAGCCTGACAGTGCTAGAGCTGCCGCCCGTCCGGGAGCTTTATGTGCACGTTCTTCTCGCGCGCCTGCCGCTCCACCTCGGCAAGCAGCATCCGCCGGAAGGCTTCGCGGTCTTCCCGGGTCTCTTCCAGCCGGTCAGCCTCAAGCTGTGTCACCCTGCATGCGGGGGACAGGCTCAGTGGCGTTCCTGTGAGCTGCGTGTGCGAAGTCCTGGAGTCCAGCACGCACTGAGAATGTAGTCAAAGGTCAAGCATGCAGTGAGGTGAAACAGTATGGCGCGGGCAGCTCTTAGCACGCACTTGTCATAGAAGCCTGTCTTTATCATAAATAGCTCCATGCAGCCGCCTGCCTACGTTAAGAAGCGTCTCGCATGTGAGCGTGCGTCAAGTGCAGCAAAACACTGGAAAGCCATAGCTCGCCGGGGGTTACCACGAAGCACAGCCCCGCTACCTTGGCATAGAAGACGTTTGAAAAGGTCATCCGCGAACGCCTTTGCAACAGGCTTGCAAAGCCTATGGCACCATCTCACAGTTTTGCGCCCGTGTCAAGCAAGTTCAAGACAGTGTTCGCCGCAGGAAAGGTGATCAAGGAGCCTCTACGTGGACCCACCACACCAAGTGACAGCCGTATATCAACCTATGGTGGGAGTTTGGTAAGTGGTCAGAGCACCGGGGAAATAAGGGCCCTTGCGCGGCGGCAAGCGGCGGCACAGAAAGAGGAGGCCTCGATTGAGCTGTTGCATTGGCGGTCATATATACAGGTGCGATATACGGTTGAGCAGCAACAGCACTCTCTGGGTTGTACGGTGCACAAGCTTGCCTGCTCTTCAGTACTGGCGAAAAGGGAGTCGCATGCGCTCAGCTTTCCGCCCCTTCCGCGTGCTGCAAAGGCAGATAGACAGGGCCATAGCATCCTACGAGAGTGGCTGCTGCAATGCTGCGGACCTGCGCGTGTTTGCTCGCAGTGCATCCTCGGTGCGCACTGCTCCGCTTTCAAAGTCCTTTGCGTGGTTTTGCTTTGTGTAGTGACTTTACGCTATAGCATACTGAGTGCTGCTGTCCTTGTTGGTGCAGGCAGCAGACGCAAAGATTTATGCGGCCATCATATTGGAGCGGCTGCCGGTGCGCTATGGGCTGCTGCAGCCAGTGCAGCATAGCAAGAACTTCATAACAAGAATAAGCAGCAAGTGCAGCCCAGGCACAACCTGACTGCCTTGTTCAAGGGGTGCACGGTCGCCGCAGGTCATCACCCCGGACCCGCCGGAGTGGGAGGTGGAGTACCAGACCTGGAAGGCGGCGCGCGATGCGCCATATTTCAAGCGCATGCCGAGCGAACTGACTGAGATGCGCAACCTCGGCGGCGAGGGCGGCGATGAGGACGAGAGGGAAGACGCGGCCGAGGCGAGTGACGATGAGGAGGGCCCCGGGTTGGGACGCAAACAGCGCTACGAGCCGGCGCCACGATGGACGTCGGCAGACGAGACTGGGGATGTGCACTCGCTGGAGCGTGCCCTTGACCAGCGCCTCTTCATGCTGGTCCGTGCCGCCGGTGCGCGCATGCTCTAAAGCTTTCTAGACACTGCTTGTCCCTGTGACATGTGCATGCGGTGCATGCAGTCCAGCTGGGACCGTCACTCTATTACGGTGCAATGGAAGGGGTCTGCCGGTCCAACACAGGTCGATTCATGCATGTGGGACATATCCAATGAGGCTACGTGTCTTTTTCGCACAGCTCGGGCTGATGGCTATGCAGGGGCACAACAAGCACAATGGCAGGTCTGCGAGCACAGCGTGGCGAGCATCGCTGCAAGCGGTGCAAAGCCGGCGTGCATGCGGCAGGCAAGGACGCGGCGTGGAAATTCCCGCACGCGGCACACGGCGGCGCGGGCGAGACGATGCGCGGCGCGGCGGGGCGCGCGCTGGACGCCGCGCTCGCGCCCGACGCCGAGTTGCAGACCTGGTTCGTGGGGCGCTCGCCGTGCATGCACCACGCGTGCCCGGCCGGGTGGACGGCCACGGGCGGGGGCCAGGGCGCTGGGGCCGCTGGTGGTGCGGGCATGCTCTTCTTCCACCGCGCGCAGCTCATCCGGGGCGTGCCCGCGCTGCGCGCCGGCAGCGGCCTGGTCGAGTTCGTCTGGCTGACCAAGGCCGAGCTGGGGACGCGCCTGGCGGACGCGGACCTGGTGTCGCAGCTGCAAAAGGCGCTGTGATAGGCGCTCGCTGGGCCGCCCGGCAGTGCGCTCTGGCCGATCTTGGAGGCGGTCTGTTTAGTACCATGGCTGTCAGGGACGGTGCAATCCAGGTGTGTGAAAAGGCGCTGACACAGAATCTGCATTACACGTCACAACTCACGTGGTCCATCCCTTCCTCTCGCACACTTCCAGGGTCATCCGGGCACATGTTCCCTTGCTGGTTCATGTCTTGTTCAGAAGCAGGAGTGCAGCATCTCCGCAGCCTGCACAGCATCAGCAGTCCCGCGCTGCAATCCTGCAGAGGATGGCGTCCACCGCCGAGCCCACCTTGAGCTCCTGCGGCGCCAGCTTGTGCAGCTGCGCGCCCGTCCGGCCTCACACTTAGGTTGCCTATGTCTGCAAGCTGGACAGTGGGTACAACTCATTGGCTTGCAAACAAGCAAGAACCAATGCTTGTGCCATGTCTCTTGCATCACAATGCAGGTTTGTAGTTGCAGCGCAGCACGCCAAGCTAACAGCCATGTCAGACTCTTTTTGGGAACTTCAAAGCAGCTACTAAGCAGTACAAGTCGTCATCGTCGTTCGGTGTTTGACGTTTGGCTGTGTTGTCAGTTGGTGCCAAACGAGACAGGCGCAAGCGCCATGCGCACAGCCTACCTTTGTGACCAAGGCGCTGTCAGTCAACGACGGCAAGTCCGCGAGCGCAATCTGCGTGCCGTGGACGAGCCTCCGCGCTGTCTCCAGCTGCGTGCCACAGCAAAGTCACATGCAGGCTCCTGCAAAGTGTCAGCTGACTCCAGCACTCCGCAACATGCACTGGTCTGGTCTGGACACTGCTCTGGTCTCTGCACTGTCACATGGAGTGTCAGTCCCCGCTGACAGCCTTGCTCTATCAGGCAGGGCCCACGTAGTGCATTCGTGCGGAGGCTCCACGCACGTCTGCAAGGTTGCTGTTGAACCGCGCGACGAGCAAGTGCCTGCACTCTGGCGACACGCCAAAGCGCACCAGGGACTCCTTTATCTGCAGCAAGAGGGGCTGCAGTAAGCTTAGCGTGACAACGGTTGGGGCGCAAGCGCGTGGCCATGCTTGCAGCGCAGGCTGAGGCTGCATGTTGGAATACGCGTGCGCACTGCTGAGGTAGACAAGTTTGCTTTGCAACACCCCCTCATCTCTGTCGTCCACAAGCATGGGTGTGCGTGCCACAAGGAGGTAAGCGCGCACGTGCTTTGAGCCAGATAAGTTTACCACGCACTCAGAGTGCAGTGACCGCGTTCGCAGCCGGCCGCGGTGAGCTGCTGTGGCGGCCTTGTGCGCCGCCGAGTGCAGGACAACCAGTTCTGGGACCTGTGCACAGCGCTCTCAGGCCACGCAGGGTGCAGGGCAACGTGCTAAAAGTTGCTGCGTCTGCCAGCACGCACCAGCACCGCATTGAGTATAGCGAACTCTGTGACAGCCGCTCCCGCCAGAACCTGCTCCTGTATCTCTCTGCAGACTGGACTCTGTTAGTCATGGCATCACCCAGACTGAGACGTGCAGGGAGGCACTAAGCGGTGCTGCGCACCTGCAGTTTGTCACGTCTCTAAACAGCCACACTGTAACATAGTCCGGCAGGCCCTCGAAGGTGAGCCTCTCCTCCATGCCGCTCTGCGTGAAGCGTGCCTGACAAGTTTGATTGAACTGGCAAACCAGTGGAGAAGCAATGCGTCCAGGCGCAACAGGGGCGCTGCAACTCTCTGGTACAAATGCAAGAGGATCACACGTGGTGAGCAACTAGGACTGTGAGCAGAACCGGTGGGCACTGCCACTGGCCACTGGGCAGACCTAAGCCGTCGAGGTGGAACCCTATCCGTCTGCTAGGAAGTGGCTGCGACAAGAGTGGCATAACACGCAAAGCATGTCTTACGTGTACATGTACATGCTATGCGTACATGCTGTGTGCACAGGCTCTGCGCAGAGCAAGGCCACACAGCACGATTCGCAGTGCGAACTTTGCAGCGCAGTTGTGCTAGGGCAGCAGCGAGGCTGTCGAGGGCCTGCATCTGCATGGCAAACAGCTTAGAGCACAACATCATACGCGCCTGAGGCAGGAACCAAATCACCTTGCTGCGACCCGCCAGAAGCAGGGATGTAACAAATACACTGACAGCAGCCCCGCCGTGCATGACGGACGGTCCCTGACAAAACCAAATTCTCCTACCTATGCAGCAGTGCAATACCAGAAGCGCATGAATGATGCGCGCATGCCTCTACCAATGAGATGCACAGAGCACTGCGAACACTAATGAGAATGCATGCTCTGTCAGCAGGCACAAAGCCAGGACGCAGCCCGCAGCAAACAAATGGTTGTACTGCCGGATACAAGAACATCCAGGAAGAGCAAGCAGGCGCATTCGCTGACCTGCGCAACACTCAGCTAGACGCCGCACCTACAGAGCTGGCATCACGAAAGTCCGGGAGCAGAGCGGCGAGGGCGCTGTCTCCATCCCAATCACCGCAGGTGCATAAACCAAGTGGAGAGGCGCCCGCTGAGTCGGCAAATCCACAAGGTCTCCAAGGTTCAGAAAGGGCGCAGGTGACAGAGGTCCTGCCGTCTGCGCCAGGACCCGTAACGCAGCGCCCATGGCGGCACGCCTGCTACCTGTTACCAACCCGGTGCGCGTGCACAAAGCCGAGAGCTGCGTGCTGGCGAGCACGCACTGAGCAGAGCGCCAAACAACGCAGGCGGCACACAGCCTGCTGCTCCCCGCAGCATACAAGCGTACACCGCACAGACCCGCAAGGCAGCCCAGGCAGCGCGCCCTGCGCTGCCGTCCGTCGGCGGCCGGCTGCTGTCTGATCATGGCCCCCGGGCCACACATGCGCATCCCAGGCGACAGCGGCGCGCCCGCGGGGCGCGCGCCGGGCCGAGCGCGCTCCGCGCTAGCGCGGCGCGCCGTGCGCGGCGCAGGCGGCGAAGCCCTCGATGTGCGCGCGGCAGAAGGGGCAGAGCGGCGGCTTCTTGCTGAGCTCGCACAGGCGCAGCGCGCAGTCGATACAGAGCCGGTGGCGGCAGCCGCGCACCGCCACGTCCAGCGGCTGGTCCAGGCAGATGCCTGCGCGCGCGCGCGGCGCGTGGGCGCGCGCCCCGGCAAGCAGGCGAGCCCCCAGAGGCGCCACAGCTGGGTGCCGCCGCAGCCAGTCAGTAATGACAGGCGCGCGCCTGTGCTCCGGCATTCCACATGCACAGCAAGAAGACAGGCTCAAACTGTACGGGTGTAAAACCAGCCATCCATCTTGGGGCTGTCTCCTACCCCGCCTACCAGGGATCTCTGTCCACAATCACAAGTCGCCAGTCTGGACATCGAGACTCTTCCAGGCGCTTTGTGCCTACATGGTGCAGTCACAGACCCGCAGCCAACGAGCACACCGCAGTCCTCATCGTCGCCCTGGAACTCGTCAAAGCCCGCGATGGACGCCGAGCGGTAGATTCTGGCCTCCGCGGGCGCGCCCGACGCGCCGCCCCCCGCCACGCGCCTGCAGGGCGGCAGCCCCGCTCGCTCACTCTCCGGCTCACGAACAAGTCACTGCCGTCTGTGCTCACCCACCTCCAAACGGCTTATGAGCAGCTTCACCTGAACAGCCACCTTGATGGTCTCAGGCGAGCATGGGCAGCGGGTGCCTTGTGCATGCCAAGGAGGCCGCCATGACAAGGCAAGCGCGCCAAGCCCATGCATGGAACGACCCGCACGGTAGCCCCAAGCGGCTGGGCCGGGCCGCGCAACGACCCGTGGTCGCGCTCGCCGTGCGGCGAGAGCGGCGCGGCGGGGGGCGCGCGCGCGCCTGAAGCTGCTGAGCGTGCGCCGCAGGCTGATGCCCGACAGGCGCGAGGAGAGCCCCAGGCCGACGGACAGGCTGCGCGCCAGGCCGCCCTGCACGGCCGCCTCCACCTGCGCGTCCAGGCCGTGCGGCCGCGCGCTCACCTGCGCGGCCCGGGGCAGCGCCGGGGCTGGGTTGCTGCGGGGCTGCGGAGTTCGGCTGTGCGTGCCGAGGTCCCGCTGTCCATGCGCACGCTTCTTCCAGACTCCCCGCGCGTGTCGGCAGGTCATCCGCCTTTGCAACCGAGCGCATCGCATCCTCCCAGAGCGCCAAGCACAGCCTGCCTCTGCCCTCCCTGACGCGGCAGTGGCATGCGCGGAGCATGCAGCGCGCGTCGCACCCCACAGCATGCGCCTGCTCGTGACAACCGGTAACCCTGGCATTGGCGGACCAGCATGGGCCGCCCGTGCTGCTCCATGTTCAGCAGCGAGCCTGCCTGGAGTGTGCCGGTTGCAACAACCGGCTGACACATGCTGTGCCCGGCGCTGCACACGCGTCACCAAGCACCCTTCATGGGAGCCAGCGGGACTACCCACCGAGCGCGACGGGCTCGACGACGGGCGCAGCCCCTGCACGTCGCTGGCGACAGGCACCGGCAGCGACGTCTGGCAGCCCTGCGAGGCGCTGAGCGGCAGCGTGAAGCGCACCACCGGCGTGACGCCTGCGAGCCCACCGCCCGGCCGGGCTCAGCCGGCTCACAGTCTGTGCGCCCACAGGTCGCCCGCTCCGGCAGCGCACCATGTGGCATGATTTGCAAGTTGAGGGCATGGCCACAGAAGGCAAAGCACCGGGGCAGTCTGACCGGAAAAGTGGCTACAACTGACACTCATGCAGGTCCGAAGCATGCTTTCACCTTCGCCTATGCTAAAGTGATTCCAAGCGCCGTCGTCGCCGCCGCCGTCAATGCCGCCGCCGCCGCCGCCGCTGTCGCCGCCGCCGCCGCCGCGGACCCCCAGGCTCTGCGAGCGCCGCGCCGACGGCCGCCCGCTGGCTGGCCGCGCACTGGCCGGCCGCGCGGCGGCCGGGGCGCCCGGAGCCAGCGCGGGCTCCTGGGGGCCGGGCGGCCCCGCGCCGCCCGCCGCGCCGCGCGGCGAGTCCGGCTCATCGTCCACAAAGTTGCGGAAGGGGCTCTCCATGACCGCGGCTGGGCCCCAGCGCGGCTGCGGCCAGGTCGCCTCAGGGTCGCCAGACCCCGGCGTAGGGCGCGCGGCGGCGGGCGCGCCGCCGGGCGCGCCGCCGGGCGCCGGCGGCAGCGCCCACGTCACGCCGTCGCTGGCCGGCGCGGGCTGCCGGGCAGCGTCGGCAGGGTCGGAGCCCCCGGCGCTGCGCGCTCCCAGCAGGCGCCTGCCGGCGCCCGGGGCCGCGCTGGCCGCAGCGCCCTGCCGCTCCTCCGCCGCAGCGCAGCTCGTCCCGCCCGCGTCCACGCCGCCGCCTGCCTCCGCCTCGAGCGGCGGCTGCGCATGCGCCTGGGCCTGCGCAGGCACCTGCTGCATGATGCACCGCTCTGTGCATTTGCGGCGAGGACAGCCTCCGCGGCGGGGCACCGGCGGGGCCGCTCAAGCACAGGGCCCTTTAGATGGGCAACAGCACAGTCTTGACGTGCACAAAAAATGTGCAGCACATTCGTAAGCAGCAGGTCGGCGGCCGCGCGCGCCTCACGCCGTTCGCGCATGCACGCCGCCGCGTCCTTCTCCACCTTGAACGTCTCCAGCCAGTCCAGCAGCTCGCGCCGCAGCGCGTACGCGGCCAGCGTGGCCAGGCGCTGCGGCCCAAAGCCTGGCGCAGGGGCGGGCGCATGCCCCGCTGTCATTGTCGTGGGAAATCACACATGTCACTCCTTTTGGTCTTTGTGTTGGAACTCGCTGTGGCCTCTGTGTTGGCACTCGCTTGGGCCTCTGTGTGTCATGCGCCCCATATCAGCACGTCAGCGAGCTGGCAGCCGACGCTGCCAGGCGCCAGGGCACAGCGCTTGGTGCACAAGCAGGCCCGCCGAGCATGCTGGCACAACGAGGCCATGCTGGAGCCCCGCGCGCGCCGGCGCATACCTGGCGCCACCGCTTCCCGAGCTTTGCCCGCTTACTGCCGATACAGCAGACGCATATGTACTCCACTGATGCGGGAGGTAAGCTGTTCTACCCACAGCTGTTTGTGCTGATGTGTTCCCCAGTCAGGCGGCATGTCAGGCTCGCAACTTCACACCGCCTGCTCAAGCCGGGGCAGGTATGCCACCTGACCAACTAGCACGAGCTCGGCGCGCACCCTGGTCCGACTCGCGCGCGGTCTCGAGCGCGGCGTCGATGTTGACCGTCGGGTTGAGCAGGCTGGCGGCCGCGCGGTGGCCGCGGCCCCAGGCGACGTGGTACGGCAGCATGCGCGCGGCGTCCGCCACACTGCGCGCGCGTCCGGGCGCACCCCAGCTCATGAGCACGATGCGTGGCACGGCTGTAGTGCCTCGCAGAGCAGGGCGGCTGCAGGCGCCGCTGCCCCGCGGACCATCCTGCAGGGGTTGGGAAGCACACTGCCGCCGCAGCCCGCGCTGCCTGATCCAGGCCTGCAGGAGGCATGGCCTGGGGCATGCAGAAAGAGGCAGGCGCTGCTCCGCCGACGCCCAGGCGTCAGAGGCTGGCCACCGGCCATGTGGCGCGAGCCAGCCTGTGCCCTGTGATCCGCCTGCGGACCTGCGCAGGTCGATGCGGCCGTCGCCCTCCCAGGCGCGGCGGGCGGGGCCGTCGCCGGCGCTGCCAGGGCGTGGGTCGGGGCTTCCCCATGTGCCCAGCGCATCCGCCTGCGCCTGTGCGCGCGCGCGTCCCGGCTCAGCGCCTGCTTCACCACGCGCCCGGATGCGGCAACAGATGCGGCAGGACGAATAAAAAATAACCATAATTACTCGCCCTGAGCGGCTACACTTTAAGCCATAGTACTACACCAAGCTCCAACCACATCTGCAGCATGACCTGCACCAGCGCGTTGCAGACAGGGCGCGGCCGCCGGGTGCCACCGGCAGGCGCGCTCCAGGGTTGAAGCACAGCGAGGCCCTCGAGCCCAGATTGAGCATGTGGAAAAGAAACACGCGCTCCACCCGCAGTGCACCACAGCCCCGACCTCAGGACTAGAGCCGGGCGCCCGAGCGACGCGCCTGCAGCATGGCCTGCAGCAGCGCGATGTGGCCGCGCGCGGCCGCCAGGTGCAGCGGCGTGGAGCCGGGCGGGCAGGCGAGCAGGCTGGGCATGTCCAGGTCGACCGTGCGGACCATGAGCGAGGCGCCGGCGGCCAGCAGCGAGCGCGCGCAGCCCAGGCTACCCGCCGCGGCCGCGATGTGCAGCGCGGTCAGGCCGTTCTCCGCGCGGCTGTCGATGTACCTGGCGCGCGCGCTCCAGGGCCTGGCTGGCGATTTTGGGGTGAGGGTTACTGCGCTCGTGCATGACATGGGCGCCGCGCTCCAGGGGGCTGGCTGGGGGCGGAGCAGGAGTGGTGGGGCTGAGGTTGCTGCAGCCCGTGCATGACACGGGCCGCACGCTCAGGCGCTGCGGCGGGCCCAGGCTGCCCGCAGCGCTGCAGCGGCAGCGCAGCCAGGTCATGAGTGGCACGCAGCTGATACCACCTGGTGTCGCTGCCACACTGGCGGCGAAGACGGCTGCGCAAGTGCTAGAAGTGGAAACTCAACGGCCGGCACTGTCCGGCAGCGAGTCTGGCTCGCCCAGTTTGTCGCAACCTGGCGGTGCAAGCGACAGCAACCGCTCCACAGCAAGGCGGCGCACAAGCAGCGCCCGCATCAGCAGCGCGCGCACAGGCCTCCCCAGGCAGCGGGCGCAATCCGCTGCATGGGACAATGGCGCGCGCATACGCCTATGCCTACCTGCACTGGCCGCTCATGTCCAGCACGCGCACGCAGCGCAGCGGCACGCTGCCCTCCTGTCGCGCCCGAGCACATGGTTTGTCAATCACAGTCACATGCGCGGTTCAAGGCACCACCGACCGGCGATCATTGAAGCGTGCCGAATGTGCTGAGACTCACAGGGTCATCCATGTGCAGAGACCCCAGAGGTCACTCAGCGCACAGCGCCCAGATGCCTGCATGATACGCTCACATGCGCAGCAGGCAGCGCAGCCATGTTTTCAAGACACAGAGTAGGGCCATGGCGATGCACCCGGGGCACCAGGAGGCTCAGAGCGTGGGCGCCGCATCAGCGCGCAGTCACTGCGGTCACGCCAGGCCAGCGAGGCCGGATCCGCGGGCGCGCCTCAGTGCGCAGGCGCCCGGCGTCGCTGAGCAGCGCGCGCAGCGCGCCCACGTGCGCGCCGGCTGCCGCGTGGTGCAGCGCGTTGCGCCGCTGCGCGTCATCCACCGCGAGCGCGTCCGCGCCCAGCGACAGCAGGTACGCCGCGCACTCGGCGTGCCTGCGTGGGCACAGACAGGAGCTGAAAGCCATAGTCCATAGATTGTGAAAACCCGCGGGTTAAGAACGGGGGCTGCTTGACAAGGGGCGAGCACCCTGATCTAACCCCAAAGGGTGACAAAGAGGGGCTGCTTCCATGCAGCGCGTGCTGCTGTCTGGACCGCGTGGCAGCCCCGCATCGCCGCGCCCGCCGCTAGCGCACCCCTGCTCGCAGGCCAGGATGAGCGGCGTCTGGCCGTGCGCGGTGCGCGCGTTCACGACGTGGTCGCGCAGGAAGCGCGACCAGCCCAGCGCGCCGGCCTTGGCGTTCGTGGCGTGTGCGCCGCCATGCGCCGTGTCTAAGCACTCCAGCGTCGTGGACATCAGCGTCTCGACCACCGCGCGGAGGACATCCGCATGCCCGCGCTCTGCGGCCACACGCAGACACACCAGGGCAGTTAATAGGCAAGTGCTTGGTGTTGCCGGGCGGAATTTGGGTAACCGTGTCAGGCTGCAGGCTCCTGCACAGGGACCGGGGCTGGCAGGGGCCTGTGCACGGCATGTTGCGCCCTGCCGACCAAAGCCTCTGTATATACTGCTGGACGGCAACGCGCGGTGCCCGCATGCTGTGCGCTGCGTCTGACTCGGTGGAGGGCAGCGGCACCCGGGAGTGTCTCACGCAACCGCCACCGCGGCTGCTCTCATAAACCCCCCAGGCAGAGTTCCTTTTTGCACAAGCCACTGGAAGCTAATTCCATCAGTGCCACTCGCACTTTGTTGAGGTTTTGAGGTTGAGCTGTTTCTATATCCATATAGGTGCATAGGTTCGCGCATACTAAAGCAGCGTGCAGCGCTACAGTGTGACGCACTGGCTATGCGTGTTGCCGTTGCTCAGCTGCGCTGTGAGCCTACGCTGCACGCCCAAGCAGGCAGGTAGACTCCTGTCGTACAAGCCGCAGAGCTGCTGCGCAATCTCTGAGCGCGGGGTCTCAGCGTGCGCACCAGCAGCATAGTGCATGGCGTTCATATTGTAGTTCAGGAAGGTGAAGGACGCGAGCTCCGGCTTAGCCTCCAGGATCTGCCGAGCAGTTGCGTTAGGTATTACTATACTCAGCTTGTGAAGGTGCCCCGGCACTACCGTCAGCTCTCGGCGCACTAACCAGGCAAGCGACAGCGACATAGCCCTGTAAACACCAACCCTCGCCGCTATTTCTAGCCTTGCAGGGGGCATCTCCGTGAAAGCTTGACACCCCAACCGCCGGGCTGCACCTCGCGCACTGATGCGGCGTCACCCTGGTGAGCGGCGGCCAGCAAGTGCCGCCCATTGCCTGACAAGCATGAAGCGACCGCCCCCATCCTCTGCTGCCTGCGTCGTCCCCTACTGGTTACCTATTGTGCAGCGAGTTCGGTAAGCAATTCGCTCATACCTGCACATCTGAGCATGCACCAAAAGCGCTGAATGAATGAATGAGTAACAACCGTATATGAGCTCTTTCATTTGAGGCTAGGCACTCGTCTTCTTCCTGCTCTTCCGGCTCCTAGGAGCAGGCCTGAGGGTCTCCCTCGCTTTTCGATCTAGCTACTGCGTCGCTAGATCAATTACCAGACTGTTTGGCTTGGATCGAAAGTCGCTGGTTGGTTATTGTACACACCAGGAGCTGCGTGCACATAGGGAAGATAGCGCAAGGCAGCTTTGGTACTTTCACTTTAGGAGAGCATGAGCGAAGGCGAAGCGCCAAGTGCACAGCTGCAGCAGTTCGTAAAGGACCAGGAGGCCACGGCGCAGCTTTCACAGATCACATCTCACATCACAGAGGTCTGCCTGCTCGAGGTTTGCTGCTGTCTCTGTAGGCACGCCTGTGCTTGCGCTTTCACAACAAGGCTCTCTATCCACGTTGCTGCTGCTGCGAGCTCGTTGTCCTCCTCGGCGCTGCAGCACGCAAGCGCCGGCTGCAGGTGTGCTGGGATAAGTGTATGGGCACGCCCGGGCGCACTCTCACCTCGCGGGAGATGACGTGCCTGAGCGACTGCGCAAGACGGTATATCGAGTCAGCACAGGTGCGTGGAGAGGCAAAGCTGTTTGCGCTGCGGTTCACCTTGACACCAAACAAGGATGTGTTGCTGAAGCCAGTGTGTCTTGCGCAGTTTATTACGCAGAAGTATGCACAGAAGGATGCCGGCGGGGGAGGAGGAAGCAGGTATTGACGCTGTGGGCAGAGTGGTGAGCCAGGAAGTACCTGGTCTGGAGCTACACGGAGCCTGGCTGGCGAACGCCCGTGCAGTGGTGCAGCTGTGACGCAGCACTGTGGTGTCTCCTTGGCTGGGCTTCAGGCACCAGCGCTCGCGCAGATGTGCACCAGTGAAGCAGAGGGCCTGCACTTCTGGCCGGCCTGCTGATCACGTGCGGGGTCGGGGCTCGTCACAGAAGGGGCCTTCTATTTGTGGCCGGGCAGGTGTGCTCTTGGAGAGCCCTGCAGTGTGGCAGCACGCGCACAGCATGTGGTATTGCCTGAGCAATAGCAGGTTTGCCCTTTTGTTTTTTTAGTCACGTCCAAATGTATGGATGTCCAGTCGTCTGTATGCCAGCATACACGCACATGAAGACGGATGCATGCTGCTACATGCTGCTGTCACATGGATTGGACTGTCCTTGCCCATCGCATAAGGGTGCAGGCACCTCTGCCACTGCCAGTGCTCATTTCCTCTGCAGACAGCAGCTTGCCCAACCTGCAAGACGTGTGCCATGCGTGGCAAGAGCCGACATGGTGCAAAACAGTCATCGCAGTACAGATGTTTACACAGGCCTGTTCAACTCGTCAGCGGAAAGACAGACATAACCAATATGGTTGTGCATGTGCTAGCAATGCAAAGACTAGAGAAGGGGGCGTTCACGGTGACTGGGATGTTGTGCAATAGCATGCTGCAATCACACGTGGGCTTTCATAGCAGCGTACTGCATCTACGGATGCCAACATGCACTCCTCAGGTGCCGTGCTTGTGAATGACACACAGCGCCAGCAGTACGAATTTTGCTGGTGCAGAAACCCTCCGCAGATCAGGGCACATGATCAAACACAATGTGCTTCTACACGCGGCGCAGATAGCGCAGTGACCACACCATGACCCACACGACCGCCATTTGAGCCCTATACCAACCGTACTTGGGTCTGACAACCTGCAGTGCAGGGCCTGCATGCAGCACTGCCTGAGCGGCAGCCGTTTTGGTCAGACGCGATGCCTGCTAACACACCACCGAGCTAAAGCCCACCTTGCCGGTCCCAAGGCTGCCCGGCTGTCAGACCTCGCCCCCCGCCAGCAGCGTGGCCAGCGCGGCGTCCGCCGCGGTCAGCGCGGCGGCCGCGGCGACGTCCTCCGCGGCAAGCGCCGCGAGCTGGCGGCTGAGCCGCGCGGCCTCGCGCGCGCGCGCGCGCCCGCCCGCGTCGGCCGCGCGCCGCGTCCGCGCCGCCTGCGCCGCGCGCCTCAGGAACGGGGCACACTTGGATGGTGCGCCCGCATGCCAGCGCACAGCACGGCGCGGTGCCCACCGGCCGCGCGCCGGCATGGGCCGGCAGCGACCGCGCGCAGCAGGAGGCGTTGCATCACACGCGGGCCCGCGCGCGCCTGGCAGGTCGCCTCGGCCAGCGCGGCCTTGCGCGCCAGCTCGCGCGCCGCCACCAGCACGAGCGGGTCGTCCGGCATCAGCGCCTGTGCCTGGGCGGGCGCCCGCCGACCCACCCCCGCCCCTGCCTCGCCGCCGCCGCCCGCGTTCGCCGGCGGCGCCGGGGCGCCCACCGCGTGCGCGCCCTCGAAGAGAACCTGGCAGCCGGGCAGCGAGGCGGCCCCCGCGCTTGCGGCGCCCTGCTCGGCGCCCGGGCTGCCCAGCAGGGCGCCCAGGTAGGCACGGTTGGCGGCGATGCGCGCGTTGCGCGCCAGCTCGATGGCGGTGAGCACCTGCGCGCCGCTTTTTCTTTTATAAACAAAGGAAAAGCTGTAATTTCTGTCTTCTTTCCTGCTCAAAGCGGCAGGTACATGGCATCCCCATATCTTCATGTCAAGATTGCTAGCACAAGTAACTGAGCAGAGCTTTCATGTCAAGATTGCTAGCACAAGTAACTGAGCAGAGCGAGTATGCCAAATTGTATGACCCCATACTCAAGCGCATCCGCATCCAAGGGACCGAGGACGCGAGTGAAGTGCGCCTTGCAGCAGCGCGCCCACCGCACCTGCCACTCGCCCTCCGGCGCGGCGGCGCCGCCGCGCGCGCCCGCGCTGCGCGGCGGCAGCCGCGCGGCCGCGCGCGCCGCCGCCGCCGCCGCGCGTCGCTGTTTCTCCGAGCGTGGGGGTGCATAAGCATTTGCGGCGGGGTGAACACAGCGCGCGGCCGCCTCGCCGCCTGCGACCCAAGGCGGCCGGCTGCCCGCCTGCGGCGCGCCTCCTGCGGTCACGCCTGTGGCTGCTGCCGCGCTGCTCGCGGCCGCGCTCAGCTGCGACGGCGGGCGCGGCGCACTGGCTACTGACAGCCCCGCGCCCGGCGCCGCGGTGCTCTTGTTGCACTCCAGCTGGGCGGGCGGTGGCGGGGCAGAGGCGGCCGTGGCGACTGCACGCGACGCTGCAGCCTGCGCTGCTCCGGCCGCTCCGCCCAGCGCCGGCCGACCGCCAGAGCACGACTCTGCTGCGCATGGACCGGGCGGCGCCATGCGCGGCGCCGCCGCCTCGCTTCCCGGCCAGGCAGGGCGCTCGGTCGGCGCTGGTGCCGCCGCGCTCGCTCCGAGCGGCCGCGCCAGCGAAGCTGCTGGGCCGGGTGCGGTCTGAGCAGGCCCTGCGCCCTGGTCGCCAGGCGCCCCCGCCAGCGCCCCCAGCGCATTCCCC
>JAABUO010001766.1_pt1 | contig 27467 bp, 27 predicted proteins | sample 5559291 | NCBI WGS metagenome assembly JAABUO01 (sample SAMN10711878, study PRJNA513372) | rock metagenome | isolation source: Antarctica rocks | place: Antarctica: Victoria Land, Finger Mt sud | reverse complement strand
CGGCGGGCGGTAGCCCAGGGCGGAGTGTAACCTCTTTGTATTATACACGCCGCACGTCCAGCCCTAAGCAATTGCTAACCGGCGAATACGGTTTACGCCACCTATCGCTGAAGTTATTGCGCCATCTATCGCTGAAAATGACAGCTAAGATCCTGACGAAACACGACAACGTCCCAGATGACTAGCACTCAGCCCACCCTAATGGCCGCTCGGATCGGCTCATGAGCGGGGCTTTACAGGCGCGTGATGTCGAGCACGCTTACGCGAGCGGCTTGGGTGCGCGGGCCTGGGGCACGCTGGGGGAGGAAGGGCAAAGCGCGCCGCACTTTGGTAGGGATCCAGCCCCATGCATCTGGCCCTGGCGCCACTTGGCCACCGCTCATGATGACAACGGCGCGGTGTGCCTGGGTATCCACGGCGATACTGCCGTAGCCCGCGCCGAGTGGGACCGTGCGCAGGAGGGCGCCGCTTCGCCCGTCGAGCACGCTCATGCTACTCGCGTCCGTGAACACCCCCGTGTTGTCCGTCGTCCCTGCGCTCACGACGAGGATGCGGCCGGTGCGCTCGTCGACCGCGAGACTTGTCGGGTTGCCGTTCAGCGTGACGCGCCGCCGTAGTCGTCCCGTCGTCCCATCACAGATGAGCACGCTCCGGTTGCCGAAGTCGGAGGCGATAACGCTGCCCGTCGGCGCGTCCACGACGGGGGCGCCGGCCGCCCCCAGGTTCGGGGTGACCCCGAGGAACTGCCCTGTCCGGGCATCCACGACACTCAGCGTGCCGGAGGCTAGGACAAAGACACGCCCCGTTGACGCATCCACCAGGGGCGATGTGGAGGAGCGCACCACACGGACGGCGCGCACGACGTGGCCGCTCGTGGCGTCGAGCGTTGTGAGCGTCCCACTGTTAGCGTCGTAAACAAAGGCGCGGCGGGCGCGTTCATCGACGGTGACGCTGTTCATGAGCAACGTCGTCCCTGCGGCCGGTGGGGTGAAACCGAGGGCGATGGTGTGTAAGAGATGGCCGCTCACGGCATCGATGACGCTGACACGCCGATTGTCCAGGTGGGCGACGAAGACGCGCCGGTCCCGCGTGTCGACCGCCAGTGGAGGGCCAGCGAACGCGAAGCCCTGCCCCCGTGGGGGAGACCCCGCCAGGGACACGGGCGCGTGCAGACGCTTCGTCCCCAGATCGAGCACGCTGAGCGGCATGTCCCCACTCCCCCAGCGCAGCATGAACAAACGCCTGGACTGTGCATCCAAGGCGACCCCGTTCCCGAGGACACCCTGGGGTGCGGGGGCTGTGCCAAGCACGCGTCCGGTCACCGTTGCAAGCACGGATACCCGGAAACCGAGCGGGGGGGTGTCCTGGTACCCGACGACGTAGGCGCGCCCGTCGCGCTGATCTAGGACGAAATTGTCGAATTGCGCGCCTGAGCCGCCGTTCGAGCGAGCGACGCGCGGCGTGCCGAGCAGCGCTCCGGTCGTCGTGTCGAGTACGGCGACCCTGCCATCCAAGGGGAAGCCGCCATTTCCACCACTAGGTAGGCGGATGAAGGCACGGCGGGCGCGCCTGTCCAGGACAGGCTGCGCGACGACCGGGCCGGAGGGGGTGGATGTCAAGAAGATCCGTCCGAGCATGACCGTGTCTACGATAGGGCTAGCTTGTGGAGCACGCGGCCTGGTAACGCTCAACGCACCGGTCGCCACTCCCAAGACCACCAGTGCTAGCAGGATGCGTACAGACATTCTGCGCCGCTTTTGGCTGCGAGCCACCGCTCGGTCGCTGCCCCCCTCCGCTGTGATCGCTAGGCGAAATCCCACCATTCGATACGATAACCGACGGCCACGCTGGGGCACTATTTCCGATGCTCATGTCGTAGTCCTTGGCTGCTTGGAAAAATAATTCGCTGGCACCGTTGTAGAGCCGATAGATAGCCGGACGAGCATGGCGGCGGTTATCGTATCAAGTGGCCGTAAATTGAGTAGCGTTCACACTCCGCCCTCTTCATGGCCTGCATGGTGTGGCTGCTGGCTCCTTCCTCGCTTTATCCCGACTAATCACGGGCCTTACGGCATCGGAACTGTACATGTGACTGACACGGTACCGCAAAGGACATATAACCCCTGTTATATAGCACCTCGTCCGGTTTTGCGAGTGTGCCGCAGGGGTAAATAGCGTATTGATAGCAGTGTAATATATCCTAGTTATCTGGGACGATGTAGCATTTCGTCAGGATCTTGGCGCCAGGCCGACACACAGACGCGCCCGCTGCGCGGAAAAGGCGGCCTCACCCCGCCCGTGCGTCGCCATCGACGGCAGCAGCGGCGGCATCCGCCGCGCTGCCGGACCCATCCCCGGCGGCGCGCTCAGGCACGGACGCCCCGACGGCCCGCACGTCTTTATCCTGCCACCAGACCCGCGTCCCGTCGTCGAGCACGACCTCGACCTGGCCCCAGCGACCACGGCCGGACAGGAGGCCGTGACGACCGTCCCGATACGCGACCTCAGCCCTTGGACCGAGCGCGAGGAGCGCCAGGTGGCGCGCCACTGCCTCGGGGGCCGCGAGGTCCGCCGCCGCTTTCGGCTCCCACACATCGCCGTGACGCGTGAACAGGACGCCGCCGCGCATGACGAGATCGCGCGCCAGCGTGAGACGCCCGTCGTCTGTCTCCTGTGTCCCCAGAAGGTCGGCTGTCGTCCGGCCTTCGCCGGCCCCCGCCCACAAGGCCATCAGGTCGGGCGCGATCGTGCCCGCGCGCGTAGCGGCGTCAATCCGTTCCTGGTCGGCGGCCAGTGCGGCCTTGCGGTCCTCACGCGCGCGGGCGACATACGCCGGGCGGCGTACCCCCGTCGGGAGTTGGATCACCGCCACTGGAAACCGCTCGCCTTTCCACCCCACGATTGTCGCCTCCACGCCGCCCTGCTCCACGACACTGGTGATGACGCCGAGGCGCGCCTCGCCCTGACCGGCATTCATGCGCGCGATGACAATGTCGCCCGGCGTCAGGGCAACGTGCGTGGCCTGGCGTCGGGCCACGTCCTCGGGCGCGCGCGGGAGGTAGACCTCCTGCGCCCCCAGGCGCTTGCGCGCGAAGTAGGCCACGTCGGCGTCGAGCAACGCCTGGACGTGGACCCGCGTGGCCGGGGTGTAGCGTGCGCCGGTCGCCAGGCGCGCCAACTCCACCGTCGTCCACGGGCGATGCGCGCCGGCCGCCTCCCACGCCGCCTGGTGGACCGCGATGAGGTCGGCGGGGGAGGGGTCAGCGTTTCTCTGGTGCGCGCCGCCCGTCGTCGCGACCGATCCCGCCGCTGGGGGCGACGGATGCGCCCCCTCCCCCGACGGCGCAGCGGTCGCCGGTCGCCCTGACGCCGCCGTGGCCCGCACAGGCGCGTCGATCAGGGTGACCGGCTCTCCATTCACCGCGATGTGCGGATGCTGGCGGGCGACGCGCCGCGCCAAGGCACGCAGCGTGTCCGGCTCCCCGTGCACCAGGACCGTCGTGCGCGGGTGGGCACGCGCCACGGCCACCTCGATCTGGCCGGCATCCGCGTGCGCGGACAGGCTGTACCGCTCCACGGCACAACTCAGGGTCAGTTCCTCCTTGCCCAGCGTGACGGTCGTGCCCTGCCGCGCCCGCAGCAGCGCCGCCCCCGGACTCTCGTCGTCCTGGTAGCCGCTGAACACGATGGCGTTACGCTCGTCCGCCGCGAAGGCGCGCGCGTAGAGCGGGGCGGGGCCACCGGTCATCATGCCCGACGAGCTGATGACGATGGCCGCCTCGGGGTTGTCGAGTAGGGCGCGGCGGCGACCCGCTGTGACGGCATACACCGCGAGCGAGGGGTCGGCGAACAGCGGGCGCCGCGCGTTGCGGACGTAGTTTTGCAGGCGCGGGTTGAGGTCGTGGACCTGCGCCTGGTAGAGGTCGCACACGCCGCGCACCATGCCGTCGAGGTGGATCGGGACCGGGGGCAACTCCCCCGTCGAGCGCGCCGCGCGCAGGATCAACGCCACCTCCTGCGCCCGTCCCACCGCGAACGCCGGCAGCAGCGCCCGTCCCCCGCGCCCGACCACGCGCGCGACCGTCGCGATCAACGCGCGCTCCTGCTCCTTGCGGTTGGCGTGGATCGCGTCGCCGTAGGTGCCCTCGGTGATCACGGCGTCGGCCTGGGGGAGGCCCAGTACGTCCAGGCCGTGGAGGGTGCGCTGGGCTGTCACCGAGTAGTCGCCCAGGTGCAGGACGCGGCCGACCGGCGTGTCGATGAGGAGCATGGCCGCGCCGGCGATGTGGCCGGCGTGCAGGAACCGCACGGTGATGGCGGGGTCGGGGAGCGGCGCGACTGGCTGGGTCCACTCGACCGGCCGCACACGGGCGAGCGTGCGCTCGACCACCTCGGCTGTGTAGAGCGGCGTCTCGCTCTCCTGCGCCAGGTGCTCGGCCTCCATGACGCGCACGCTGTCGGCGAGCAGCAGGCGCGTCAGGAGCAGGGTCGTCTCCGTGCAGTAGATCGGCGCCGTCGGAAACATCTCGGAGGCAAGCGGCAGGGCGCCGGTGTGGTCGATGTGCGCGTGCGTCACCAGGATGGCCTCCGGCGGCTCGGCGGTCAGCCGATCGAGGGCGGGCCGGCGGTCCTGTCCCGCGCGCGCCGCCGGGCGCATCCCCGCGTCGATGAGCAGGCGCCGGTCCCCGATCCGCAAGAGGCCGCACGACGCGCCGACCTCGCCCGCGCCGCCCAACGGGATGTACTCCACCTTCACGCGTGTCCGTCCCCTCTCCCTCATTCGCCCCTGCACGGCGCGCCGACCCTCCTGGTATGCCGGCGATGCCTCGGCATCCTATCCGTAGTGTCCCAGACACGACGCGAAAACCGCGCGTCATCGCGCACAGTGGCGGACGCGAGGGTGGACGTGCCCGGAGAGTGCACACGCCAGCCGGCGTGTTTCTCCGCGCGGCGCGCGCCGTGTGTGGCGCGGCCGACACAGGGCCGCGCCGGGCGCGGGAGAAAGGGCGGCTCATGATCGTCGCGGGGGGAGCGTTGCGGCGACCGCGCGCGTGGCACTGTCACGGCGGCACGCATGACGTTATCCCTCTCCCTCCCTATCATGACGCGTACGTCGACCAGCGCGCGCCCCGCGCCGCCCACGCCGTCGATAGAATGTGTGTGCTATACCTAAGGCGTACTCGTAGACAGCGGTGCGGCGTCGCGCCGGCCCATCAGAGGAGAGGCGCATGAGCATGGAGGTCCTCACCGCCCTGGATGCGTTCGAGCGCGCCTATGATCGCGCCACCCTGCGCGCCGCCCTGGACGCGCTCACTGCCGCCGCCGATCAGGCCGTGGCCGCCGGACGTGTCGCCCCCGCGCAGGCCCCGCGCGCGACAGGACAACTTGCCAAGGCCCAGCGTGTGATCGAGGTCACGCCCACCGACCTAACCAGTCTGCTGGTCCACCTCACCGTGACGCGCACGCTCGTCACCGAGGGCTGGGGGCCGCCCGACCTCGCGCGGTGCCTGAGCGCGGCCATCGCGCGCGTCCACCACATCGCCCAGACAACCCCCGAGGTGTTCCGCTAGCAGCGCCGGCGCGGAGGCCCCGCGTCCCCGACGGCCCCCGCACCGTGTCGTCAGCGCCAGCCCCCGGTCGCCCATCACAACGATCAACGCGGCGCACGCAGGCGCTTGTTGACCGTGTTGCGGTCAAAGCCGTCCGGGTCGAAGTCCCCGCCCAGCCACGTCAGCATCTCATCATACTCCTCCCCGCGCCTCCGCTTCAGCAACGCCAGAAGATTGTGGTACGCCCAGATGCCGCCACAGTCCTCGGGTGGACCAGCCCGCGCCCCGGCGATGCACAGCAGGGACGAGCGGCGCGCATCGGGCGGCTCAATCGCCCGGACCACGATATCATGCCGCCAGTTGTCCCCGAAGTCGTAGAGGTAGGTCAGCGTCGCGCCGGTCGCGGGGGCGATGGCGACCAGGCGCGTGCGCCGCGCGTCGATCACCGGCTCCTCGTCCAGAAACTCGGACTCATAGATGCCGTAGCGCGTGGCGCCCGCGCCCTCCTCCCCACCGCCGACCTGAAACTCGTACAGGTGATAGTCCTCCCACAGCATCGTCGCCTGCACGATGGCATGCAGCCGGTGCAGCGTCGTATCCGCCGGCGCCAGGAGCCGCCGCCAGATGCGGGGCGTGCTCTCGCGCAGCGCCACCTCCAGCTCATAGATCGCGGTGGGGCTCCGGCGGCGTGGCATCGGACAGTCCTCCTTCCTGGCCTACCACCCCAGGCGCGGGCCGAGCCGGTGCAGGCCGTCCGAGCGCAGCGTGCCATCGGCCTGGACATACACGGCCTGGATGGCGTGCGGCAGGCGCAGCACGATGATCGCCTCCGCCTTCGGATCGTAGACCTGGAGCATGGCGGCGACAACGGCGCGCGTCTCGGCTGGGGCGTCGGCCAGCACGCCCGGCGTCTCGCGCGGCCGTACGTACCAAAAGCGAACGGCGCCACGGCCGTCGGTGTTGTCGCAGAGCAGGACACCGCGGCCCTGGGAGGCACGGTAGCGGGCTTGGGCCTCCGCGACGGCGCTCGGCACGAGCAGCGCTTGCAACGTTTCGGGCGTGAACTGGTCCGGGTCGCCGAGCGTGCGGCGCACCGCCGGCGGCAGGGCCTCCGCACGCCGCCGCGCCCGCGCGTTGACTTGGGCCGTCACGTCCAGGCCGGGTCCGAGGTTCGTCGGGTCCGGCAGCAAATCGAGCGCGTCGGCCTCAGGCCGGGCGGGCGCGCAGTGGACGCCGGTGATAGCGTCCATCATGGCGTCGAACTCAGCCTCCGTGACCCAACGCACCGGCTCGCGCGCGGGGTAGACGGCCAGCAGCTCGGCTTGTCCGGCGTGGCGGCCGCGCTCCTGGATCGGCCCCAGCACCCACGCCGGCAGCCCCAGCTCGCGGATGCGCCCGTACATCAGGCGGGCGTGGTCCTCCAGTGTTCCCGTCGCCTCGTCCGCGAAGATGATGTGCGCCACGAACGCGTCGCAGCGGTCGCACTGCACCACCTTACTCTTAATGAGGTGGGTAGCGTCGGGTCCGGGCGGCCGCGGCGCGGGCGTGTCCGTACCGCGCGCCGCGTAGGTCGCCGGGTCGCCGCCGATGCGGTGGTCGAGGATCGCCGTCAGCGCCTCGCTGATCGGCCGGAAGATGGCCAGGCGCTCGGCGGTCATGGGGTCGTCGGCGTCCCCGGACAACTCGCTGGTGACCTGCGTCTGGTCGCCGAGCGCGCCGATGACGAGCCGGCCGAGCAGCCCCAGGCGGGCGTGCCGAAAGCTGTAGGCGATGGCCCCGGTGGCGAGCGTGTCCCGCGTCGAGGTCACATCGGGGGGTAGCTTGAAGTCGGTCGGGGGCGTCGGGGGCCAAGTGCGCGAGCTGGGCATGGCCATCTACTCCTGTGGTCCGCGCGGCGGTCGTTGAGGGTAGTATAGGCCAACGGACGCCGCCGTGGCACCGCGCGTCCACGCCCCCATCACACAAGGCGGCACGGCACCGGGGAATGGATCTCGTCCTTGTGCCGCGTGTATTCGTGCATCGGTGCCTGACGCACCCGCTCCCGCGCTTCCCGGTTCTAGGTCCTCGGCACGCTCCAGCTACTGGTAGCGCATTAGACTTGAAAGGATCGCGCCGCGCGTTGAATGGCCGCTACGAAGGGGTCATCAGCCTTCTGGGTTGACCGATCGAGTTCCTCAAAAGGTTTAATAGACTCGTGAGCGGGTTGATGCTCTTGCATCCATGCAGCCCATGCGTTGTGGACATCTTCAGCGTTGACAGCTTCCCCCTTAACAAGTAGCAGTAAAGCGTACAAACGGAGTAGTTGAGGCGCACTTGAATCGCTGGGTTGCTCGCCAAGTTCTGCGCGAATTGTAGCGGCGACGTCATCCAAGTAGCTCATAAGAACTCCTTTCACAAGTTACGGGAACAAGGGTGGGTATCACACGGCTGGGTGGCGATAGCTCGCTCATGTAACCCTAGCCCGCTTGCTGACCACATCCGTACCTTCACTACAGCCGCAACCGACCACCAACTATTATCTTGGCGTTGTCGTTTGATCGGCAGTGCGGTCTGGAAAGAACCTGTACAGAACAACGGACACGACCACGCTCAACCCGAAAACTCCGTCGAATACTTTGGATATCCTACTATGGCGAAGTGCCGTGACTTCAATGCCATAGAGATAGATTGTGGCAATCAGAAGTGCTACAGGAAAGAGGACGGTGTAACAGATCCATGCCCAGTTAAGGAGGCGCGGATATTGTGAGAGATAAGCACGCCCTTCACGGCGATAGATGTCCTGATCCCCGAGCAAGTCTGAGATGCGGTCCTCAAGCATGTGTAAGTACTTGTATTGGCGGTCTACGGACTTGACTATCTGATAGTACTTCAAAACGAAGGCAGCGAGAAAAACCCATGAAGCATTTAACAGCAGCGATAGGGGAACGTGCTGCAAATTGATCGTGTTGCCAGCAATGCTCAGGGGGCCAAGCGTCCCGTGTATATTCGCTGGAAATATAATCTCCAAGATTATTAATAAGTAGACCAGCAGTAACTGGAGGAAGAGCTTGTCTCGTTGGTCTTCGCGACTGCGAATCAGAGAAAAGCTCTCTTTATAGTGATCATGGAGAAGAGAGAGATTGTCATCAGTCATTGGCACACGAGTTATGCCTCGCGCAGCGCCTTAGCGATCGAATCAACGGAGTATGAGGCCCACGCGGCGCCAGCGCCCAACAGAGGCGTTGGGGTTTCCTTGTAGGACGTCAGTTTGACGCCAACAAGCTTGTTGCCTTCCTCTTTACTTTTGTCGATCTCCCACCACAGCCAGTTACGAGTGCCGATCTTTTCGGAATCATGATGCTTGGTGTTTGCCTCTTGCCCGATAAGCACCAAGGTGTGGGTTGCTTCCTTAATCTTAATTGTCAGCCCAGCCTTGACTTGCCCAACGTCCTCTGTGTCGATTGCACCCGGAGTCGAGTCCTCGAACTCGATATCAGTCGCGGGATTCGAGTTGAAGGCAGATAAAAGATGCCGATAGTCCCGATCGTTGTCCCAATCGAAGCTGATGAAAACTTTCTTTAGAGCCACGTTTTCTCCTCCGTAGTCGCCTAATGATAAGTTGATGGGCTTGGTGGTCGCCGATTTCGCCAGACCAACTCACAGCAGAAGCCGAGACACCAGCAGGCTCTCGTAGAAGAGATCGTCCCTTTGCGAGATGCGTCGGACTCTACAAACGCTGTAATTATAACCCCTATATTGGAACAGATGTGCGCTTTAATCAACCTGGTTAATCTGCCGGCGTACGGATTGCGGCAAAAGACGCAGCAATCGCGAATTGCTACAGTCGTATGTCAGTCGCGCGCGTGCCCTTGGAGGTGGCGATCCCGAGCCAGCCAGTCGGGCATGTACGCGTACATGAAGGACTTGAAAACTCGCCCGTGATTGGGCACCAAGAGATGTACTAGTTCATGCACGATCACATACTCTCCCAGTTCGCGCGGGAGGGCGAGCAGATCCGTATTGAAGGTCAGCCGGCCGGCCGTGGACATGGACGCCCATTTGGTGCGCATGGGTCGCAGTTGGATTGCCGCCGTCTTGACGCCGATGCGCGCCGCCCAATGGCGGGCCGCCCAACGCAGGTCGTCGGCGTCTTGCCACCCCTGCGGCAAGCTACCTTCAACAGTTATGGGCTGGGGGTGTGCTATTGCGGACGTCATACACGCTGGAGCCTCAAGAGACTATTCGTTGCCTCTATCATCTTGGCAGGCCCGACCATGGGGCGCAACGCTTTATACAGGTTCTTGCGTAGGTCCTTCATTTGCTGCTCATTCCAACGGTAGTCGCGATATTGGTCGAACGTGGTGTTTAAGCCCGTGACCTGGGCTGGTGTGAGGGTACCATCGTCAACGAGCGGGCGCAACGTCATATAGATAGCGAAGGTGTTCTCGTCGAGGTCTAGCGCCCGACGCTGCGCCTCGGCGTCGACGTACTCCTCGGAGAGCTTCTCGAAGGCATCCAGGACCTGCTGCGTTGTCTGGTGCCGGTCCTCGTACTGCTCAACCAAGGCCTTGGCCCGCTCGCCAATAGATAACAGGAAGGGCCGCTCGCCGATCTCGCCGGCGACCCGGCCGCCCAGAGCTTTGCTCAGGTTCAAAATCTTCGCGGCGTCGGAGAGGTTGCTCTGTTTGAGCGCGGCCAGTTCGCGCACGCCAAGCTCGTGGATGGCACCTGGGAGTTCAAGGCGATCGCTCGCAGCATGCTGGCGGAGTAGCTCGCGGGTCTTGGCTGTCACGGCCTTATCGGCGTCGGGGCTAGCGCTGTGGGCATTGCGTATGAACGAGAACAGCTCGGCGAGGGACTGGTAGTCCTCGACGTAGGGGCGCAGGGCCGCATCGGGGGAGAGGATGTCGTACAGAACCTCTAGGCGTTTGAAGAATGTGTAAAACTCCTCGCGCCTGGCCTTCTCCTCGAAATAAGCGATGGCGCGTTCCTTTGCCTTGTCGTCCCACCCCCGAGTTAGGGGGAGATATAGTTGGGCGTCTGCGGCCATCTGGTTGACGAAGAGGGCCTTGAGCGCATCAATGTTCTGGATGACCGAGCCCACGACATCCGAGTCGAAGGAGAGGGCACGCTCCAGCCGCTCGAAGATGCCTACAAAATCGACGACGAACCCACACGGCTTGGTCAGGCCGTCCTCGTCCTCGTACGGGCGGTTGACGCGGGCGATGGCTTGGAGCAGCACATGGTCCCGCATCGGCTTGTCGAGATACATACAATAGAGAATGGGCGCATCGAAGCCGGTCAACAGCTTCTCTGTAACGATAAGCATCTTGGGCAGTTTGGCTTTCTGCCGGAAGTCTTTGCGCACCGTCTTCTCGGCGTCCGCGTCGAGGTGGTACCGCTTAAGCGCGGCCGGGTCGTTGTGCGCGGGCGAGTAGACAACCTCCGTCCAGTCGGGGGGCAGCACCTTGTCGAGCGCATCCTTGTAGAGCACACACGCCTCCCGATCGACGGCGACCAAGAACGTCTTGAAGCCCATCGGCTCAACGCGCTCACGGAAGTCCTGGGCCACGTAGGCGGCGATGCGCTCAACCCGCTTCGGGGTCTTCATGATCTCTTTGAGCGCGACGGCGCGGTCCAGTATGGCGTTGAGTTCGGCGAGGTCGCGGATACCCTCGGCCTCGGCCAGGCCGAGAAACTCGCGCTCCAGGGTGTCTCGATCCACGCGCAGGTCCGAGGGCGCTAGGGCGTAGTTCAGGCGCACAGTGGTCCCATCCTCGATGGACTCAGCGATGGAGTACTTGTCGAGGTAGCCTTGCGGATCGTTCCCGCCGAAGACCTTGAAGGTGCCTTTGCCGTTGATGAGCTTGTCGATAGGCGTCCCCGTGAAGCCGATGTAGGTGGCGTTGGGCAGTGCGCCCATGAGGTAATTGCCGAGGTCGCCGCTGGTCGTACGGTGCGCCTCGTCCACCAGCACAATGATGTTCTTGCGCGTGTTGATGTCGGCGCGGATGTCATCGAACTTGTGGATCATCGAGACGACGAGGCCGCGGTAGTCCGAGGCCAGCAGGTCGCGCAACTCAGCCTTGCTCTCGGCGATCTTCACCGTCCCGATGCCGTAGCTGGCGATGTAGCCGGAGAGCTGCCCTTCCAGCTCGGTGCGATCCACGATCATCAGCACGAGCGGCTTCTCGCGGCCCTGTGCCGCGAGAAGCCGTGCGGCAATGGTAATCATTGTGTGCGTCTTACCGCTGCCTTGTGTGTGCCAGATCAGGGCGCGGCGCTTGTCCCCATCATGGACGCGTTCGAGCACCTTCTCGACGGCGCGGACCTGATGCTGACGCAGGACGATCTTGGAGATCTCGTCGTCACGGGTGAGAAAGACGATATAGTCGCGAAGCAGACGCAGAAACCGTCGGCGATCAAAGAAGCCCTTGACCTGGCGTTCGTAGTCTCCGGAGACGACTTCCTTCCAATTGAAGAGGCCACGCCGATTGGCATTCCACGTCGCACCGTAGTAGAAGTCGACCAGGTGCGTAACCTCGAAGACCTGCGCGCTGGTGAACAACTCAGGCGTTTCCCGTTCGTAGCGGCGGATCTGGTCGACGCCCTCAGCGATGCCGCTAGGCTTACCGGCGGCCTTGGTCTCCGCGACGGCAACCGGGATACCGTTGACCAGGAAGACCACGTCGGCGCGGTTGCGGTAGACAGTCCCACGCTGCCGCCACTCCTCTGTCACATGGAAGACGTTGGCCTCGGTATGCTCGAAGTCAATCAGGTGTATGTTGCGCTCGCGTTTTTCGGTAGGGACAAAGATTGACCGCTCGCCGCGTAGCCAGGCAAGTGCGTCACGGTTGCCGGCGATCGTGGGCGGCAGCAGGTTTAGCTCACGGACGATTTCTGCAACTAGCGGCGTATTGACGATGCCTGGGTTAAGCGATAGGAGTTGCTGCCTCAGCACATCAGTGAGGTAAAGCCCTTCATCGCCGTCGCGCAGTCGTAGTGCCTCCGCAGGTGTCAAATAGACCCAACCAATCTGCTCGGCGTACTGACGCATAGGGCGCTGAACAGCGGAATATTCGCTCATCGTGTATCCTCGACTGCAATCAGCGGCACGGAAGAGAGCCGGGCCGCCATTAACTCCTCAAGCAAACCGCGAAATAGTTCTTCGAGCAAGGAAATCTCTCGTTCAAGAGAGGCTATATACCTATCGCATGCACTAAGGACGCTAGCAATTTCACGCTGCTCGGGGAGCGGGGGCAAGCGCACTCCTATCATATGCAGATGGTTGCGATTGACGCCGGGCACGCTAGTCTTGTCATTACGAGACTCGAAATCCAAGGTGCGTAATAGGTAGCTGGTGAAAAGAGGATCGTTTCCTTTGAAGTCCCTTACGTAGAGGGTTGTATTCAGGGGCCAGAAATCCTCTTCGACGTAGAACACCTGCCCAATCGTGCCGTACCGGCCGGTTACAACACCTGGACCTTGCACCTTCGCCTCCGAATGGGTCCCCGTAATGCCCGAGGATGACACGATCGGTATACGGCCTGGCTCTCGATCCTTTGCTGGAAGATCAAAGCCACGCTGGAGTATTATTACTTCACCCAAAGTAGTTTCAACCCAATCCGTTGAGTCATCGCGTATACCATTAGTGAAAAGATGATGCATGAGCGCAGCGCGCCACTCACGTTCTAGTACAACTTCGCAATGACGAAACCGAATACAATCTCGCACGGGACGCAAAGCGGTGACAATTCCATGTTGTTCGGGAAGGGAAGGGAGAAGAACTGGGACACTCTTAAAGCTTGATTTTGATATTTCCTTGAAAGTCGAGCCATGGCCGCGCTGTTCGAGAATCTTTTTGTTTTGCTTTATCCAGTATGCTAACCATTCGTTAAAGACGAGATCCTTGTGACACACAACGTTGATAAACCCTTGGTTTGTAGTCATCTCCACGGTGTTGATAGCTACTTCCCCTATCGTAGCTCTGCTAGTAACCAAAACGGTACCTGCTGGTAATAGCTTGGTTGTAGACTTCAATAAGCCTTGCTTGGTAATCGTTCGCTTGGTGCGGGACACGAACATACTAGTAGCGTTAGAAATATCACTAGGTGTCAGCCATGGAATATCGCCATCCCAATATTCAACCACTTGAGTAGAGGGTGTGCTTCCACCGTAAAGGTCTCCTAAACCCCCAAGCGGTACAACTCGCCATGATGAGGCGGGAGCATACTCCTGTGCTAGAGAAGAGACATCATCCTCAGCTGATTCTTGAAGAGGGTTTTGACTCACAAGAATCATAGTGACGCCCCTATTCGCAACTTCGCCAATATTTTAGCCCGATCAGCATCTGCCTTTTCCCGCTCTGTTCGAGCAGTGTTTATATCCGTGAGAATGTCGACCAGCGAACGGTGAGAAACCTTGTCGTTCACCTCAACAAACTGAGCGGGGCTAAGGTTGTAGTCCGTCACGCGGACCTCTTTCAGAGTGACGACTAGACTAAGCTTCTCTCGCGTCTCCCAGCACTGATAAACATTTTTAACAACGGTAATACCTTCATCAGTAAGGGCATTTTTAGGTTTCCCTTTGATGAAGTAGTTCGATGCATTGACGAGCATGATTTGTTCGCGTCGGTCAGCAGGTTTGTTGCGGTTGAGCAGTACTATTATCCCGGGAGAGGGAGTATTGTAAAAGAGATTTTCCGGCAACAGGACAACAGCCTCGATGAGGTCATGCTCTACGAATTGCTTACGGATGTCGCGTTCGCGGTTCGCCCCCTTCTCGCCCGAGCCGCGCGAGACGGCCGCCGTGTCAAGCACAATGGCAGCACGACCATCATCATCGAGGCAGGCGAGCATGTGCTGCAGCCAACCCCAATCAGCGGACGAGGCAGGTGGGGTGCCGTACGAGAAACGGTTCCAAGGATCGGCCGCGTAGAAGGCGTCGTTATACGTGTCCTGGTTCCACATAGGATTGGCCACTAGGTAGTCGAAACGCTTGAGACCAACCTTCTCGGCGGCGAAGCCCGGCCGGCGCAGGGTGTCGCCGATGGCAAAGACCGAGTCCGTGTAGTCGTACAGGAACATGTTCATCTTGGCCATGGCAAAGGTGACCGGGTTGAGTTCCTGCCCGTAGAGCCGGGGAGCTTGGCCCCTAGCCTCGGGGTGGCGGGTCTCGAAAAGGAGACGCCCCTTGATTAGCAGGCCGGCCGACCCGCATGTGGGGTCAAGCATGGTGCTCTTGGGGGCGGGGTCGATCAGCTCAGCGATCAGCCAGCCGACCTCCTTGGGCGTGTAGAACTCTCCGGCGCTCTGTCCCTGTCCCTCGGCAAACTTGCGCAACAGGTACTCATAGGCGCGGCCCAGGATGTCGGGCTCGGTGTTGCGCAGCCCAAGCCGGTGGCGGCTGATTACTTCGATTAAGTTGCCGAGGCGGTCGTCGTCGAGCGTGCGCTGCCCGCTCTGGCGCTCGTTGTAATCCTTGACGTTGAGCACGCCGTCAAGATCGGGGTTCAAGCGAGCCACCTCGCGCATGGCACCGGTGACAAACTCACCGAGGGAGCCGTCGGCCGGGTGGTTGCGCAGGGCGAACCAGGTGTAGGCGCTGGGGATATAGAAGCGGACGATGGGAGGGCGATTATTCTTGAGTGCGTCCTCGTGATCGGCCTCGATGACGGCGCGCGCTGTCTCTTCATCGCCGTAGTCCTTAATGGAGGCCGCGAACTCATCGTCGAACACATCGGAGAGGCGCTTGTAGAACACTAAGGGCAGGATAAAGTCTTTGAACTTTGGTGCGTCTGCCGCGCCGCGAATGACGCAGGCCGCATCCCACAGCCACGTTTCGAGGGATGCAATGTCGAGCTGCTCATCATCGGCAGGCATGAATGGCAACGTAGACCTCATAAGCCCTCTCTTCTACCCTTTAACCTAACGCGCACAGGGATCTGCAGACGAGTATAGTAGCTTCTATTGAAGATAACGTATATATGATAGCTACCCAACGGGTAGCAACGACAACCTTCAGTGATCGGTCGACGATGGCATCTATTCCACTCATTCAGCACGTCCACATGGGGCCGCCTCCCGGCAGGGGAAAGCCCCGCCGATGCGCCATGCCAACGCCCCTTTCCCTGCGGCCTGGCCGCGCCCTGTGTGCCGTCTCCCGCGCCGGGTCTACCCCGATCCCCCCACGCTGTGGCGCACATCCGACGAGACGCGCATTATAGCACCTTGTGTCACTAAGATGGAGCGTTCATGCGCCTCGTACGGTCGGGGGCGTGGCCTAGATGTCAAATTGGAAGGGGCGAGCGATGCCTGCGCGTGCGGGCGACATCGGCAAGGTGGCGGAAGGAAAGGACGGCGACCCTATGGACGAGCACACCTCGCCAACCAGCGCGTGCTCAGCGCGACGGGCTAGGAGTAGATGCGGTAGAGCGTGGCCGCATGGGCGCGTCTGGCACTCTCTCCCCTCATCATCCATCAGCCTCGCCGTCGCCGGGCAGCGGGACGAGGCGTAGGTAAGGCTCTTCCAGGCGCGCAGCCCGTTCCCGCTCGGCCTGGGCAAGCATCGCCAGGAACCGCGCCGCCTCCTCGCGCGCGAAGCGATCCTGGTCGGCCGGCTCCCGGTAGCGGCCGATGGCGGGGCCGAGCGCCGAGAAGTAATGGCTCACGAACGCGGCCGCAATCGGGTGGTGATACACGTCGGCCAGTGGATCGGCCGTCACCAGCGCGTGGTAGATCGCGCGCGTCCGCTCGACGAGCGGCGTGGGCCGCAGCTTCTCGGGATCGTCCGGCGTCATGGCACCCGCCCTTTCACCGCGCGCCGGCGCGGCGTGTGTGGACGGCCAGGCGGCACACAGGGCACCCCCTGCGGGGCTGGGAAAAACGCGGAAATGCGTGTCCTCGCACAACCCACGTCAGTCCCGGTGTCTGGTGTTGCCGGCGCATCAGCCACCCTCCTGGTAGACGCGGGCCTCGCGCATCCAATGCAGGTGCTCGTAGTACAGCTGCAACAGGGTTTCGTGGCACGCGGGGCAGACGCGCAGCTCGGCCGCAGCGTCGGGCCGTCCACCCGCCCAGAACCCGTCGCCGGCGTCGTCATTGTCGAACCACTCGACCGCGGCGGACCGCAGCGCATCCGCGCGCCCCTCATGACCGCAGCGGGGACAGGCCACCGCTCGGATCATCCACGCCATGCGCCCCCTCCTCAATAACTACGCTCGACGGGCAAGCTGGCCGGGCCGCCGATCAGCGCCTCGACGTCGGCCCGTTCGATGTGCCGCCAGCGCGGCGAGTGCAGCGCGTTGCTGTCGAGGTCAAATGTCACCTCGGCGAAGCGTTCGGACGATTCACCAGCAAGGCGCTGGGTGTCCTTGTAGGCTTCGACGAAGATGATGCCCTCCTTGGCGTCGGGGAGGAGTTGCCGCCACACCTGGGTCGCGATCGACGCTGCGGCGGTGGTCACGCTCGGCCCGTGATTCGACGCTAATTCGTAGGCTATGACGACGGGCAAGGTGCCAGTGTGTTCGTACACGCTGAGGTAGCACCGGCCCTCCCCACCACGCGCACTCGTGAATGTAAACGGCCCATCGAATGAGCGAAACGAGGGTATCTGGTCACTCCACACCTTGCCCCTCCTCTCCCCCTGACGCGGCCGGCTCGGGCATCGGTCGGCGTCCCGCGCCGGGTCGGTAGCCGCCGCGCTGGCCCAATCGCTCACGCCGATACGTCTCGATAGCCTGTATCGTGACCATGTTCAGGCGCGGGTTGATCTGCTCGTAGGCCATGATGCCCCGCTGGATGGCGCTCCTGATAGTATGGGGCGAGACGCCAAGCATGGCGGCTGCCTCTGCTGCTGTATACAAGGTGCGTTGTTCTCCGTCAGACACGCAGGCCCTCCCCTTCCTGCCTTCTATCGTAGCGCATGGGGTGGGCCGGGGGAAGGTCCGGCCCACAACGGCGCGGGGGACGGGTTCGACCGCCCCGCCCCCCGCAGCCACACTACGTGGTGCTGCACACCTCCTCGCCCTCGGGGGAACTCTCCATGGTCAGCGTGTCATCCCCCTCCCCTGCCGCTCCCTCATCATCGGCGTCGCCCTCATCCGCGCCCACGATCCCGCCGATGACGCCGACAGGGGCGAAAGCGGGGGCGGGCGGCGCGCTGGCGCTGGTCTGGTCGCCGGTGTAGAGCTTGAACACCAGATCGGGGCCGGCGCTGTGATAGTTGTCGGGCTCGTAGTCGCGCGCCGCCTGGGCCTGCCGGATCAGCAGCGCCTCTATCGTCGCCTTGACGAGGCCCAGCGGGTCGAGCTTGCGCAGCCCCGTGATGTGCTCGACGCTGGGGCGCGTGCTGCCGCCCGCGCGCATGAGCGCGCCCGCGTCCACGCCGTGCCGGCGCGCGATCTCGCCCCAGTCCTCCTTGTTCAAGCTGACGTGCGAGAGGGTGTACGCGGCCAGCGTCGCCAGGTCATGGACCTCGATAGAGGGGATCAGGTCCACGGTGCGGCGCACGGCCAGGACGTTGGGCATGTAGTCGGCCTTCTGCTGTGCGCGCCGTGCCCTGGTCTCCTTGCCCTTCTGCGCCGCCGTCTTCTCGACCGGCCGGGTATAGCCGCCGGGGCCGCTGGCGTTGATGAGGTCGGCACCGGGCATGACGGCCGGCGCGTTCTTTTGACGCGCGGCCTCGGCTTCCTCCCACCTGGCTTTGCCCTTGGCGTGCAGCGCGGCGTAGTGGTCGGGCATGAGGCAGAAGCCTTCGTAGTCGCCGTAAGGCGAGCGGTAGGCGGCGAAGGGGCACGCGCGGCACACCGCGTACGTGTCGAAGTAGTTGTCGCCGTACCGCCCGCCCTGGTCGGTGTGCCAGTGGGTCAGGCGCTTGACGAGCCCCGTGTGCAGGCTCGCCGTGGTGCTCGGGTGCGCGTCGCTGTTGACCCCCTTGGCGATGTCCTCGGCCATGGCCTCGATCAGGCGCGGGAAACCCGTGTTGTCCCGATTGCCGTGGGTGTACTCGTGCAGCTTGAGCATCTTGGTCAGGGTGAGCCGGCCGGTCGTGTCGCGCAGGTAGAGGTCCTGCGCCGTCGCCGGGAGGTCGCACAGCTTCAAGCGGTCCTTGACCCATTCCTTGCCGCGCCCCAGCTTCTTGGAAATCTGCTCGACCGTGTAGCCCCGGCCGGCGCGCAACTGCGCCAGCCCGCGCGCCTCCTCCATGGGGTGCAGGTCACGCCGCTGGAGGTTTTCCAGCACCGTCACCTCTAGCGCCGTGTCCTCGGTCAGGTCGTGGCGCAGGATGGCCGCGATGGTGCGCCGCTTGAGCACGTCCCTGATGGCGCGCAGGCGGCGCTCGCCGGCCACGAGCAGATAGGGGGGCGCGCCCTCCCCCGCGTCGAGGTTCGCCCGCACGGTGATCGGCTGCACGAGGCCGTGCGCCTTGATCGACGCGGCCAGCTCGCGGATGCCGGCCTCGCCGTCGAGGTCGAACAGGGTGCGCGGGTTGCGCCCATCGGTGGTGATGCCGGCCACGGCGATCTCGCGCAACTCGGCCAGCGCGGCGGCATGGGGGGCCGGTGCCGCCGTGGTGGGCGCGTCCGTGGTGGCGGTCGCGGCCGTCGTCGCGGCCTCGGTGGTGGTGGGCGCTGTCTTTGCGGTCGCTGTCCGTGCCATTGGTCGTTTCTCCTTATCTACTATGGGGGAGGGCCGACGTCCCGTGTCCGGGGGCCGGCCCTCCGCGCTGCCGCCTTTAGGCCGCCTCGGTCGCCGCGACGAGGGGCGCGATCTCGCCCATGATGGCCGCGACGCCGCACCTGATAGCGTCGAGGTTGGACGCCAGCACCTCCCGCGAGACCCGATACAACGCGAGGTAGGTGGGCGAGTTCGGGCAGGGGATTTGGAGCGCCTGGCACACGCCATACGCCGTCGCCTCTGCTTGGCACTCGACCTGCTGCGTCGTGAACGTGCGGCGTTCCTCGGCCCGGTGCATCCGTTCGTGACATATCTCGTGGATCAATGTCTTGCAGAGGTTGCCGGCCGGGTTGCCCCGTTTCAACTCAATGCGGCCGTCGCCGTAGCTCACGCCGTTGGCGTCCCGCACAAGGCGATCTTTGAAGGTGACGGAGAGCCCGCCGCGCTCCGCGCTCTCGATAAGCTGCCGGAGGAGCGTGTCGTAACGGTCGCCTTCGACGGCGTGAACGGTCAGCGCGGGGAGGTCATCTCCCTCGGTGTCGGCCACATCGAAAACGTACCCCGTGCGGAATCTCAGGGCGATCACGGCGTCGTCACCCGCGTCGGTCTTGCCCTTGATCGGGGCGGGGCACAAGATCGCTATGCCCTTCGCGCCCTTCTGCACCTGCCGACCGAGCGCCTGCCACGCGCGGTAGCCCGCGACGCGCGCGGCGTCGGGGCGCTGCATGGCGATCAGGGCGCAGTTGTGCGCACTGTAGGTGTAGAAGCGGCTCACGGTCTGGAGGTAGCGGGTCAGTTCGGCGCTCTGCGCGGCCTGGTCGGTCTCGTCCGCGAGGCGCTGCATCCACGCGTCGATCTTGGCGAGGTTCGCCGTGGTGGGGTTGGCCGTGGTCTTGGTGGTCATGGTGGTGTCCCTCTCTCGTGCTAGCGTGGGGGGCCGGCGGCGCTCGCCGGCCCACGGCGAACGGTCTTAGCGGCCCCAGCCGTACCAAGGGGCGGGCAGCCGCACTGGCCGCGCGTCCTCCTCGGTCGCCTGGCGGTAGCCGTCGCGGTAGCAGGCCAGGCGCGCAATCGCCGTGTCCAGCAGGTCCACCATGCGGGCATCCTCGGCCGGCTCCGGGTCGATGACCACCTCGGTCAGGCCGATGGGGCCGCCGGGCCGAAACGTGAGGCGCATGGTCACGTCGTCGCTGGCGTCGAGAGCGGGTACAATGGGTGTGGCAACGGTTGCGATGTTCATTGATTCGGGTGTCCTTCCGTCGTGCTGCTCATGCGGGCGGGGGGCTCTATCCCCCGCCCGCATGTCTTATTTATTTAGGCCCCAAACGCTTCCTGTAACGCGGCCATGCCGGCCGGGCGCGTGATCGTCGCGGGCTGCCGCCGCGCCTTGTTGTGCGCCTTGTACTGCTCCTCGGCCCGTTGGTACCACTGCTCGGCCTGGAGCGCGAGCACCAGATGCCAGCAGCGCAGCCCTTTCGCGCCCGCCTCGCACGAGCATTTGAGGTGCAACACGTCTTGCGTGTGCGTGACGTCTGCCCGCGTGCGGCTCTTGGTCTCGAACGTGTACCGGCCGGTCCTGCGAATGGTGGGCTTGGCGTCTGCCGGGGTGGTCGCCTGGGTCATGTCCGACGCTCCTCTCGTAACCTCGTCGTCCGTGGGGGCCATCCGCTCCTCACCTTCTAATCATAGCATATATGTACATGCTTTGTCAAGGTGAAAATACTATTTGTGTAGTTGCTGGGCTACTAAGTGCGCGTTATCGCGGTCGATTGTGAGCGAACCGTACCCGTCGCCGTCTTTTCTCCGCGCGCCGCAGCGCGTGCCCTGTGTGGTGAGCGCGCGACAGAACGCGACTGTGCGGGTCGTGGAGTGGACACGGATGCGAGGGTAGGCACACGCCACACACGGCCACCTGCGGGTGGGAGAAAGGGGAGTACGTGTTCCTGTCCAACGACGGCCACGGCGAGTTATCGAAGCGGTAGATCGAGGAGGGGCTGGCCAAGGGCGCGCTCGTGCATTGCGGCTTCGACAACGACGCCGGCGGCGCCAAGCTGTGGGCGCAGGTCAAGGAGGCGTACCCCCGTGTGGAGGCCATCGTGCGCGAGCGGCCGCCGGCCGGGGCGAAGGACTGGAACGACGCCCTGCGCGCCGCGCCCGGACACGCGGAGGGGCAAGGGCAGGAGGACGACCGGGCACCCGGACGCGGCCGGGGCCACGGCGGTAACGGTCGCGACGAGCAGCACAGTCGCGGCTAGGCGCGGGGCGTGTGGCGCACGCTGGGACGTGTTAGGCGTGCGATGTTGGCCGTCGCGGGATGAGCAGACCGACGGCGACGGCCGCGCCCAGGGCGGTGATCCCGCCGAGGTAAAAGGGCGCGGCGGGGCTCACATGATCCCACAAGAGTCCCGCGAGCACGCTGGAGACCAGCGCCATGAGGCCCGTCGTCACGGCGTACAGGCCCAGCGCCCCCCCGCGTTGGGTCGCCGGCACGAGGTCGGTGATGTAGGCTTTGGTCACGCCATCGGTCAGGGCGATATAGAGGCCGTACAGCGCGAAAAGAGGCCACACGACACGCGCATCCGTGGCCAGGCCCAGGGCGCCGTAGACGACGGCGAAGAGCAGGAACCCCGCACGGAGGATGCCGCGGCGCCCGAGCCGGTCGGACAGGATGCCGGCCGGCCAGCCCGCGGCCGCGTAGACGAGGTTATAGACGGCGTAGGCCAGGACCGCCGCCACGGCGCCCAGGCCCAGGTTGTGCGCGCGGAGGATGAGGAAGGTGTCCGACGAGTTGCCAAGCGCGAAGAGCAGGCCGATGCCGAGGAAGGTGCGGTAGGCGCGCGAGGCGTCCCGGTAGGTGAAGGTGGCCGGCACCGCACCGGTCGTGAGGGACGGGGCCGGCTGGCGCGCGGGCTCGCGCACGCGGCCAATGAGGCTCACCCCGATGAGGGCGGGTAGCGTCGCCAGCAGGAAGACCAGCCGGAAGTTCTGCGCCGTGACGGCGAGCAGGCCGACACCGGCGAGTGGGCCGATCACCGCGCCGAGGGTGTCCATGCTGCGGTGGAAGCCGAAGGACCGCCCGCGCGTCGCCGGGTCGCTCGACGCGGCGATGAGGGCGTCACGGGGGGTCGTGCGCGTGCCTTTGCCGATCCGATCCACGACGCGGGCGAGGAGGACGAGGGGCCAGGTGGACGCCAGGGCGAGCAGGGGCTTGCCGAGGGTGGAGAGGCCGTAGCCGGCGAAGACCCAGGCGCGCGGCCGGCCGTGGCGGTCGGTGACGCGGCCGGACACGAGCTTGAGCACGTTGGCCGTCGCCTCGGCCACGCCTTCGATCACGCCGAGCGCCGTCGCCGGCGCCCCGAGCACGCCGGTCAGGAAGAGCGGCACCAACGGGTAAATCAGCTCACTCGACACGTCGGTACACAGGCTGACCAGCGACAGGACCCACACGTTGCGCGAGATGCCCCGGATCGGCGAGGGCTCGTCCGGGGACGGCGGTTGCTCCTCGTGGCGTTGTTCAGGCACGACACGCATCAGGACACCCGGACGATCTGCCAGGCGGGGTGCAGCTCACGCCAGCCGTGGATGCGATCCGTGACGTAGGCGCCGGTGACGCGCACATGCTCGCCGAGCGTCGGGATACGAACGCGAGCGCGGTCAGCCGGGGCAACCTCGACGACCAACGTCCCTCCCTGTAAAGCGAGATTGTGCGTGTCGAGGAGGGGCCAATAGCCCCGGTCGGGGAGGACGCTGATGTGGGTGTCGCCGTCGGGGGCGTGGAGGATGAGCGCCACCCGCCCAAAGGCGGTGTCACAGCGTTGCTGCAAGATCAGATGATCGCCCTTATGCGCGCTCGCCAGCACATCCCCCGTGCGGCACACCACCGGCCCCCCGGCCGTGCGCGCATCTCCGTGGAGGGTCCCCTGTAGCCCGTGTCGCAGGCGCGGCAGTACTAGGGCCACCCCATGGCGCAGGCGCGGCAGCATCAAAGCCGGCCCCCGCGCGGCGATGGACGCACCGATGCCGAGGACGACCAGGAGCACGAGAAAGCTACCGGCGATAGAACGCCGCGCGCGTGTGGAGGGTTGAGATCGCATACGATCACTGTAGCAAACGCTATCTATTCGCTTCATTCCATATTCTACTCTGGCTACGTCCACCGCTTTCTTTGTGGCGTCAGCGAGTGGGCCGACCATGGACACAGGATGCGCGCTGCGGCGCACGGAGAAACCGCGAGGCGCTAGCACGCCGCGGCGCGCGGTTTTGGTCGGTGGCGTCCTACTCGGTAGCCGGGGGCATACCCGCCGCTGTCCCCGGACCGGGCATGTCCGACATGAGGGGTGGGATCAGGGTCAGGGACACGCCGATGATCCAGACGAGCGCGCCCGCCCAGCCGCCCAGCACATCGCTCGGATCGTCCGCGCCCAGGGCCACCCGCACGACGCCGACCAACACGATCAGGGGCACGGCCAAGGCGAGGGCGGGCCACTGCCATCGGGTGGGCCAGGCCAGCACGGTCAGCGCGGACAGCAGGGCGAGCGACCCCATGGCCGCCGGGCTGAGATACGTCCCCGCCGGGCCGGGTCCCGGCTCCCCCCACCCCACGTTAATCGCGGAGAAGAACGCATTGACCGTCAGGTTCGCGGCCAGGGCGCCGCCATAGGCCACGCCCAGGTAGAGCGCCGCGCGCCCGCGCCGCCGCAGGGACAGCACAAGGACGGCGAGCGCGCAGAGCGGGATGGTGGCGTCGAGATCGCCGAGCGTGGCGATGGCCCGCGGCACGGCGGCATGGACCGGGACGGCGAGCCCCCGGACCGCCCGCAGGATGGGGCGATCCCAGGGTGCGCCCTCCTCGGTCCCGCTATCTACCACGAAGACCTCAAAGACCACAAGGGCGATCAGGAGACCCCCGAACAAGGTGAAGAGCGACCAGCGCTGGCGCCACAGGAGGGCGCCGGGGGGCGTCGGGGGCAGGACGTCCGCTTGCTCTCCCGTGGTCTCCCGTGTGATCCCGGCGTGCTCGACGCAGCGCAGGCAGAGCGACCGCTCACCGTCGGGTCCCCGGACCACGTACGCGGTATCGTCGAGGATCACATCGCCGTGGCGCAGGCCCGCCAGGGCCGCGGGATCGGAGTCGACGCGCGCGGGATCGAGGATGCGCGTGCCGCAGCGGTCGCACCGCACGGACTGGCTGGGCGCGTTGCGCGTCGCGACCGTGCGGACGAGGGTATAGGCGTGCGCATCGCGGATCATGGCCGGGCGGGGTCTCGTGGCGGGGTCTGGCGGCATGGATGTCTTGTCCTTCGGGTATCCCCGATAGAGAGGTACCCCTTCAGCATAGACGCGGGGCATGAACGCCGCGTGAAACGCGGCGGCGGACGGGGCGCGCGTGGGGCCGAGGGCCGCATCCACGCACGTCGCTCCCTCTCGCCCGTCCGGCCCGTCATGACGACCGGTTCCCATCGCGGGGCGCCTCATCACACGGCCCCGCGCACGAGCGCGTAGACGATGTACGCGACGTAGAGGATCAGCAGGGCCACGCCGGTTCGTCGATGTAAGGACGGCTGCCGGAAGAGCAGGGTGACGAGGAGGGTCGCGGCCAACAAGAGGGGCACGTCCACATGGGCGACGGTCGGCGCCACCGCCAGGCCCGCGCCGCCGGACAGGGCCGCGAGGCCGAGCACCAGCGTGAGCAGGAAGATGTTGGAGCCGGTGGCGTTCGCCGTGACGACGCCGCCTTGGCCGCGCAGGCCGCCGATCAGGCTGATTGCCTTGTCGGGCAGCGTCGTGCCGATCGACACGACGGTCGCGCCGATGGCGTATTCGGATAGGCCGATCCGCTGCGCGATATGCACCGATCCCTGCACGATCAGTTCGGCCCCCACCGAGATGACCACGAGCCCCAGCACGAGGACGGCGATGGGGCGCAGCGCGGACCCGGCCACCGGCGCGTCGTCGTCGTCGTCATCGTCCTCCGGGGGGCGCAACCAGCCGCGCCGGATGACCACCAGGACCGAGGCGACGTAGACGACGAAGGCGGCCACCAGCGCGCCCCCTTCCGGCCGCGTCACGCGGCCACCGAACGCGAAGAGGCAGGCCAGCGCGGTCACGCCCAACATGACCAGGCCGTAGACGCGGGCGCTGCGGTCGAGCACGAGGGGCCGCGTGCCGAGCAGTCCCAGGGGCATCGAGCCAATCAGGTTGGCCAGGCACGAGCCGACCACGTTGCCCACGGCGAGCGCGGGATGGCCGCCCGCGAGCGCGAGCGCGACGACGACCAACTCCTCCCACTCGCCGCCGGCGGTGAGCAGGCCAACCACGCCCTCGGAGGCGCGCAGGCGCCGGGCCAACGCCCCGATCGCGCCGGTGAACCGCTCCGCGCCCCATTCGAGGACGATCAGGCCCACGACCAGGGCCGCGACGGCGAGCACGCTATCCATCGATCCCTAGTCCCCTTTCGCTTTGCGCGCCAGCGGCAGCGCCCACCACAGCGCGCCCAGGATCAGGGCGACGCCGACCGCGGTAGCCGTCCCCGCGCGCTGATCCACGACCTCCCCGACGATCAGCTTTGCCACCAAGATGAGGGCGACGGAGAGGGGCACGAGGCCCGCGATCAGCGTGTGCGTAGCCTCCCTCTTGAAACGCGCGCGATCGCGCAGGGGCCGCTCCAAGCGGTGCTGGGCCGCTGGCGCCGCGAAGAGGATGAGGCTCACCAGCGCGCAGATGAAGGTGATCAGATAGATGCTCTTTTCGCCCTGGTCGATCTTGGTAAACCCTTGTTGAAAGGGTAGGATGATCAGGAACGCCGTCAGGACCTGGGAGCCTTGCAGCAGGATGCGCTGCTCCTGCAACAGCTCGTCCAGCTCGCTTCGGACCATCTGTCCCCCTTGGGGGGCGTCCTCGTCGTGCGCGGGCGCGGGTAGCGCGTCCATAGTGTCTCTCCTCATGCTCATCGCCTTAATCCGCAGCCGTCGAGCCTTGCGGCACGAGGACCCTGAGCGCGTCGCGCGCCTGGGTGAAGAGGACGGGCGTCTGATCGACCAACTCCCCGTCCACGTTCGTCGCCAGCGTCCGCTCCGTCTCGATGCGCACGGACGACGTTTCGTAGTGGTGGACGTTGGACAGCCGGACGAAGCGCCCGCTCCTGAACGCCAGCGCTACGCGCGCGAGGTCGCCCCAATTCCTCCATTCGATGGCATACACATCCAGGGTCCCGTCGTCGATGCCCGCGTCGGGGGCGACCACCGCGCCGCCTCCATAGAAACGGCCGTTGCCGACGCCGATCTGCACGAGCCGCGGAAACGTCGTCGGCGGATGGTCGCCATGCGGGAAGGTCAGGGTCGCGGCGAACGGATGAAAACCCACCAGCGCGCGGGCGGCGGCCACGGGGTAGGCGACCGTCCCGGCGATCCGCTTGAGCCGCGGGGAGATCCGCGTGATGACCCGCGCGCCGAGCCCGATGGAAGCCACGTTGACGTAGTAGCGGTCGTCAGCGCGGCCCAGGTCCACGTCCACGACCTTGCCGCGTGCGATGGTGGCGCAGGCGCCCTCCAGGTCGTCGGGGATGCCCAGCGTGCGCGCGAAGTCGTTGGCTGTGCCCAGCGGCAGCAGGCCGAGGACGGCGCGGTGATGGGCCAGCAGGTCCACGACAGCGCTCACCGTGCCGTCGCCGCCGCCCAGGATGATGAGGTCACAGCCCGCGTCGAGCGCCGCGCCCACCGTGGCGGACAGGCGCGACGAACTGCGTAGGGCATAGGTCTTCGCGATCGGGACGCCCGCCGCCGCGAGCAGCCGGCGGGCGTGAGCGACCTGCTGGCGTCCCTGGCGCGCCCGCGTGTTCACGATCAGACCGGCGCGCTCGAATCGGGCGACATCACGCGGCGCGGTCGTGGCGCTCACGGCGCGTCCCCGGCGATGCCCACGCGGTTCCATACATCCTCGGCCAGCGCCCCGAAAGCCCACAGGGGCACGCGCACGCCCAGGAACAGGGCCAGGAGCGGCACGCGGTCTGCGCGTACGAGGGCTAGCCTGTGCGGCTGCAGCGAGGCTGTGGCCCACCCCGGCCGGGGGCGCGTGGAATCGCGGCGTGCATCGCGTCGATTCATGTCATTGCGTCCATATCTAACAGTCGTTACAATGCAGTATAACAGCAGTTTAGGGGATGCGTCATGCAGGAGTGGCTGGTGCTCGTCTACAAGATCCCGCCCGAGCCGAGCCGGCTGCGCGCCGGCGTCTGGCGTAAGCTCAAGGCGGCCGGCGCGCTCTA
>JAABUO010001765.1_pt1 | contig 27487 bp, 41 predicted proteins | sample 5559291 | NCBI WGS metagenome assembly JAABUO01 (sample SAMN10711878, study PRJNA513372) | rock metagenome | isolation source: Antarctica rocks | place: Antarctica: Victoria Land, Finger Mt sud | reverse complement strand
CTTTGTCGCCCTTTTGCGTGTGAAAGTCCACCCTGTTCCACCCGCGCACCTTTGTGAAGTACCGCTTCATGGACGAGCATCGGCCGCCCGTACACTGCACACTGCAAGCATGGCTGGAAGTCCCCTCCCCCAAAAGAAACGAGCATCGGGGTGGGACCAGCAGCAGCGCCATGTCCAGCGCATGCGCGTGCCCTTTCCCTGCCCGCCAGTGGCATGCCATACAAACACACCCATAGAAAGCACTCGTGACGGTGCCAGGCTGCCTGCAATTGCAGGCAGGGGGCCCCTCTGAGAGGGCGCGCCCGAACGCGGTCGTGCCGACGACCTGCATGGTCATGTCGCCGAGCAGGCGGTGAATGTCCACGGGCCGGCCAGCCGCGGCCGCGGCGCCCAGGTTGCGCATGAGTAGCTCGGCCGCCTCGTTCATGAGCGCAGAGTACGCCTCCAGGCTGCGCACCGCGCACCGCGCCGCGCGTCAGCGGGCGGCGCCGGCGGGCGCCGGCGCGCCGCCGCACTCGTCCGGCTTGTGGCGGTGCAGACGCGCACGCCGCCTATTTCCGAGCTACGTCTGGAGCCTGCCGACAGTCTCCAGCACTCGCGCCGGCCGGGGCCGCGTCGAAGCAACGCTGGACAGCCACGCCTCAACACGACAGGCCAGCATGTCCATGCATCGGAAGGCGGTCCTGTGGACGTCACAAGGCAGTCCTGTCGGACCTATTCAGGCCTGCAGCTCCAGCTAGCCGCGCCTGCCGAGCCTAACCAGGCCCGCGGCGTGAGCGGGCCGCGCCTGCCGGAGAAGAACATGGGCTGCCAGGCCGCGCGCAGCGACTTGTGCTTCTCGCCGTGCACCGCCAGGATGTTGCCGGACTCGAACGCGCGCTCGCGGCCGTGGAACAGCGACGGGAAGGACGGCCGCACGGCGCTCTGCAGCAGCACCTTGCGCGCCAGCGCCGGGTGGTCCTGCGCGGGCGGGCGCGCGGTGCTCGGCCGGCTGCGGCGCTTCCGGGGGTGCAGCTGCACACCTGCGGCAGGCTGCTCAGGAGTCCGCTGTCTCCTGGTTACTGCAACAACACTCAACCTCAGACAGCCCGCTTGACTACCACCGTTACGGCATTCGCAGCCAACACATGGGTTGCATACACAGCCAGGGCTGTGTAGGAGCCGGCAACGCAGCTGTGGGCATGGAAGCTTGTCTGGGTTGCCCAACCAGCACATCGCACTCAAGCACCTTGGAGTCCCTCTCAGCAGTGGGATCAACATGCTTGGTGCGCACCGTGATGACGAACGGCTGCACGCCGCCGTGGCTGACCCAGACAGGCCCATACACTTTGGACATGGCCTGGTGCGCCAACGCGGCGCCGCCATGCTTACGTATGAAGGGGATGCTGCCCAGGAACCAGGCCGGCACGGGACCTGCGCGGAAGCCCGGTGTCTGCACGCAGCTCGGCCGTCGCTGCGACTGTGCATGACTTGCCTAGTTAATCGCCCGCACCGGGAAAGTGGCGCAGCTTCCAGCGCCGCAAGGGCCGCAGGCCGTACAGGTATACTGCCTGCGCGGGAAGTGTGTACGCTCAAGTGAAGGTGTAGCAAGTGAGGGTGTAGCATGTCTCATTACATCAGCGTGCATAGGACATCTGACGTCTTGTTTGCGGTCAAGAGGTGTGTAAGTCACTGTGGGTGCCAGTGGGTGTTCTTAAGCAGGTTAGCGCGTGCCAGCGCACGGCAGCGGCGATGACAACAAGGCGGAGCTGCCATGAGGCCGCCGCCCTCTTGGTAAACTCGAGAAGCAGCATCATGCACGGCATGGCGTCGCAAGCTAGTGCAGCTTGCGCTGTGACCGTAGAAGCTTGCCTTCTCGAGCTTGCTGGCTTGCTCCTTGCGTGTCGTACCCGGTCAGGGCTTCTACAACAAGGCAACCTACAGAGTTATTCCATCGAGTCGATTGATGCTCGCATTACAGCCATGTGTTGCCGTTATTAGGCTGTAATTCATTCATTCATTTATCCTACACTGCACCCTGCGCGGCACGCGGCACCACACGCACATGCAGGCCGCCGGCTGGCGAGATGGTGATTGTTGTGTGCAGCTTCAGGGGCTCCTGGCCGGGCACCAGGTCGAACGTGAAGCGCTGGTACAGGCGGACCTGCGCGCTTGCGCGTGGCTGGGCGAGGTCATGCGCAGCGGCTTGAGCGCATGATGACTACTGTACATGCAAAGGGTTTTTGTAATGGCTCGATAGAGGAGGCACAACCCCACTGAGCAGGCCTCGCTCACGGTCGTCAGCAAATGCGCTCGCTGGCAAGAGCGCCACATGCAAGCCGCATGCAGCCCTGGGCCCACAGCGACACGTGCATGCGCACCAGCGTGAGCACGGCCTCCTCGGTGCCAAACTTGGCGCCCGGGCAGCCCCGCGCGCCGTCGCCAAAGGGTATCCAGCCGTGCGCGGGGCGCGCCGCGGCCGCCGCCGTGCCCGCGAGGAAGCGCTCCGGCTCGAACGCATCCGGGTCCTGCGCGCTTGGATGCAGCCGCACGACTTTGCCGTCCGAGCGCGCAACCAACATGCAGTGCATGCAAACAGGGTCTGCAGGGCATGCCCTCGGTGGCAGAGGAGGGACCCAGAAGAAGACAGCAGGGACGGAGACAACACCATTCCTCATTCAGACATTTGGACGCCGCTGAGCCGGCAGGCAGCCCTCGAGCAAGCACTGCCAGCGGCCGGTGCGGCCGACCTGCCAGTAGGCGGGGTTGCGGTGCATGCCGTACACGGCAACTGCGACCGTCTCGCCGCGCCGCAGCGCGTGGCGCCCCAGCCGCGTATCGGCCTCCAGGCGCCGCAGGAGCATGGGCGCCGTCGGGAACATCCGCAGCGCCTCCTTGAAGGCGGCCTCCACGTACGCAAACGCGCCCCTGGCGACCGACACGCGACTGACGCAGGGTGAGAGGCTGCCACCTGGTTTTGCTTTGGACTAGGACGCCCGAGCCACAGCATCACGCGCGGGCCTTGCCACAGCAGTGATGAGTGTTACGACTGTTATAACACTCATTCCATGGTCCGGGTCATGATGTGACACGGACCCTACCAGCACGCGCAGCGCACCCCTCGATGTCGTCGTAGGCGGGCGTGCGGTCGCGGCCGAACGCGTCGACCTCGGCCGCGACGCGCGCCTCGGCGGCCTTGTTCGCGGCGAGCAGGTACAGGGCGAACGCGAGGGCGTTGGCCGTTGTCTCGTAGCCGGCCAGGATCATGACGTACGCCTGCCACATGCCTCAATGTAGGCTGGCCACCCTCGGTGCGCATGCGCAGGAAGCGTGCATGCGACTCAGCAAAGCGCTGGCCCCCTCCATCACAGGCAGTCAGGCGCCTGTTGCCGTGCTGTGGCCAAGCGCTCGGCCGCATGTCCCCTAGCTGCACACGCCAGGATTGGCGCCCTCTTTCATGTTCCCTGCACCCGATGCCAGGCTGAGGCATCGCCCGGGCCGCTTGACATTGCGCGGGGGCCCGTCCGCAAGAATGAGATGAAGGAAAGATCGCGGCGCCTGGTTTGCGATCTCGTGGTCGGTGAGGCCGCGACTGGTGGTCTTGTCGACCGTGCGCAGGAGCAGGTCCAGGAAGCTGCCCGGCGCGACGCCCTTGGCAGGGCCTGCCTTGGGCGCGGCCTGGGGATCCGCGCCAACGCCGGCTGCCTGAGCGTGCACATGCACCTAGCGGTTTGCGCCCGGCAGTCTGACATTCTGGGCCTGCAGTGGGAGGTACAGCCCGCACTTCGACCAGCAGAACAATGCCATCTGTCCAGGCGCGCGGGCGGAGACAGCCCCTGTCTCGGCCACCAACGCCCTTGTCTTGAATGTGTTTGCCGTTGCGCGCCACCGCACGACTGGAGTCTGGTGGACGCCGGTGCGGGCGTGCACGGCATCCGCTGCCACGCGCATGCCAGACAGGGCATGCAGAGTGCGCAGGTCCTTACACCCAATCACACTGACCTTATTTTCAGCCTTAGATCGTGCATGTTCTGCACCAGCCGCAGACATAAGCAACGCAAGGAGCCTGTGCCACCACACGGAGCGCGGCCCCCCCAATAATGGCCGCAGCGCCCTGCGCGCGCATGCGCGCGCTGCTAGTGCGGAATGCATGCGCACGGCGGCGCCGCGAGGCCCCTCGACACGCAGCCAGCAGCGCCCACGGCAAGGCCCCTCTGCACACAGTTCTGCATGCAGCACCCACTGCGACAGCGGGGCCCCCATGCACACAGCCAGCAGCACCCGCTGGCGGCATGCGCGTGCCCAAGCGCGCGCCTCCTTGGCCAGCACGGCGCGGTGGTCGCGCATGAGCGCAAACGCAGTCTGCAGGAGGACCGCGCGCGCGGCGCGCAGGCGGCGCAGGCTGCGGTCGGGCGCGAGCGCAGCAAGAAACCGTAGCGCCGGCGTGAGGAAGGGGAAGAAGAACAGCAGCGGCATGTACACGCTCGACTCGACCCCTGCGCGCGCGCGCGGTGGGCGCGCGCATCAGTGGCCGCCCCTGAGCCACCCTGATTCTAGACAGGTAAATATATCATCATGCGCTGCAGAAGGCCCGTGCGACCAGGCGCAGGAGCTGCGCGCCGAGCACCCCAGGTCAGGAGTGCACCAGCTGTCAGACTAGGAGTGCACCACCTGGCCTGAAGGGCGCTCGGACAGGCGTCCGCTCTCGTCGCGGGCGGCGCACCGGTCTGCAGATCAAACACGGTCGTGACGGCCTCGGTGAGGCGGCGCGCCTCCCGGCTCTGCGCCGCGCCCGCAATCGCGCCGCCCGCCTGCGTCTGGAAGTCGACCCTGAGCGCGGCCGCGTCCGCCTCTGGCATTGCACCTTGTCTATGCTTGTGGCGCGCATGCGGGGTCCCGCAACTGCCAGGCATGGGCGCATCTGGGCATCTGCAAAGCCGCGCACAACTGCAGTGCTCCTGCTGCGCGCATGTTTCGGCATGGGAGACAGCGCGCACAGGAGACGGCGGTGGTAGGGGCGTCGCGGCAGCGCCTCCTCGGCGTGCAAGCAATAGGCAAAGGGGCGCGCCCGAAGGCCGTGCTGCCAACGACCTGCATGGTCATGTCGCCCAGGGCGGCGTGGATGTCAATAGGCGCGCCGGCCGCGGCCGCCGCGCCCAGGCGCGCGATCAGCGCCGCGCTCGCCTCGTTCATCAGCGCGGCGTACGCGCGCAGGCTGTCGCGCCCGCACACCCCGTTCAGGCCTGTGGACAAGCTGGGGCGCATGCGCTGCCGATGATGCGCTGCCCCAGCTGCCTGCCCGGGGAGCAGCTGCTCGGGCAGGCTGCCGCAGCCTCGTGTGCGCGCCGCAGGCTCATGCTCCACATCGCAAGCCGCTGCACTGTGCAGCCTGCACATGCACCCGGCATGCTCCTGGCACCTGTCAGGTGCGCGCTCACCTTTCACGGGCTGCCGGCACGTCCGTGCTTTGCCCCGGAGATGGGCTGACGCACACGCCGACGGTGGTTGCTGGCTGAGGTCGCAAGTACACGTGTACTCGCACTCGCAGCCTTACCAGCCACCAGAGCTGCTCAACATTGTGGTGGACCAGTCACGGCCAACCACAAAGGCGTGCCGTCCCATCAGGGCGCGCCTGGCGAAGGCTGTAAGGGCTGCCAGTGGTAAGCCTAATCTAACCTTACCCAATAGCTACGGCCAACACCGGGGGCCTGCCGAAATGTCTCGCCTGGCGGAGAAGAACAGGGGCTGCCAGGCCGCGCGCAGGCTGGCGTGCTTGCGGCCGTGCGCGGACATGATGCTGCCGGCCTCGAACTTGAGGTCCTCGCCGCCCAGTAGGCTTGGCAGCGCCGGCCGCACGCTGCTGCCCTGCACCCACATGGCATGCATGGCTGGGCACTCTCAGCATCACCTGCCATATTTTGGGTTTGGTGTGCACGCAGACCGCGGGTGCCAGGCCGCTGGACACATCACAGGTGTCCTGTCCTTGCTCGGCTCTCTCTTCATCGCCGTGATCGCCTGACAGCTCGGCCGTGCACTGTCTCCACTACCAAGGCTGCGCAGGGAGCACTGAGCGTCCTGATGCGCATGCGGCGCCGCGCTGCATGCGCCAACCCAAAAACCCCACAGCCGAGCCCGGCGCGGCCTGCCGCCGGCGGCGCTGCGGCGGCCCGCGCAGGCCGCGCGTACCTGCAGCACGCGCCGCGCATGCTCCGGGTGGTCTGTCACCACCAGCGGCGCCGGACCGCCGTAGCTCGTCCACACGGGGCCGTAGCGCCGCCCGTACACCGCGTGCGCGGTCGCGGCGCCGCCCAGCGCGGCCACCTCCGCCAGGTTGCCCAACAGCCAGGCAGGGCGCGCGCCTGCGGGGGTAGGGCCTGGGTTAGGGCCTGGATGCCAACCGGGCGCGTCCTGCGGTGCGGCGGGGCGGCAGGCGAGCCTGTGTGGCTAGCGCAGGCCGGCGGGCGGAAGCGCTGCAGCGCGGAGCGCGCGCAGAGGCGGCGGGCGAGCAGCTCGCAAGGCCGCAGCCCTCGAGCATGCTGCCACGCTTCGTCCCGAGTAGGGGACAGGGGCCACTGTACGCTGCTGCCTTGTGTGACGTCGGGGTCTGCCACCGCGTGATACAGAGACCACGAAATACTGGCCACCTCGTGCACACTTGCCAGGTGGGGCTGTATGCATGCAACCGGCACGTGGAACAGCCAAGCTGCGCGCGCTCTTTCCTAGCCTTCCCACAGTCGGCGGCCTGCGTGAGCACACACCTGGGATGTGGCGGAGGCGCAGACGGTCAACAGGCCTGTAGCCATACACTGCGAACTGCGCGCCATCTGTGTCAGTCGCCGGCACTCTCCCATTGAGACATAGAGCACAGTGAAACCAAGCTGAACGGCACACAGGGATGGTGTCTTTGCTGTGTGGGCAGCACTGCTGAGTTCCTGGTGCTTGCATGCGGGAGGGCTCACTGCAAGCGCAAGGCAGAAGCCGCACAGCGCTGCCAGGCCAGGGGCGTCGAGAAAACCACCATGATCATGTGCTGGCGAGGGTGCTCCTCGGGAAAGTGGCCGTTTGCTTGCAACTCCCGCGAGAACGAAAGCTCCTAAGGCAAGGAGAAGAAGAGAAGGGTGAAAGCAAGTTGGCTGTTTGCACCGTTTGCGTCTGCAACTGTAGCAGCTGCAGGCACCACGGCAATCGCTGTCTGCAAGCGTGGGTGCGCGGTGGTCTGGTGTGCGGTGTGCAGGGACTGGAAGTCAGGTGCATGCTGTTGCAGGTCACGGTCAGCCGCTCCGGTGCTGGCACATCGCCCTTGCATACTAGGGACTCAGCCGTGCGCCAGTGGCAGGTAGGCTGCGGTATCCCTCAGCCCTCACTGCTTGAACGGAGCATTTTCAGCATCATAGCAAATCAAGGCTAGCTGTGCTCTTGTGGAAGAGTATCCTTGTTGCAGCACAAGCCTATGCTTTTTAGCAGGAGCTGGACTCTCTCTTAACGCTCAGACTGCGTGGTGGGGACAGGGCCAGCCCAGGCCAGCGGCATGCTTCCCCGTCCCCAGGCGCAGCAGGCCGCGCCTGCGCCTACAGCCAGGGCAGCCGGTGCGTATTTAAAAGTTTCCTTTGTTGGTGGAGGCCGTGCTCAGTGAGCCCTCGGTGCATGTGTTTGTCCTGACGCGTCTGGTGTGCTCAGCTGGCCTGCTGGCCGGCTGGCCCGCAAAACGTGCGAGGCGGCGGGCTGTGATACGAGGCAGACGGCTGCGGAAAGCACCGCATTTACGGCTATCCGGGGGAGCGGCGGCGGCGGTGCAAGGCGCACATGCTGGAGGGCATGGTGCGCGTGCTGGCTCGGCGCACCGCTTCCCGCTTGACAGTCTTGTTGACCCGCATACTTGCCATGTTAGGTGGATTTAATAGGCAGCATATGCAAGGAACCTGGCTGCACAAAGCGGCCTTCGTTCGGCTTACCTGAGGAGCGACGGCGGCGGTGCAAGGCGCACATGCTGGAGGGCACGGTGCGCTGTGTCCCGCATCAGCGCGGCATCCGCTTTGAAAATTATTCAGAAATCAGGTAATGTAATGAGCAGCAGGTCAGCATGAGGCAGCAGGCCGTGGCTGGCTCGTGCCTGACACACATCTAGTCACCTGGCGCGGCGCTGCACAGCGCACACGTCCGAGCAAGTGGGTGCACTCTGATCCCGGGTCGTCTCCTAGCAGCTGGCTGCCACTCACCGGCCACATGCCGAGACCGGTGCACCTGTCAGCACGACCTGAGTAACGTGCGTTGTGACGGGGATAGCGCTGCACTGTGATGCACCGCTCTCTTGAGGGCAGCCTGTGCAATGACCTCACAACTCACAAGCGGGAGCGCGTGCAGGTGGCTCGTTGACTCAGCAGGGCGAGGCGTGCAAGGCGCACAGCGCAGGGCGCCCGGGGCTGCGGAGCAGCCCCAGCAGGGCGCCTCACCCACGTCGCCGGCGGCGCGCTGGGCGCGCACGTGAGGGCGGCCAGCGGCAGCTTGTCCTTGGTGACCAGGAACGCCGTCCTGCGCACCTGCGCGCGCGCTTTCGCCTGAGCGAGCGCGGGCGCGCGCCTGCACGCCGGCGCACGTGCACGGCGGGAGCCCTCGGTGCCAGGTACTCCGAGGAGGCCTCACGGACGCGCTGCTGCCGCGTTGAGGGGTTCACTGACAGTCAGGCAGGGCCGGGCCTGGCGCTCGCAGCGGTGCGCCGCAGGCGCCGCTGCGCCGCAGGCTCGCGCCGCGGCTGCGCGGGGCGCGGCGCGCACCTCGTCGCTCACGTCGCGCGTGCGCTCCAGCAGCGCCGCGAGCGCCGCCGAGCCCGGGCCGGGCGCCTCGCCCAGCAGGCACGCCTCTGCAGGCCTGCATGCCTGCGGGGCCGCTGGCGCGGCCCCTGCTGTGCCGGCGCTGTGTCGGCCCGCTGGCACGCAGCTCCCCCGTCCCTGCCCCCTGCTGCCCAAACGCTCACATGCGGCTGCTCCTCCTTCTCTGCCGGTATAACAAAAGCAACAAAGTGATCAACGCAACCACAAAAGACGAAAGTAAAGAGAAAGTTAAAACCATTCATTAAGGACTTTAAGGACGACATTTTACTACTTTCTTACTGAAAATAGAAACACATCTGCGCAACAGCCTGTGCCTGGGTCCCGGCAGTATGAACCAATAGCCTGCTGCATGCACTTGCGCCCGGTGCATGTGTACAGTGCACGAAATCAGTGCATGTGCCAGGAACATCAGGCAACAACAGCAACCATCGCTGCTTTGACCCGCCTCCACCACATGTGGTGTGTCCCTACTGGTGGCTGAAGTGGCAGCGCGTGTTGGGCGCAGGTGTCCAGCATCGCTCCGGGAGGGCTTTGGGGCACCTCCAGCTGGCCGCGGCAGTGCGAGAGCATCCCTTTGGGCCCTTGTCTAGAAGTACGCAGGCTGGTTGCGCGTGCTTGCGCTCCATGCTGCTACGTTTGTGGCCCCTTGTGCGACGGACGTTGGCAGCCCCGCACCGCTGATCTCGTGTAAACGTTTTGCGGCTGGCTGCCTGTACTCAACTCTCACACGCGCACTCACACACGAGTTGCAGCCTGTCATGCAGGATGCTGTCGCCGGTGTTGTGCTCGAGTCCGCCAATAGATGCATCCGTGTCGGTGCATGAGTGCAGGCGCACCAGGCCGGAGCTGGTAGGGCCTGCCATGACACATAAGCTTGCTGGCACACACTCTTAGTCTCAGAAGCTGCGCTATTGAGTTTCACATGCAAATGGGCTTTGTCATGCTCGGACATATGCGGGCAAAGGCTGGTTACCAAGCCTCGTTAATGCACTACTGTGCAGGGCAGGTGCACTCTTTTCAGGGCGACGTGAGGGACTCGCAGTGCGTGCATGCTACAAGAAGCAGCAGTGCAGATCACGCGCGCTACCGCCCCAGCGGGGCAGTGCTCGTGATCGCATTTTTGCATGCACGAGCCATGCAGGGCTGCAGATTGCTCTGCAGGTTTGTTGGGCTCAAAATATACATGCATGTATATTTTTTGCCCATGCATATGCAGCAGGAGAACGTTTGCAAAACTTGAGGCTTACTATCGGCGCAGCCAACTAGCTCCGTGTGAGTACATGCATATGTCGGCCTGACGGAGCACTGTCCTGACCCAGGACTTTTGGGACCTGATGACTGTTTAAACAAGGCGGGAGCACAAGTTGTGGACCGCGCGGCCGTCTATTCGTGCGCCTTGGGCGTGCGCGTGGTCGCTCGCAGGCCCGCAATGAGCGCCAACAAGAAGCGAGACCGCGATGCGGGCAGCACCGGCAAGAGGAGCGGCGAGCGCGACAGGGGCCAGCGCCCCATCTCTTCGTTTTTCTTCAGCAAGCCAAAGGCCGCTGGCGGCGCGGAGGCCGCTGCTGCCCCCGCTGCGCCGTCCGCGCCGCTGCTCGAGCGCAAGCAGGTTCGTCGCCGTACTTTGGTGCACTGCGTCACCGGTGCACTGCGCTATTGGGAGTCCTGGGCACACCTGCATGGCAAAGGAGGTAGCCGATCCGCAGTGACCTGTTTGACTGCGCGGCAGCATGCGGCTGAGTACAGTTGCTAGCTCAGGCTGTGTCAGCTTGACGCGAGTCACGGCGTGCACCAGCGCCGGCGCTGTCCCACACGGCCGCCTCGCTCCCGGCACAGGTACCCTGCCCGCCTGCGGCAGAGCCGCCTGCCAAGCGCGCGCGCACCGGGGCCCACGCGCCGCGCGCGCGGGCGCCTCGGCCCCGCCGCCCCGCCGCCGCCGGTGCCGCGCCCGACGAGCCTGCCCCTGATGACCCGCCGGCAGCGGCCGGCCCCAGCCTGGTGGCCGTTGACGCCCAGGACTGCGAGGCTGCCGACAGCGCCGGCGCGCCTCGCTCGCCCACAGAGGCCCCAAACGGCTTCGGCGGCGGCGGCGCCGACGGCGCCGTCGGCCGGCGCAGCGCGTTCTTTGGCGGCGGCCGCGGCGGCGGGCTGCCTGGCCGGGAAGCAGCCGCGCCGGCGGAGATTGACCTGGACGCCGACGGCGGCTCCGACGGCGGCTCGGACAAGGAGCGTGCAGGTGATGGCGCCGCTGCGGGCGCTGCCTCGGCCGGCGGCGGGGGCGCCGGCGACGCGTGCGGCGCCCCTGCTGCGACGCGCGCGGACCACGCGGCGGGGCACGCGCGGCGCGGCGGCGGCAGCGGCGGCGGGGCGCTCGGCGCGACGGCGGCGGCCGCCCGCCACGAGCGCTTCCAGCGCAAGCTGGCGGCGGGCGGCGGCGGGCGGCGGCGCGGGCCGGAGGCTGCCGCCGCCGCGGCGCCGCCGGCCAAGCTCACGCCCATGGCTGCGCAGGCGCGCCGTGGCGCGCGCAAGCTGCATGCCGCTCGCCAGCGCTGCCACCAAGCCGGTGCATGCGATCGTGCGAGCGTGCGTTGTGGCTGCCAGGATGCAGCAGGGGCAGGCAAGCGGACAGGCTGATGAAGCAGGCAGACGATTCGGCCTGCTCACGGCGCCACGGCGTGCCAGTGGCGCGCTCGGCGACCCAAACGCGCTGTGCATGGACGCAGCGCCGAAGGCCCTGCACGCGCGCAGGTGAAGGAGCTGCAGCGGCGGCACCCCGGCGTGCTGCTCATCATCGAGGCGCGCCGGCGCCAGCTGCCTGGCCGCCCGTGACAGCGCACCGCGCACGCGCTGTGTGACCGAGTGCATTGAGTTCCCGCCACCCTGTGTGCGGCCCCCTGTCCGATGCCGCCTTAGCCTGCTGCGCGGCCGGCGCGCGCGGGCCCTGGAATGCCGTTGGGTTCGCCCGGGCGACGGCGGGCACGCCGCCGCGCGCCACCGCCGCGCGGGACGACCCGGACCACCATCATCTTCACTGCTCGCTACAGGCAGCTGTGGCGGCTCATGTGTGCATTCCCTACCCTGGCGGGGCCCGCGCGCGGCAGGTCGGCTACAAGTTCCGCTTCTTTGGCGCGGACGCCGAGGCGGCGGCCGCCGCGTGCAACATCTTTGCCTACTACGATGACAAGATGGGCGCCATGAGCGCGTCCGTGCCGGTCCCGCGCCTGCACGTGTACGTGCGCCGGCTGGTGGAGGCTGGGCACAAGGCGCGCGCCCGGCGCCGCGAGGTTTGGGGTCGGGGGAGCGCGCCAGGGCGACTGCCCGGCCGCGTCCGCATGCTGCGCAGAACGCGCGCCGAGACCCAGCCGCCAGCGCCCGCAGGCAGCCGCTCAACTTTCGGCGGCCGCGCATGCCTGTGGCGGCCATTGCGGCGCACCGACACTGTGCGGGCACCCGCAGGGCTCGGGGCAGCTGTTGTGAGATCTGAATGTCAGCATAGCGCCGCCTGAGGCCGCCGGGCTGCCGCAGGCTGCCGCGGAGAGCCGGGAGCGAGCCGGCGGCGCGCGCGCGCGCGCGCAGGTGGGCGTCGTGCGGCAGACGGAGACCGCGGCGCTGAAGAAGGCGGGCGACAACCGCGGCGCGCCCTTCACGCGCCGCCTGACCGCGCTGTACACGCGCGCGACGCTCGAGGCGCGCGCCCCCGCCCCAGTCCATCCACGCGCGCTCTCTGACGCGCCTCAGCGTGTGCATGCCATGGTGTCGGTGTTGGCCCCGCCGCTGCCGCCTGCCAATGGTCCACAGCTTGCCTGAGACACGCCTCATGTGCATGCTCTTGCACGACAAACACTCACGAGGCTGCTTCCTCCAGCGCGGCGAGCGCACTCCGCCGTAGCACCCAAGCGTGCTGAGAGGCTGTGGCCTGGCGACCAGCACAAAGTCGCCAGACAGGGCAGTGGTAGTGGGGGGCGTCTACGGCCTGGATGTGTGACCGTACATGCAGCTCATCTACCCAGGATCAGTGCCAGGAAAAGCTGCACTTGCGGAGGGCTCATGAGGCGGGCGCGCTCCCTCGCTGCAGGCAACTAGCCACATGCAGTAATGCCGTCCTCGCGCCCGTCTCTGCCGCGCCACCTGGCGCGGCGGCGCATGCGCGGCGGGCGGCCGACCCCGGGCGCGCGCGCAGGCGGGCGACCGCGTCGACGTCGGCGGCGGCGCGGAGGGCGCCGAGGCGGCTGCGCGCGGGACGGCCGGCGGGCAGAGCTACCTGGTCGCGGTCGTGGAGCGGCCGGCGGTCAGCGCGGGCTTCGACGCCGCGGCGGGCCGCTCGGACGAGGTGGAGGTCGGCCTGGTCGCCGTGGAGACGAGCACCGGCGACGTCCTGTATGCGCAGTTCCGGTGCGCTGCCCGCGCGGCCGGGCACGGCGTGTCCAGCTGCGTGCAGTGCGTGACACTGCTCGAGGTTCGTTAGGTGAACTTCCGCCTGTGGTGCGCGAATGAGGTGGCCTTGGTTGCTCTGGAGCTGCCCCCTGCAGCTTCGATTTGCTGATGTTGCTTTGTTGTTAGAACGATTAGCGCATGAGCGCCCGGTGGACCTCACTGCGGGGCCTGTCCCACCAATCCCCATGCCGTGAGTCTTTCAGAGCCGCAGCGCTCCGTCTTGGGTGCATGTCCCCTGGCGACACCAGCACGTGCGCTGCGCGGCAGCGATGGCCTGATGCGCTCGGAGCTGGAGGGCCGGCTGATGTTTGCGGCGCCCAGCGAGCTGCTGATCGCCACGCCGCTCAGCCAGTACAGCGAGCGCCTGCTGGTGCGCGCGCGCGCGCACGCAGACCCTAGGTTCTGTTGCACACCAGGGTGCCACGCACCGGTTCCATGTCGTCCAGAGCACTGCTGCTGCCAGCTCTGCTGCCAGCCTGGTGTTGTTGCACTCAGCCCCAGATCTTGAATCAGCGCTTTCCACGCTGGAGCAGTGCGTGAGAAAAAATAAAAATTTGCCGGCGCGGCGTCGGCTTGTGTGACTGCGTGCCAAACTGGCGCTGCAGGGCGCGTTCTGCAGCTCGGCGGCGGCGGTGCGCGCGGAGCGCGTGACGGGGGAGAAGTACGATGCCGGCGGCGCTGTTGCCGCGCTGGCGACCTATTACACCAATGGCGGTGCGCCGCACTGCGTGCGTTTGCGAGCAAGCAGGCGCTGGGGTTGAGTCCATTGCGCGCTTGTTGAAGGATGTTGTGTAGAGGCGGAGCATGCGTTGCTGGGAGTGCAGTGGTGGCAGGGGTCGTGCAAACATGTGTCCTTTATGCCTAGGGACGGCTGCTGCCGGGCGGCCTCCACTGAGAGCGCCCCGGGGCGCCTGTTCGTTGCAGCCGTGGCCCTCCTTCTGGCATATCCTGTGCCTTTGAGGGACGTGTATTCTGCTGTCAGCGCTGCCTGCATGGTGGAGGCATGCTGGTGTAGTCACACAACAGCGCGCTGTGGAGTGTTGTAAACAAGAGCGCTTAAACATGGGCCACCCTGAGAGCAGGTTATCGCGTAACGCGGACATGTCATTGCCCCCCCTGGGACTCATCCAGCGCGCGCTCTACTGCGGCAAGCGCCTCGACGGCCGTCAAGCGAGGCCGTCCTGCCACCAGCAGTCACAGCTCAGTCTGACAGCGGTGTAGGAGCTTATGTCCGCGGCCACGGGTGCATGGATGCAAGCATGCCGCTACTAAGCAGTCGGGCGCGCAACCACTCTGCGCAGCGGTCCCCCGAACAGGTACAGTGCTTGTCCACTGTGTGCCTTACAGTGCTCTATGTGGACCTGTGCGCACTCTGGCAACTGTACAGGCACAGAGCAGCGCTGGGCACGCGCAGGGCGAGCCCACGCGGATCTGCATAGACCCTTCGCCCAGGGAGGCCGCCGCGCTGCAAGAAGCCGTCAGCGACGCGGTGCACGATGCGATGCAGGGCGCTGTGGACAAGGTGCGGCGCCGCCTGGGTGCCAGCCACCAGCGTCGCCAGTGTATGTCGCCGGTGTGTGTCACTGCAAGCACAGCAGCAGGGCTGAAGGAATGTCACCGGCGAGCGCCTCAGCTCCACCGCAAGGCCCTGTGGCACAGGTGTGGTGTGTTTTAGACGCCTTGGCCAGGGCGCCTGGTTCGCATGCAGGCAGCACCTTCAAATGGACAGGAATTGCACAGTCTGCCCTGCTGTGCGGGGTGGAATGGCCACGCTCGTCTTATGCATGGGGACGGGCGCGACCCAGCGCCGCGCTGCGCGCGGGGCGCAGGCGGTCCAGGGCGCGGTGGCGGAGACGCTGCCGGACGCGGTGCAGGCCGCGGTCGCCGACCGGCTGCGCTTCGACGTGCGCGCCAACGTGCTCACGCTGCTCGCAATCACCGGTGTCATCATGTACTGGCGCGGCATCTGGAGCCTGTGGCGAGCCCCCCTGCGCCGCCCTGCCCAACTCGCTCCGCCTGCCTTGCCAGTGCCTGTGTGATGCCCCGCCAGGCATCTGGGAGCTCTGAGGAGCCGCGTCGTCATATGCTGCTTCCACCTGATGCGTGGGAGACCAGCCTCTCTGGTCTCCCTCTCCGCCTCTCCGTCTCCCTCTCCGCCTCTCCAAAGAGGCGCCAACTGCCTCACAGATAGCCGTCACGTTATAGCGCTGCAGCCAGGTCACGGCGAGGCAGCTGCGCAGCGCATGCACTCATGCTTTCACAGGAGAGAGCTCAGGAGCAAAGCGGGGTGCAGCAGCGCAACGGCTAGTGCGCTGTGCGAATGCACACACTCGCTGGCGGCGGCCGCAGCCAGCCCTGCAGGCGCTGCCGGCTCACGACCCGCCGCGCGGCGGCCAGGGACCTGCTGGTGGGCGACTCGCTCTGGTCCAACCTGGCCTCGGTGGCGCTCGGCCTGGCCGTCATGATCTTCTTCCGCCTGGCGGGCATGCCGCTGCTCGGCGCGCTCCCCTCCGGCTGACGCCAGGCAATGCTGCGCCCTGGCCTGGACGGCAATGTTGCATGGTCATGGTGTTGCGTGCTGCATGGGTGGCAGCGAGCAGGTGGAAAAGCCTGGCTCGGTGAAGGCTGCACTGCTGGTCGTGTGGCAATCAAACTGTGGCTGTCTAGCGTGTAGGCATGAATTGAGTGCAGTGAGCATGTGATTGATGCACTGTCCGTTTGTGGTTTGAGCTGCATGACCAGGGAGACCTTTTGCATGTTGTTCCTTTGTAGCATGCAGGGTCAGCTGGGTAGGAGAGTCAGATCACACACATACCTCGAACTTATCTGAGTCACAGAGCGGTGGTGTGGTTGAGCACCTGTCATTCCCTGCACTGTGGGCGGTTGGCTACTGGGTCTTCACAAGAAAGGGAAAGCCGTACAACTACTGCATTGGTTCCACCTTTTCTGATTGCAGACACTTAAGCACACAGTACAGCTGAGCATGCGTTGGCCTGATTGCACTCCAAGCTGGCCCTATGCGGCAGGGTTGTCACGACTTCGCCAAGCAGGCACTCCCAGCACACACACAGAACTAGTCTAGCAAAATCACCGCACCGCCAGCAGCCGCAGCAACGGCCAGGCCGCCGCAGCCCGCAGGCCAGGCCGCCAGCCGCCGCCGCAGGGGCAGCGGCGAGGGGGAGTCCGCGCCGTCCCTGCCAGGCGGGGCGCCGGCGGCGCGCCCAGCACCGCCCAGGAGCTTAGGGCTAGGGTCCAGACCCTGCAGTACGCGCGCGCGGGCGCCGCCCATGGGCGTCCGACGCACGGGGAAGCGCAGGGCCTGGCTGGCGCCGGGCGCGGCTGGCTGGCCGCGCAGCGCCCTGCGCGGCTGCACAGCCGCTCTGGGGCCAGAGCGGCGAGGAGCATGCGCTGAGCGCATTGTCCTGTGTTGTACGTACGGGATCTACTCGCAGCGACAAACATAAAGGCGTGGCACTTTTTATTGCAAGAAAATGGCACTGATACCATGTACAATGGGTTGCTTCAACCACGCTGCATCCAGGCGCGAAGCAGGTGCGCCAATTATAACCCTGTAGCCCCAGCGTATCGGGCTGCACCTGGACCGCTTTGGGGCGGCGGCCGCGCCCGGCCTGCAATCCCTGTCTCCCGGGCTCCCCGCGCTGGTCGCGCCGCGCCACGCCGCGATGCCGCCTACGGGCGGCCCCTCTGCGCTGTGGGCGGCGCCGCTGGAGCCGCTGCTCAGCAGCTGCAGGCTGTGGCGCGACGCTGCGCCCGCGGCAGGGCTGGACCACTGAGGCGGCGCGGCGGCCTTGGCGGCAAGCGGCCCCTCCGGCAGCCGAGCAGGCCGGGTGGGCTCAGCGCGCGCCGCGGGGCTCCAGGCTGGCAAGTCCTCCGAGGCGGCAGCTGCCTCCTCATCGTCGCTGGTCAGCAGGACCACATCGGCCTGGGCAGGTCCCGGGACCCTGCCGCCCCCGCCGGCGCCCGCGGCGGCCCGGCGCGGCGCCGCTGCTGCAGGCCGCACGGCGCGGCCTCCTCGAGGCCCCCGCTCCTTCCTCCCGACGGAGTCTGCTGGGCCGGCGTTGCTCCCGGCACTGGCCGCTGCGCCACGGCGCCCGTCGGCCGCCGCCGCATCGCCGGCGGCCGGCGCCGCGGGCGCCGCGCGCGCGCGCGGGCCGCTGCGCTTGGCGCCCGCGGCTGCAGGGCTTTTCGCACTGCTTTCCGTGGGTTTCCGGGCACCGGGCTTGCGCATGCGGCCGGCAGGGGCGCCCTCGCCTGCGGCGGCCTTTGCCGCGCCAGCGCCGAGCCCCGGCCCTGGACTCCCCGCCTCCAGCTCGCCGGCTGGCTTCCGCGCCGCGGCCTTCGCGCGGGGCCGCCCCGGGCTGGGCTTCTTGGCGGCGTTGCGAGCGCGCCTCCGGTTGCCGGCCGCCCAGCCGACGGACGCGCAGCGCGCGAGCGCCTCCGTCCACGAGGACCGCGCGCCACAGGCAGGGCAGCTGCCATGTACTGGCAGCGCGCCCGCTCCCGCATCGCCCTGAACGCGTCCCAGGGCTTCAGGGCGGCGCACTGAAGGTCGGCGCACTAGCACAGCATCTCTTTGTGACTGAAGACACTGCATTAGCTACATGGCGTAAGCCCTCAGCACAGGCAGGCAAGGCAGGAACGAGGAGAGCCAATGGTGCTGTAGCTTTACGTACAACGCGGGGCGGGGCGCCCGGCGCGCCTGCAGGTAGTGCCGCGCAAGGCACTCCACGTGCGTGCGCGCGCCGCACGGGCACACCAGCCAGCGCTCGGCGGCCTTGGCGCCGCACACAGCGCAGAGCGCGGCGGCCGCAGCGTCGGGCCGGCCGGGCGATGCAAGCGCGTCCTGCTCGGGCCAGAAATCAGCCACGGTGCTGGGACAGCTGTTAGCAGAGTGGGCCACCACCCGTCTGCATGTGCCTGACATGCAGGCTCGGCCTTTGGCGCAGGCTGGCGCACCAGGCTCCCCGCGAGCCTCGCTTCGCAGCAGACAGGCGCCGGGCACAGCGGCGCGGCCGGGACAGGTGGGACGGGGGACATGCGCAGGCTTCACTGCAGGTTGCGATCAGAGCATGGCCAGACTGGGCATGTTTGTCGTGTGCGTCCCCCGCACCAGGCTCACAGCGTCAGACTCGGAGCCGCTGCACGCCCCGGCGTCCGGCGCGTCCTCGCAGGCGCCCGCGTCTGCTGGCAGGCTCTCATCGGTGTCCTCGGCCACAGACGCTGGGAGCTCCTGCGCCGGGCCGCCTCCATCTCAACCCATGGTGCGGAAACCCAAAAGGGACAAGCGCTCCCAAGGAGGCCGCGCCATGCATGGACACGTGCAGCGGCTCACACCCACAAGCATCAGTCCCCTCATCCGCGCGCCTGGAAAGGCGGGCGAGCCTAAGGAGGCGCTGGCATACACGGGTGCGTGCAGCGGCACAAAATCTGCAGGCAGGCCGGCCTGACATCATGCAAGAACATCATGCAAGGACGGCGGGCCAATGTCCTCACTTTACACGGGGTTTGCATACATCTGAGCTCTGCTTGGAGGCGCCGTGCCCGTCTGATGGACTGCTTGGCCCCCTAGCCAGCAGCAAATAGGCAGCCGGGCACGAGAGCGGCGCACCGCCAAGGGCGCAACAAGCACTGCCACGTGCGGCGGCGGTGGCGGCGCGCCAATGCGCAGCGCCGAGTGCCCGGACGACGTGAACTGCAGCGCCAGCGGGAAGCGCAGCCAGGGCTCCACTTGCAGCATCTCCAGCACAAGCCGAACCTGGCACATGGCCAGTGTCAGCCTCTGTCGCCCTGTCACACAGCTGCAGCTTGCATCACTGTCAATACCGACAAGGCTGCATGATGAGCTGGAGCTGGTAAGCCTTGGTGTCTCTGATGAACACGGCAAAGAAGGCGTCTGATAAACGCGCTGGCGATATCCGCCAGTGCGCCACTTGCTCGTGTGCGTCAGCGTGCGTGAGTATGCTCACGGGGGCCCGCACCTTGCCGCGCGCGCCCTTCAGGTCGGCCTTGCGCAGCCCCGCATACGCCACGCGCAGCGCCTTGGACTTCTCCGGGTGCTGCCAGGCCCACTCAAACTGCAGCGCCTGCACCTGCGCGCCAGGGGGGCGCGCGGGCTTGGCGGACATAGGGCGGTGGGGGCGCGCGGGAGCACCAAGCAGCGGAGGGCGCAGACTGCCTTACCTGCGTCGGGAAGCCATACACGACGAGGACCATATCCCAGGGGCGGAACCTGCGCACGCAGCAACCGTGCTGACAGCGGCGGGTGTAGCTGCGCTGCTTCAGCGTGCAGTGCTGCAGGTATGCCACTGCCGCTTGAGAGTGCACATTTGCACAGCGCAGAGGAGGCCGAGCACTGCTTTCCAGCACGGCGTGCAGCCTCACCGCTTTGTGCGCACAGCGCCGGACGTGATCTCGCCATTGTGCTGCCTGATGCGCCGCCGCGGGTTGACTGTGAACCTGCGCGCGCGCAAGGCTCAGATGCAAGGCTCGTTGCGGCCACCATCGAGACCGGGCCAGACACAGGAGCGCACCCTATGTACGTTCTGCCGGTCGCGCCCTGCTTCCTGGACTGCAGCAGGTAACAGCCATAGAAATCGCGCATGCAGGGCGCTCTCCCTTGCAGACCAGCAGCGCCTCAGCTTACACTTTCCAACACGGACCAGCTACAAACCAGTTAGCTGCTTACGGGCCAGCCTTTCTCTCTCAGAGCAGATCGACGATCCGACGCAGCGCAGCAGGGCTAGCATGACCTGTCCAAGGCCAGCGGGTGCCTGTTGACAGCTGCGTCTGTGGCGCAAGGAGTGCTCTGAAAAAGAAAAGTCAGGACCCATTGTGTGACCTGACAGAGCTTACCAGAACGCAGCCTGTCCTGCTGTGAGCCTGGGCGTGCCTTGCATGAGTGTGCTGCGCTCGGGGGCCGCACCCGCACCACCGTCTGCCAGGAGCTAACGGGGCTGGTATGACCACAGTCATCACGTTTGACGTGGACGGCACCCTCGTGATCAGTGAAGGCCAGAACGCCAATCGCCTTCACAAGCTAGCCTTTGCGCATGCCTGGCGGACGGTGTTTGGCTTTGAGGGAGACATCGACGAGGTCCCGCACCATGTGCGCACCTCCCCGCCGCTAGTGACACGTGCCGGACCATGCATGGGCGCACACTGACAGTTGCTGGTCCGGCAGGGGATGACGGACCCCTCCCTGCTTGTGCTGCTGTCAGAGACCCACGGCATCCCAAAGGAGCAGGTATGCCCCCCCCCCCCCGCTCCCTGCAGCTTCCAACTGACCGTTCCAGGCCGACGAGCGGCCCAGAGCGCCCGGCGATCTGCTTCCCCACAGGCAGCTTTTCTAAAGCTAGCACTGCATGGGCAGGCGATGGCCAAGCTCAAGGAGATGGAAGCCGCAATGGTAGCCTACTTTGAGCAGCACCGCGCTCAGGCCAGCGAGGGGCTCGTGCTGCTGCCAGGCGTGAGCGACCTTCTGCCAGAGCTGAAGGTGCGGCCTTGGCACGAGCACCTGGACTACACAGACAGCACCAAAGACGGTGCCAGGCGAGCGTGCGCTGTTTATGTGTTCATCTTCGCCTTATAGCTGGAGGCGCGCCAGAGCAACGAGCCCGCGGAGGCACGAGGGGCTTTGTGGTCTCGATGGGCAAGTGTACTGACGCGAGGAGCGTCTCGTGGCGCTGACGCATGCGCGTGCTGTCCCAGAAGCGCGGCGACGTGGCGGTGGGCCTGGTGACCGGCAACCTGGAGCCCATTGCATGGGGCAAGATGCAGGCGCTGGGCCTGCTGGAGGCGTTCAGCGAGCCGCACTTTGGCGGCTTCGGCTCAGACTACTGCTCAGGTGCTCACCAGGCTGGCAGGCGCCAGCCAGCGTGCCACCTCCAGCGGTTGTCAGAGCGTCCACAGGGTGGTAAGCGTCAGCTTTGTTTCGGCCTTGCTTGGCCTCGGACTTTGGCTGCAGAGCAACGCTGTGACGCCCTGAGCCTGGCTTGTGACAGAAGGCGTAACAGAGCGCCGCAGCGCAGCGCGATGGAGTGCATCCACATGCGATAGCCAGTGCCCCGCTTACAGTGCATGCCTGCGGGTCGCGTGAAGGCCGTACGGCATATGTGAAACCCAGTGTGGAGCAGGGCATGCACGGCATGCATGCATGTGGGAAGCGGCGCAGGCGTGACGGACCCGCGAGACACGTGGCGCGACCGTGCCGAGCTGGTCAGGATAGCCGCGCGGCGTGCTGGCGAGAGCCACGCCGGCATCAGCGCGCATTACCATGTGGGTGCGCGCCCGGCAGTCGCAGTGAGCGCCTTGTACGCCGGCGCGCCCTTGCATGTCCTCATGCAGCCTGCTGCCCACACTGCCTCCCTGCTGTGCAGCACGGCGGCTCTGACAGCCCGCAGTGCGGTACCCGCCCATGTGTTTCGGCTACCGTTGCTCCAAGCGCAAGCACCCGAGAGCGTTCATGTTGCGTTCGCGAGACAGACGTTTGCGTCGCCATGGCAAAACGAGAAAAGCGTGAGCTGGCGCCGCGCGCAGGCGATACGCCCATGGACCTGCAGGCGTCGGTTGAGGGCGGCGCGCAGGCGGTCGGCGTCACGACCGGCGTGTTCACGCGCGCGGACCTGGAGGGGTGCGGCGCGGGTGCGCGGCGCAGCCTGCCCGCAGCACCCCCCGGCTGCCGGGATGTGTTGATCAGCGTGATGGCTGACCGTCCCTGCATCACTGCCTCCGTGCGGCTGCCGAGCCTGCGGCGCGGAACCTTGACAGAAACCTCCATTGGTACATACGGGAGGGAGGCATGCGCGGGCCTGGAGGCTGCATGCAAACAGCGCGGAACGCAGGCTTGCTTGAAGGTAATGCTCTGGCGCACACGCGGCGCGTGCACTCACGCAGGCTAAGTGGCGCGCGCAGATGCGGTGATCCTGGACGGCTTGCAAGACCTGCCGCGCGTCATGGCGGCATTCGGCCTGCGGTAGTCAGCCGGCGGCAGCAGGTTGCATGGGAGACGTGCTTGTCCGCCTCGTGGACCTCCAGCTGCCGCTTGGCCCAGAGCTGTGCGACTTGGGGTGCCGGCACGCGCGCACGCACGCAGCTCGCGGCGTACAGCAGCCTGCCGCACGCGCTGCTGTTACTCGGGCCGCTGTGATGCACCGTTGTCAGCCGCGCATGTGCAGCCGAGAGGGTCGGAGAGAGCTGCGTGTACAGACTTTGGCGTCCATGGCATGCGCGCAGCCGGGCAGGACAAGCAGCACTTGGCCGCCCTCGCCCCGCGTGCGTAAAATTTGTCAGCGCATGCAAACGCTGCTCAAGCATGCATCTGCGCTCTGGAGCATGTGTGCATGCGTCTGTGTTAGCTGTGTGGCGAAAGGGGGGGCCGCAAGCTCTCAGCTGGCGGCAAGCAGCTCGCGGCAGATACAGCACTGACTTGCATCTTATAGGCGCGGCGGGCAGCGGGCACCTTGGCTTGGCTTTGCATGCGACTAGGCATGCGCATGCATGCCAGTGCGTGTGATATGTGTGTGGCAGGAGCTCTAGAAAGGCACAGTGTCCTCAGTGCACGAGGCACTGTAGCGGGCACACTCAATGAGACATATGCAGCTTTTGGCACTGGCAGCGGCGCGGCGAGGCCGTGTGTGAAGTGTAGACGGAAGATTCCTGTCCTCATTGCAGTGTTCGGCAAGCCAAGTCCAAGCCTGGCCTTGAATGAATGAAGAATGAAGAGCATCACCGAATTGGATCTGGTGTTGACAGGTGCAGGTGACCTAACCCGGGCCAGGGTAGACTTGAGCACAAAGCGGACAGATACTGCAGGAGCAGTTGCGCATAAGCAACATGATACCTTCGCCACAGCCCGTGTCGACGTTGGAAAATAGCTACTGCACCTCTGGCGATAGCTAGTGCACCTCTGGCGAAGCAGTTGCGCAGACACGCACCTTTTGGCCTCCTGCGCTGCCTGCATTCGTCAAGCGCATGCGCTGGGAACGGCTATAGTCTCCGGCGTGCCGGTCGCCGGCGCCCGCCTGCTGAAAGGCCTGCTTTGTGCCCCCCCGTGAGGGGCACGGCACGGGCAAGCGCGGTGGTTCTGAGATTGCCCCGCCGCCACCGCCCAGCACGGCTGGCCCCGGCAGCGCGCGCTCCGCGCCATGCGCGCCGGGCAGCTGGCCGTGTCGCTGCACCGGCCCGCGTCCCAGCCGGGCACGCCTGCAGAGGCGGAGCGCGAGCCCCGCCAGCACCACCACCACCAGAATGGCCACGCGCCGGGGCCGCGGCCCGCGCGGCTGGACGAGCGCGTACGCGAGCTCGCCGCGCAGCGCCTGGAGGCGCTCGCCGAGGATGGCTCGGGCTTCCTGGTGCTGGCGTGCTTCTTTGGCCTGCTGCTGGGGCTGGCGCTGCCTGCGGACAGCGCGATGCCGCACCCTTGGAACCGCGTTGGCGAGGTGCTTATTCTCTTCTGCCCTTTGGATAAGTGCCCCCACCTTTGAGGCGGCTTCGCCCCCATGGGCACACTCGCACGTGTGCAGCCCTCTTCCCCTGTCTGTCGCGCAAAGGTGGCACGGAGGTCCAGGGCATCCTTGCCACAGCCAAGCGGTGCTGCCCTGGACCGCTGCTGAGGAGTGCTGAAGAGTCCGGTTGTGCTGTGAGTATATGCAACCCTGCCCGCGCCCCTGTTGCAGCTGAGCACTAGCAGCCTGCCCAGCATACTCACAAGGCCCCACACCATATTGGCAGTGCAGGAGCACGCCTGGGGGCGCTGCGCACTTCCACATAAGCTGCTCAGGGCTGGTCAATATAGAGGTAGCCGGCGCCCTTGGAAGTGCAGAGCCAGCTGCACCTGTCGCAGGTGGCGGGCTGGATGTACGTCATGGCCTGGGGCCTCGCGCCGTACCCGCAGTTCATCAACAACTGGCGCCGGCGCTCGGTGGTCGGCTTGTCGCTCGACCTCGCGGTGCTCAACCCGGCGGGCTCGCTGTGCCTGCTGGCCTATTACGGCAGCTTCGCGTTCAGCCCCTCCGTGCGGAAGGCCTACCGGCGCGCGCCCCCGCTCCTGCCGCCACCTGCGCCTGGGCGCTGCTGGGCGCGCCTGCGTTCTGGTGCACCAGCTGGGAGGCGGGTGTGCCCTGATGTGAATGTAGTAAGACGACAATTGCCCAGTTGCATGACTTCTCTCAAACTTTGCTGACCTGATGTTGCCTGCGCGTTTCCATGGGGTGTCACTTGTGTCACTGGCAGGGTAGTGCTCCAGAGTCAAATATACCCTCCGCATGCCCCCAGTCAACCTAGCGATGAGCCTGCCTCGCACATGGGCGCTGCAACGTTCACACTAGGACGGCTCGTGCAGCCTGTGCGGACCCCCCTATCATGCTGACATCAGCCTCTGACGCGGATCCTGCGCAGGGCGCTGCACGGCACGGACAGCTCGGTGCGGCTGAACGACGTCTTCTTCGCCGCGCACGCGTCGTGCATCAACCTGCTGACGCTGGCGCAGTGCGCGGCGTACGACCGCGGCTCGCAGCGCGTGCACGCGTGGACGCGCACCGCGTTCGCGCTGGCCGTGCCGGCGACGGCCGCCTACGCCGCCGCCGTCTGGCTCCTGCCGGACGCGTTCCCGGTGCTCTGGTGCGGGCGCCCGCGCGCGTGCCGCCTGCAACCCTGTGCTCCTGCGTGCGCACGCGCTGCATGCGCGTGCACATCATGTCTGCGACTTTCGTTGCCGCGCATCTATCGTTCTGCATCGTTCTGCATCACAAGGGCCCAGCGAGGGTCTGTAGAGGCTCCTTGGGGCCGTGGTCCGGCCTGCGCTGCGCTACGCGCCGCACGTTCCAGGGACCCGGCAGCTCAGCACGCGCGCGCGGCGGCGCGCAGGTTCCTGTACTACCTGAGCTACATCAAGGTGGCCGTCGCGACGGCGATGTACCTGCCCCAAGTCCTTCTTAATCATCGCCGGCGCTCCACCAGCGGTTTCAGCGTGGAGCAGGCGCGCCGCGCAGCGCGCTGTGCATGCTGCAGTTCTTTGCAGCCGGCGTTGGGTAGGTCAAGTGCTGGCGGTCGGGCCGCAGCTGCACTGACTTTGCTTGCCGTGTGCTGACAGCGTCGCTTGAGCCACACTGTGAGCCACACTGTCGCATCGAGCGAGAGTGTTGACTCCGCCGCGGCGGCTAGCCGCGCTGTCGGGCCGCGTGCCGGGCATGGTCATGCGCGGGGCGCCTCCGCGCGCAGGTGCTCTGCGACTTTGCCGGCGGCATCCTGTCGCTCTTCCAGCTCTGCCTGGAGGTCCGCGCCCTGCCTCAGGGCCCGCCAGAATCTGGGCCTGGTTTTCGAGTGGTGGCAACAGCAGACTTGGCAGCCATGTCGCAGTTTGTGCAAGTGCTGCTGGCAGGGCGCCAACTCGATCGCTATTTGGCATGTGTGTGGCTACGCATCTCATGCAGGCCTGCACATCATGATCGACTGGACATTATGCCGCCATGCTGCCCAACAAGCTCCGCAGGGCACTGGGCTATTGAAAACCTGCACCCGCACCACCTCTGCCGCGCGACTCGCAGATTGTATTTGCGCAGAGGAGCGATGGCAACATTAAATATGGGGGTGCAGGCGGCGGTCATGCGCGACGCGTCGCTCGTCACGGGCGACCCGGCCAAACTCGGCCTGGGCATCGTGTCGCTGGTGTACGACAGCGTGCTGCTGGCGCAGCACTTTGTGATCTTCCCGGCTGCGCACTCGACCGGCGGGCCGCTTACGGGCCTGAGCTCGCAAACATCGTTCAAGCTGCAGACGTTCTGATGGCGGCATTGAACGCGGGCGCACCTTCTCGGCCGCGCCCTTGCTGGCGGGCCGGCCCGGGCCTGATTTGGGGGAGGGCTCAAACCACAGACGGCCTAGGTGACGAGCGCTGCCAGCGGTCTTGGTCTGTGGGCGGCCGTTTGGCTTGGCGCCGGCCTTGCTCAGCAGGCGTTGGTCTGCGGCGCAGCCGGCAGCGCTGCGTGCTGCCCTGCCCTGCCCTGCTTGCTCGGCCGGGCGGGCCCCCTACTGCGCGAAAGCTTGCACAATTGCGCAAGCTGCGGTACGCTGCCCAGGGGCGCCCGCATGAAGTATTTGGCAGCTTCCAAGCTCAGGTGGTTGCACCTCTGCTGCGTTCTATGGAGGCGCTATATGGGGGATTTGCAGCACCCATGCATCTTGGGTTGCCGCTCAAGGCCCACCCCTCATGCTGGCCAGCCATGAGCCATGGCTGCAGATGCGGACACTTGGTTACAGCGCAGGGCCTGGCAACGATCAAGTCCTGTAGCTCACTTCACATGTGCATGCCCATGTTGTAAGCTGGGTGTCATGCATTAGTGTGTCTTCAGCATGGTCCTCATGCACCCTATACATGCAGGTTTGCGCAGACGCACTTCTTCATTGCCAGCTTCCCCGCGATGTCTGTGGAGCGCACACCTCCCACCCGCAGCCTTCTCTGCATGCAAGTGCGTCATATCGTGACCAAACTGCCCTCTTGCAAAACCTAACATTGGCACTTTAATTCGCGACGCCAGCGGCGCGCTCCCAGCATGAGCATGTTTCTAATGAGCCCAGCACATACAACCCAGGCCCACATTTGCATGAGGTTTGGCACAAGCGGACTGCCTGCATGCATTGCTCCGTGACTCATGCCACAAGCATGCATACAATAGCACAGGAGCATGTGTACCTCCCCGTAACCAGCGAGCAGCGGGGCTGCTGATGGCGCCGTCAAATGGGCTTCAACCCAAAGCAGGCGCCTGCCCGCCTGCCTGACGCGGGGCGCCGCCAAGCAGCGCCGCTCCCCAGCAAGGCCACACGCTCAACCATCCCCAGAGCCGAGCCCCCCGTCCTCAGGGCGGCCCCAGCAGCAGCGGCGCCACCGTCGCGCCCGCCGCGGGCGCCGCCCTGCTCGCCCGGACCCCATCCCCCGCCGGCGCCTCCGCTGCCGGGCCGCCAGCAGGGCCGCCCGGCGGCCCCGCAGGCCCTGCCCCGGCCCCGCGCGCCCCGCCCCTCCCGCCCACCTCAGCCGCTGCAACCCCGGGCGCCGAAGGCGCTGCCCCAGCGTGCGACCCCCTGTGGCCTGCTCCTCCTGCGCGGGGATGCTCGGGACCAGCGTCGGTCCCAGGCGGCGCGCGCCCGGCGGGGCAGGCGCCGGGGGAGCCCAGGGCCGCGCGCGCATGGCGCGCGAGCTGCAACTCGTCGCGGCGCGGCTCCAGGTCGGGCAG